>Ga0335083_10001296_pt1 | contig 34642 bp, 29 predicted proteins | sample Lox_Sample_42_FD_206716 | JGI IMG/M metagenome (GOLD analysis project Ga0335083, IMG submission 206716) | Soil microbial communities from Loxahatchee National Wildlife Refuge, Florida, United States - Lox_Sample_4.2 | ecosystem: Environmental > Terrestrial > Soil > Wetlands | place: USA...
AACCCAGGCCGGAATCGTCGGCTAAAAAATCACCCAGGGCCGTGCCCAGCGTGTTGGAAAACAAAATCGCCACCCAATAAAACATTTCCGCCCTGGTCGTGCGAATGTTGCTGACCGACAGCGATTTTTCGCTCAACCGCCAAATGGCCAGCACGGTGGCCAAGCAGCAAATCAGAATCAACGAGCCCTTGGCGTAGCCCAACCCCAGCGTGCGATCCATGCAGTCCGACATGGTCGTGCCGGCCATGCTGGTTGTGAGAATTACCGTCCAATACAGCGCGGGAATAAATCGCTTGGATGCCAACTGAGCCGTCACCGAAACAAAAAACAGCCCGATCAAAATCGCCGAACTCAGCGCGTAGCCCACGTTCAGCGTCATCGAAATCAAATCACCCGCCGTTTCACCCAGCGTCGTGGCGCAAATTTTCATTACCCAAAACGCCAGCGTAACCTGCGCAACTTTATTGGAGTGAGCGTGCATGGGGCGGTTGCGGGGAGAAAATTCCAGTCAGGATCGGATTTCTAAAATCTCGCCTGGTTTAATCGTCGTCAAGGCGTTTAAGGTTGCGGGCACGAGCGGAATCAAATCGGCCAAACGATTGCTCACTGCGGCCAACACAACAATCGCCACTCCCGCCGTCTGTAAATTCTGCTGATAGCGAAGATTTTGATCGGTCGTTAGAAAAATTTCCATCCCTTGATTTGACATCAACTCCAACAACTCACCGTTTTTCTTTCCTGTCCAGCCCATTTCGGGCACGGTATGCACTTCGTGCCCGACCAAATGCACGGCTAGGCGGCGCGGTACGCATTCGTCAAGCAGAACGCGCATTGCCCACTAAAGATTGTTTGGCGTATTCCAAAGCCGCAACCGCTTGTTGGCGAGTCACGCTGGGGAAATCTTGCAGGAATTCGTCGAGCGAGTCACCGGCCTCCAAATAGTCCAACAAAATATGCGCCGGCACCCGCGTGCCAACGAACACCGGCGTGCCGCCGAGAATATCTGGATCCGACTGAACTGGCAAATTGTTTGTCATGCTTCAATTATAGCTCTTATTGCTTTGGAAAATTTTCATCGATATTCAAACGGACAATCGCCATATGCGAAGCTAAGGCGACAAAAACGGAGCCGTGAACAATGATGCGATAGTTTCCCTCCCGGTACCACGTATCCGATGCGCTTTGCACTTTTGTCGTAGACACCGAGATCGTTCTGCCATTGTTGCGGAAGCCGAATTGGCTCAATCCGCCAAAATAATGATTCAACAGCACCATGGCACACATGGTGTCGGAATTGCCTTGCTTATCTACAGCCAACGCTTCTTCGCCCAGATCGACCATCCATTCAATCGTTGTGAATGTGTGGTAATCCTCTCGGTAAATGGCATTTCGAAAAGCCTCATCCATATCTTTCGATTCTTCGCCATCGCTCTTGAATTCGTCGAAAACATTTTTTTGTAGGGGGCCCGCAAACGAAACGCCCGGCAAAGGTTCCTTGGCCTGGTTTAGCAAAAAGTCATTTACCCGATTGCGTTCCTGTAAAAAACGCATTAACTCTAGTGGATGGCAAATTGGCGCCAGCCCATAGACCAATCACAATGCCAAGAGCAACGACTAGCGCGGTGCCGATAATGAGAAATCGCATGACAAGCTCCTGCGATCAGCAGTTTCTGTCAAAATCTCGACTTATTTTTTCTCCCCCATCAACTCCGCCACCTTGGGCTCAATTGCGGCGGCCCAAATTTCGTACCCTTTGGCGTTGGGGTGCAAATGGTCCGGCATCACGTCGTCGGGAATCGTGCCGTCGGGCTGCAAAAACTTATCGCCAATGTCCATGTAGAAAATCATTTTGTCGTCGGCCAGCTTGGAAATCATGGCGTTGGCGTCCGCAATTTTCTGCCGCTGCACTTTGGTCGCTTCTTTCACGGCGGCAATTTTGGCCGGCACTTCGCTTTCATCGATCGTATCGGCTCCCTTCTTGGCCGCCGCGGCTTTCAATTGTGTCTTCGCCACGGCTTCCAATTGTTCGTCGGTGTTGGGGCCGCGAGGAAAAATGCCCAACAGCAGCAATTTCGTGTCGGGCAATTTCTCCCGCAGTTGATGCACAATGGCGGTTACGCCGTCGGCAATTTCCTCGGCCGTATTATCTTTGCCGTTGGAGTTGTTGGTGCCGATCATGATCACGGCCAGTTTCGGATGAATCCCGTCAATGTTCCCCTGGTCATGCCGCCACAGCACATGTTGCGTGCGGTCGCCGCTGATGCCGTCGTTCATTGCCTTGCGATTGCCGTAGTATTTGTCCCACACATCCTTGCCCCGCGTTTCCCACCCCTGCGTAATCGAATCTCCCACGAACAACAAATCCACGTCCCCCTGCTTGGCCCGTTCCGAAATCTTGTCGATTCGGCCTTGCGTTCCCGTGTGAATCGCCGGCGCGGTGGCCGTGTTCTTCGGCGGTGCGGTCGCCGTGGCGCCCTCGTCTGCGCCCCAAATCAATCGGTTCGAAAACAAAATCGCCAGACTGGCCACGGCGGCCAACATCACCTGTCGCGAAATGGATTTCATCTTTCGGCTCCTCGCTCGGTTTTTAATGGTGCTGCAAAAGTCACGCGTTGGCATTTCTTTCCCCAACCGCTGCCAACCGTAAACCAGCATAAGCCTTGCCAATTCTGAAAGAAAGGTGCCGCTCCAAATTGCGCCTATATTCCACAGGCGAACTGCAGCCGCAATCGGCTTAGTGCCAACTCCGGTGCCCTCACCGACACAGCGCACCGGCCGTTGAGAACCATCGCTCGGCCGGTTATGCTAATGCCAAGCGTTGACGTTTTCGGGGGGGAACAAGTTGCCGGAACTATTTCCGGTCTGTTTTTGTGGAGTTGAAGTTGCCATGCGATGTTGTTTTCCCGCGAGTCGGGCCATGTTTTTCGCCAGCTGGCTGATGGCCGCCGTCGTGCTGCTTGCGGCGGCCGCCGAACTTCGCGCCGCCCAAAATTCGCTCGCCTTTTCGGTCGCCGCCGGCCAGCATGACCGTGTGAACACGCCCGTCTGTGTCGAAATCACGATCGATCCGACTCTCAAAAACGCCGCCTGGGCCACACTGACCGATAGCGCCGGCAATTCGCTCTTCGGCCAAGTGACGGCTCCCAGTTTATTGGCCACGCCGGCCGCCGGCAAATCTGGCGAAGTCGCGCGCGAATTGCATTTCATTCTGCCGAATTTGAAAGCCGGCCAAACCGCCGATTTCACGGCGGAAATTATGGAACACCTGGGATTGGGCGGCAAAGCACCTACACAATTCCAATGGCACGACACGCCCGGCGACCATGACGATTTAACCTTCGGCAATCGCCCCGTGCTGCGCTACATGTATCATCCGCTCGACGAATCGTCCGACGACGCCCGCATGGCGACGTTCAAACCGTACCATCACGTGTTCGATCCCGACACCGGCACGCAACTGCTGACCAAAGGACCCGAAGGCCAGCCCAACGATTGGCCCCATCATCACGGCGTGTTTTACGGCTTTCGTCACGTCACGTACGACGGCGGCAAAAAAGTCGACATTTGGCATTGCCCGGCCGCCTTTCAGGAACATTCCGCCTTCCTGGCCAGCGAAGCCGGGCCCGTGCTAGGCCGTCAACTGATGGAGATCAGTTGGGTGGCCGAGCCCAGCCGCGCCGACGGCATCAACCATTACCCGGCGACACCCGGCGCTCCCAACGCCACCTTCGCCAAAGAACAGCGCGAAGTCACCGTTTACGCCGTCCCTGGCGGCACGCTGCTGCAATTCGCTTCCCGGTTGAATGCCGTTTTACCCCCCGTGCATTTAGATGGCGACCCGCAGCACGCCGGTTTCCATTTCCGGGCCAACCTGGAAGTCATGAAAGAAACGAATGACCAAACGTATTTCTTGCGCCCCGATGGCAAAGGCCCGCTGACCGTCCACAAAGGCAAGGGCAATCAAGGCGACGAAACCCGTAATTGGGAGGCCAAGGGCAATCCGCCCGATGCCCGCACGGTGAACATGCCCTGGGACGCCATGAGTTTCGTCGTCGCCGGCAAGCGTTACACGGTGGCGTATTTGGACAACGACAAAAACCCCAAGCCGTCGCGCGGCAGTGAGCGCGAATACGGCCGCATCGGCAATTACTTCGTCGCCGATCTGAACGATCCGGAAAAGCCGCTCAACGTCGACTACCAGCTCTGGATTCAATCCGGCGAAACAACCGTCGACCAGTGCGCCGCCCTCGACGCCGATTTCAACGACCCGCCCACCGTCACGCTGAAGTAATCTCTTTGCATAAAGCCGCGACCGTTGGTCGCGCTCCGGGTATGGGCAAAGCGGGCTTAGTTCCCCAGCGGTTTGACCGCCCGCGCGCCAAACTCTAAAATCGCCATTCACAGCGATTTTTCTTTTCCATTCGGCGCGGGGAGTTCTCTTATGGCTCAGCAAACCAAGGCGCATTCGGGCACTGCTCAATCCGGCCAGCTCGACACCGTCATGCACGAAGCGAGGCTTTTCCCGCCACCGCCGGAATTTGCCGCAAAAGCCCGCATTAAATCGCTGGCCGAATACGAAACACTGTGGTACGAAGCCGCCGCCGACATCGAAAAATTCTGGGGCAGCCTGGCGAGCGAACTTCACTGGTTCCAGCCCTTCACCAAAGTGCTGCAGTGGAACGAGCCGTTCGCTCATTGGTTTGTCGGCGGCAAAACTAACGCTTCGTACAACTGCCTCGACGCGCATCTCAACTCTGCCACGCGCAATAAAGCGGCTCTGATATGGGAAGGGGAGCCCGGCGAGCAGCGCACGCTCACCTACCAAGAACTGCATCACGAAGTGTGCAAATTCGCCAACTGCTTAAAAAAACTCGGCCTCAAACCCGGCGATGTCGCGTCGATTTACATGCCCATGACGCCGGAACTGGCCATCGCCATGTTGGCCTGCGCCCGCATTGGCGTGGTGCACTCGGTCATCTTCGGCGGCTTCTCCAGCGAAGCCATCGCCGACCGCAACAACGACGCCCAGGCGAAACTCATCATCACGGCCGATGCTGGCTGGCGCCGCGGCCAGCAACTCCCGCTCAAAGCCAATGTCGATGCCGCCCTGGCCAAATCCCCCACGGTGAAAAACTGCATCGTGCTGCGGCGCGTGGGAATCCCCGTTCACATGCAGCCCGGGCGCGACCACTGGTGGCAAGACCTCATGGAAAACGCTTCCGCCGATTGCCCCGCCACGCCGCTCGACAGCGAAGCCCCGCTGTTCATTCTGTACACCAGCGGCAGCACTGGCAAACCCAAGGGCATCAAACACACGACCGCCGGTTACAATCTGTTCGCCAAAAAAACGTTCGAGTGGGTCTTCGATTACCGCCCCGACGACGTCTTTTGGTGCACCGCCGATTGCGGCTGGGTCACCGGTCACAGTTACGTTGTGTATGGCCCGCTCTCGGCCGGAGCCACGGTGTTTATGTACGAGGGCGCGCCCAACTGGCCCGACGAAGGCCGCTTCTGGCGGCTCATCGAAAACTACCGCATCACCGTGTTCTACACGGCGCCGACGGCCATCCGCGCCTTCATCAAATGGGGCGATCACTGGGTCGATAAGTGCGATCTCTCCAGCCTCCGACTCTTGGGCACGGTGGGCGAAGGCATCAATCCCGAAGCTTGGATGTGGTATCACAACAAAATCGGCCGCCAGCGCTGCCCCATTGTCGACACCTGGTGGCAAACCGAAACTGGCGGCATCATGATGAGCCCGCTCCCCGGGGCCATTGCCACCAAGCCCGGCAGTTGCACCAAGCCCCTGCCCGGCATCATCCCCGATATTGTCGATTCCGCCGGCAAATCGGTCCCCCCCGGACATGGCGGCTGGCTGGTGATGAAACAACCGTGGCCCGGCATGCTCCGCGGCATTTGGGGCGACGATGCGCGTTATCAGGAGCAGTATTGGTCCAAAGTGCCCCACAGGTATCTCGCCGGCGACAACGCCCGCTGCGATGCCGACGGTTACTACTGGATCATGGGCCGCATTGACGACGTGCTGAACGTGGCCGGCCACCGGCTCAGCACCATCGAAATCGAAAGTGCCCTGGTCAGCCATCCCGCCGTGGCCGAAGCCGCCGCTGTTGGCCGCCCGCACGAACTCAAAGGCGACGCCGTGGCCGTCTTCGTCGTCCTCAAAAGCGGCATGCCCGGCGAATCGTTGCGCGAAGAGCTCAAGCAGCACGTCCGCAAGGAAATCGGCGCGCTGGCCGTGCCCGACGACATCCGCTTCACCGCCACGCTTCCCAAAACCCGTTCGGGCAAAATCATGCGCCGCCTGCTGCGCGACATCGCCGCCGGCAAAGAATCCACCGGCGACACCACCACACTGGAAGATTATTCGGTCCTCGCCAAACTCCGCGGGAATGAGGAGTAATGTCCCATCCACTGCTTATTTTATTTAGCCCCGGGTCAACGACCCGGGGCCGCGTTTTTTACTGCGTTCTCCATCCGGTTGCGGTTTAGCCGCGACGCTGTAGCGGAGCGGGTATTCTCATATTTCTCCGCACCCCTCGATCCTCGTCCCTTGTCAACTCATTCCGGAAACAACTTCGTCGACAAATACCGCTCGCCCAAATCGGGCAGCACGACCACGATCAGCTTGCCTTTATTCTCCGGTTTCTTGGCCAGTTGCAAAGCGGCCCAGGCGGCAGCGCCGGAGCTGATGCCCACCATCAGCCCCTCTTGCTTGGCCAGTTGGCGAGCGGTTTCCATCGCGTCTTCGTCCTGCACTTGCACCACGTCGTCGACGATGTCCACATTCAGCACGTCCGGGATGAACCCGGCGCCGATGCCTTGAATCGTGTGCCGGCCCGGTTTTAGCGGCTCACCTTTCCGCCGCTGCGTAATCACAGGACTGTTCACCGGCTCGACGGCGATCATTTTCACGCCGGGCTTGCGTTTCTTCAGCACTTCGCCCACGCCGGTAATCGTGCCGCCGGTCCCCACGCCACTCACCACAATGTCGACTTGCCCGTCGGTGTCTTTCCAAATTTCTTCGGCCGTGGTTTTGCGGTGGACTTCCGGATTCGCCGGATTTTTGAACTGCTGCGGCATGAAGTAGTTTTTATTTTGGGCGCACAGTTCTTCCGCCTTGCGAACCGCGCCGGGCATCCCTTCCGCCGCCGGCGTGAGCACCAATTCCGCGCCCAAAGCCTTCAGCATGCGGCGCCGCTCCAAGCTCATGCTTTCGGGCATGGTGACCATCAGTTTGTAACCCCGGGCCGCGCACACGTAGGCCAGCCCAATGCCCGTGTTGCCGCTGGTCGGCTCGATGACGACCGTATCTTTGTTGATTTTTCCGTCGCGCTCGGCGGCGTCGATCATTGCCCGGCCGATGCGGTCTTTTACACTCCACAGTGGATTCAGGTTTTCCATTTTCGCGGCGATCGTGGCCCCGCAGCCCGCGGTAATGTGTCGCAGTTTCACCAACGGCGTGTTCCCCACGCACCGGGTAATGTCTTGTTTTATTCCAGAGGGTGTCGATGCGGTGGCAGTGGCCATGTTCAAACCTCACTCTCTCTAGGGGCGAAAAAAGGTGGGCACTTCAACGGCGGTGGCCCGCAAATCCTGCCGGATTATAAATCTTCGCCAAACCGCAGGTCAACCGCACATCCCGGCAATAGTTCACTGCGTCAGTGAACAAAGAATTCCCCGCAACAGCGGAGATGAAAAGCAAACCAGCGCGCCGATCGATGAACGAATTCGCAGCGCGACCCACGAAACCCCAGGCGACCAAAACCCAGACACCAGGCGACCAGACACCAAGAACCCCAGACACCCAGACACCCGACACTCAATTCCGATACTGCAACAAGCCGACGCGGAAGCCCAAATCGTGCAACTGCTCCTGCATTTGCAGCAGGACCCATTCCTCGGCGTCTTGCGGAGAAACTTTGTCCAATAGCGCCGCCGCCGCCAACCGCGCTTGGGCCAAATCGACATCGGCCTGCCGTCGATCAATTTCCACCTTGCTAATCGCCCCCGGGACGCGTGTATTCACGCTTTGCGCTTGTTGCAAGTTTTCCTGCGCGAAGGCCAGCGCATCTTTGGCGGCAATCATGTATGGGTTGTCGCCTCCCGGCGGAGTGGTCCCCTGCATCACGGCGACACGCGCTTTCGCCACCGCCACGTCGTTTTCCAATCCCCGGACCACGGAACTGGGAATGGTTTCCGGCGCCTTGGAATTGGCTTCTCGGGCCTTGGCCAAGTCGGCCTGAACAACCTGCAACACCGCTTGAGCGTAGGCAATTTTCGCTTGCTTCCACTCGTCGCTGCTGCTTTTGTTGTCTTGTCCGGAGACGATTCTGCCGCTGCTCCACCACACGACTCCCAGCATGGTCACGCCGACGAATGCCCATACGATTTTTGTGTTCATGGTCTTTCCTTCACCGCGAAATATAAAGTGGCGCCGGGGCGCCATCCCCAAGATGGTCGCAGCCGCTGCCAGGTTGAGCTTTGTGGTTACCGCGGCAGCTTGCCGCGGGCCGTTATTATCGTTACAGGCAATACGTTGAATTCCCATACTCGCCCGGTTAGCAAGCGTAGCACACGCCGTGGCCCCAAGATAAGCGGCTTCCCGGCAATTTCCGTTGGGTCGATTTGGAAACCGGCCAATGCCAGCCCGGCACTGCGCCAATTCAACCGGGTGTTACTCCCCCGGCGGCAAGGCCATCCGGTCCGCCGGATGCACGGTGGCCGCGGGCGCAAACAGCGGTTTTCGCCGGTGGCGCACGTATTCCCAAACGGCCAAATCGACAAACTTTACCACGTAATACAACACGCTGATGACCACAAAATACCGCAGCACCATCAGCACGCCATAGTTCTCTCCCATGAACGATTCAATCGCCTGGTGCGCCAACCGCTGCGGTTTGGTGACAATGTCCCAACTGTTCAACCGCAAATACCTTCCCCAATACACGCCGACCGCGCACAGCAAATTCATGGCCAGTTCCTCCGGAACAATCCAAGTTCGATGATGCCGCCAACGCAAGTAATCGCCAAAGCGAATCAGCGAAATCACGTGCGCCTGGAACCCCACAAATATGAACAACGCGTATTTCGGAATCACAATGTACGCCACGCTCCATTCCGGCAGCTTGGTCTCTTCATCACGAATTTCGTCGATGAAGTGGATGATGTCGGTCAGCGTGTAGGCCGCATTCGGCAAAAACACAATGAAGGCGACAAACAACGGCCACCACAATCTCCCGCGCTGCTGGGTTTCTCGGAACAGCCACAACGACAATCCCAAGGGCACCAGCGCCAAAAACAGATTCCAGCCCAGATGAAAGTGCGGCCGCAGGGCGAGATAGATCCAATCCACCATAGCGAAGCATCGCGGATGAATGTCGAACGACGAAGGGCCAATGCCAGTCCCTGGCCTGGCTCGTTATTTGTTGCTTCCCGCTTGAATTTTCTTCAGAGCTTCCACGGCCGCGGCACGGACTTTGGGCGAGTCGTCTTGCTCGGCCGCTTTTTGCAAGTCAGGAATCGCCGATTTTGCCGCCGCGCCGATCCTGCCCAACGCGTTGGCCGACTCAACTCTGGCCAATTCGTGCTCCGAATCTCCCAGGGCCTTCGCCAACAGGGGCACCGCCATGCTTTGCAGGGCTTTGTCAGCCGGCTGGATGTGCAACAGCGCCCAAACACTGGCAACTTTCAAAAATTTGTCGTCGCTTTTCATATTGTCACGCAATTTGGGAACCGCATCGGCGGCGTCCGGCCCAATTTTTCCCAGCGCATAACAGGCCGTGTACTGCACGCGAGGCTCGTCGCTGCCCAGGTGCTCGATCAGTGCCGGCACGGCGGTTTTGGCGGCCGGCCCAATGGCGGCCAGCGCGAACTCCACTTCCCGACGATATTCCGGATCAGGGTCTTTCAACTCCAAAATCAGCGCCGGCACGGCATCCTTCGCCTTGGGACCCAATCGCCGCAGCACTTCCACGGCCAGCGCTTGCATGTCGTCGTTCTGCAAAGCCTTGATGAGCCGAGGAACCGCCGCCTCGCCCAGCGAGGACAGCGCATCCACCACGTTGCCCCGCACCTCCGGGTCTTTGTCAGCCAACAAATCGCTCATGGCCGAGATGACCATCTCTTGCGGCGCGTGCAGTTCCAGCAAGCCCCGCGCGGCGGCTCCCCGCACATGCTGGTTGGGGTCTTTCAATCCCGTCACCAACAGCGAAACCGCCCGCTGCACACCGGCTTTGTCGTCAGGATTGATTTTCGCCAGCGCCCACGCGGAAATCATTTTCAAGAAGGGGTCGTCGCTGTCCAGTTGCTGGGCCAGCTGCGGCGCGGCGTCCTTAATGCCAATTTGACCGACGGCAAGTGCGGCCGCGTATCGCACCGCGTATTGCTGATCAGACAAGGCTTTTACCAATTGCGGGCCCGCAGATTTGGAGTCGGGACCGATTGCGGCCAGCGCCATGATTGCTTCTCGCCGCACGGCCGGATGCTTGTCTTGTTCTTGCACCACGCGAATCAGTTCCGGCACTGCCGCTTTAGCCTTGGGTCCCGCGTCGGCCAATCCGATACATGCAGCATGGACCGCTTTGTCGTTTTTCAGTTCGCCGATCAATACGTTAATTCCGTCGTCCCCCGCATCGGCCAGCGCATTCAAAGCTGGTACGACGAGAGCGGGATCCATGTTGCTCTGCTCCAACACTTGTTTCAAAATCGGCGCCAGCGTGTCGAATTTAAGATGCATCGCCACCAATGCATCGATGGCTTTGCGACGAACGTTGCCATTCTTGTCGCTCAACAGCGCAACCAACTCTGGCACGGCCGGTTGGCTGGCGTCGCCAATTTCTTCCAAGGCATTGGCCGCGTAACCGCGCACCATGGCGTCGTTGCTTTTCAGCGCGGCGGTCAACGCCGGTACGGCATCCTTTGCCGCGGGTCCAATGGCACTCAGAGCGCGAGCGGCATGCCATTGCAATGGTGCGTCGCCGGTGTTCAAGGCCTTGATGAGCGCCGGTACGGTCGGTTTGGCTGCCGGACCCAAGTCCACGATGTCGTCGGTGGCTTTCAGCTGCGCGGCCGAGTCTCCACTGGCCAGCGTTTTCGTCAAATTCGCGAGTTGCGCATCGTCTGCAGTCGCGGCCATGGCCATGCCCATCGTCAACACCGAAGACAACACGACCGCCCTAGGCAAATACATATTCCACTCCGAAAAAATGATCGAATGTCAGGAAAGAAACTGGCAAAAACTGCCACGACTGCCTGCAGAGTTGATTCGCACACGCCTTTCATTATAGTATTGAAGAACCGGCGCGTTTGCAAACCGTTCGCTAGACTGCTTGATCGGGTCTGGCTAGTTTCAAGCAGTCTTGGTCCGCCCAGATATTTCAGGCGCATCGCTGCGACGGCGTTCGCACTCGTAGGTACCTACAATATCAATTGCTTCCGCGGAGTTCGAGCATGAATCGCGTTGTAATCCTGTCGCTGGGTTTTGCACTGGCGGCGATGGTTTGTATGGCCCACGCTCAATATCTGTATTCGCCTTACTACAACGGCAATTCGGCCAGCACCGTGGGCCAAAGTTACGCCATGGGCATGGCCGACCTGGTGCGCGCCGCCGGCGATAGGAATTTGAACAATAGCCAGGCGAGCATCAATTATGAGCAGGCCGCTTCCATGGATATGGACAACCAAATTAAAAACGAAAAAACCTATTTCGAAATGCGGAAGATGAACACTTCCTATCGAAAAGCGGAGCAAAGCCCGGGACTGACTTCCGAAGATTCCTGGCGCTACGCCCAAATGTTCGCGCCCAAGCGGCTGACTTCCACTCAGTTAGATCCAGTAACCGGCCAAATTTACTGGCCAATCTTTTTTCAAGACCCGCGCTATAAAAAGTATTGCGACCAGCTCAATAACTTGTTCGTTCAGCGGGAGACTTCGCACGGCGGTATCGGGTACGACACCTACATGCAGATTCAGAAGGCCACCGATGCCCTCAAGGACGAGGTGAAAAAGAACATCAATATGTACCAGCCAAGCGATTACATCACCATGAAAAACTTTGTCGATAGCCTGGCGTACGAAGCCAAGCTTCCGGCTGTCTGATGTTCGCCCGGGATTGCCGTTGACCACCGTGACTTGCTCTGGCGATCCGCTAGGTTCATGTTCGAATCGCAGGCCTTCCGCCTCTTCGCCCGCGCAATCGCCACAGGCGGTGTTTTCGGGCCGCCAATTCTAACGACGTTATCAGTTGCGCGCACGGTGGTGCGAAAAAACAACGGCGGCGTTGACTTTTCGCCACACGTTGCCAAAACGCATGCTAGGCTTTCAAGTGAAGGAAGGAATAGTTTGTCTGCGCGCACAGGTTTGCTGAACCGGCGCAGTTGATTGGCTCACTCGGAGCATGGAGGCGCAGGGAAAAACCAAGCTCGAAGCTCGTATCCGGCAGGCCGGGCGAAATTCGAATGAATTTTGCAACTCAAAACTCGAACGTCATACGTTTCCGCTTTCGTGCTCTGTCGCTCCGCGCGCTGCTCGGTTTGCTGGCTATTCTCATGGGCCGCCCATTCTCGTTCGGCCAGCAAACCGCACCGACGGGCCACAACTGGTTTGGCTCGGCGGGAGTGGAAACCATGGAATATCCGGGCGAAAAGCATTTTTGGAACCAGGCCGGGCTGGTGATTAGCCCCGCCCGAATTCTAGCCCAAGTTGGCACCGAGGTGCCGATGTTTGCCGCCGTGTGCGACGGCAAAGGTCAATTGGAGCCGTACGAGAAAGTCGAATGGATGTTAGACCAAAGCAGCGTGGGTTCGCTGGTTTCAGTCAACGAGCCGTATCGTCCGTTCTATTTAGATTTGTTTTCCAGCACGCCGCGCAAAATCGACAATAGCTATGCTTGGTCCGAGACGCTGCCCATTAACGTCATTCTCACCCGTGGCACGCCGCAAATCAACGACGACATGGTCATGCCGCGCGGCTATGCCTGGGTAACGGTGACCTCGGCTCGCGAGGGGACCAGCTACGTCACCGCTTATGCTCCGGACGTGTATTCCTGGGAAGTGCGGCAGAAATCGGCGACCATTCGCTGGATCGACGCCGAGTGGACTTTTCCCGAACCCGCCTGTGTGCCAATGGGCGAGCATGCCTTGTTAACTACTTGCGTGCGGCGACACACCACCAAGGCGCCGGTTTCGGATTGGATTGTGAAATACTGCATTACCGGCGGAGCCGAAGCCACATTTGGCCACGATGGCAGCAAATCGACCGAAGTGGCCACCGATGCCGATGGAAAATCGACCGTCGAAGTTGTTCCCGCAGCCGCCGCCAATGGGGCCACTTGCATTTCGATGGAGCTAATTCGCTCCGAATGTGCGACTCCCAGTGATCAAGAACGGATTTCAATTGCCACGGCGGCCACGCAAGTAAGCTGGGCCATCAAGGACGGCGACGGCGCTGCCGCCCCAGCGGCGGCAACACCAGCGCCTGTTCCGTCACCGGCCGCAGCGCCTCCCTCGATCGCTCCTCCGACGCTGCCGCCCGCAGCGCCTTCGACAACTCCGCCTGTTGCGCCACCGCCGGCACAGCCCGCTCCTGCGCCGAAAATCTCGCTCAATGTCACTGGTCCGGAGACCGCACAGCCGGGCACGGATATCGAATACACCATTGAAATCGCCAACCAAGGGAATGCGCCGGCCGCCAATTTGATTATCACAGATCGCTACGATCAAGGCTTGGAACACGCAACGAAAAGCAACCCCATCCAGAGAAAAGATTTGCCGACCATAGCGCCCGGCCAATCGACCAAAGTCGGAATCAAATTTCGAGTCGTGCGCACCGGTCAATTATGCCACGTCGTCGAAGTACTGGGTCCTGGCGGCATCGACGAGAAAAAACAGGTGTGCGTCAACGTGGTCGGCGAGCCGACGGTGGAGCAGCCCGCCATGTCGCTCAACATCGCCACGCCGCAAAAAGTGTATACGGTGGGGAACCAGGTGCTATTTACCATTGTGGTGGAGAACACCGGCACGACGGTTCCCGCCCAACAAGTTCGTTGGGTGACTTATTTTGATCCGTCGCTGCGTGTGGAGCAGGGGACGCAAGGGGCCCAGCGCACCAGCGACGGCGGCGTGCAGTTTAGCGCTGACAATATACCACCTGGTGCAAAACAGACGAGTCAAATCCAGTGTACTTGCATTGCCGCGTCGCCGCATGCCTGCGGTCGAGTTACTTTGACCGATCTGTCCAAGCTCAGTTTTGCCCAAGACGCCTGCTTGGAAATTCAGCCGGCGCCGCCGTCTGCGAACCCACAAAGCAATTTGCGGTTAAAAGTTCTGGCATTGAACAACCCCGTGAAAGTCGGTTCCACGGCGACATTCCGCATCACGCTCACTAATGCCGGTGTTAATCCGGAACAAAATGTCCGGCTTTCGATCGCCATTCCCGATACGATGACCTACGTGCACACCACCGCGCCAGTCAGCGAATCGGCCTTCGACGCGCCGAATGTTCGCTTCGAGCCCATCCTTGAGATGCGTGGGGGGATTGGGGAATCAATTCCCTTTGACGTGCAATTGAAGGCGAACAGCGCTGGGCCCGCCCAATTGACCGCTCAAGTCACCAGCGCAAACCAGACTCAGCCATTGACCGACTCTGCCACAGCGACTATTTTGCCCTAATTGGCGAGGGGTCAGCCGATAAGTGGTTAGCACGTCAGTGGTGCATGGGATGGCACGCTTTGTAATTTTGCTTCACGAACTCTCCGGGCAGCAACGCGGCGGCGCGCATTTCGATTTCATGCTGGAGCAAGGCGCTATCCTGCGAACCTGGGCGCTGGGAGAAAAGCCGACTGCGGGCCGCGAAATCATTGCCCATGCGCTGGCCGATCATCGGATCGATTATTTGGAATACGAGGGGCCGGTTTCAAAGAATCGTGGGAGCGTTTCCCGTTGGGATTTCGGCACGTACGAATCGCTGGTCGATTCGCAGGCGGAAATCATCGTCCAACTTCGCGGCCAGCAACTGACAGGCACAGCCCATTTACGACCCGCGGGGGAGAAGTCTCAGCCAATCGCGACCGAGCCTCAACGATGGATATTCAGTTTTTCGGTTTGAACTTCTGCGGAAGAATTCTGCTGGATATTGGCCGTGGGCTCTGGCGTCGCTGTCTTCTGACCGGACGGTTCCTGGGCTGAAGATTCCTGGCTGACGGGTTGTTGATCCGACGATTCCAGGGCTGCGGCGGGCTGTTGTGCCACGGAACCGACGGCCTGGGCATTTTGGCAATGTCCGGCCATGTAGATTTCTCCCTCGTTAACTTCCAGAGATTCAAGACGCTGCATGAACTGATCACTGGAATGGTCGGCCCAGGGCATCGTTATGGTTAACAGCGGGTCGCCGTCGATTTGAGCAACGTCGATTTGTAAACCAACTTCCTGGCCGGCGGTAATAAAATCGTTCACCAACCCGCCCAGGGGCAACGGCAGAAGTCCGGCCCGGGCTTTGCAAATTCTGACGGCCACCACGTTCGTTTCACGCAAGTAGACCTCAGCTTCCAACGACACGATCGCTGCCCAACCTAGCTTGTGCCACACAAAGGCGATCTGCGCGCGATTGTTCTCAATCGATATCCGAGGTTCGCTGATGCTGGGCGGAAACAAGCGCGGATGATTTTGCAGCACGTCGTAAGCCAGCCAACCGTTAATTTGGTCGGCGGTAAACAAGGCATGCCACTGGCCTGCCCGGCGAAGATTATTGGCCAGGGCGGCAGCTTCATGAAGCAAGGCGTCGCTGGCGTGTTTCGCGGAAGCGGGTCCTTCGGCCAATACTTGCTGATAGAATGCAGGCCCTTGCTGACAAGCCCAATACGCTGCTGCCATCAGCACTGCCAGCGCAAAGACCGCGGCAGCACCGACCATCACATACAGGCGAAGCTTGTTTGACACAGGCGGGCGGATAAAAAAAGCCAGGAACCCCCCCCGTGAGACCTCCGAAACCGGCATTTCGCTTTAGAAACGGCCAATTCCAGCGGCAGGATAGTAGGGATTGGCTTTCGGAAGGTCAATGCGGATTGGACTGCAGGAACCGAGGCCGTTACTCGCTGGCCGGCTCATTTTTGAAAGACTGCAACAAGGCCATTTCATGGCCCGGATCCTTCGAGTGCCCCGGCGACAGGCTCGTTTCCAATTCGTCGCGCAGAACAAGCATATCAGCAGGAGCTTCGATCCCCAGCCTCACCTTGTCGCCGGCCACGCGCACCACGGTGACCACAATATCTTTGCCCAGGCGTATCCGCTCGCTTTGTTTTCGGGACAACACTAACATGACCCGTGCCTCCGTGAGTGTCTGATTTATGAACTTTTGTACAGTAAAGCGAACAGTCCGTCAAGTGGAATTTGTCATGCTGCTGCGATTGGCCAGCGCTATTGGGTGAACCAGGGCCTAGGCCGCGCAGGGCATTAAAGTCAGGGCACTCGTTAATCGAGTGCGATGAAACCGCTGGCCGGTCGAATTGTAGAACAGAATCGTGTTGCGCTCAGTTTCCCAAATTGCCGTAACTTTTACCGATCGGGGTCCGTGCAGGCAGAAAAAGATGCCGCATGGTTTACTGCCCCGGACTAACAAGCGTTCGGTCATCCGGAAGGCGTCCAGCTCAAGCTGATCGTGCTGGCATAAGATTTTGCTGACATAATTTCTCAATGTTTCCAAGTTGTGCAGGCGCTCCATGTTAGTCAACATTGGATGCGTGATCTCCTGTGTCATGCACTGCGGCGATAATTAAGGGCCACTGTGCGGATTGGATAAGCGAGGGCAACTGCTGATAGATTATGCTATCGGCAATTTGGGCAAGATTACTTCGGCGCGGGCCCCGGTTTTTGGCAGAAAGCCAGAAAATGGCCATATCACGGGTCGGATTTTTTCTGAAATGAATCCTCAGCAGCGCCGTTCAACTACGGTTTTTCGGCCTCATATTTGGTGAAAGCCTCCGCAATATGGCCTTCTTTTTCGTCGCCTTTATGAAATATCACGCGAAAATGGAAACTCATCGTGTCGCCGGCTTTGAGCGTGGTGCTGGCCTTGGGCAAGGTGTCGTCAAAGACGTGCTGACCAAACACATTGGCTGCGAATAAGCCATAATCGCGCGTGTGCCAACGGGTTGGGTAACCAAAGCTGCTGGGGTGTTCCAAGATTGCAATTCCGAGCTGTTCTCCTTCGACCGGCCCATGATAATCGACCCACGATGCCCGATTGCCCCATACAGCTCGCTGACACTTGGGGTCGCCGGTAGCGCCCTTGGGAAACTGTTCAGGATTCTCGTCTTCGTCGACTTTTCCATCACTGTTGACGAACGTGCCCCCCTGCTTGGCATCGACGCGCATCGTATCGGGAACTCGAATTCCAAACACCCCGTCTTTTTCATCGCCGAAAACGACATCTCCATCGGTGGCCTTCAGCGTAATATCAAAGTCGATAATGCGATTATCGCCATCGGTGCTGCAAGTAATGGCGCGCTCATCTTCCAGCAATTTTTTACCGTCTGGGTCGAGCCAATCGTTGGTAGTGACGATTTTTGCCTTCGGGCCGCCCGACACTTCCACGAAGTCCTTGTGTTTGGTGGAACCCGTCGGGGGATTTGGATGTTCTTCCCATAAATTGTTGCCGTCCACGCTTTGGTAGCTGAACCACAAGGAGCGGTGCCACGGATGATCGTCGGTAAGGATGTCGCCTTTGGGAAGCTTGCCGCCTTTGGCCGACTTTTCTTCGTCGACCGCTGCGGTATCCATCGGCCACGGCCGCGTCATCGGTTTGCCTGTCGGGCCAATAATGGGCCACAACACGGGCTTTTTGCCCGATTGAATCACGTATTTTGTGAACAGCTTGCCGTCCAAGTTGACGGTCACGCCGTCAGCGGTTTTCTCGACGGTAAAATCGCCCGCTTGAGTCCGCACCGCAAAGTTTGCCGCGAACATCAAACCGATGATTACGAGACTGGTTTTCCTTACGCTTTGACCACAACGCATGATGATTGCTCCCGAGTAGTTTGCGCGGTTGATTGGATTTTTAGATCCTCAAAATGGAATCGATGTTTCTCCGAATTCGGAAACCATCGCCCGCCGTGAGCACACGGCGGTCCATTCACTGGAACCCCCACGGCTTTATGCTAACAGCGTCGGTCGCATGATGCCAGCAGGGGTTTGGCAAGGGCGCCAAATTGCCAACGCTATTTTCCGGCCGATGGATTTGCGGGCTCTGCTCCCGGCGCGGGATTTTGTTCTGCCGGCGCGTTTGCAATCCGGAATACAAACAGGGCTCGCTGCGGCGTAGGTCTGGGAGAAGCGATAGCCAGCGATGAGCTGACTGAGAGGGCAACCGGCGGGGCCGAGGCGGCGGCTCCGGTCGGGGGTACTGCCGGCAATCCAGCGGCAGGCGCCGTGGCGTTGGACAACCCTTCGATCGGCGCCGCTGATTTTGACAACTCACCGACCAGCACCTGGTTTGGAGTGTTGACGGGTGCGGTCAGCGATTGATTGATGGAAAGCGTATTTGTTCCAGCCGTTCGAGCGCCGTGTCCACGTTCGCCGCCAGCGCCAGATTCGCCATTACTGCCTGCTTCGCTACCGCCGCTGAAACTGCCACCGGTACCGAATCCGCCGCCCCCCAATCCGCCGACATTAATTGCGCTGCTGCGGGCACCACGATCAAGCGCCTCCGAATCAACCGATTTTTTCTCATCGCTGGAAAGACTATCCGCAGCGATTTTTGATACATCGAACGAAGGCTGCTCGGTTGGCGGCGGCAAGTCCAATCGGATAGCGCGGCTTAGCGACTGGCTGTCGGTTTTCTGCTGGCCGGCCAACGCAGTCGAGTTGTATTGAGAGATTGCGTTTTGGGCGGAATCCTTCTCGGTTTTGTTGAGTGCATCCCGATCGGAGTACCACTTTCCGTTGGCGTCCTCCTTCACGATCTTCGACGGAACGGTGGTCACGGCGACCGCAGAAAACAGTTGCGGCTCATGACGCAAATCGGCCAGCGTCTGCTGAATTTGCTCCGGCGTGGCTTCCACCATGACAAGATCCACGGGCTGCTGACCGGCAGGATTCAACGTTCCCGACAATTCGGCTTTTCTTGTCCCCAAGGCGGCATTCGCTCCGGGAGCATTCACGGCGGAAACCGAATCGATCGCCCCGCTGAGTTCACGTTGCTGCAGCATGTGGCGAACATCGCCGCTGGGATTTTTAGATTGTTCCACGGCTTTGGTGGAACCCAAGGCGAAATGAAGTGGATGCTTTTGCGCCTCCAGCGCAATTTGATTTTTGGCCAACAATTGGTCGAATTTCCCTTGCCGCGCGGCCTCGGGCGACATTTCCACTTGAACCAACAGTAGATTGTCGGACGTGCCAGTCGTCGGGACCTCGGCGGCAGGCGGTTTCGCCGACAGCCGGCCGGCGGTAAAGCCATAGAAATCGTGGTTGGTGTCGGCCAGCGGAACGTCTGCCGGAGCGGGCTGCGAAGTGGCAGATTTATCGGCAGCGATCAGGCCACGGGAAACAAGACCGCCGTCGTCATTGTGGGCACGGTTGCGCATTCGATCATCTGCGAATTGCTCATTCCCAGGTTGCGCCGAGCCGTTTTCGGCAGGCTTCAGTTCCGGAAGGGATGGAAGCTGTTTTGCAGTGGCTACTTGTTGTTCCGGCGCCGCCGGAGCGCGAACAACCATGGGTTCGTCGATTGGCCCTCCTTTGCGGCGGTTTTGTTCAGGCGGTCGGTTGGAGACCATAATCAACACCGCAGCGGCAACGGCCAGCAGCGACCAAACCACACCCCGGCGGTTCACGGGGAAGCGCCGAATGACTGATGGCCGGTGGCGAGTGCCGGCGGATGCGGGTTGAAAAGCTGGCTGATTCGAATGTTGATTCGTCTCAGGAAGCGGCGCGGCTTCCGGGATTGACGCCGCGGTCGTGTTATCGATTAGGCCCTGCTGATGGGCCAGTTCTCCTTCGGCCTTTTGCAGGACGCGCTGGGCAAAATCGATCTCCAGCCGGTGCTGCGGCAGCTCCTGCAATCCGGCGCGCAAGGCCCGCAATTCTTCCAGCAACTGCCGGGCTTCGGCATTGGCGGAAAGCAGTTGTTCGGCGCGGGCACGCTCTTCGGCAGACAGCTCGCCGTCGAGGTAAGCGCTAATCAGAATGTCGTTTTCCGAATGAGCCATAAAAGTATTTGTCACTGCGTCACGAGGACGCCTTTCAGTAATTCCCGCAATTCCATCCGCGCTCGGTGCAAGCGGCTGCGAACGGTGCCCAACGGCAGATCGAGCATTTGGGCGATGGCTTCGTACGAATGGCCGTCAATTTCGCGCAGCACCAGCACCGTGCGGAAATCGTCGTCCAGCGTTGCCAGCGCTTCTTGCACCCGAGCGGCCCGTTCCTGCTGTTCCAGCGGCTCCGATGGCGGGTCGACGCGCCCGATGGGTTCGTAACCGGTCGCCTCGCGGTGTTCGTAAACCGACAGGGTGGGTTTTTTTCGTCTCCGGCGGCTGGCGGCCATGTTCAGTGCAATGCGGTACAGCCACGTATAAAACGCACTGGACCGTTGAAACGAGCGCAATTTGATGAACGCCTGGACAAACGCGTCCTGGCACACGTCGCGCCCATCTTCCGCCGACCCCGTCACGTGGACCAGCGTGTTGTACAGCCGGTCCTGGTAACGGGTAACCAAGCGTCCGAAGGCTGACGAGTTTCCCTGTAACGTTTCGTCAATGAGTTGCAGGTCGTCGTTCACCGTAACTCCACACATTGGACGCCGCGAAAGCGGGGAAAGTTCCCCCCGAAAACACTGCGTTTTACCCAGCAAATCGGAAGAGCCGGAGCAAATCATCATGGGCGTTTTCGCGGGAATGTCAAACAAGTTACGACGAGTTTTATACGGATATACGCAAACTAAGGGCCAAAAAGAATTCTTCCCGCAGAGAAAAAATCGCTTGCAAGACCGGAAGTTCTCTGCTACTATAAAACCAAATCTAAGAAACCAAATGTCGCCGAGGCGGCGGAACGACCAATGACCAAGCACCAATGACCAATGTTTGAATGAAATATCATTGGTCATTGGGATTTCGTCATTCGACATTGATGTGTTTTCCAATTCGGGAGGAGTGAGCATGGCCAGGCCGCGTGCCAAAGAATTGACCGAGCGTGAACTGGAAGTCATGCAGGTGTTTTGGAAACACGGCGAGCTGGATGCCGTCGAAGCCCGCGAGCAATTGGCCGCCGCCGGGTTGGATCGGGCCTACACCACCATTGCCACGCTGGTGCGGATTTTGGTGGAAAAGGGATTTTTGAAGCAATTGCCCGGCGAGCGGCCGTTTCGCTTTCGGCCTACGCGCTCGCAGGAAGAAGTCTCGGGCCGCATGTTGGCCGACGTTGTCGAGCGGTTGTTCCAAGGCTCGCGCGAGCAGTTGTTGGTACAACTGCTGAAACAAAAAAAGCTGACCGTCAAAGAGCGGATTATGCTGCAAGAAATTTTGAAGGAGCATCAATCATGAACCCTATTACCGCGGCGATTGTTTGGATGATCATCCAAGTCTTGCTGTTCTCGCTGATTGGCGGAGCCGCGTTTGTGCTGCTGCGGCGTCGCGGACCCAGCGCGGCAGTGGCTTGTGCCGCAATGGTGTTGGCGCTGACATTGCCGCTGGTGTTGTTGTTGGCCAGTCCTTGGCCGCGATGGATTGAAAAAGCCGAAGTCCGAAATCCGAAAGTCGAAACCAATTCAAAAATCGAAGACCAAAACACGATGGATCTGGGCGATCGCTCCAGCCTGCCGACAAAGGGAGAGGGAGTAAATGCCGCCAAGGGGTCCGTGCTCTCGACCGCGGCAGCTTGGTGGCAAACGGCGACGCAGTGGTTGCAGCCGGGCGCCAATTTTGCCTCTGCAGATAGCGCTCCGCCGCAAGCGGTCTGGACTCAATGGATTCCGTGGATGCTGGCGGCGGGAATCGGATTGGGTTTGGCGCGATTGGCGGCCGGCGTGTGGGCGGTGGGCAGGTTACGCAGCCGGTCACGGCCGATTGATGATCCGACATTGACCGCGCTGCTTCGGCAACTGGCGGTGGAATTGAATGCGCCGCCGGTTGCGTTATGTCAGACAGACCAACTGCGCTCGGCGGCGACCATCGGCTGGCGGCGGCCCGTGTTGCTGTTGCCTGCTGATTGGCCACAGTGGACCGAAACGGAGCGGCGCGTCGTGTTGGCCCATGAGTTGGCCCACGTGGCGCGGCGAGATTATTTGACGGCGCTGTTGGCCCGGCTGGTGTCGGCGATTCATTTTTATCAGCCGTTGGTGTTGTGGTTGGGCCGGCAGTTGCGGATTCAGCAAGAATTGGCCGCCGACGCGCAGGCGGCGGCGCTGGCCGGCGACCGGCAAACGTATTTAGCCACGCTGGCGCAACTGGCGCTACGCGCCGATGACCAGCCGTTGCCGTGGGCAGCTCGGGCGTTTTTGCCGGGCACCAGCATGCTGATTAAGCGTGTGGCGTGGCTGAAGCGTGGGCAAGATCGAAAAGTCGAAAAGTCGCTGAGTCGAAGTGGCAAATGCATTTTGGCGGGAGTGTTTGTGGCGATGGCGGTTGGCGTGGCCGGAATTCGCGGACCGCAAGAGACGGGATCAATGGTGGCGGTGGCGGCGGGGTCAGAGGACGCTAAGCCGCAAGCGGATGGGAAGTCGGATGAAGCCAAACAAGCTGAGAAGAAAAAAGATAATGGCCCGGCGTGGGATGTTTCGAATCCGCAGGCGCTGCGCACATTTCAATTTGTGCCGGCCGATGCCAAGTTGGTCGTCGCCGTTGATCCGCATGAGCTAGCGAAAATTGCACCGGCGACGCAGCCGTTGGTCGACATGTTGAACAAAGAATTCGAAGCCAAAAACGGATTCAAACTGACCGAAGTGACGGATTTTGAGCTCATTTGGACGCACTCCACCAAGCAGCCTGACCGGATTGTCGCTCGAACGGAAAAGGCCGTGGGTTGGAAAGACGTACTGCGGCGGCACAATCCGGATTTTTTGGAAACGAAGCACGTGGGCGACCATGAATACTTCATTTGGAAAGACAGTCCTGACTTCGGCCCGTGCCTGTACATGGTGGACGATCGGACGATTGTGGCCGGCAGCGAGGAACAGATTCAAACGGTAATTCGCGGCGGCGAAAAGCTGATGGACGCCAACACGTTTCCGGAATTCATGGGCAATCCGCTGGCATATCGGGCGGAAATACCGTTCATCAAGCAGATGGCGGGGTTGGACAAGCTGCCGAAGGATTTTGAATCGAACCCAGTCGCAGCGATGTTTTTGCCGCTGCTGGATCATGTGCAGATCGTCCGGGCGTTTGCCGGACCGGATGGGCAGAAATCTGGCAGCGCCTTTTTCGCCGCGCTGGGGGAATGCGATTCTGCTGACGGCGCCCAGCAGGTGGCCAACACGTTGGGGGCGCTGCGCACCCTGGGGCAGAATTTGCTTCAGGCCAAAATGCAGGCCTGGCGGCAAACGGAGGAAAAGACCGCCAGCCAGGAGCAAGCGACGCAGATTCATCAATTTTTTGACATTTTGACCAAATCCTTGGCTGACGTGAAGATAGATGCGGCGGACAAGACGGTTCATGTTTCGGCCAACGTCGAAGCAGGCCCGGCACTGGTGGCAGGCTTTTTAATGCCGGCGATGGCGTCGGCGAAAGAAGCGAAGTTGCGCACGCAGAGCATGAACAATCTAAAAATGCTGGCGCTGGCACTACTGAATTACGAAGATGCGCGCAAACATTTTCCACCGGCTGTAATTCGGGATAAAAACGGCAAGCCGCTGTTGAGTTGGCGAGTGGCAGTTTTGCCATTCATCGATCCGTGGGATGAGAACAAGGCGTTGTACGACCAGTTTCATCTCGATGAACCGTGGGATAGCGAACACAACCGCGAACTGATCAAAAAAATGCCTAAAGAATTTCGCGATCCGCATGATCCGGAAAGCAGTACGAATGCTTCGTATTTCATGCCGACGGGCAAAGGAATGGTTGGCGGCAGCGAAAATGGAACGCAAATGAAGGAGATTCGAGACGGCACGGCGATGACGATTTTGCTCGTGGAAGCCAAGCGCGATATTCCCTGGACCAAGCCGGAGGATATCGAAATCGAAGCTGATCCGACCAAGCCATTGCCGACGTTCGGAGGGCATTTGCCCGACAACGTTTTTGGAGCCTTGTTTTGCGATGGGCACGTGCAGGTTATTTCCAACGAGGCCGATCCGAAAGCATTGCGGGCCGTGTTCACTATCGACGGCCGCGAGCCGGTGGATTGGGGAAGACTAAATTCGAAGCCGGCGGATAAATCTTGGGATGCCAGCCCGGGCCCGCCGCCGGACGTGAAGCCGGTTGAACCACAGAAATCGTCGGTTCCGTCTGATCGCAGTTCGGGCATCACTCCGCCGAAAATTGAATTTCACCGGGCCGATGATCAACCGGCGACGGGGTTGACCGAGGCTACGGCGCCTGAGGGCCCGAATGTGAAAATTTATTTGCACCCGGAAGCGGAGCTGACAAACGCCGACATTGCCGAGGCCACGGCGACGACCGACGGCCTGGGTCAGCCCGCGATTTCAGTTTCGTTTACTGCACAAGGGGCGAAAAAAATGTCGAAGCTGACCGAAGAAAACCTCGGCAAGCCGATGGTCATCATGGTCGATGGCAAAGTGTTGAGTGCGCCGACCATTCGCAGCAAAATTGCCGATGGAAAGGCCCAAATCTCCGGCCACTTCACCCAGGAAGAAGCGGAGCGGATTGCCAAGGGCATCAACGGAGGGTAGCGCGCCCAAGCCGACCGCTTGTGGTCGGAGGTCGACGGCAAAGCCGTCGGCTTGGAATTACGTCGCGCTGATTTGCGGCGATTGGAAGTATTTCAGCCGCGGGCTGCGAATGACGAAAATCCACAGCGTGATGGCGGCCACCATCAGCAGCACGCTGATGTTTTGCGAAATGGTCATGCCGGTGCGGGCCACGAGCGGCTCGTCGGTGCGGATCGATTCTTCCAGAATTCGCATCACCGGGTAAATGGTGATCATCAAAGCCGTCACTTCGCCGGCGTGCCGGCGGAATGGATACCAGGCCAGCAGAAACAGCGTGAGCAACAGCGCGCCCAACGCACTGTACAACTGCGTGGGATGCACCGGCAGGCTGCGCGGCGGCAGCGGCGCGGGAGCGGTCAATGTCCACGTGTGCCCAGCCAGTTGGCCGCCGGCATCGATCACTCGGAAAGTGACTTTCGTTCCGGGCTGTTGAATGTTGGTCAGCGCTTCGACCGCGCCGGCCACGGTGAGATCGGCGGTTTCGTCGGCCGGATAGGGATATTGCTTATCCGAATGGGGCGGCTCGACGACGATGGCTGTCAAACGGTCGCCCACGTGCAGGCCGGCCTGAGCGACGGGCGAATTATCGTCCAGCGATTGGATGGTTGCCGGTGCGAATGGATTAAAATCGAAATGAATGCCGTCGAGCACAAGCTGTCCGCGATCGGCCTGATTCATGTACGCCGGCGAACCGACGGGAAACGTGACCGCCCAGGGACGATCGCACAAGCCACCGTAGCAGCAACCGTTAAGAAAGCACCCGACGCGCCCCAAGGCCAGGCCCAAAACCAGACTGGGGGCGATGATATCGGCGAATTTGAGCACCGGAAGCTTGTGCCGCATGAAGAACCAACTGGCCGCGATGCAGCCGCCGGCAAATGAACCGTACACGACCAGCCCGCCCTGGGTGTAATTGACGATCGCGCCCAAAGTCGCTGCCAGCGTGGGACGCTGATATTCCTGCCAGTATTCGATAATGTAAAACAGCCGCGCCCCAGCAATCGCCGCCACGCACATCCACAGGGCCAGCGAGTAAACGAGATCCGGATCGTATCCTTCTTGCTTCGCGCGATACACGGCCAGCGCCACGCCCGCCACGACGCCCAGGAAAACCATCACTCCATAACCGCGGATCGGCAGACCCACATCGTCGGACAACCGCGGCAGCACCCAGGCCAGCACGGCGCCGAGCAGCAGCATGATGGGAATTTCACTCCACACCGCGTTCATCGGCGCATGCTGATAGAACAGCCAGCCGAGCCGCGAAATGCAAATGACAACCCACACCGCCAGCAAAATGCCGAACCCCAATAATGGTAGGCCGCCGACTTGGTTCGGGATGTGAAACAGGATGGTTTGCATGTGTTTTAACCGCAGAGACGCAGAGTCGCGGAGAGGAAAGCAAATGTAGGAATTAGGATTTAGAATGTAGGATGTAAGAATTGAGGAGCTTGTTTTCAAATCTTACATCCTCCTACATCCTAAATTGTTTTCTCCGCGTCTCTGCGTCTCCGCGGTTCAATTCCTTTCGGAGGGTCCAAACAGTTCGTTGTCGATCAGCCGGGTTTGTCCCACATGGGCGGCGACCAGCGCGACGGCGGACGTTTCGATATGGTTGAGTTCCGCCAGCGTTTCCGCATCGGCAACCGTGGCGTAATCCATTTGCACGTCCGGCTCGTTGGTGATCATCCGTCGCATCGCTTCGCAGATTTTCGCGGCGTTGCGCTCGCCGGCATCGAACATTTCGCGGGCAAACTGTAGGCTGCGCGGTAGAACCAGGGCGTGTTGCCGCTGCTCGGCGGTTAAATACACATTTCGCGAGCTGAGGGCCAGGCCATCGGCATCGCGGACCGTGGGGCAAACGACAATTTCGATAGGCAAATTAAGATCGGCGACCATGCGTCGCACGGCCAGTGCTTGTTGATAATCTTTGCGGCCAAAATATGCCCGATCGGCCGGCGCGATTTGAAACAGCTTCATCACCACGGTGGCCACGCCACGAAAATGCCCCGGCCGCAGCGCTCCTTCCCACGGTTCCGCCAGGCCGTTCAATTCGACCGAGGTGCCAAAGCCAGGCGGATACATTTCACTGGCCTCGGGTGCAAACACTAGTGGCACGCCGAGCACCGCCAACTGCGCGACATCGGCTTCCAAATTTCGCGGATACTTGGCGAAATCTTCCGCCGGCGAAAATTGTTTCGGATTGACGAAGATCGAAACGACCGTGAAATCACACTCGCTCTGGCTGCGTTTCACCAGACTCAGATGGCCCGCGTGCAGGGCGCCCATCGTGGGAACCAGCCCGACGCGCTTGCCGGCCTGCTTTTGAGCGCGAACCAGCTGCTGGGTTTCGCGCACGGTGGCGGCGATGAGCGGTGAATTCGAAATGGCACTCGCGTTGGGCATGAATAAAATGTGTTTAGCTCATGGCTTGAATTGCCGCTGCAAGCTCGCGAACGGCTGCAGCCTGCTCAACGCTTTCCAACCATAGCACCGGCCCAATACCGGGCCGGGCCGCTCGCTGCCGGCGCGATTCGTTCAGTCGATGCCACAACGCCACGGCCACGCTTCTGGGCGGCGCCTGTTCCGAATTCTGCATTTCGTGAAATTGTCGCGCAGAGGCTTCGTACACAACCAACAGTTTTGGCGGAACGACCGACGGGGCCAGCGTCTGCCACGGCTCCTCCATGCCGCCGGGCCACAGCACGTCGCCAATGGCCAATAAATCTTCCATCCAAAACGGGCTGATCGCGCCGATGTTGCCGTCGGCGGTCCAACTTTTTCGCGCCAGCAACGCGGCCTGCTCGCGGAGGAATTCTATCGTTTGCCGTAGCCCCAGGCTAGGCGAACCAACGGGGGCGGAAGCCTCGATTTCCTGGGAAAACTGCAGCAACTTCCATCCGGTGCTTTCCGCGACGGCGTGCGCCAACCAGTGCGTGGCCTGGTGCAGCGAACCGCTGATGGCGACGTACGGCGGGGCTGCAAGTACATGGTGGAGCAATTGAGCCACGGTCCAGCCGATGGTGGGATGCCGCATTTCAGGGGCAACTTCTGCCGCGGGCTGCAGCACAAAGCGACGGAAGGCCATGCGCGGATGCGGCAATGCCAAACCGGGCGCGCGTTGCACAACATTGTCGTACAGCAGTAAATCGAGATCGATCGTTCGCGCTGCCCACGGTTCACGGCGCACGCGGCCCAACGAAAGTTCAATTTCCTGCATCCGCGACCAGATTGCCTCCGGAGAAAGTGATGTTTCCACGAGGGCCGCCCCATTGAGAAAGCTTGGCTGGCCGGACGGCCCGCCAATCGCCACCGTGATGTGCCAAGCGCTCGCGCGGACCATCGACACGCCGTTCGTGCCACGGAGCAGTTCCACCGAACGTTCGAGCAACGCGGCCCGGTCACCAAGATTAGAACCCAAACCAATTAGGGCCGCAGGCATAGTGCAAAAAAAATGACTGGGGGGACATCCGGGCCCCGACCTAAGGTCGTCGACGGTCGATCCTTCGGTTGGCCGCCCCCAATTTCTAGGAGAACGAACGCCGTGTGTGGGTCGGCCGGACGATCAAAAATCGCTGCGAGTTGGCAAACGGCCGTTGCCACGAAAACGATCGCCGGGCAATCGCCTTGGCAACTACGCCATGCAACGGCCGCGACGCCGCCGTAAGAAAACCGGTCGCGGACATTGCCCATATCGATCCAATTCGGTCTAAAAGCCCGGCATGATTGTCGGAATATCACAACGGACAACAAGCCGGTCCGTTTCGACGCGCTGATTGCACACAGATCAGACCCCACGCGAGCCTATTTTGTGGACGCCGCCGATTTTGTCAAGCAACCAGCGCCAGAAGTTTTTTCCGCCGGCATTGCAGCCGAGAATTTTGACGAAACGGAAGGCGTTTCCACTGATTGGGGCGGCGAAGGAGCGGGGTACGAAACGTTGATGTTGCACGGCGAAGCCACTTGACCTACGCAACCCGATGTCGAAGGGGCGACACTTTCATGCGGCTGCGGGTCGCCACAGGAGACGGACATCAATATCAGGGATAACACAGCTGCGTGCATTTTTTGGAATGAAGTTTCAGCGGCAATCCGGAAATTTACGACCGACTGTTTTGCGTATCGGTCGAACCACAAGCCAGGTCCAGTGTTATCGGCAGTTGCAATCGTGCAGATTGAATCGTTTTGTTTTGACAAGTTTCCGCACAAGGAAATCTGCAGACATCAGCCAGTTTGCACGATATTGCTGGCAGTGCTGGCGCTGGACTTGGCGTAATCGCTGTCTTAGAATAGGCCACTGCCAACCAGCATTTTCGCACACGCCAGATTTCCCCAAAGCTGCTCCAAACCCTTGCTCCTTTGGAAGCGCGGAGGGTGCAGGGTGCCAATGCTGGGCCGGCTGCAAGTTAGAATGACGGGGCGGTAGCTCAGTTGGGAGAGCGTCGCGTTCGCAATGCGAAGGTCGAGGGTTCAACTCCCTTCCGCTCCACTTGTACGTCCGTACGCTGTCGCGTCCCGTTGCATTTTTCGGAAACAGCGGGACGCGGCAGTTTCGTATGCGAATTATTGCCAGTCAAATCGGCCTCAAACTGCACCGGATTCTGCTGCACGGTTTTTCTTTATGCTCGCTGGTGCTCCAGCAGTTACCGAGTTCAAATCCAGTTGCCAGTGGCTGCTGCCGAGGCATTGAATCACTTGCTCGACAAGTGCTCGAAGGAAATTCCCGCTATGCAGCATGGCAAGGGGGCGGCATTCAACCTTTGCACTTCGCTCCATTGGTCTCCAGTTTTTCGTACAGTACAACGACTATCAGCCCCTATTTACCCAGAGATGGCCTGCAAGCGAGGGAACCTACTGAGCGCAAGAAAAAACCCGCTTGGCAACGGTGTGTGGCTGCGCCAAGCGGGTGAATGGGAGTTTGTTATTTGTGCGCTTGCGAAAGTAAATCGATCATGCGCTCGAACTGCCTCGTATTCTTCTTGGAATTCCTATAGATCACTCCAACACAACTCCATAGGCCAAAAAGTGAAACGGATACCCAAATGGTAAACAAGCTGTAGGATCCAGGCATTTTATTTTCTCCTTATGAAAATTGGTTCTGACCTTAAGATTCGCCGCTACACTGCTAAGCGAAAAAAACCGTGGGGGAACCATTACGAACGCTCCGACTTTTGCTTGTTTCTCATCGCCATTAGCCGGAAGGCGGCTAGCATCGAAAAAAAAGAAATCACAGCCCATCGGATGTTACTTGAAATGAGAATCGGCACGCCAAATATGGATAATAGTCCCAGTAAAGCTACAACAATCACCAACACGAGCGCAAGCACAATACGATTCTTCAAAGTTAAACGTTGCATAATTCGCACCTACTTGAAATTTTTGTAAGTCACTCCCCGCTCATTCGGAATGAGGAGTAATTAAGATCACTCCTCTGTGAGCGTAGACGGCGCGCAATTGTTACAGCAATGAAGTGACAGTAAGACAAATCCTCGCCCCTGTGGCCAGGCGCTATAGATTGGTAATTGCCGAAGCGGTGACAGAAGAAAAGCGGAAGAGGCAATTGGGAACATTGAGAAAGCCCGATTGCGCATAGAAAAACCCGCTTGGCGGCAGTGCGTACATGGCCACCAAACGGGTCCGGAGTTGAATTCAACTGTAGGTCACAAGCGGGAATGTTCGCGTTCAAAATATCAACCAACCCCGCCGGCGCACTCCGGTGTGTTGCCGTAACACGACGGCGGGGTTTTCCATTTACCCATCATTAACTGAACTGCGCTCGAATTTACGCACTACCCTTCTGTCGTTCATTATCGTCACAAGAACACCAACAAGAAGGCAATCGACAATACTAAGCACGCCGATTTGCTCGCCTAACAGCCGGTCAATAACCAGGCAGCCTGCGGCGAAGACAATAAAATACAACAATGCGTAACCGATTCGGTACTGAACGGATAACTCTTTCATTTCGGGAAACTCCTTAAAAAAGTGGTTAGATCGAATCAACTCCTTTCGTTAGCGGGAGCGGAATGAAAATGTTACAGCGGGTGGCATAAAACACTCGCTTTGAATAATTGACTACCTGCTGAGATAGCTACAAGCGTTACGGGTTTGTCCGAAGCCGGGCTCAAAACGTCAAGCTGTCACCCGTTGCCCCATTGCCGCCCAAAGCCGCTTTCTAAGGGGCGATTTAGTGCCTACAGCGGCACAGGACCATCGGCGAAATTTGGCGTGTAACATGCGCCCCATTTCAACGCTTATAGGTCAGAGCTTTATTGCCAATGGTATTTCACCAGCGGCTGATCGAAAAAACAACCTTAAACATTTTCGGAGTGACCATGATTACCACGTTAAAAACCATTGTTTTGTTTCTGGGCATAGCGATTTGTGCATACGCTGAAGAAGCGCATGCGGCCATGATTGCAAAGGGGACCGCTACAGCGTTGCCAACCGTCAAGCCTGGCGGAACCGCGAAACCGTGGCCTCATGAAGGCAGCGACCTGAAGCCCGATCCGCGCATCGTCTGGGGCAAGCTCGACAACGGTTTGCGTTATGTCATCCTGCCGACACAAGCGGCTCCGACCCGCGCCAGCTTGCGGCTGTATATGGATGTCGGTTCGTTGATGGAAACGGACGACGAGCGCGGGCTGGCCCATTTTCTGGAACACCTGGCGTTCTGCGGAACCAAACACTTTCCAGCAGGAGAAGTCTTTGAACACTTTCAGCGTCTGGGCATGCAATCGGGCGCCGACACCAATGCCTTTACAACTTTTGACCGAACAGTCTACCACCTTGAATTGCCCAGAGCCAACGAAGAACTATTGGACGACGGGTTTACAATGTTCCGGGATTTTCTCGACGGCATGTTATTCGATCAAAAACAAATCGATCGTGAACGCGGCGTCGTCCTCAGCGAAATTGTTTACCGCGATTCCGCAGAATATCGAGCGAACATGGAAAGTACCCAATTTGAATTGCCCGAGGCCTTGTTCTCACGGCGTTGGCCGACGGGGGATCCCGCCAGCGTCCGAGCAATAAATCGGCAACAACTCGTCGATTTTTATCAAACCTGGTATACGCCGGGTCGGGCAACGGTGGTGGCGGTAGGTGATTTCGACGTGAAGCTCGTTCAGCGCTTGATCCAGCAGCGCTTTCAAGATGCAAAAGCAATCCGTGGCGAACACGCTGATCCCGCGATGGGGAAAGCCGCACTCGGTCAGGGTGAACTGGCGAAGTTGCGCACCGATGCCGATCTGCAAACTGTTGCCGTCCAGCTCTGCTCGGCAAAACCTGCTCCAACTTCGGGCGATTCGGTTGCGGCCGAGCGGCACGAACATGCGATCGGCATGGCTTTGGCCATCCTCAACAGTCGATTGAATAAAATCGCCGCAATGGAGAATAGTTCTGTACTGTCGGCCAACATAAGTTCCGACGTGCTGTGCCATCTGTCTGAAATCACAAGTCTAACGGCAACTTGCCAACCGACTAAAGTAAACGCAGCAATTGGCATGCTGGAACAGGAAATGCGTCGCGCACTGTTGTACGGATTTACCGACGCCGAATTCGCTGGGATGAAAACTACCATTTCTAGCATAATGCAATCCTTAGCCGATCGTGCCGAAACGCAACCACCGAACAAACTGGCTGATGAAATTGTTTCCTCGCTCGTGGATAAAACAGTTGAAATAAGTCCGTCCGACAAATTGGCTATGGTGAATCGCTTTATGCCCGAGGTCACCAAGGAGGAGTGCCTAGCCGCTTTGGCAAATAATTGGGATTCCGCTAACCTGCGGATTTGGGTGCAAGGCAATGTGAAGTTGGAAGGCGATGCATCCCAGCAAATTTTGTCGGCCTACCATGCCAGTCAACAAGTAAAAGTTAGCAAGCCGGTGGATGAATCGGCCGGAACCTTTGCCTACACCGACTTTGGCAAACCAGGCGTTATCGTTAAGCGAAACGATCAGCGTGATCTGGGTGTAGTGGAAGCCGTCTTCGCCAACAATGTTCACGTGAATATCAAGCGAACAGCATTCGAGAAGAACGTCGTCCGTGTGCTAATTCGTTTTGGCGGCGGTAAGTTGGAACTTCCGTCGGACAAACCGGGATTGCTGTTATTGGCCAATTGCGCGTTCTTTACCGGCGGGTTGCAAGCCCATAGCATTACCGATCTCGCGCAACTGACCGGCGATAAGAAATTGTGCGCAAGATTTAATGTGGGTGACGATGCCTTCGACATTGGCGGCGCGTGCGAGCCCGAAACCATTGACACGCAACTGCAACTTTGCACGGCATATTTAACCGCCCCCGGTTTTCGGCAAGAAGGCCTCACCAATTATCAGCATACAGTGGATGCTATTTTTTCCAACGTCGAACACACGGCCGAAGGAGCAGTCGCTACCCAAGGCGACCGGCTTCTGCATGGTGGCGATCCGCGTTTCGGCCTTGACTCGCGCGAAAAACTCCAGCAGCTTACGCTTGACGATCTGAAGGCCTGGTTAAGCAGGCCCCTGGAAAAAGGTTATCTGGAAGTGTCGCTGGTCGGCGATATCGATCCCGACACGGCGCTGAGCGCAGTGGCCAAGACGTTGGGAGCGCTCCCCGCTCGAGATGCGGTGAAACCCGATTTTGCCAAGCAGCGCATCGTAAAATACCCAAGCACACTTAAGACCAAAGAAATTCAGTTTGCTTCGGAAGCCACCCGTGCCATGAGCGTTGTCTGCTGGCCGACGGCCGGTTTCAGGGATTTGCCACTTTCGCACCGCATCGATGTACTGGCCGCCATTTTGAAAGATCGCCTATGGAACAAAGTACGCAAAGAATTAGGCGCTACCTACACGCCGGCGGTGACTAACAGCGGAAGCGAGGTCTTTCCCGATTTCGGATTCTTGGAAGCTGATTTGGTTGTCGAAGCCCCGCAATTGCCTCGAATTGGTCAGCTCGTCGCTAACATCGCCGACGAACTGGCAACCGGTTCCATCAGCGATGACGAATTCAATCGCGCATTAAAGCCGATTGTTTCCGGAATCGAGGAACAGGTAAACAATAACAGTTACTGGCTGTCGGTAATTAGCGACTGCCAAGAAAATCCAGCAGCGCTCGATATTGTCCGCAAATCGGCTGGCGACTATCGTTCGATCACGAAGTTGGAAATCGAAAGCGTTGCCAAGCAATATTTAACAACCAACAAAGCAACCATCATCAGCGTGGGGCCCACCGCGCCGTCGTCGAATATCAAGCCAATTGAATCTACGACTCCGATTGCCCCGTAACTGCATAGCTAGGGAGATCGCTCCATCGAATCCACCTTGGTGCGATCTTCCTTACGAGCGGTGAATTGCAGAATTGACATTAAAGTAGAGAAAGCCAATGATGGTGATCACGAATCGCACTTACAGCGGGCAATGACTCTAGTAATTAGTTGTTGTCGTAAGACTTGAAGCTCATCAACTTTGCTTCGATTTTGGCGACAGGTAAATTGCAATGATTTGCATCCCGAATTGCAGACTGTCGGCACCACGTTAAGGATGACAGTTTTAGCTGGCAGGACCGACAGTTTCTTTGTGCAACTGGAAATGACTTGGGCCTGCTTCTTCAAGTTGCGAGTATGCTACGGTCTGGCTGCGGCCATTTCGCTTCGCAACCAGGAGAGCCTGATCGGCGCGCTCTATCAAGCGATCGAATGAGTCGTCCGCTTCCATGTATTCGGCGACCCCAACGCTTACAGAGACATGCACTTCCTGACCTGCGATGGACAAAGGTT
>Ga0335083_10001297_pt1 | contig 34639 bp, 30 predicted proteins | sample Lox_Sample_42_FD_206716 | JGI IMG/M metagenome (GOLD analysis project Ga0335083, IMG submission 206716) | Soil microbial communities from Loxahatchee National Wildlife Refuge, Florida, United States - Lox_Sample_4.2 | ecosystem: Environmental > Terrestrial > Soil > Wetlands | place: USA...
AACCAGCTCCGCGCTCTCCGTTTCCTCGATCCAGCCGCCGCCCAACACACGATCGCCGACGTACAGGGCGGCCGCCTGGCCGGGCGCCACGCCATATTCGGCGACCTCGAAGACCAACCGGTCGCCATCGAGCCGCGCCGGGACCGGCTTCGCCATCGAGCGCACCTTGGCACTGAGAGCGCCGGACACATCGCCGCCCAGCCAGTTGATTTCGGAAAGCCGCGCCGCCCGGACGGCCAGCGCGCTCTTCGGGCCGACGATCACGCGTTTCGCCGCCGCGTCGAGCCGCACGACATAGACGGGATCGGGCAGGCCACCAATCTCCAGGCCCCTGCGCTGGCCGACGGTGTAATGGATGAGACCCTTGTGCTCGCCGAGCACGCGCCCGTCGAGGTGGACAATCTCGCCGGCATCGTCGGCATCGGGCCGCACCTTGCGCACCACCCTGGCATAGTCGCCGTCCGGCACGAAGCAGATGTCCTGGCTGTCCGGCTTCATCGCGACGGCAAGGCCCAGCTCGGCGGCGATGGCGCGCACCGCCGGCTTCTCCATGCCGCCGAGCGGGAAGCGCAGAAACCCAAGCTGCTCGGCCGTCGTCGCGAACAGGAAATAGCTCTGGTCGCGCGCCGGATCGACCGCGCGGTGCAGCTCCGGGCCATCCGTGCCTATGATGCGGCGGACATAATGGCCGGTGGCGAGGCAATCCGCGCCAAGGTCACGCGCCAGCGCGAACAGATCGGTGAACTTGACCCCCATGTTGCAGCGAACGCAGGGGATCGGCGTCCGCCCGGCCATATATTCGTCGGCAAAGCCCTGGATCACCGATTCCCGGAAGCGGCTTTCATAATCGAAGACATAATGGGCAATGCCGAGCCGGTCGGCGACGGCGCGCGCGTCGCGAATGTCCTGGCCGGCGCAGCAGCTGCCGGTCCGCCCGACCGCCGCGCCATGATCGTAGAGCTGAAGCGTGACGCCGATCGTCTCGGCGCCGCTACGCGCGGCCAGCGCGGCCACGACGCTGGAGTCGACGCCACCCGACATGGCGACGACGATGCGCTTGCCTGAGAGAGAGCCATCGAGCTGGAAAAGGTCGTTCATATCGCGGCGCATATAGGCTGAGCCCGCCTTTCCCACCAGTGCAGGCATCGCAGGAGCCCGGAAACCTCTCCTACCCGCGTGATAACTAAGCCTAACGAGCCGTGACCATGCCGTTTACGGCAGCTTATCCACTCGCTGGTAAAACCGCAGCATGGACATGAGCGCTGCATCCAGACTGCTTGCCCGTCAGGCCGCCCAGAAGGCACCCGACGAGGCCCAGGTCGCGGACATGCCCGTCATGCTGGCCGCCCTGTCGGTCCAGCAGGCTGCGGGCCTCACCGCGACACGGGTGCGCGAGGAGAAACAGCCGGAAAGCGGCGGCGACCAGCCCTCGCGCATGGCCGTGATCTTCGCGCCGCCGGCAGCGGGCCCTGCCCTTCCGCAAGGAACGGCCGGTGCCTTCAATGTAGCGGTGGCGGCTCGCTTGCAGGTCGGGAGTGATGGTGAAAACGGCGTTTACTCTGGCGTTTAGCCAAGGGGCAAAGCTTTCCCCGCAAAAAGAGCAGTTACTGAGAGAGCAGTTTGAGCCGACTCCGGTCGGTGGTTGAGGAAAAGATGATCGAGAACCAGAAGATCCGCCCCGATCAAGTCGTTGGCCCCCTTGGGGAGCCGCTGACGCTTGACTCCCTGCCTTCGCCCGACACCACGCGCTGGGTCGTGCGCCGCAAGGCCGAGGTCGTGGCAGCCGTCAATGGCGGCTTGCTCACGGTCGACGAGGCATGCGAGCGCTATTCGCTCACGCTCGAGGAATTCGCCGGCTGGCAGCGCGCCGTGGACCGCTCGGGCATGCCCGGGCTGCGCGTCACCCGCATCCAGCACTATAAATCGCTGTACGAACGCCAGCAGCGCTACTGATTCGTCGGGCCCTGGGACTGAGACCATCCACTGGGGCCATCCGAAGCATCGGACCAATTCAGCCCGTACGCGCAAGCGTGCGGGCTGAAACTATTTCAGCGCAGCCGCGCCGGCGTGTGGCCGAACTGCCTGCGAAAAGCGGCGATGAAGGCGCTCGTCCCGGCATAACCGGCATCGAGTCCCGCCTGGGTGACGGAGCTGCCGGTGCCCAGCAGGCTGGCGCCGTGGAGCAGGCGCAGGCGCTGGCGCCATTCGGCGAAGCGCAGGCCGGTCTCGGCGAGAAAGAGCCGCTGGATGGTGCGTGTGCTCGCGCCGGCGGCGCGGGCCAGCGCATCCAGTTCCAGATCGCAGGCCGGATCGTCACGCAGGCGATTGGCGAGACGCACGGCGCGCGGATCGCGCGGCAAGGGCAGTGACAGCGGCAGGGCGGAAGCGAGTCCGATCTGGTCGGCGATCACACCCGCCACCCGCGCCTGGCCGGGCTCTTCATCGTCCAGCATGCCGAGCGAAACCGCGTGCAGGACCAGTTCGCGCAGCAGCGGCGAGACATCGAGCGCGAAGCTCGCGCCCGGCAAATCCGCCGCAAGCCCCGGCTCGAGATAGAGCGTGCGCATAGCGAAATCGCCCTTCGCCCAGATTTCATGCTCGATGCCCGCCGGCGCCCAGATCGCCCGCGCCGGCGGCACGATCCACAGCATGTCCTGCGTGCGCACGCGCATGACGCCGCTTGCCGCATAGATGAGCTGGCCCCAGGGGTGCGTATGGGGCTCCAGATGATAGCCCTCATAATAGGTGCAGGCGAGCGTGCGCAGGATAAGGGTCACGGCTTCAGCCTTGCTTTACGCCCTCGGGCATCACCAGATTATCGACATGCTGGATGAGACCAACGCGATTGCCCTCGCTGTCCATGACATAGGCGACGGTGCCGACATTCTCGATGAAATAGGGCGGCGAATGGAGGTGACCGCCATGGGTCTCGACGGCGGCAAGCACCGCCTTGAGGTCGGTCACGTTGATCGTGCAGATATAGCCGCTGATGCCTGCGCCAGCGCCATCGAGCTTGTGATGCCGCTCGCGCAGGTCGCCCAAGATGCCGGGATGGTCGGGTGTGCCGGTGGTGATGTGATAGTAATTGGGCGGGCCCCAGGGCCTGATCTGCCAACCGAACACGCTTTCGTAGAAGCGCTTTGCCCGTTCGACATCGTCGCACTCGATGGCGAAATGGCCGACATTCTGCGCGCCGCTCATGACGCCGCCTGGTTGAGATAGAAGATGTTGCCGTCCGGATCGGCGAACATCGCCATATAGCCGCCCCAGGGCTGCTTGCTCGGTGCCATGGTGAAATGGACGCCCTTCGCGGCCAGCGCGGCATGGGCCGCGTCCAGATCGGCCACGAGAAAACCGATGCCAGTGTTGCGGTCACCGGTGCCGTGGGTCTCAGCAACCGCCTCGCCGCCCTCCCCTGAGGCGAGCGAAAAATCGAGATCGCCGACCCGGAACGAGGCGAAATGATATTGCGGCTCAACGAAGAGCAGCTGGAAGCCCAGCACGTCGCGATAGAAGGCGACCGCCGGCTCCAGCGCCTTCACCCCCACGATCACATAGCCGATGCGACAGTCCATGCGCGTCTCCCCTCATTGACGGAGCCACGTTTACGCCATCGCCGCGCGGCGTGCTATCGCCAGAATGACAGAAACTGTCGTGCAGATGACAAGCCGCAATCAGTGCGACGGGCGCACCACCAGCCGCTGCACGACTACATTGTCGTCGATACGCCAGAGATGGATGGTGTGTTTTCCGGCCTTCAGCGCGGGGAAACTGGCCGTGACGCTGCTCATGTTGTCGATCACCGCCTTGGTCCAGTTGCGCTGCGCCTGCTCGGTTACCGCATTGGGCGCGGGCATCAGGCGATCAGTGAGCGTCTGCACCGGGCCGTCGTCGAGCGAGATGCCGACGCTCTGGCCGTTGCGACCATCCGGATCGAGCGCCGGAACAAGCTGGAGCTCGACCGAGGTGTCGCCGCCGGTCTTGAGATCGACTGCATAATCGAGGCGGATGTCGTCCGCGGGAGAGGTTGCCGCGCGGCCCTGCGGGAGCGCCGTCACGGCGCCATCGGTGCGGCCGAGATTCAGGATGATGGTCCAGTGCAGGCCTTTGGCGGCGTTGCTCCCGGTAAATCCTGTCGCCTCGATGACGAGGGGCTTGTCGGGTGACGCGTCCTCGCGGCTCTGCATCATGACGAACGATTCACCGCCGGCACAGGCTTGGTCGCCGGGCGCCGGATCTTTCACTGGCTTGGGCGGCAGTCGTCTCACCGCCGGCATTGCTTGCATATCCGGCTGCTGCCAGCTGGTGTAGCCGATGTGGGTCTGGGTCATCATGCCGTCCCACTTGCCGCCCAGCAGCTTGTGATAGGCATCGCTTAGAGCCTCGTCCTCGTGAAAATGCCGCTCGGCTTCGTCCGCAAGGCAATTGGCATATTGAATACCCGCGGCGGCAAGCCGGCGGTTCCAGGCGACGCTGTGATAAAGCTCGTAAAGATTGGCCATGGCGCGCACCTTGTGCTCGACTAGCTCGAAAAAGGCAGGCTGTTGCTCGGGCGCGATGCGTTTCTTGACCGCCTCGGCCCGGTCCCTGAGCTGCGCCCATTCGCCGACAATTCGGTCGAATTCACCGCCGCCGATGACCTTGGCATCATGGTCCCGGACCCATTCAGCCATCTTCCCGGTAAACTCGACGTTCCCGGTATCGCCTCCGATCGGGAAGCTGTCCGCATCCAGCAATTCCGGCTTCCTTCGCGCGGCGAGCTGCCCATAGCGCGTCAGGATCGCGCCGATCTCCTTCGCATTCGCCTCACCGAAATTCTCTCGCGCCCAGTCCTCCGGGAAGCGCCCCATCGCCGCGACGTCCATCGTCTGCGGATGCCAGGCCTGCGCCATGAAGAAGCTCAGGGGAAATTCCTCCGGCTTGATGTCGCCGACATTGACGATCCAGATGGTGCGCGCGCCGCGCTGCCAGGCCAAGTCCATCTGCTGCCACGTCTTCTCGATCTGGATGGTGTCGAGCCATTTGTAGTTCCGCGGCCCGCCGACATAGTCGAAATGATAATAGACGCCGTAGCCGCCCGCGCGCGGCTTGGCGCCCACCGCAGGGAGCCGCCTGATCTGGCCCCAATTGTCGTCGGCGAAGAGCAGCGTCACGTCGTCCGGCACCTTCATGCCGTGGTCGTAATAGTCCTGCACTTCCTTGTAGAGCGCCCAGAGCTGTGGCGTCTTGTCGGCGGGCTTGCCGGTCACGTCGGCGATGATCTTGCGCTGGTCGGTTACGATCTGCTCGAGGAGCGGTACCGCCGTTCCCTGGCTCATCGCCTCGTCGCCGTCGCCGCGCATCCCGACGGTGAGCAGCGCTTCATAGCCCTTCCCATCGCCCTTCGACATCATGCGCTCGACGCCGCCGCGCCAGAATTTGCGCAGGTTCTCGGCATTGAGCGTGTAGTCCCATTTGCCGCCGGTGACGCCTTTGTCGGTATTGCGGTGCCACTCGTCCTGAGCGCGGGTCAGCGGCTCGTGGTGCGACGTGCCCATGACCACGCCCATCGCGTCGGCCAGCACCATGTTCTGCGGATCGTCGTCGTTGAACGCACGCGGCGCCCACATGGCGGGCCAGAGATAATTGCCCTTGAGGCGCAGCAGCAGCTCGAAAACATGGGCATAGGCGAGGTGGTTCGCGCCGCCGAACTTCTTCTGCGTCCAGGTGCTGAACGCCGGTGCCTCATCATTGATGAAGAAGCCGCGATATTTGACGCCGGGCTGGTCGCGCCGTGATCCGACGGTCAGATAGACGTCGGCGCGATGGGCGACCGGCACATCGGCGAACCAGTACCAGGGCGAAACGCCGATCCGCTCCGAGACATCATAGGTGCCGAACACCGCGCCGCGCCGGTCCGACCCAACGATGACCAGCGCGCGCGGCACATTGGGAAAAGGATTCTCGACGACGATCTGGCGGAAGGCTTCCCATTGTCCGGCGAGGTCCTTTGCCTTGATCAGGCCGCGCTTGCGCAGTCCTTCGACGATCGCGCTCTTGCCCAACTCGCCGATGATGACGACCGGACCGCTCGCCTTGGCGGGATCGTGCGAGACGACCGCCGCTGTCCCGCCAACCCGGCCCAGATCGTCGGCGAAATTCTGCGCCGCATAGTTGATCGCGCTGTTCGCATCGGCATCGGTCAGGATCGTCGCCGGCTGGTTCCGCTCGATCAGCGCCAGACTGCCCTCCGCGGGCTTCGTGCACACCGCCACGGACCCGGCGCAGGATTGCGCATGCGCGGGCGCGATCGAAAGCCACGCCAAAGCAATGACGAGCAGGTGCAGCAGCCGACGCAACGATGTCATTTTAACCTCTCCAATGTCGCGCACCGGCCCTGCACGGCCATGGCGATCTCCCGGACTCATATGGCGGGCCATCTTTCGAGGCAAATCTTCCACCCGCTGAAATCCAGCCGCATTCGGCCTTGCCGCTGCGAGGGCGTTAGAATCCTAAGTTTCTTGCGTTCAGGGCTTTTGGGGGCAGGATGTCGTCCGTCCCCCGGACCCGATTCGCTGAGCGTTTCGGCGAGAATTGCAGCCGGGTGCAGGAGAGATTGCGGCGGACACGGCCAATGCCGGCGGCCGCACAGGAAAGGTATGACGATGGCCGACGCTAAGCAATTCCCGCTTCCCAGCTCATTGAAGGTGGTGCCCGGCACCGAGGGCGCGCAGGCGGCCTATCCCTATTTCACCCAGTTCGTGCCCGAGGATGACGGCAAGTTCTGGTTCTACAACAGCATGCACTTCCCCGAGCCGATGCATCATTTCGACATGATCACGGCGGAAGCGGCCTATGTCGCGCTCGGCGCGGCCAATACCCGCGTCCATGTCCTCCCCACCGCCAAGGGTATCGAGCATCGCATCATCAACGGCCGCGTCTATATCGGCGGCGTCGCGGTCACCGATCCGGCGGAGATTCAGGAGCGCGTCGGCGAATTCCAGCAACGCGCCTTCTATTATTATGAGCATTGGGAGCGGCTCTACGACAGCTGGAAGGAGAAGATGAAGACGCTGATCGCGGACGCGCTCGCGCTCCCGAAGCCAGAGCTTCCCGATTATGAGCCGCTCGAAAATGTCCATGCCGGCAAGGGCGTCGCCGCCAATCACGCGCTGCTCGACATCTATCAGAAGCAGATCGAGGGCTACCACCGCATGTGGCACCACCATTTCGAGTTCCTGCTGCTCGGCTATGGCGCCTACATGACCTTCTTCGACTTCTGCAAAAAGGCCTTCCCGGAGATCAGCGACCAGGCGATCAGCCGCATGGTCGCGGGCATGGAAGCAGAGATTTTCCGGCCCGACGAGGAAGTGAAGCGCCTCGCCCGCCGCGCGGTCGAACTGGGCGTCGACACGCATTTCACCGACGGCATGAATATCGAGGCTGTGCTCGCCGATCTCGACCGCGTCGGCAATGCCGGCAAGGAGTGGCTGGGCGAGCTGGAGACCAGCCGCAATCCGTGGTTCAACGTCTCCTCGGGCGATGGTTTCTACCATTATCACCGCTCATGGAACGATGACCTGTCGCTGCCCTTCGCGGCGCTCCCCGGCTATATCGACAAGATCAAGGCCGGCGCGAATATCGAGCGACCGACCGACCAGCTCATCTCCGAGCGTGAGCAGCTTGTCGCCGATTATCGCGAGCTTCTGGACACCGACGAAGACCGCGCGACCTATGACCAGCTCATCGGTCTCGCCCACCGCGTCTTCCCCTATGTGGAAGGGCATAAATTCTACTGCGAGCATTGGTACACCAACCTCTTCTTCAACAAGATCCGCGAGTTCGGCGCACTGCTCGCGCAGAACGGCTTCTTCGGCGCGAATGGCCGGGAAGAGGATGTGTTCCACCTCACGCAATATGAGCTGGAAAGCGCGATCATCGACCTGATGCTGGGTTGGGGTATCGGCGCCGAGCCGCGCGGGCCCAGGCACTGGCCGGCGATCGTCGCGGAGCGCAAGGCGGCGATCAAGGAATGGGCCAAGCATCCGACGCCCGCAGCGCTCGGCGCCGTGCCGGATGCCATCGACGATCCAGCCATCGTCATGCTCTGGGGCATCACCCGCGAGAGCCTCGACCGCTGGCTCGCCGCCGACGAGGAAGGCCCGACCAACGAGCTCAAGGGCTTCGCCGCCTGCCATGGCGTGGTCGAGGGCACGGCGCGCGTGGTCAAATCGGTCGAGGAGATCGGCCGCCTGCAGCAGGGCGACATTCTCGTCTGCCAGGTCACCAACCCGACCTGGGCGCCGATCTTCCAGAAGATCAGCGCGGCGGTCTCCGACATTGGCGGATCGATGAGCCACATGGCCATTGTCGCACGCGAATATGGCCTGCCCGCCGTGGTCGGCACCGGCACGGCGACGCAGCGCATCCCGGACGGCGCCCGCATCCGCGTCGACGGCGGCCGCGGGACCGTCACCATCCTTGAAGAAGCCCGCGTGCTCGAAGACGCCTGAGAGGAAGAGACGTGAGTGCGGATAGCGCGATCGGCTGGTTTGCCGATCTGAGAATCACCGATCGCCCGACCGTGGGCGGCAAGGGCGCGAGCCTGGGCGAGCTGACGCATGCCGGGATCGACGTGCCGCCCGGTTTCGTCGTGACCACCCATGCCTTCGAGCTGTTCCTGAAGGCGCTTGAAGCAAGCGCGCCGGTGCGGACGGCGGTCGAGGCCCTGGACGCGACAAATCTCGATGCCGTGACAGCCTTGTCCAAGACACTGCGTGCCCGGGTGGAAGAAGAGCCACTGCCGCAGCAAGTGGAGCGCGCGATTCTCGAGGCTCATCAGCAGCTCACGGACGGCGACATGGCCGTGACCGTCGCGGTCCGCTCCTCGGCGACCACCGAGGATGCAGAGGATGCGAGCTTCGCGGGGCTGCAGGACACGTTCCTCTGGGTGCTGGACGCACAGGACACGGTGAAGCGCGTGCGCGAATGCTGGGGCAGCCTCTATTCGGTCGAATCCATGACCTATCGCCGCAAACATGGCCTGCCCGAGGAGGGCGTCGCCATGGCGGTGGTCGTGCAGAAGATGGTCGACGCGCGCACCGCCGGGGTCATGTTCACCCGCTCGCCGACCACCGGCGACAAGTCGGTCATCACCATCGAAGGCGCCTGGGGCCTGGGCAGCGCGGTCGTCTCCGGCGAAGTGACGCCCGACCGCTGGGTGATGGGCAAGATCACCGGCGAGATTTCGGTCCGCGACATCAGCGACAAGCATATCCGCCAGGTGCCCGCGCCCGGTGGCGGCATATTCGACGAGGAATTGCCCGACGACATGCGCAACGCCCCGGCCCTCAGTGACGACGAGCTCCAGGCCCTCCGCGCCGTTGGCCGCCGAATCGAAAAACATTATGGCCGACCGCAGGATATCGAGTGGGCAATCGACAAGGCCGGCAATCTCCTGCTCCTGCAGAGCCGCCCGGAAACGGTCTGGTCCGCCAGGGAGCAGGCCCCGGTCGTCGCGACGCAGGCCGACCCGCTCAAACATGTCATGACAATCTTCGGAGGGCGCAGATGAGTCTCACGGCAAAGGATGTCGAGGAGATCATGAAGCTGCTCGACTCCTCCACCTTCGATCGGCTCAGCCTTGAGGTCGACGGCATGAAGATCGAGCTGGAGCGCAGCGGCGCATCGCCGCGCGAACGGCCCGCGCCGGCGACACCGGCTACGCCCGAGCCGGCCCCCAAGTCACCCAGGGCCGAACCCGCCGCCGCGCCGTCCGTGCGCGTCAGCACCGAGCCCGGCCTCATCGAGATCAAGTCGCCGCTGCTCGGCATCTATTATCGCGCGCCCAAGCCCGGTGAGCCGCCATTCGTCGAGGTCGGCAGCAAGGTCGACACCGACACGGTGATCGGCATCGTCGAGGTCATGAAGCTGATGAACAGCGTGCCTGCCGGTCTCAAGGGCGAGGTCGTCGAAATCCTCGGCCGCAACGGCGAACTGGTCGAGCATGGCGAGGTGCTGCTGCTCGTCCGGCCGGAGGCCTGATTGCCGATCAAGCGCATCCTGATTGCCAATCGCGGCGAGATCGCGGTGCGGATCATCCGCACCTGCAAGCTTCTCAATATCGAAGTCGTGCTTGCGGTCTCGGAGGCCGACCGGGACTCGCTCGGCGCGAGCCTGGCGGACCGGGCCGTCTGCATCGGGCCCGGACGCCCAACCGACAGTTACCTACGTGTGGAGACAATTGTTCAGGCCGCGCTCGGCACCGGCTGCGATGCGATCCACCCGGGCTATGGCTTCCTCTCCGAACGGGCGGCGCTTGCTGCACTCTGCGAGGATGAAGGCGTCATCTTCATCGGCCCGACCGCCGCCCAGATCGACGCGGTCGGCGACAAGCTCAAGGCCCGCTTCCATGCCGAGGCGGCCAATGTGCCGGTCGTGCCGGGAGGCCCGGTCGAGAGCCTCGCCGAAGCGCAAGCGCTTGCCGAAAAGATCGGCGCCCCCATTCTGGTCAAGGCCGTGGGCGGCGGCGGCGGTCGCGGCATGAAGCTGGTCGAGCGCCTCGAAGACCTGCCCGCGACGCTGGACTTGGCCTCGGCGGAGGCCGGTGCCGCATTCGGTGACGCGCGCGTCTATCTGGAGCGCTATGTCGCGCAGGGGCGCCATATCGAGGTGCAGCTACTCGGCGACGGCGCCGGCAAGGTCATCCATCTTGGCGAGCGCGATTGCTCGGTGCAGCGCCGCTACCAGAAGCTGATCGAGGAGACGCCCGCGCCCGATCTCCCGGCGCATATCCGCGCGCAAATGCATGAGGCCGCCGTCCGCTTCGCCCAGAGTCTCGATTATCGCGGGGCGGGGACGGTCGAGTTCCTCTACGATGTCGCCCGCGCGCAATTCTATTTTCTCGAAATGAACGCCCGTATCCAGGTCGAGCATCCGGTGACCGAGGCGGTGACGGGCATCGATCTCGTCGCGCAGCAGGTCGCCATCGCCCAGGGTGACGGCCTGACACTCGATCAGTCCGACATAAGCTTCGACGGCGCGGCGATCGAGTGCCGCATCAATGCCGAAGACCCGGCGCGCGACTTCGCGCCCAGCCCCGGCCGCGTCACCAACGCGCTCTGGCCCAGGGGCGAGGGCATTCGCGTGGACACCCATATCGTCGACGGCGCGATGATCCCGCCCTTCTACGACTCCATGGTCGCCAAGATCATCGCCCATGGCCCGGACCGCGACACCGCGATCACGCGGCTCTGGCAAGCGCTCAAGAACACGCGGGTCGAGGGCGTCGCCACCAATCTCGATTTCCAGGCCGAGCTGCTCGATGACCCCGATTTCGTCGCGGGCGGGGTCGATACCGGCTGGCTGGCGCGGCGGCTTGCCCGCGTGGAGGCATAGCCCATGGCCGACATCAAACTCGTCGAAACATCCCTCCGCGACGGCAACCAGTGCCTGTGGGCGGCGCTCGGCGTGGATACCGCGCGGACGCTCAGCATCGCGCCGGTCATGGAGCGGGTCGGGTTCAAGGCGATCGACTTCACCACCTCCACCCATATGGGCGTCGCCGTGCGCTACAAGCAGGAGGATCCCTGGGAGCGCATCCGGCTGATGGCCGCCGCCTGCCCGACCACGCCGCTCCAGTTCCTTTCGACCGGCTTCCGCTTCATCTCCTGGGAAACCGCCTCACCCGAATTCATGGCTTTGGCCTACCGCACGCTGATGAAGAACGGCATCGGCCGCTTCGCGCTCGCCGATCCGAACAATGATGCCGCATCGAACGTCGAGGTCGCGCGCATGATCAAGCGCGACGGCGACGCCTATGTGGTCGGCGCGCTCGTCTTCACGCTGAGCCCGATCCATGACGATGCGCATTATGCGCAGGCGGCGGCGACGATGGCGGCTTCTCCGGATATCGACGCGCTCTACATCAAGGATCCCGGCGGGCTTCTCGGCCCCAAGCGCGCGCGGACTTTGATCCCGGCGATCAAGGCGGCGATCGGCGACAAGCCGCTCGAACTGCATGCGCACTGCACGATCTCGCTGGGCGAGGCGAGCTATTATGAGGGCGCCGATCTCGGCATCGAAACGGTGCAATGCGCCAGCGGCGGCGCGGCCGACGGGACCTCCAATCCGCCGTCCGAGCGGGTGGTCGCGAACCTGCGCGAGTTCGGCCACACCGTCGACATCGACGACGCGGCGCTGGCCGAAGTCAGCCGCTATTTTACCAATCTGGCCGACGCGGAAGGTCTCCCCAAGGGCATCCCCATGGCCTTCGACGGCGCCTATATGCGGCATCAATTGCCCGGCGGCATGGTCGGCACGATGCGGCGGCACCTCGCCGACCATCGCGTCAGCCATCTCGAAGGCGCGGTGGTCGAGGAGCTGGCCCGCGTCCGCGAGGAACTGGGCTGGCCGATCGTGATGACGCCCTTCGCGCAGATGGTCCTGACGCAGGCGGTGATGAACGTGACCGGCACCGAGCGATACGCCGTCATTCCCGACGAGGTGATCCGCTATGCGCTAGGCAAGTTCGGCCGGCCCAACCAGCCGATCGCCCCGGACGTGCTCGACCGGATCATGGCGATGCCGCACACCAAGGAGCTGGCGGCGGAGCCCGGCATGGCAGACCTCAAGGACCTGCGCCAACGCATCGGCGCCGATCTCAGCGACGAGGAATTTCTCCTCCGCGCGACCATGCCGGCTGGTCAGGTCGACGCCATGCAGGCCGCCGGCCCCGCGCCGCGCCTGTACGATCCGACGCTGCGTCCGGCCATGGCGCTGATCCGCCAGCTTGTCGGCCGCACCGACGTGACCCGGCTGAGCGTCGAGAAGGCCGGCTTCAAGCTGGAGTTGGAGGCCTACGCTTGACCGCCCCTTTCACCGAGGAATTGCGCCCGGCGCAGGGCTTCATGTTCGATCTCGACGGCACGCTGATCCTCAGCGACAAGTCGCTCGGCGGCTACACATTGCTGCCTGGTGCGGTCGAGCTGCTGACCGAGCTTGAGGCGCGCGCCATTCCCTTCCTCGCGCTCACCAATGGCAGCGCCTATCCCGCCGCCCAGCAGGCGCCACGGCTGCGCGCGCTCGGCCTCCCCATTTCGGATGCGCATCTGTTCACGCCCAACAGCGTCGCCGCGATGGTGTTCAAGGATCGCGGCATCGAACAGGTGCTGGTGCTCGGGACGCAGGGCGTCGCCGATGCGCTCCATGCAGACGGTATAGCGACGGTCTTCCCCGGACAGGAGGGCGCCGAGGCCGCCGATGCCGTCTATGTCGCCTGGCATCCGGACTGCTCGATGCCGGACATCCACGCCGCCTGCGACGCCGTGCTGCGCGGCGCGGCATTGTTTTCAGCCTCGGACGTTCCTTTTTTCGCCAGCAAGGGCGGCCGCGCCTTCGGCTATAGCTGTGCGATCAACGGCGCCATTGCCCGCGTCACCGGCCGCGAGCCCGAGGTCACCGGCAAGCCCTCGATCCATGCGATGAACTTCGTCGCGGCAAAGCTCGGCGTCCCGAGCGCGGACGTGGCGGTGATCGGCGACGATCCCAAGGTCGAGATCGAGATGGCACGGCTCGGCGACGCGATCGGCATCGGCGTCACCACTGGCACCACGAGCTACGCGGAATGGGCCGCCTGCCCGCTCGAGCGGCGGCCGCATCGCGTGGTCGACAATCTGGGTGAATTGAGGGGGCTCGGACTGCTCCCCTGAAACGTCGCCCCAGCGAAAGCTGGGGCCTCATGCGGCACGAGATGCCAGCTTTCGCTGGCATGACGATCTTGTTCAGGCCCGCGACCACTTCTCACAAGTCGCGGCCTGGTCGCCTTCCTTGGCGCAGACGCCCGCCATTTTGCCCTGCAGCCGGCCCAGTATCTCGCCGCCGTCATTCTTCGCGCTCCAGTCGCGCAGCTTCCCGCCCCAGGCGGTCACCTTGACGCGCGTGCGCTGATAATAGCTGTCGGGATTCTTGGCCAACTCGTCGATGACGGCATTGGCGCTTTCCTCCACCGCCTTCTTGTCGCCAGGCGTCAGGCGCAGCACCGCGCCCGACCAGGCGATCGCCCACTGCACGCGCGTGGCCGGGCCATGCGCGGTCTCATAGGCCTTGCGCGCCCAGCCGATCGCGGCCTTGGCATTGCCGGCCTCTTCCTCGAGATCCGCAAGATCGAGCATGTAATAATAAGGCGAGGGCGACCGCTTGAGTTCGCCTTCCAGCAGTTTGCGCGCGCCGTCGCGGTCGCCGGCCTCGTCCAGAATCTCAGCGGCGTCGGACATGACCGACTGGCGCGTCATGGCATCCTTGGCATTCTTGTCCACCCAGGCGACGCGCTCGCGCACCTTGGCGAGCACCGCCGGCGGGACGGCGCCGTTCGACTTGCCAAGCGCGACATCGGCATAGACGGTGTCGAGCCGGTCGGTGAGGGCAAGGGCAGGATTGGCATAGACCTTGTCGAGCGCGGCCACGAGCTTGTGGCCGAGCGCGTCGCGCTGCCGCGCGTCCGGCAGGCCGGCGATCATATCGGCAGCGCCGCTCAGGAGTTCCTGGCGATTGGCGGTCGCCTCACCGGTGTCGGCCAATATGGCGGGCAGGATGCCGACCAGTTGCGCCTGCCGCTCCGGCGACAGGCTGACCTTGCCGTCCGGGCCCTTGTCGGCGGTGACGACCAGCGCGAGCAAAGCGAAGCGGCGCTTGATCGCCGCGTCGGGCGCGGCCGTCGCCAGCCGGTCGAGCAGGGCGCCGGTCTTGACCGGATCGGCGAAATGCCTGGGGTCGTTGCGCCAGTCGAAATTGGCGAGCAGGTGCCAGTCGTCCGCCGACAGTCCCTTGGCATCCTTCTGCGCGCGGGCCAGCAGCTCGTCGGTCGAGGTCGTACGCGCCGCGGCGACGCGCAGCATCTCGGCAAATTGCGGCGCGGTCGCCGCGCTGGAGAGGCGCGTCACTTCCGTGCCGTCCGGCCGCAGCACGATCACCGTCGGATAGCCGCTGATGCCGAACTTCTCGCCCCAGCGCTGCGCGCCTTCGCTGTCGCCATCGAGATAGACCGGTACGAAATTCCTGGTTTCCTCGATGAAGGTCGCGTCCTTGAACAGGGTCGACTTCATCTGGTTGCAGGGCGGGCACCATTTCGCGCCCCAGTAGAGAATGACCGGCTTCTTGCTTTCCCTGGCCTCGGCGAGCGCATCATCGACATCGCCCTCGCGCCAGGCGATCGTCTGTGCCTTCGCGGCGGCGGGCGGGTTCGCGGCCTGCTTGCTGCAAGCTGTAGCCGTCAGAGCGAGGGCGAGCGCGATGCCGCATGCCGGCGCGATGTTCCTGAATTTCATCATCGCCGCGAAATGGGCCTTCCTGCCCGCTCAGGCAAGATGCTTCAGCGCCTCGCGCTTGCTCAAGGGGCTGAGGACCGCGTCATTCTCCGCGACATAGGCCCGCACCCAGTCCGGATCGGTCCGCGCGAAATGGCGCAGCGCCCAGCCGATGCCCTTGCGCAGGAAGAATTCCTTCGAGCCGAGCGACGGCGCGATGCAGGCCATCAAGAAATGCCGGTCAGTGGCGGCCCTGGCGTGGAGCTGGCAGAGAATGGCGCAGCGCCGCTTCCACATATTCTCGCCCCGCGCCCAGCCCAGCATGGCGGGTTTCATCGCGGTGGGATCGGCCTTCAGGATGACGCCGAGGCGATTGGTCGCAATCTCGTCGACATAATCCCACCAGGCGCCGGTGACGATCATCTCTTCATAGAGCGGCAGCGCCGCCATGGTCTGGAAGCCGCGCGCCTGCTGGACATTGGTCAGCGTGACCGCGCAATAGCGCTCCTCGCGAAATTGCGCGCCGCGCCAGAGCCCAAGCACATCGGCCTGCCAGGCGGCGCCGTCCGGCCAGGCCATGTCCGCGAACAGCGCCTTGCAGACGGCCATGCGCGGCGCATTCGGCACGCCGAGATAGGGCATGGCCGACTTCATATAGGCCTGCATCGCCGGCGCCCGTTCGGGCTCGGCGACCGCGGCGAGGCGGGCATGCAGCGTTTCGAGGAGCGCGGTCATCGCGGCGACCATGACTAGCGAATTTCCGATGCGAGAGCCACTGCCGCGCACCGATGCCGCCGCCGGACATGGTAAGCCTTTCCTCACCATTCAGAGTTAACGTCGCGGCAACGCACCCGCCTCATCCAAGCCCGGCGGAAATCGCGCCTCGGGGACATAATATGGCAAAGCCGGCCTGCATCACGAACTACGAAGCTCTCTACGCCCGCAACTATTTCGCCCACCAGGCCGGATCGACCTCGTTCGATGCCGAGCGCCTGCCGCCGATCCTTGCCGAGTGGGCGCAGGCCTGCGGCGGCGCGCTCGTCGACATTGGCGGCGGCAACGGCACGCTCGCCAGGCTCATGGGCCGGTTCGGCGTCCGGGCGATGACCGTCGATGCGGCCGACCGGGAGGAGGATTTCTACATCCGCCATAATATGGCGGTGCATTCGCCGGAGGAGGCGCACGGGCTGCGCAGCCGGATCGTGGCGACGCTGGGCGAGCATTATTTCGTCACCTGCTTCGACGTCGCCGAGCATATCGACCTCGAGCATCTGCCCGATTTCATCCTCAACTTCGCGACAATCGTCCCGAGCGCGGGCCTCATCTCGATCTCGACCCGCCCGAGTTCGGCCGCGAACCGCTTCCACTGCGCCATCCTGCCGATCGAAACCTGGGCCGCGCTGTTCGAGGCGGCGGGCTTCAGCGTCGCGATCGAGGAGCGGGCGCAGGCGCTTCGCTCCGACCATCGTTTCTCGGGCAGCGATCCGAATCTGGTGGCCGTGTCGCACTGGCAGCGCGCCAATCCGTTCCGTGAGGCGCACGACTCCCACCAGCACTACCTGCTGATCGAGCGCAATCCCGCCACCTCCGTGAACCCCGACGCGTTCCGTCAGGCCGTGTGGGATGCGGTCGACATCTCCTATCGCAACCAGAAGCGGCTGTTTCTCGACGGCACCGATTTCCCGCTGCTGACCTATCATGTGAATTTCATCCAGGACTGGTCCTTCGCCCGCTCGCTGATGGACGTCTGGCCGGTCGACCGCTTCCGCGTGACCGTCCGCAAGGACATCGTCGCGACGCCCTATGCCCATATGATCGGTGGCCTGCTCAGCCGCTATGACATCCAGCATGCGATCGTCGGCTCGGCGCGCGAAGGCGTCGCGGCGCTCGATGGCTGGGGCGACCTCGCCAACTCGCTCGTCATGACGGCGACCGAGGGCCTCACCTCGATCACGCACCTCATGGGCAGCCTCATGCTGCTCTATGCGCGCGACCGGGGCGCCCGTACCCTCTCGATGCAGCACGGCATGACGGTCAGCCGTTCCTTCTCGCCCATCGCCTCGGTCATGGGCGCCTGGGACGCGGGGACGCAGGCCGAGATGCAGGGCCTGGCCGGCGACAATGCGACCTATGGCGTCGAGCTGGTCGGCTCGCCCAAGCTGTTCGATGCAATGCTCGCCGGATCGCCCAACGTCCTCACCCACCGCTTCGGCGGATTCGTCTCGACCTTCGAGCGCTCGATCCTGATCGGCCTCAACCTGCACTGGGGCATTCACACCCATGGCCCCGAGGCGACCTATCAATGGCTGCTGCGCCTGTGCGAGCGCAACCCGACGACGCTGTTCGTGCTGCGTCCCCATCCCGACGATGCGACCATCTACGAGCAGCCGGGACTGTTCAACATCCCGAACCTGCTGCTCGCCGACGAGATGACGCTGCTCAGCATGGACTGGCAGGTTTCGCGGCTGGTCAGCGCCGTCGACGGCGTCCTCACCACCTATTCGACGCTGGTGATCGACGCCGCCGCCGCGGGCAAGCCGGTTGCGCTGCTGCCGTCCCGACCCGGCGCGCAGGACCCGGCCCAGTTCCTGAAGCCCTCGCGGCCGCCGTCGCTCGACGAGTCCTCGCTCCATACGCTGAGCGATGCCGAATGGATGGCGGGCAGCCTGCCGCGCAACCTGCTCGAGCCCTCGACCGGCAAGATGGCGCCACAGGACGAACCCTGGTTCGAGCCGAGCCTCTACAGCATCGCCAATATCGCGCGCGTCGGCCAGATGCCGATCGAGCGCGGCGTGGACAAGGTGCTCGCGGCGATTGGCCGGCAGCTCGCCATGGCCGCCTTCGGGCTCAATCTCGACGTCAATCCGCACCCGGATCGCACGCGGATCAACGCGGCGCTGGAGCGCTTTCTCAGATCATAGCGCTCAGATGTTCAGCAGGCGGATTTCGGGCATGGCCTTCCACCAGATCAGCGCGCCCAGTAGCGCCAGCGCGGCGGCCGTCGCGAAGGCATAAGCATAGCTGCCGAGATGATCGATGATCAGGCCGGTGATGATCGGCCCGACAATGCCCGAGACATTGCCGAGCGCGTTCTGGACACCGATCCAGCCGCCCGCGCGGCGCGGCCCCGAGAAGATCTGCCCCACGGCGAAGACATTGGTGGCGAGAAAGGCGCTGCCGCAACAGGCAAGCGCGACGCAGGCGGCCAGGAGCGGGAGACTCGGCTCGAACGCGATGCCGGCAATGCCGACTCCCTGGGCAACATGGCCGAAGATGATGAGACGCCGGCGCAGCGGCCCTTCCGCAACGCCGCGCACGACCGCCATGTCGGAAAGGCGCCCGCAGAGCAGCGCCGAAACGCCCTGGACCGTGAAGCCCAGTGTCGTGACCAGCGTCATCTGCGGAATCGTGAACCCGCGCGTATTGACCAGATAGAGCGGCAGCCAGGTCAGCAGGAAATAGGTGCCGTAGTTCATCAGCGTGTGCAGCAGGCCCATCAGCCAGAGCGTGGGGATGCGCAGCAGCGGCGCGAAGGACGGCGGCGCGGCGACGGGCATCGCCGCCCGCTCGGCGCGCAGCGGCCTGGACGCGACCCACCAGGGCACGATCCAGAGCAGGGTCGCGGCGCCAAAAACCCAGAAGATCGGCCGCCAGCCCCAATCGCCGAGGATCAGGCCGCCCGCGAGCGAACCGACCGCCGGACCGAAAGCCATGGCGGCCGCGACTGAGGCATTGGCAGTGCCGCGATGATGGGCGGGAAGCTCGGCCGCGAAGATCTTGGATGCGCCGGGAAAGGCAATGCTCTCGCCGAAGCCGAGGAACAGCCGCAGGACGATCAGCGACATGAGGCCGCCGATGAAGCCGGTCAGCAACGTGCTGAGCGCCCAGACCGCGACGCCGACGGCGAACAGGCGATAGACGCAAAACCGGTCACACAGCCAGCCGACGAGGAGGCAGAGCGCGGCATAGACCCAGAAGAAGGCTGAGACCGCGATGCCGAAGCCGGTGGCGCTGAGGCCGAGCTCCTTCTTCATGAGCGGCGCAGCAATGCCGACGGCGCCGCGATCGACATAATTGAGCAGCACCGACAAGGCGACGAGGATAACGATCCATGTCACCCGCGTGCTGCCCGCACGGCGTCCTGCCGCCAGTGTCGCCATAAGCGCCCCCTCCCCCCAATCGAACGGGCATAACAGCAAAGGCCGGACAGTGCGATGGGCTGAACATTCGGTGGTTGACTCATATGTAAGTTTTAACTTACGGTAAGTCATGGCTTACAAAAATGCGATTCGCGAGACTTTCGACGCCGGCTTCGATGCGGGTTTTACGGCATTGGGTGACCCGACCCGCCGCGCGATCTTCGACCGCATCGCCCGCGCCCCTGCCGCCGTCGGCGAGGTGGCGGCAGAGCTGCCAGTTAGCCGGCCGGCCGTCTCGCAGCATCTCAAGGTGCTGAGGGAGGCAGGGCTCGTGACCGAGACCGCGCAGGGCACCCGCCGCATCTACCGCATCGACCCGCGCGGCATCGGCAAGATGCGCGACTGGCTCGACCGCCACTGGGCCGAGGCGCTCTCGGCCTTTCGCGACTTTGCCGAAAAGGCAGACCCCCAAAAGGAAGAGACCGAGGAGAAACCGAAATGAGCATCGCGCCGATCCGCCACAGTGTCGACGTCAAGGGCACGCCCGAGCAGGCCTTCATGCTGTTCGCCACCCGCATGGGCGAATGGTGGCCGAAGAACATGACGCCCGGCGAAGGCCTGATGACCGACATGGTCATCGAGCCGCGCACCGGCGGCAAATTCTACGAGGTCAAGGCCGACGGCACGCATCATCAATATGGCACGGTGCTGGCCTGGAACCCGCCGGGCCAGCTGCTGATCGGCTGGCAGCTTGGCAAGGACTGGAAGTTCGACCCCGATCTTGTCACCGAAGTCGAGCTGACCTTCGAGCCCGCAGGCGAGGGGCGCACGCGCATGACGCTGGAGCATCGCCATCTCGAGCGCTTCGGTGCTATTGCGCAGGAGCGCCGCGCGCAGCTCGACGGCGGCTGGCCGACCCGCATCGCCGATTTTGTCGCCTTCGCCGACGACAACGCCAGCGCCAACGCCTGAAAGGAGCCATGACCATGAGCGATTTCACGATCTGGACCGTTCCCGGCAGCCCCTTCTCCCGCGCGGTCGCGGCCGTGCTCGTCGAGAAAGGCGCGCCCTTCAAGGTCGTGCGCCTGTCGCCGAGCGAAACCAAGGCGCCCGAGCATCTTGCCCGCCATCCCTTCGGGCGCATGCCCGCCTTCCGGCATGGCGACTTCATGCTCTACGAGACACAGGCGGTGCTGCGCTATCTTGAGCGGATCATGCCCAAACCCGCCCTGACCCCCGCCGACCCGAAGCAGGCAGCGCGGATGGACCAGGTGATGGGCATCAACGACTGGTATCTCTTCCAGGGCGTGGGCGCCGTCATCGGCTTCCAGCGTGTCATCGGACCGATGCTGCTCGGCCTCACCGCCGACGAAGCGGCCATCGCCGCCGCCATGCCCAAAGCCCATGTCGTGTTCGGCGAACTCTCGCGGCTGCTCGGCGACCAGCCCTGGTTGGCCGGCGACACGATCAGCCTCGCCGACTTCACGGTGGTCGGGATCATGGACATCCTGTCGCTGACGCCGGAATGGAAGGCGCTGACTGCCGGGCGATCCAATCTCGTCCAGTGGCTCGAGCGGATGCGCGAGCGCCCCAGCATCGCGCAGACGACGATGCAGGCGGTCAGCGCCATGGCGGACGCCGCCTGATTGCAATGACCGTTCCAGCGGCCTAGTCTCGCTGTCTTATCGGTCCCCACGCAGGGGCCGAAGCCGCGGGAGGGGGCGATGAAATACGCCATCTGGTTCGTGCGTCTGCTGTTCGCGGCCTGGATGCTGCCGGCCGGCCTCAACTATTTCGTGCCCCTGTTCTGGCAGCCGGAAGGCAATATGCCGCTCAGCACCGAGCTGTTCCACGCGCTGTTCGACAGCGGCCTGTTCGGACTCGTGAAGGCGGTGGAGCTGATTGCAGGGATCAGCGTCCTGACCGGCTTCTACACGCCGCTCGCCTTGGTCATGTGCATGCCGGTTTCGTTCTGCGTCTGGTACTGGGACACGCCGCTGCAGGGCTGGGGATCGGCCTCGTCCATCTATGGCTGGGCGGTGCTGATCTGCAATTGCCTGCTCTGCCTTGCCTATGTCGACCGCTACAAGGCGATGTTCGTGCTGCGCGCAAAGGTGCCGGCATGAAGGCGCTGCTTCTCATCGCCCGGCTCATCTTCGGCGCATTCATGCTGGCGAACGGCGCCAATCATTTCTTCCTGCATCTGGGGCCGGAGCCTGTCGGGCACACGCCGCTCGCCGTGCAGCTCATGTCGGCGCTAGTCCACAGCCGGCTGATCGAGGTTGCCTATACCGTCCAGCTTGTCGCGGGCGCGCTGATCCTGGTGAACCTGCTCGCTCCGCTGGCCCTCTGTATTGTCATGCCGATCAGCGTCTGCGCTGCCTTTTGGGCGGTCATATTGGACCGCGTGCCAAGTGGCGCTTTCATTGCGCTCGTTGCGCTCGCGCTCAACGCGGCTTTGATGTTTGCCTGCATCGACCGCTATCGCGACATGCTGGTCCGCCACGCCCGAACAATCGGCGAAGAGGAGGGCGGGAACTACGAAAACCGCTTCGTCGATCCGCGCGGCCGTACCGGCCAGCGCGATTTCATCCTCGCGCTGATCCCGCTCGCGCTCGTCGCCGCCTTCTACCACTGGCTCGTGCGCGGCGGATCGGGCGACTATGCGATGCTGGTGCTGCTCTTCCCGGCGATCATGCTGCATGCCCGGCGCCTGCACGACATGGGGAAGACCGGCTGGCTGCTGCTCATCCCCGCGATCCCGACGGCGGCGGGCATCTGGTTCCACATGTACGACAAGGGCCAGGGCGCCGAGCCGGCGGTCATCGGCTTCGCGCTGGGCCTATCGGGCGTATTCATTTGCTGGGGGCTGGTCGGGAAGAGCAAGGCCGCGGCCTGAGGCCCTCGCGATCTGCTCGCGCATGTCGCAGGTCGGCGCTGGACTCGCAAAACCGGCGCATGATATGCCTACCCATGTAGCGCAATCGGGGGATGGCGTTTCATGGGCGGGAAACCACGAATCATGCCGGCGCGTCCGGCGGCGGCTCCACTGCTTGTCGCGGCCCTGCTCGTCGGTAGCCTCGCCCCGTCTCCGGTACTGGCACAGCCCCAGACCCCGTCCGAAGACAATATGGGGGTGATGACCGAGGACGGCTACCGAACCACCGATCCGCGCGCGCAGCAATCCTATTCGCAGCCGTCGTTCGGCGGCGCGCAACCGAACTATTATGCGACGCCCTCGGGACCCGGCGGGCCGAGCGGCGCGCAGGTCGCGGCGCGGCGCGCGGCCCTGCCGGCGGCGAAGAACCCGCTGCTTGGCAAATGGCGCTCGCTGGGCGGTTCCGGACCGCCCATGGCGCAGATGCCGGGCATGGGCCTGCTCGGCGGAATGGCATCGGCCTTCGGCGTCGATGCCAATGCCATGTCCCGCGACATCTATGGCAGCGTCTGCGCCAATCTGTTCGGATCGGGGATCGTCGAATTCCGGGCCGACAGCATGATGATCAACGGCGCCGCCAACCGTGCCGCCTATCGCGGCCCCGGCGGGACCGTTCAGGGCAATGAGCACACGGTCATCCTGCTGCCCGGCGAGGCCGGCCCCACCCAGCCAGCCGTGGTGCTGGACGTCGTGGGCAACAAGGCGACGGCGCGTGGCCTCGGCTGTGCGCTCGAACGGGTGGGCCCGGGCACCCCGGGCGGCGCCACCGGCGGCGCGCCTGTTCCTGGCCAGGGCACGCGCGCGCCCACGCCCGGATTCGCCGGCACGACGGGTACGCTCGACATCACGGCCAATGTGCGGCTCCCGGGCGCAGCGCGGAATTTCTCGCCCGTGCCGGATGCGCCGGTCTTCGTCGAACGCATGAGCCTGGATGAATCGCTCGCTTCGGTGGGCCTGCGCCAGCCGTCGCCGCTCCGGGCCTGGCTCGACGCCTGCACCGCCAGAAGCGCGGCGTGCCAGCAGGGTGCCAGCGCCATGACGGCAAGCACGGTCGCCAAGGGCAAGACCGATGCGGACGGGCATGTCGTCCTGCCGTCGGTCCCGGCCGGGCATTATTATGTGCTGATGGTGGGCAATGCGCCCGGCCAGCCGAACCAGTTCTGGGACGTGCCGATCGATGTGAAGCCGGGGTCCAATCCGGTCTCGCTCAACAGCCTCAACTATCTCGTGCCGCCGAACTAGGGTCTCTGCAGGAAATCCAGCACGGCCCGGGTGAACGCCTCGGGGCGCTGCCACGGCGCGAAATGGCTGACGCCGGGCAGGATGAGCAGCCGGGCGCCGGGGATCGTTTTCGCGAGATAGTCGGTGTGGCTGCGCGCGATGAATTCCTCATGCTCGCCGTCGGCGATGAGGATGCGCGGCCCCCTGATCGCGGCGAGCTGCGCGGCGCTGTAGGTCGGCTCGCTCCCCTGCATGGCGAAGACGGCCCTGGCCATGGCGTCATAATCGCGGCCGGGCGCGACATGCGCAAAGCTGGCGCGCAGGGCCGCGTCGATCCTGGGGATCATCGGGGACTTGTCGGCATCGGGATTGAAACCAGTGAGGTCCATGTTCGCGCCGAAGGCGAAGACATGGCGCAGGCGCTCTGGATGCTCAATGGCGATGATGAGCGAGACGATCGCGCCGTCGCTCCAGCCGACGATATCGGCGCGGCGGACATGCAGCCGATCGAGGACGGCAATGACGTCGCTGGCCATGGCCGCATAATGCAGCGCGCCGGCCGGCATGGAGCTGCGTCCCTGCCCGCGGCTATCGATCAGGATCACGCGATGGCCCGCGCGGACCAGCGGCGCGACCTCGAACCCCCAGCTATCGGCGCTCGCCATCCCGCCATGGAGCAGGACGACGGGCAGTCCCTTGCCGACCATTCCATACCAGATCCGCGCGCCGTCCCGGTCGACATGGCCCTGAGTGGCGAGCGCGGGCAGCGGCGGCGGCACAGGCAGGCTCTGCCAGGGGGCCTGCGCATGGGCTGGCGCCAAGCTGAAAAGAAGCAGCGCCAGACCCAGCGTGGCTGCCAGCCGCGACAGCCCCGTCATTCCCACTCAATAGTGCCGGGCGGCTTGCTGGTGAAATCGTAAACTACCCGGTTGATGCCCTTGACCTCGTTGATGATCCGCGTCGCGACGCGCGACAGGAACGCCGCTTCGAACGGATAGATGTCCGCCGTCATGCCGTCGGTCGAGGTGACGGCGCGCAGGGCGAGCACATTGTCATAGGTGCGATAGTCGCCCATCACGCCCACCGTGCGCACCGGCAGCAGCACGGCAAAGGCCTGCCAGATCGAATCATAGAGCCCGGCGTTGCGGATTTCCTCGAGATAGACCGCATCGGCCTTGCGCAGGATGTCGCAGCGCTCGCGGGTGACTTCGCCGGGGATGCGGATGGCCAGGCCAGGCCCCGGGAACGGATGGCGCCCGACGAAAATCTCGGGCAGGCCGAGCTCGCGGCCAAGCACGCGGACCTCGTCCTTGAACAGCTCGCGCAGCGGCTCGACCAGCTTCATGTTCATGCGTTCCGGAAGTCCACCGACATTATGATGGCTCTTGATCGTAACCGATGGCCCGCCGGTGAAGCTGACGCTCTCGATCACATCGGGATAGAGCGTGCCTTGCGCGAGGAAATCCGCGCCGCCGATCTTCTTCGCCTCGGCCTCGAACAGGTCGATGAACGCGCCGCCGATGAACTTGCGCTTGGCTTCGGGCTCGGTGACGCCCGCCAGCCCGCCCAGGAACTTCTCGCTCGCGTCCACATGGACGAGCGGGATATTATAGGCATTGCGGAACAGGCTGACGACCTGCTCGGCCTCGCCGAGGCGCATCAGGCCATGGTCGACGAACACGCAGGTCAGCTGCTCGCCGATCGCCTCATGGATCAGCACCGCCGCGACCGCGCTGTCGACACCGCCCGACAGGCCGCAGATCACGCGGCCCTTCCCCACCTGCTCGCGGATCTCGCGGATCTTGGTCGCGCGAAACTCGGCCATGGTCCAGTCGCCCGCGCAGCCGCAGACATGGCGCACGAAATTGGCGATGAGCCGAGCGCCGTCCGGCGTATGCACCACTTCGGGATGGAACTGCGTGCCGTAGAAGCGGCGCTCGTCATCGGCAATGATCGCGAACGGTGCACCGTCCGAGGTCGCGACGATGCGGAAGCCCGGCGCGAATTTGGTGACCTTGTCGCCATGGCTCATCCACACCTGGTGGCGCTCGCCGACCTGCCAGAGCCCATCGAACAGCACGCAGGGCTCGGTGACCGTCAGGAAGGCGCGGCCGAACTCGCCGTCCCACTCGCCATCGCTGCCCGCCTCGACCGTGCCGCCAAGCTGGTGCGACATGACCTGCTGGCCATAGCAGATGCCGAGGATCGGGACGCCCGCTTCGAACAGCATCTGCGGCGCGCGCGGACTGCCTTCCTCGGGCACGCCGGCCGGCGATCCCGACAGGATGACGCCCCTGGGTTTCATGCGCCGGAACGCCGCCTCGGCCTGGGTGAAAGGCGCGATCTCGCTATAGACGCCCGCCTCGCGCACCCGCCGCGCGATGAGCTGGGTGACCTGGCTGCCGAAGTCGACGATGAGGATGGAATCAGGATGATGCGGCGCTGACATGGCTGGCCGATAATGTGCGGGAGTCGCGCTGTCCAGTTGGACGGTTTCTTATATCGATTGCGGGTCCCCCGTCAGGCCGGCAGCCAAAAGAATCCGTTACGGAATCCGCTGTGGATGGATCATTCTGGCCTCGTGACTCCCCCTTTGCGATTTGATACGCAGGCGTTAACCACCTTTTCCGGTGGGGCGAATGTGGGAGAATACCGACATGAAGGCACTTTCCGCCGCAGCCATTGCTGCGTCCTTTTTGATCGCAACCGGGGCCCAGGCGACCCCGACCATCACCGTCACGCCGACCGTGGCGCCCAATGCCTATGGATCGAGCTATTGGGGCCAATGGGTCGCCAATTCCATCTATGCCCAGGAAAACGGGTTGACCACCTATGGCGATTCCGGCCTTCCCAGCTATTATCATGCGCAGGACAGCGGCTCGATCGCCAATGCCATCGTGACGTCCAATCCGTCCTGGCTGGGCCAGGCCGATCCGGGAACGGCGTTCGGCGCGGCTTTCGCCAACGAATATGGCAATCGCATCCATTTCGGCCTGGTCATCGACGGCAATGGATCGCAATTCTCAATCAGCGAACTGGGCTTCACCGCCGTCTCGGACGATTCGACCGACGCGCTCGGCTTCTCCTATGGCGCCGGCAGCTATGACTACAGCACCGACTATGTCGGCGTGCTGGCCGGTCAGGACGGCATCCTGTGGACCGCGGACGATATCTACATCACCTCCGGACCAAGCACGCAGCTGGTCGACGGGTTGGTCGGACGCGGCTCGGGCAATGCTTTCTGGCCCGATGAAAATTGCGCCGGCTGCTCGTCGCCCGCCGAGCTCCAGACGACGATCGATGCCTTCGAGACCTCGGACGACCTGCCGAGCACCTTCACCGGCACTTACACGCTCGGCGATTTCTCCGGCGCCGGCATCTTCCATTTCTCCGGCGCGGTGCCCGAGCCGGCAAGCTGGGCGCTGCTCATCGCCGGCTTCGCGCTGACCGGCGTCACGCTTCGGCGCGGCAAGCGGGCCAAGGTCCAGTTCGCCTGAGCGACCGGAAAACGGCCCGAGACGGGCGGCGTGGCTTCAGGGCTGCGCCGCCTTTTTTCATGCCGCATGCCGTCAACTTCCCGCTGGCGAGCCCAACGTTCCAACGTTAAGCATCAGACAAAATCAACGACGGGAGAGAATGATGCGCAAGGGCCTGATCTATCTGCTTTTGGGGACGGCGGCGGCTGGCCTGCCCGCCATGGCCCATGCCCAGAGCGGCGACGCCGCCAAATGCGCGGCCCTGGCGCCGTCCGGCCTCCCCGGGGCCGCCAATGTCGCAGCGAAATGGGTCGAGGCCGACGCCGCCAAGGCCATGCCGGCCTATTGCGAGCTCTCCGGCACGCTCTCGCCCGCGCCCGGCTCGCAGATCGGCGTAGTCTATCGCCTGCCCGCCAACTGGAACGGCAAGATGCTGGGCCTGGGCGGCGGCGGCTGGGCCGGCAACATCACCCTGCAGGCGGCGGTGCCAGGCCTCAAGGCTGGCTATGCGACCGCGCAGACCAATGGCGGCCATCCCTCGACCTCGCCCTGGGATGTCGACTGGTCGACGAATCCCGAATCCCTCACCGACTTCGCCTATCGCGCGATCAACCAGATGACCGTCACCGGCAAATCTGTGGTCAGGGCCTATTATGGCCGCAAGCAGGACAAGGCCTATTTCCAGGGCTGCTCGACCGGCGGGCGCATGGCGATGATGGAAGCACAGCGCTTCCCCGACGATTATGACGCGATCATCGCCAAGGCGCCGGTCTATACGCTGCAGGTGCAGACCAGCGGCGTGCTGCGCAGCAAGCTGATCGCGGACGCCGGCGGTTTTTCGGCCGCGCAACTGAAGCTCGCCAATGCGGCGGTGCTCGAAGCCTGCGACGCGAAGGACGGGCTCAAGGACGGACTCATTGCCGATCCCAGCCGCTGCGGCTGGAGCGCCAAGGCGATCGAGTGCAAGCCCGGCCAGTCCGGCGACAGCTGCCTCACGGGCAAGCAGGTCGCGGCGCTCGACACGCTCTACCGGGGCATCAAGGCGCCGGACGGCAGCTATGCGATGCTGCCCTTGAGCCGCGGCGGCGAGACGCTCTGGTCGACATTCATCACCACCGACGGCAGCGGCGTCACCCAGGCATCGGGCGGCGGCCTGCCCGGCCTCTCCAGGGTCGTGTTCGGCGACCGCAAGGTCGATTTCGCGCAGTTCACGCCCGGGGACGCGACCCAGGCGCGCGCCAGCGCCTTCGGCAAGGCCTATGAAGCGAACAATCCCGACCTCAAAAAGTTCGTCGCCCATGGCGGCAAGCTGCTGCTCTGGCATGGCGAGTCCGATCCGGGGCCGAGCCCGGTCGCGACCGCGGACTATGTCGAGCGCACGCTCAAGGCGACGCCGGGTGCGAGCAAGGCCGTGCGCCTCTTCATGGCACCGGGCGTCAGCCACTGCGGCGGCGGCCCCGGCGCCGACGGCATCGACGACCTCACCGCCCTCGACAATTGGGTGAAGAGCGGTACCGCGCCCGAGACGCTGGTCGCGACCAAGGCCAACAATCCGCTGAAGCGCCAGCTCTGCGCCTATCCGAAGGTCGCGCGCTATCTCGGCAAGGGCGAGGCGAACGACCCGGCAAGCTATGCCTGCGAGGCGCCGAAGAAGGCGTAAGGAACGGAAACCTTCTCCCGCCTGCGGGAGAAGGATACGGAGCCTTATGCTCGCAGAGCGTTAGGCGGAGTTGGATGAGGGTGTCGGCGACGGCGCATTAGACCCTCACCCTTCCGCGCTTCGCGCTCCTTCCCTCTCCCGCAAGCGGGAGAGGGTTTTTAGGTCAATTCAGGCTGAGCCCGCTGACCTGGCCGCCCTGCCAGCTGCACCGGAAGCTGCGCGACCAGCCATCCTGGGCGCGGTAGCTGGAGCGCTGGTCGACCTGGCCGATCACGTCCCAGCCGCTGCCGCGCGGGTTGACGCTGGTGACGCCGCGCACTTCGGCATAGTTGCCGTTGCGGCTCGCCTGGTCGCGGGCGGCGAGGACGCAGGCATCGACCGCGGCATCCTGGCTCGAGCGGGCGCCGCGCGCATCGTCATAGCGGGGCGGCGCGCTGTCGCGACTGTCGTAGCGCGGGTCGCTGTCATAGCGATCGTCATAGCCGCGGTCCGAATAGGATGTGGGCGGCGGCGCATCATAACGGCGGTCGTCGGGCGGCGCGCTGCTGCTGTTGCTGCTCTTCGACGAGGACGCCGAGGCGATGGCGGCGAGCAGGCCGATACCGGCGATCACACCGATCACCGCGCCGGCCGAGGGGCCGTGGCTGCGGCCATAATAGCCGTCCCAGCTGCGTGCCGAGGCCGGCGCGGTGGCGGAAGCGACCAGTGCGACAGCGGCGATGCCGCCCGTCAATTTCGAAAAAATGCGCATCGTTTTGACCCAATCTTTGAAAAGATGTGCCGGCCCCATGCGCCGGATCGATAGCCGGTCTAGTCTTCACCGGCTGAGCGGCGGCTGAATGGGCCGCGCAGCCCTCGTTCAGCTTGCCGGCGGACCATAGCATAGCATGGCCCGCCGGTCATGACGGATCACAAGGAGTCACAAGGCGGAGAGGCGCCCGCTCAGCCGGCCGGCGGAAACAGGCCGGCCAGCGTCTTGACCTGCGCTCCGATCACGCCATCCACGGCGGACGCCACATCCTTGAGCGGGAAGCGCGCATGGCCGCCGACGACATAGTCCGCGGTGATGATCGTCGCCTTGCCGTCGGCTTTGAGCGAGAAGGTCAGCACGCCGGTCAGCGCCTCGCCCTGCAAGGGGCCGAGCGCGCCGCTGAGACGCAGCTGCGCGCCCGGCTTCACAAAGATGACGCGCGCATGCTCGACGCTGTTGCCACCCCAGCGCTCGCAGAAGCATCCGCCGGCTTGCGGATCCAGCGAGAAGTTCTTCGCGTCGTTCGACCAGCTATGGTCCTTTGACCACCAGCGCGACGGCTGCACCAGCGCCGCCCAGACCTGATCGGGCGTGGCCGCGACGCGCTGCTTGAAGGAGACGGTGAAGCCGCTCTCGGACTGCTCGGATATCTCCGCCCGCGCCGGCGCGGTCGCGGCGATCATGACGAGCAGCGGAAGCAGGCGCGGCAGTCTCATTTGGCCTCGATTCTGAGCCCCGTCCAGTATGCGGCGAAGCTGTAGAGATCGGACGCCTCCTCGATCGCCTTGTCAACCGGCTTGCCCGCGCCATGGCCCTCGCCGGTCTCGATGCGAATGAGATGAGGCCGCGCGCCGATATCGGCATTTTGCAGGGCGGCGGCATATTTGAAGCTGTGCGCGGGCACGACGCGGTCGTCCGAATCCCCTGTCGTCACCAGGATCGCCGGATAGGCGCGGCCGCTCTGGACATTGTGGTAGGGCGAATAGGCAAGGAGATTGCGGAAATCGGCCTTGCGGTCGGGATCGCCATAATCGTCGATCCAGTAGCGCCCGGTGGTGAAGCGCGGGAAGCGCAGCATGTCCATGACCCCGACTTCCGGCAGGGCGGCGGCGAAGAGATCGGGCCGCTGGTTGAGCACCGCGCCGACCAGCAGGCCGCCATTGGATCGCCCCTCGATGGCGAGCTGGTCGCGCCCGGTGATGCCCTGCGCCTTCAGATATTCGGCGGCGGCGATGAAATCGTCGAAGACATTCTGCTTGTGCGACAGGCGCCCGGCATCGTGCCACGCCTTGCCATATTCGCCGCCGCCGCGCAGCGCGGCGATGGCGAGCACGCCGCCCTGCTCGATCCAGGCGAGGCGCGTGGGCGAGAAGCTGGGCGTCACCGAGCGGGCGAAGCCGCCATAGCCATAAAGGAGCGTCGGCGCGGGCTTGCCCGACGCCGCCACATCCTTGCGGCGCACCAGATAGAGAGGGACGCGGGTGCCGTCCTGCGACCGGTAGTGGACCAGTTCGGTCACGAAGTCGGCCGGATCGAACGGCAGCCGCGGCTTGGCAAAGGGAACGATCGTGCCTTTGGCCACGTCGAAGCTGTAGATCCGGTCCGGCAGGGTGAAATCGGAGAAACGGAAGAAGGTCTGCGGGTCATCCGAGCGGCCGGTGAAGCCCGCCGCGGTCCCGGCGCCGGGCATCGGCACCAGCCCGATCGGCCGGCCGTCCAGCCCGGCAATCTCGGCGGCGGACCAGCCGCGGTCCAGATAGGCGAGGATGAACCGCCCGCCAACCAGCGACGCGCCACCCAGCTCCTGCTTTTTCTCGTGAACGATCTCGACCGGCGCGCGCGCGGGATGCGCGGCGTCCAGCATGACCAGCCGGCCCTGCGGCGCGCCATCGTCGGTGCGGAAATAGAGATGGTCGCCGAGGCTTCCGACGAAGCTCCACTGTGCCGTGCCGCGCGTCAGCGCGCGCGGCCGTGCGTCATCGGTGGCGAGTGAAAGCACCGTCATGTCGCGCGGCTCGTCGCCGCCGACGCTCGACTGGATCAGCAGCCAGCGCCCGTCATCGGTGACGCGCGCGACATGACGAAGATCGGGCTGGCTCGGCGTCGCATAGATGAGCCTGTCCGCCGCCTGATCGGTGCCGAGCGCATGATAATAGACACGGTGATTCCTGAGCGTCGCCTGGTCGCTCGCTGCCGGGTCGAAGGCCGAATAGAAGAAGCCGTGCCCGTCCCCGCGCCATGCAAGGCCCGAATAACGCACGCCCTCGATGCGATCGTCGAGCGTGCGCCCGCTTGCGACATCCATGATGCGCAGCGAGCGCCGGTCCGATCCGCCGGTCTGGACGGCGTAGAGAAGAAAGCGGCCGTCCCCCGAGGGCTCCCATTGCGCCAGTGCCACCGAACCGTCCGGAGACAATTGCGCCGGGCCGAGCAGCAGCCGGCCTTCGCCGGTCAGGCCCTCGCGCACATAGAGCGAGGACAGATTCTCGAGACCGCTATTATGGGTGTAGAAATAGCGGTCTCCACCCCGGCGGGGCACACCATAGCGCTCATAGTCATAGAGCTTTGCCATGCGGGCGCGCAGGGCTTCGCGCCCGGGCAGCGCCGCCAGATAGGCTTCGGTCACCTCATTCTGCGCGGCGACCCAGGCCGCAACGTCCGGATCAGCGCGGGGGTCCTGCTCGAGCCAGCGATAGGGATCGGCGACGGGCACGCCGAAATGGGTCTCGACGAGGCTCTGCCGTCTGGTCTGCGGGTAGCCGGGGGCCCCGCGCGCGGCCACGATCGCCGCATCCGCCTGCTGGGACGGCGGCGTAGACACGGCATCGTCGGCGCTGACCGACGCATGGCAGAAAGCGATGAACCCGATGGCAGCGGTGATGTGCAGCTTGGCCATGAACGGCGCTTCTCGCTCTCCTCTCCCCCATCGCATCCTAGCCGATACCGGAGCCTTTTGAAGCAGCCAAAATGTGCAAAAGGCCCCGCATTGCTGCGAGGCCCTGCATCTATTCAGCCGCTTAGGTCGATCAGGCGGCTTCGAGCTCGTCCTCGTCCGCGCCCTGCACCGGGCCCGAATCCTGGCCCTTGGCGCTCTCGTCGCGGTCGACCAGCTCGATGATCGCCATCTGCACCGCGTCCGAGGCGCGGATGCCGGCCTTGATGACGCGGGTATAGCCGCCCTCGCGGGTCGCATAGCGCTCGGCCAGCACGTCGAACAGCTTGGCCAGCTGCGTCTCGTCGAGCAGGCGGGCATGCGCCAGGCGACGGTTGGAGAGACCGCCGCGCTTGGCGAGCGTGATCAGCTTCTCGACATAGGGGCGAAGCTCCTTCGCCTTGGGGAGCGTGGTCTTGATCTGCTCATGCTTGATGAGCGAGGCCGCCATGTTGCGGAACATCGCGGTGCGGTGACCCGCGGTACGCTGCAGCTTGCGGCCGCCAACCTTGTGACGCATGTCGTCTTCCTTCGTTCGTTATGGGACCGTATGAGGTATCCCGTACCAGGCAGTGCTTGGGGCGACTGCCGACAGCCCATGAAGCGCCGCCCCAAAGCGGATTTGCGCGCAAGAGTCAAGGAAAAGCGCGCGGGGCGGGCCGCATCCGAAAAAAGAGCCCCGCCTTTCGGCAGGGCTCTCTCGATCAGTTCAAGCCGATCGGCCGTCAGGGCGCCTTTGCGGCGACCTGACCCGAGCCAGCCCCGTCGCCCGCCCGGCTGACGCGGATGGTCGTGTTGCCACCGCCCAGACCGGGCGCGCCGCCGCCCGGGCCGGGATTGCCCGCGCGATTGGCGCTCTCCGCGACGACGAGCTTCACCCACAGCGATTTGCCGTCGTCATAATAGGACGTAGCCGTGGCCTGGCGCAGCGCGTCCATGCTGGTGAGCTTCGTGCCGTTGTTTGCCGTCGTGAAGCCCGGCAGCTCGAACATCACCCACGAACCCTTGCTCAGCTCGGTCAAGCCGAGGTCCAGGACCGCGCTCTGGGTCTCCGTCCTGATTTCGGCGCCGCTTGCAATCGTCGTGTTGCCGGTGCCAGCACCGGAGAATCCGCCGCCCTTGCCGGTGACGAACTGCCTGCCGTTGCGGGTGAGCGTGATCGCCGAGCCGCCGGTCGGCCGCGCGAAGCGGCCGGCGCCGGGAGCCGCCGGCTTGCCGTCGGTCGCGCGCAGATTGAGGCGCCCGAAATCGCCCTGGCAAATGGCGGCGCCCCAAGTCGGCTTGATTTCGCAGCTCTTGCTGTCGTCCGCGATCCCGTTGTCGATGACGATGTAGGAGCCGGGCTTACCGCTGATCGAGCCGTCGAGGTCATGGAACACGGCGCCGGTATAGCCGATCTCGTCGCCGGTTTCGAAGGCCCAGCGCGGGTCGACCTTGGGGAAATCCACCGGCTTGGCGTTTTCGAACTTCACCTTTTCGACGGAGTTCCGCGTGCTGATCGGGAAGTTGGAGTAAAGCAGGTAGGAAATCGCACCGGCTTCGCGGGTCTTGTTGTCCTGGAAATTCACGAATGTGTCATTCACCAGCGAGTGACCGAAGTCGTAATATTCATAACCGCGGATCGGATAATCCGCGACTTCCGGCTGCGGCAGGCTGCGGCCGTACGCGATTTCCGACGGCGCCTTGGGGTTGCCGATATTGGCCGTTTCGCCCACGAACAGCGAGTCGACCACCTTCGAGGTGAAGGCAGCGCCGCCCGGAGAAATACCGGGGAAGGCATGGGTGTAACCGATGCCGTTATCGGCCAGCTTCATGTCCTTGAACACATGATCCTCGCCACGGGCCCAGATCGCCGCATTCTTGTTCTTGTAACCCGTGAAATTCTCGATGACCGTTTCCAGCTGCTTGCTCTTGGTGTCGCTGGGATCGGTGTAGGCAAGGTGCGTATTGCCGCCGACATTGAACGTCCCTTCCGGCGAAGGGCCGCGGTCGAACATCAGCGCATCAAAGTTCGAATGGCTGGTGTTGCCGGAAAATTCCCGCAGGGGCATGCGGCGCGGCCAGGTCTTGGCGCTGGTCTCCGTGCCCTTGAACGCGCCGGTGGGATGCTCCGGCAAGGCGATCCAGAAACCCGTCGCCTCTGATCCAGCCGCCACATTGTCGCGGTAGATATTGTCGGGATTGGTGATCCAGAAGGTCGACACCGTATTGTCGGACGGGATCAGGACATCCTTGGCCCGT
>Ga0335083_10001298_pt1 | contig 34634 bp, 35 predicted proteins | sample Lox_Sample_42_FD_206716 | JGI IMG/M metagenome (GOLD analysis project Ga0335083, IMG submission 206716) | Soil microbial communities from Loxahatchee National Wildlife Refuge, Florida, United States - Lox_Sample_4.2 | ecosystem: Environmental > Terrestrial > Soil > Wetlands | place: USA...
AAATCCTGATCCCGGAAAATCCGGCCGACGAACGGTTTTGAGAATTCTCATTCACACTGCGCCGTGCCGCCGACCAGCCGGAATTGATCGCGATATGACGCGAATCAGCGCATGATTGCGTCGCGAAATAGCCACAGCCGCGCCCTATGACCGCATCGGGGCGCGAGGCGCGGAGAACATGATGGCGGGACGGCAGCATGCGCAAACCGGGGCGTTGATTGCGCTTGCGGCCTTGATGACCTGTCTGGTCACGGTTCCCGCGCTGGCCGATGACGTGCCGCTGCCGGCGCCGCGCCCGCTGCTGCAACGCATCGCACCGAAGACGACCGGTTCCGTCCGGCTCATCGGCAAGCCGGCAATCCCGGCGCAGGCGCTCAATGCCCGTGCGCAGGCGCAGGGACCGGCGCCTGCTCCGGCCAGCAACCCGTTTGCCGAACTGCTGGGCAAGACCGGCCCCTCCGGCCAGCTCACGCCCGATCAGCGCGCCGTCATCGACCGCGTCAACAGTTATCTCTCAGGCTTGCAGGTTCTCTCCGGCCGCTTCGTGCAGGTCGGCCCCGACGGCAGCCGCTCGCAGGGCGATTTCAGCATTTTCAAGCCCGGCCGCGTGCGCTTCGAATATGACGATCCGAGCCCGATCGAATTGGTCGCCGACGGCTCGTCGGTGGTGGTGCGCGACCGCCGGCTGTCGACGCAGGACGTCTATCCGCTGTCGCAGACGCCGCTGCGCTTCCTGCTCTCCGACCACGTCGATCTGCTCAAGGATACGCATCTGCTGTCGGTCTATGTCGACGACGTATTCGTGACCGTGGTGGTCGAGGAAAAGAACGGCATCGTCGGCACCAGCCGGCTGATGATGATGTTCAGCGCCAAGGACATGCAGCTCAAGCAGTGGACGGTAACGGACCCGCAGGGCTACGACACCACAGTCGCCGTCTTCGATCTCGACACCAGCAAGCGGCCCGACCCCGCGCTGTTCAAGATCGACTATACGAAATATCACAATTGACAGTGCATCGTCCCCGGCGCCGCCATTGCCGGGCTTGACCCGGCAATCCATCTAAAGCTTCATTCAACGTCGATGCTTCATGGACCCTCGCGCCAAGCCGGGGGGTGACGATTCAGAAATGCCCCTCAAGATCACCACCTGGAACATCAATTCCGTCCGCCTGCGCATCAATCTGGTCGCCAAGTTCCTGAAATCGGCGCGCCCAGACGTGCTCTGCCTGCAGGAAACAAAATGCCCGGACGATGCCTTTCCGCTCAAGCGTTTCAAGCGGCTCGGCTATGATTACACCGCGCTCAACGGGCAAAAGGGCTATCACGGCGTCGCCGTGGTCTCGCGCGTGCCGTTCGAGACGACCCATTCCGAGAACTTCTGCGGCAAGAGCGATTGCCGCCACGTTTCGGTAACGCTCGGCGAACGCGCAGGTCTGGGGCAGCCGATCGTGCTGCACAATTTCTACGTTCCCGCCGGCGGCGACCAGCCCGACCCCGAAGTCAATCCGAAATTCGGTCACAAGCTGTCGTTCCTCGACGAGATGCGCGAGCACGCGGGCCTGCGGCCGGGAAAGGGCGCGCGCGCCATCCTGGTCGGCGATCTCAATGTTGCGCCGCTCGAACACGACGTCTGGAGCCACAACCAGATGCTGCGCGTGGTCTCGCACACGCCGATCGAATGCGAAAAACTCAACGCCGCGCGCAACGCCGGCGGCTGGATCGATTCGATGCGCGTGCACACGCCGGAGCCGGAAAAGCTCTACACCTGGTGGAGCTATCGCGCGCAGGACTGGCGCGCCGCCGACCGCGGCCGCCGCCTCGACCATATGTGGACCTCGGATGCGCTCGCCGATCGCATTTCAGCGATCAAGATCGCCAAGGACTATCGCGGCGCCGAGCGGCCCTCCGACCATGTGCCGGTGACGGCGACGCTGGAGATCTAGCGCCGCGCGCTATTCGCCGCCGGGGGTCTTGCCCAGCGCCTCTTTGACCGTGCCCAGTTCGCGCGTCCATTCATCGAGACGCTCGGCCATGACCGCGTGCAGTTTCTGTGCCGCCGCCGGGTAGCCTTCCAGCATCTTGCGAAACAGGTTGCGCGAAATCCGGATTACCGTCGTCGGCTCCTTGGCGATGGCGGTTGCCGGCGACACCATGTCGGTCAGCAGCGCCAGTTCGCCGATCAGCGTGCCGGGGCCGGCGGTGATTTCGCGGCCCTCGAGCGATGTTTCCGGCTCGAGCAGGATCAAGCCTCGCTGCACGATGTAGCCGCCGTCGGCGAGCTCGCCGGCGTAGAACAGCACCGCGCCGCTCGGCAGGTTGCGGCTTTCCGCGCCGATCGCGAGAACGCGCAGCGCGTTCTTGCCGAGTGCCGCCAGCGTCGGCACCTGCTCAAAGAATGCAATGTCGTCGTCGAGGGACATCAACTCATCCGGTCATTCCGGTACGCGAGCAACATGCGCGCAGCTTCGGCTCGCTGCGGTCGGCAATGGAATTCACGGCACCAGCTTGTAGCCGCCGGCTTCCGTCACCAGGATCGCGGGCGCCGCGGCATCCTTCTCCACTTTCTGCCGCAGCCGGTAGATGTGCGTCTCCAGCGTGTGTGTGGTGACGCCGGAATTGTAGCCCCAGACTTCCTGCAGCAGCGTCTCGCGCGACACCGGCTTCTGCCCGGCGCGATAAAGATAGCGTAGGATCGCGGTCTCCTTCTCCGTCAGCCGCACCTTGCTGCCTTTGGGATTGAGCAGAAGCTTGGAGCTCGGCCGGAACGTATAGGGGCCGATGGCGAAGACGGCGTCCTCGCTCGCCTCGTGCTGACGCAGCTGGGCGCGGATGCGCGCCAGCAGCACGGCGAAGCGGAACGGCTTGACGATGTAGTCGTTGGCGCCGGACTCGAGGCCGAGGATGGTGTCCGAATCGGTATCGTGTCCGGTGAGCATGATGATCGGTGCCTTGAATCCGCTCTTGCGCAGAATGCGCACGGCTTCGCGCCCGTCGACGTCGGGCAGGCCGACATCCATGATCACCAGATCGACCTGGCCGTTCTTGGCGGCCTGCACGCCTTTGGTGCCGCTGTCCACGGCGGTCGCCTCGAACTCGTCGTAAAGCGCCAATTGTTCGACCAGCGCCTCGCGCAATTCGGAGTCATCGTCGACAATCAGGATGGTGCGCTTATTGGGCATTGTCCAAAGGCCCCCATTCGGGCGCCTCGCGGCCCCCGGATTAATCGCGAAATAGAACATTCACGGCTAAAAGAGCAAGCATGAACTGGTATTTAGAGCCAGAATGGAGATTTCGGGCGTGGCGCGGGTCGGGCGTGAAACAACCTTTCGGCGGCTGACCGTTCGGCGCAAGCCGGGCGCGCCCACGCGCGGCGTGCTCGTGGCCGGCCCATTGGCGCTGCCCGTCGCGCTCGGCCGCGGCAGCATCAAGGCCAACAAGCACGAAGGCGATGGATCGACGCCGCGCGGAACGTTTCGGCTGCGCCGGTTGTGGTGGCGCGCCGACCGGCATCCGCGTCCGCCGACACAGTTGCCGGCGCGGCGAATCCAGGCCAGCGACGGCTGGTGCGAGGACCCGCGCGATCGCCGCTACAACAGGCCGGTAAAGGTTGCGCCGCACTCGAGCGCGGACCGGCTCAGGCGCCAGGATGAGCTGTACGACTTCATCATCGAGATCGACCACAACACGCGGCCACGGATCGCCGGCCGCGGCAGTGCTGTATTCATCCACGCCGCCCGCCCCGGTCTTGCGCCGACCGCCGGCTGCGTTGCGCTTAAGCTCGGCGCGTTGCGCAGGCTTCTTGGCCGCGTCGGGCCGCGCACGAAAATCATGGTTGAGTAAAAGTTAGCGGGCTGCGCGGTTACGATTGGTTAAGCATCGCAGGTGCCAGTTCCGGAATAACGATGGCATTAACAGAATAACGAGCGCACGGTGTTAATTTGATCAATGGCGTCGCGGTCTTGCGCCGCCCGATAAAAAGCCTGGGTAACGGGGCCGGCATGGACGACACTTCCCTCGCGCGCGATATGAAACCGGCGGCCGCGGACCCTGCCGAAGTTCTCGGCCGGGTGATCGCGGTCAGCGGTTCGCAGGCGACCGTCGAACTCAGCGCGCGTGCGCAAGGTCCGGAAAAGCCGACTGTCGGCAAATTCGTCGGTCTCGTCACCGGCTCGACGCTGATCGTCGGCATGGTCACCGAGATCGGCGAGCAGGCGGCCGCCGCCAATACGTACCGCAAAATTGCCTATCTCGATCTGGTCGGCGACATTCGCCTCACGCCGCCGAATACCGGCCGCTTCCAGCGCGGCGTGTCCGAATATCCGACCATCGGCGACAGCGCCGTGCTGCTGGGCGAGCGCGAGTTGCGCCTGGTCTACGGCGCGGCCGATCCCGATCACGCCCATATCGGCGATCTGCAGCAGAATCCCTCGATCGGCGTGCACATCGACATCGACAATCTGGTGAGCCGCCACTTCGCCGTGCTCGGCGCCACCGGCGTCGGCAAGTCGAGCGGCGTCGCCATCATCCTGCAGAAGATTCTCGAGACGCGGCCGAACCTGCGCATTTTCCTCGTCGACCCGCACAACGAATATGGCCGCTGCTTCGGCGACAAGGCGCAAGTCCTGACGCCGCGCAATCTGCGGCTGCCGTTCTGGCTGTTCAATTTCGAGGAAACGATCGATGCCTTTTTCGGCGGCCGTCCCGGCGTCGAGGAAGAAATCGAAATTCTCTCCGACCTCATCCCGCTGGCGAAGGCCGCCTATCTGCAATACCGCTCCGGCACCGCGGAGCGCGCGCTGAGCAAGAGAAAGGACCCGCGCGACGCCGGCTTCACCGCCGACACGCCGGTGCCCTACCGCATCGAGGATCTGATCAATCTGCTCGACGAGCGCATGGGCAAGCTCGACGCCCGCGCCCAGCGTGTCACCATCCATCGCCTGATGACGCGCATCCAGACCTTCCGCAACCACCCGCGCTACGCCTTCATGTTCGAGAACGCGAATATCGGCGGCGACACCATGGCGGAGATCCTCGGCCATCTGTTCCGCCTGCCGCCGGAAGGCAAGCCGATGACCATCATGCAGCTCGCCGGCTTCCCCGCCGAGGTGGTCGACTCGGTGGTGTCGGTGCTCTGCCGCATGGCCTTCGACTTCGGCCTGTGGAGCGACGGCGTGGCACCGTTGCTGTTCGTGTGCGAGGAGGCGCACCGCTACGCGCCCTCCGACAAGAAAATCGGCTTCGGGCCGACCCGCCGCGCGCTGTCGCGCATCGCCAAGGAAGGCCGCAAATACGGGGTTTTCCTCGGGCTGATCACCCAGCGTCCGGCGGAAATCGACCCCACCATCATTTCCCAGTGCTCGACGCTGTTCTGCATGCGGCTGTCGAACGAGCTCGACCAAGCGTTGATCCGCTCGGCGGTCTCCGACGCGGCGGAGAACCTGCTCACGTTCATCCCCTCGCTCGGCGTGCGCGAGGTCTTCACCTTCGGCCCCGGGGTCGCGGTGCCGACGCGCATGCGCTTCATCGAGATCGCCGAAAACGTCCGCCCCAACAGCGAAGCGGCGGGCAACACGCGCTCCGATGCCGGCACCAATATCAGCCGCGATCTGCTCGCGGGCGTCATCGATCGCTGGCGCAACTCCAGCATGAGTCAGCGCGCCGGCGACGAGGAAGACTACGTTTCGCCGCTCGATGCACCGGCCCTGCAGCCCGCGGCGGCGGCGCCGCCCGCCTATGTGCCGCCGCCGCCCGCAGCCCGGCCGGCACCGCCTTTGGGCGCCGGCTTGCGTGCTACGCCGCCGCCTCCGCCCGCGCCGGGCGCCGCGCGTCCCAACGTGCTGCGCAAGCCGCTCGAAGGCGGCAGCGCCTACCCGCTGTCGAACACGCAGCCGCCAAACCCGCCCGGCAGCCCGGGCCTGCCGTCGCGCTTCAGATAGTGGCTACTTCCGTCCGACCAGGTCGACCAGCGCCGACATGCCGGCGTGACCGCTGCCTTCAGTGACCTCGCTGTCGTGCTCGCTAATCTCGAGCGAGGAAAAATCCGCAAACGCCGCCTCCAACAGCTCGCGGGTGTAGAGCCGCGCGACGTCGGACGGCCCGCCGGTTTTATATTCGAGCTGCTTGGGCCTGTAACCCTGCAGCAGCAGCAAGCCGCCCGGCTTGAGCGTGCGCTTGATGCCGGCGAAAATTTTCGTCCGCTGCGGCGGCGTCGCGAATTGAAAGAAGATCGCGGCCACCACGTCGAATTCCGCGGGCGGCCAGCGCCAGTCGGTCAGGTCGGCAAGCTCGAAGCGCACGGAGACGCCGCGTTCGCGCGCGAGGGCGCGTGCTTTCTCCTGCGCGACCGGCGAAAAATCGGTCGAAAGCACGTTAAGCCCTTGCTCGGCGAGGAACACGCCGTTGCGGCCCTCGCCGTCGGCAATCGCCAGCGCGCTGCCGCCCTTGGGCAGCAAATGCGCCTGCGCCTTGAGAAACGCATTCGGCGCCGTGCCGAACAGATAACCGGGCGTGGCAAAACGCTGTTGCCAACGGTCGAATTCGGGGTCGTCGCTCATGGCCGCTCTCCGAAAATGGCGCTGCCGACGCGCACATGGGTGGCGCCGAGCTCGATGGCGGTGGCAAAATCCGCGCTCATGCCCATCGACATCAATGCGAGCCCATTGCGCGCTGCGATCTTGGCGGTGAGCGCAAAGTGCGGGCCCGGCGCCTCGGTCACCGGCGGAATGCACATCAGCCCGGAAATCGCCAACCCGTATTTGTCGCGGCAGTCGCGCAGAAACGCATCGGCATCCTGCGGCAGCACGCCGGCCTTCTGCGGCTCGGCGCCGGTGTTGATCTGCACGAACAACAGCGGTTGCCGCGACTGCTTGCCGATTTCCTTGGCCAGCGCTTCGGCGAGGCTCGGCCGGTCGACGGAATGAATGGCGTCGAACAGCGCCACCGCTTCCTTCGCCTTGTTGGATTGCAGCGGCCCGATCAGGTGCAACGCGAGGCCCGGATGCTTGGCCAGCAGCGGCGGCCATTTGGCCTTGGCCTCCTGGACACGGTTTTCACCGAACACGTGCTGGCCGGCGGCGATGACAGGCTCGATGGCGTCGGCGTGATGCGTCTTGGACACCGCAACGAGCGTGACCGAGGCCGGATCGCGGGAGGCATCGCGGCAGGCGCGCGCGATCTCGGCTTGCACGGCGGCAAGACGATCGCCGGCATTGTCGGCACGGTTTACGGTCATCTCTCTAATGCCAGCCATTGGGGTGCGTTCGTCAAGCCGTCTTGCGCTGCTTTTGCGGTTCGTCATCGGAGCCATTGGCAGCGGCGGCCTGGCTCGCTAGCCTGCATCATAAGCAAAACGAGGAAACTGCCCATGCGCCGCGCTCTGTCGGCCGCAGCGGCTGCATTGACGGCGCCGCTGCTCATCGTCCCGGCCACGGCCCAGCCCGCCGTCAACGGCGCCGATCAATTTCGCGCATCCTGCGCCACCTGCCACGGCGCCGACGGCCGTGGCGATGGGCCGATGGCCAAGCTGCTGACGGTGAAGCCCGCGGATCTCACGCAGCTCGCCAAGCGCAATGACGGCAGGTTTCCGGCGGAAAGGGTGACCGACGTCATCGACGGCCGCACCGAAGTGCGCGGCCACGGCACGCTCACGATGCCGGTCTGGGGCGTCATCTACGAGATGCAGGTCGCCCGCGATTACGGCCCCTATGGCAGCGAATCGGTGGTGAAGGCGCGCATCGCGGCGCTGGTTCGTTACCTCGAATCGATTCAGCAGAAATAACCCCGCGCCGCCGCATCAAATAAAAGGCCGCGGCCTGCGCTTGCCGGGCTCGTCGCCGGCAATGCCCGTCAACGCCGCGCGATCGATCAGTTCAAAAACCCGGTCCTTCCAGCGCACGGCCTTGGTAACAAACAATCGCTTGAGCGTCTTGTTGGTGTGCACCAGCGACAGGCCAAGCGTGTCGGCGAGGTGCTGCTGGGTTAAGGGAAACTGGACCGCGCCGTTCTTGGCCAGGCCCAGTTCGTCGGCGCGCGCGAACAGATGCAGCAGCAGGTAGGCGGTGCGCTCGAGCGCGGTGCGCCGACCGAGACTGACCAGGTGCTCGTCGATCAACTGCTCCTCGCGTGCGGCGAGCCAGGTGATGTCGAAGGCGAGCGAGGGAAAGCGGCTGTACAGCTCGTAAAGTTTGCTGCGCGGGAAGACGCAGAGCGTGAGCGGCGTCAGCGCTTCCACCGAATGTTCCATCTCGCGCATCAATGCGCCCTGCAAGCCGACCATGTCGCCCGGCAGCGCGTAGTTGAGAATCTGTCGGCGGCCGTCGTCGAGGATCTTGTAGCGGAACGCCCAGCCGTTCAGCACGGTGTAGAGATGCTCGCTATGCGTGCCTTGGCGCAAAAAGCTGGCGCCGGCGTCGGCGCGCAATTCGTCGATTTTGAACGTGGCGACGTATTGGAGCTCGTCGGCGCTGAATTCACGCAAACACGGCTGCTGGCGCAACGGGCACTGTGTGCATGGCGTGTAGTGACCGTTCGGCCGTCCATTGCCCACAATCATATGCGCGTAAATCTCGACTAAAAAATGCGAGCCGCGTGTCTTTTTTAAATGCCCGACGACTCAATCCGGAGGACAAGCCATGGGAAACAGGAAAGTTCCATGCTCGGAACACAGTCAGCGGATGCCATGGCCAATCGCGCCGATACTGGCGGACCAAACGATAACGCGCCGGGGTCGCTGGACGGCCTACGCTGTCTCGTGCTCGACGACGAACTCTGGATCGCGCTCGATATCGAGCACATCTTGAAGAGCGCCGGCGCCGCGGAGGTGACTTGCGTCGCAAATCTCGCCGACGCGGCGGCAGCGCTGCAGAACGATGTGCCCTTTGCCGTCGCCGTAATCGATATCGATCTCGGCGGCAGCGACAGCATGACGCTGCTGTCGGCGCTGCAGGAGCGCGGCGTCCCTTTTATTTTTCTGACAGGGATGGGCCACGACGATCCACGCGCACGCCTTTATCCGGACGCGCCGGTGGTCGACAAGCCGTACCGCGTTGACGTGCTTCTCGTTGCGCTGCGCCGCGCGCTGCGCAAGCGGTGACCGTTATGCCGCGGTTTGCCACTGCGTCATCGCATCGCCCGCGGATTTATTGAGATGCACTCTGGCGTCGATGCGCGCGACCCACGCAAACGGAATGAGATGATGCTGCCCGCCCGATTTCGGATCGGACTTGGTGAGCACGATTTGGTCTTCGCCTTTGATGCAGTCGACGGTGCCGACATGGCCGCCGTCCGAACCGAGGACTTCCATGTGTTCCTTGATGTCCTGAGCCTTTGCCATGCTGGGCCTCCTGTTTCGGAGATAACCCGCATCGCATGAGGCCGGTTCCCCGCAATGTTCCGGCCGGCGCCACAGCCACGGCGCAAGGCACGTGGCCGCGAGCGCGCCGGCGAGCTGCGCCAGTATAAAGCCGGCGACGCCGGCGGGTGCGATGCCGGCGAATGTGTCGGATAGCGCGCGGGCAATGGTCACCGCCGGATTGGCAAACGAGGTCGAAGCGGTGAACCAATAGGCCGCGGTGATATAGAGCCCGACTGCATAGGCGACCGCGCCGGGCGCGCGGGCCACGCAGCCGAAGATCGTGAGCAGCAGCCCGAACGTCGCCACGGCTTCGGCGAACCATTGTCCCGGGCCGCTGCGCACATGCGCCGAGAATTGCAGGACGGGCAGCTCGAACATCAGATGCGCGGCCCAGACGCCGAAGATGGCACCGCCAATTTGCGCGGCGAGATAGGTCCCCGCCAGCGGCCACGGCAATTCCCGCCGCAGCGCAAAGGCAAGGCTCACGGCCGGATTGAAATGCGCGCCGGACACCGGGCCGAAGATCAGGATCAGCACGGTCAGGATCGCGCCGGTGGGCAGCGTGTTGCACAACAGGGCCAGCGCGCCGTTTCCTCCGGCAAGCCGCTCGGCCATGATGCCGGAGCCGACGACGGCCGCAAGCAGGAGCGCCGTCCCCAGCGCTTCGGAGACGGCGCGCTGCGCCAGTGACGGCATCAAATCGGCTCTTTGGCAATCGCGTCGTTGACGCGTCCGATGTCCTTGAGCTTGGCCTGCAGCGAAAGCCGATCCAGGCTGCGCAGCGGCAATGCCACGAAGATCTCGATACGCCGTTGCAGCATGCGATAGGCGTCCTTGAAGGCCAGCGCGATTTCCGCGTCCGAACCTTGCGCTTCCGCCGGATCGGGCACGCCCCAATGCGCGGTCATCGGCTGGCCAGGCCACACCGGGCAGGCTTCGCCCGCGGCGTTGTCGCAAACGGTGAAGACGAAATCGAGCGGCGCGCCGGGCCTGGCGAACTCGTTCCACGACTTCGAACGGAAGCCGGAAGTGTCGTAGCCGAGACTTCGCAGCAGTTCGATGGTGCGCGGATTGACCTCGCCCTTCGGCTCACTGCCGGCGCTGTAAGCCTTGAACTTATCCTTGCCTATCTTGTTGAGGATTGCCTCGGCCATGATCGAGCGCGCCGAATTGCCGGTGCACAGGAACAGCGTGTTGAACGGCTGCTCGTTCATGACGGCACCGCGCAGCAAGCCGAGGCCGTCTCAACGGCCGGCTTCGCCTCCGCTCCGCAGCAGGCCTTGGCGTGAGCGACGCGCGCATCCTTTTCGACGCCGTCGCCGTAATGCGTGCTCTCGCCGGTGGTGAAGAAGGTCTCCCAGGAGATGCCCGCCGGGTCGTCGATCCAGGATTTTTCCGACTGCGCGTAGCAGCAGGTGGTCTTGCCTTCCTCGAAGATATTGCCGCCGGCTTGGTGCAGGCGCCCGTAGACGTCTTGCAGTTCGCCTTCGCTCTCGACCTGGATGCCGAGGTGATCGAGGCCCGGCGCGCGCCCGCGCGTCGAGATGGCGAAATTCACCCGCGGATCGTCGAGCATCCATTTGGCGTAGTCGGTTTTCACCACCGCGGGCTTGGCGGCAAACAGCGCCGAGTAGAAACCGACGGCCTGGTCGAGATCGGCGACGGAGACGTGAACATGCATGCGCTTCATGACGCGGTGGCCTTTGCTTGTTTCGGACGGGCGGGTTTGCAGACGGCGGGGGCGCAGGTTTCGGCGGCGCCCTGGCAGCAGTTCTCAGTGAGGAAACCGAGCAACGCGTTCATCACTTCAAAGCGCGCCGCATAGATCATCGAGCGGCCTTCGCGCCGCACCGTGACCAGGCCTGCCGACCGCAGGCGGTCGAAATGAAAGGTCAGCGTGTTCGGCGCGAGCTTGAGCTGCTCGGCGACCTGGCCGGCGGGCAGCCCGTCGGGGCCGGCCTGCACCAGCAGACGAAAGACATCGAGGCGGTTGTCTTGCGCGAGCGCGGCCAGCGCGCTGACGGCATCGGCGTTTTCCATATTTCAATGTTTATTGAAATAAGTAAGACCAGTCAAGAAATATTTCAGCGGCTATCGAAATAATTCCACCCCTGCGGCAAGCCTTTCAGCCGTTGACGATTTTCGTCCTTTCGTGTCACGTCCGCGCACCTTAAGAAGTGCCGCAAATGACCGCCGAATCCGCAAAAAACGAGCGTTCCGACCGCTACAACGCCCGCGAGGCCGAGGCCCGCTGGCAGAAGACGTGGGACGAGCGCGAAATCTTCGCCACCAAGAACGACGACCCGCGCCCGAAATACTACGTGCTGGAGATGTTCCCCTACCCCTCGGGGCGCATCCATATGGGCCACGTGCGCAACTACACCATGGGCGACGTGGTCGCCCGCTTCAAACGCGCCATGGGCAACGCCGTGCTGCATCCGATGGGCTGGGACGCCTTCGGCATGCCGGCGGAGAACGCGGCGATCGACCGCAAGGTGCACCCGAAGACGTGGACCTACGACAACATCGCGGCGATGAAGAAGCAGTTGCAGTCGATGGGGCTGTCGCTCGACTGGGCGCGCGAGGTCGCGACCTGCGACCCGGCCTATTACAGGCACCAGCAGAAGATGTTTCTCGACTTTCTCAAGGCGGGGCTGGTGGCGCGCGAATACCGCAAGGTGAACTGGGACCCGGTCGACCAGACCGTGCTGGCGAACGAGCAGGTGATCGACGGCCGCGGCTGGCGTTCGGGCGCCGTGGTCGAGCAGCGCGATCTCTATCAGTGGGTGTTCAAGATTTCCGACTATTCGGAAGAGCTGCTCGAAGCGCTCGACACGCTCGATCGCTGGCCGGACAAGGTCAAGCTGATGCAGAAGAACTGGATCGGCCGCTCGGAAGGGCTGCTGGTCCGCTTCGCGCTCGATCCGGCGACGACGCCGAACAAGGAAAGCGAGCTCGAGATCTTCACCACGCGTCCCGATACCTTGTTCGGCGCCAAATTCATGGCGATCTCGCCCGATCATCCGCTGGCGGCCGCGGCCGCGGCGAAGAATGAAAAGCTGGCCGCATTCATCGAGCAGTGCCATCACATGGGCACCTCGCAGGCCGCCATCGACACCGCCGAGAAGATGGGCTTCGACACCGGCATCAAGGCGGTGCATCCGTTCGATGCATCGTGGACGCTGCCGGTCTATGTCGCCAATTTCATTCTCATGGACTACGGCACCGGCGCCATCTTCGGCTGCCCGGCGCACGACCAGCGCGACCTCGATTTCGTCAACAAATACGGGCTCGGCAATACGCCGGTGGTGCTGCCGCCGGGCCAGGATCCGAAGACGTTTGTCATCACCGATACGGCGTATGACGGCGACGGCACCATGATCAATTCGCGCTTCCTCGACGGCATGACCATCGCGCAGGCCAAGGAAGAAGTGGCGAAGCGGCTCGAAAATATGGTCATGCCTGCGGACGGCGCCTCAGACTCCGTTCGTCCCCGCGCAAGCGGGGATCCAGAGCAGCAGACGCCGCGCCAACCGCCCCTGGGTTCCCGCTTGCGCGGGAACGAACGGGTGATTCCTGTCGGGCAACGGCAAATCAATTATCGCCTGCGCGACTGGGGCATTTCGCGGCAGCGCTATTGGGGATGTCCGATCCCGGTCATCCACTGCGAGAAGTGCGGCGTGGTGCCGGTGCCAGCGCGCGACCTGCCGGTGACGCTGCCGGAGGACGTCACCTTCGACAAACCGGGCAATCCGCTCGACCACCACCCGACCTGGAAGCACGTCAAGTGTCCGCAGTGCGCGGGCGCGGCGCGGCGCGAGACCGACACCATGGACACCTTCGTCGACTCGTCCTGGTACTTCGTCCGCTTCACCGATCCGTGGATCGCCACGGCGCCGACCGACCGCAAAATCGCCGACGACTGGATGCCGGTCGATCAGTATATCGGCGGCATCGAGCACGCGATCCTGCATCTGCTCTACTCGCGCTTCTACACCCGCGGCATGAAGAAGTGCGGCTTGATCGACATGGACGAGCCGTTCGCCGGCCTGTTCACGCAAGGCATGGTGGTGCACGAGACCTATCGCGCCGGGAACGGCGACTGGATCGAGCCGGCCAACGTCAGGATCGAAGGCATGGGCGAGGCCCGCCGCGCCGTACTCGCCTCGACCGGCGAGCCGATCGAGATCGGCTCCATCGAGAAGATGTCGAAGTCGAAGAAGAACACCATCGACCCCGACGACATCATCGCCGCCTACGGCGCCGACACCGCGCGCTGGTTCATGCTGTCGGATTCGCCGCCCGAGCGCGACGTGATCTGGACCGAGGAAGGCGTGCAGGGCGCCTGGCGTTTCGTGCAGCGGCTGTGGCGCCTCGTCGGCGAAGTCGCCGCGGTCAAGGCGCCGGCGGCGCGGCCCGCCGCCTTCGGCGCCGATGCGCTCACCGTGCGCAAGGCCGCGCACCGCGCGCTCGCCAACGTCTCCGACGACATCGAGCGGCTGCGCTTCAACCGCTGCGTCGCCCACATTTACGAATGCGCCAACGCGCTCGGCGACGCCATCGGCGCGGCCGAAACCGCCCCCACGCCCGATTTCGCCTGGGCGCTGCGGGAGGCCGGCGACATCCTGGTGCGGCTGTTCCACCCGATGATGCCGCATCTGGCCGAGGAATGCTGGGCGGCGCTCGGCCATACGACGCTGGTCTCCGCCGAAGCCTGGCCGCGGCTTGAGCCGCAATTGCTGGTGGAAAACACCATCACCCTCCCGGTGCAGATCAACGGCAAGAAGCGCGCCGACGTCACCGTCGCCCGCGACGCCGGAAAAGAGGCAATCGAGGCTGCCGTTCTGGCGCTCGATGCGGTAAAACGGGCGCTGGACGGCAAGAGCCCGAAAAAGGTCATCGTCGTCCCGCAGAGGATCGTCAATGTGGTCGCCTGAACGCGCAACCCGTTTGCTGATCGTTGTGGTCTTGGCCAGCCTGAACGCCGGCTGCTTCACGCCGCTTTACGGCGACGCCAAGGTGACGCCGACCGCCGGCCTCGACAACCGGCTGGCGAGCATCGAAGTCGCGCCCATCGATCCGGCGAACGTGCCCAACGGCACCCGCCTCGCCCGCGTCGGCGTCGACGTGCGCAGCGAGCTGATGTACGAGCTCACCGGCGGCGGCCCCGCCGCGGCGCCGACGCACCGGCTCGACATCCGCCTGACCTCGACCGCGCTGCAGGTCGTCGTCGACATCAACACCGCGCGGCCCGACGTCGAGAACTACGGCATCAACGCCACCTATACGCTGACCGATCTCGCCACCGGCAAGAAGGTGGTGACGGCGACGACCTTCTCCCGCGTGTCCTACAATATCCCCGGCCAGGAGCAGCGCTTCGCCGGCCAGCGCGGCCTGCGCGACGCCGAGGATCGCGCCGCCAAGGTGATCGCGGAAAATATCCGGTCGCGGCTGGCGTCGTATTTCGTCGCCGGGTCGTAGATGTTCGTGCCCCGGACGCGGTGCAGCGCGATAGCGGTGCACCGCAGATCCGGGGCCGTTCCGTGCTCGGATTTCGCAAAGCCATGACCGCGATCAAATCATCGGACGTCGACCGCTTCATCGCCAGACCCGACCCGCGCACGCCGATCGTGCTGGTTTACGGGCCCGACGCAGGGCTGGTGCGCGAGCGCGCCGAGGCGTTGGCGAAAGCAAGCGTCGACGACGTCAACGATCCCTTCGCCTTCGTGCGCATCGACGGCGACGATCTCGCCGGCAATCCGTCGCGGCTGGTCGAGGAAGCGCACACCGTGCCGCTGTTCGGCGGCCGCCGCGCCGTGCTGGTGCGCGCCGGTTCCCGTAACATCGCGCCGGCTGTGGACATGGTGGTGGCGCAGCCGTCGAACGACTGCCGCGTCATCGTCGAAGCCGGCGACCTGCGCAAGACGGCGCCGCTGCGCGCGCTGTGCGAGAAGGCAAAGGGCGCCGTGGCGCTGCCCTGCTATCTCGACAACGAGCGCGATCTCGCTCGGCTCATCGACGAGGAAATGCGCGCGGCGAATCTGACGCTGGCCGACGACGCCCGCGCGGCGCTCGTCTCCTTGCTCGGCGGCGACCGGCTCGCCTCGCGCAACGAGCTGCGCAAGCTCGCGCTCTACGCCCAGGGCAGAGGGCGCGTCGAACTCGCCGACGTGCGCGCGGTGGTGTCGGACGCTTCCGAACAGGAACTCGACGGCGTACTCGATGCCGCCTTCGCCGGCAACACGCGCAATGTCGAAGGCGAATTCGGCAAGGCCCGCGCCGGCGGCTCGGCTCCTTCGACCATTGTCTCCGCCGCCATCCGCCAGGTCGCCAACCTGCACAAGATGAAACTCGCCGTCGATGCCGGCGACTCGATCGACTTCGCCATGAAACGCAGCACGCCGCCGGTGCATTTCAGCCGCGAGAAGATCGTCGGCGACGCGCTGCGGGCCTGGACCGCGCCGCGGCTGTTGCGCGCCATGGAGCAGCTCGCGGAAGCTTCGCTCGAGGCTCGCCGCCAGCCGGCGCTCGCCGACACCGTTGCCCGGCGCGTTCTGCTGTCGATCGCGATGAGCGCGCGGCGACGGGACAATTAGGCTCCCGACCGCCGCCCCCCGCGGACCCCGGCCAAAGCCAATTATCGCAATCTTTACAAGTGGTTGTGTGCCGAGCCAGCGGCGGGGGCGTTAAGGGATCAAATGCCGCCCGCGCCCTTTAGAGCGCGTCAAAGCTTTTTTGTTAATGAATTGCTCATGACGAGCGCAGCCGACCTCGCGAAAGCGGCCCGCGGCGCGCCGGCCCTGCCGGCGGCGCAGGCCCTGCGCCATGCGCGCGAGGCGCGCGGGGATTTCTGGCCGGCGTTCGCGGTGACTTTTTTCGTCGCCGTGCTCGGCGCGTGCCTGCTCGCCGGCGCGGCGGTGATTTTCGGAACGACGCGAGCGCAAGTCGGTCCGGATGCGGCGCCGCTGGACGACCGCATTGCCCGGGTCAGCCGCCCGCTGTTCGACGGCATCTCTTGCCGCAACATGATGATCGACAACAGAACCTCGCAGACCATCGAGGACAAGGTCGGACCTTGCGAGCTCAGGCGCGGCAAATCCGACGCCCGGTCGAGGCCTGAATTTGTCTGGGGCGGCAAATAGCGGCGGCGCGATGCGCGGCGCGCCTCACAAGTTCAACTGATAGCTCACCGGCACAAAGCGAGAGCCGCCCGCTGTCTTGGCCACCCAGCCGATGCCCGGAAACGGGAAATGGAAGCTGGCGAAGAACAGCCGCTCCGTCGCCAGCATGTCGAGCATGCGCTTGCGGCTCGCCACCGCCTTGTCCTTGTCGTCGTCCATGTCGAAGTACCAATCCGGCCGCTGCACCGCCATGACGTACTGCGTGAAGGTATCGGCGGTGATCATGAAACGCCTGCCATCGCTCTCGACGTGAAAAGCCAGCAGCCCGGGCGAGTGGCCGGCGACGTCGACCGCGCGGATGCCGGCCACGATCTCCTCGCCCGGCTTGATGAAGGTCGAGCGTTCGGCCAGCGGCACGCAGATCTTGACGAACAGCTCGCGATTGAACTTGCGCGCTTCGCGCACGTTCTCGCCACGCTTCCAGAAATCGAATTCGGCGGCGCCGAACACATAGCGCGCCTTGGGAAAGACCGGCTTGCCGCCTTCGACCAGCCCGCCGATGTGATCGGGATGGCCGTGGCTGAGCACGACCACATCGATGTCGTCGGGCTGGAGGCCGATGTGACCGAGCAGCGCCACCAGTTCGCCATCGGGCAGTCGCGCGCGCAGTTGCGGATAGTCCTTGCCGAGCGCGCCATTGCCGCTGTCGATCAGCACCCGTTGCCGGCCGGTGTCGATCAGGATCGGCGTGTAAGGATGCTCGAAGCGGTTGGTGTCGATATTGTTGGCGCGGGCGAGCGCATGCACCTCGTCAGCCGTGGCGTTGCCGCCGAAATTCGGATGCAGCGCGTCGCGCACCGACTTGCCGTCCATGAGCGCGGCGATCTCGAAACTGCCCAATTTGAAGCCGTAGATTTTCGCCTGCATCTCGCTGAGCTTGGGGCCTGGCACGCTGTTGTCCTCGATTGTTGTCACGTCGAATGATTAGCATTTGACATATGATCTTAAGCCTCGCGCCGGTGCAACTTGCGAGAATGTACGGCATGGATGCGCGGAATTAATTTGGCCGCAAGGCGGCGCCGGCAAGATTTCCGACGCCCTGTATTCCGATCGCGGAATGTGAAGTTGCGCGCCAGGGCGGGTTTTTTGCTTCACCGCATGAATACAGATAAGCTGGACGCAGGGGGTAGGCGTCTTATGACCATGCGCGCCCTGGCGGCCCGTCTGCGTATGATCGCACGCGGCGGCTTACGGCCCGGTTCGCTCGCTGCGTTTTCGGCTGCGATTGTTCTGGTCGCGCTCGCCACGCTCCTGCGGCTGGTCATCGATATTTTCGTTCCCAGCGCCGCCCCCTTCACCACCTATTTCCCGGCCATTCTTGTTGCGGCGCTGGTCGGCGGCGGATCCGCCGGCATCCTGGCGATGCTGCTCGGCGTGGTCATTTCCTACTGGATATTCATGCCGCCGGATTTCTACCTGCGGCCATTGACGCTTGACGCTCCGGTCAATTTTGGCCTCTACATTTTCGCTTCCCTCACCATCATCTGGATCGCCAACCGATATCGCCGCGTGGTGCGCAAGCTGAATGAAGAAGAGCACTATCGGCAAGTGGTGGTCGATGAGTTGGGTCACCGCGTCAAGAACAAGCTCGCCACCGTCCACGCCATCCTGCGCCACGAGCTGCGCGGCCACGACGAGATTTGGGACAGCGTCGCCGGCCGCCTGCGCGCGCTCTCGGTTGCCGACGATTTTCTTGTCAGCTCGGGAGGAACCGCTGTCGAGCTCAGGCAGATCCTGACCATGGAATTGAAGCCTTACGGCTCCGCCAATGTGGCGATGCGCGGCGAGCCCATCCAGCTATTCGCCAAACTGCCGGCGGTGCTGGCGCTGGTGTTTCACGAGCTGGCCACCAACGCGGCGAAATACGGCGCGCTGTCAACACCCGAAGGCCGGCTCGATATTTCCTGGACGCAGCGCGGCGGCGACGTCGTGGTGGAATGGGTCGAGTCCGGCGGGCCGCCGGTCACCGAGCCGTCGCGCCGCGGCTTCGGCAGCAATCTCATCGAACGCAGCCTTGCCGGTTTCGGCGGATCGGCGAAAATCGATTTCGCTCTCGCGGGCGTGAGATGCCACATGCGCTTTCCGCTTGTGCAGGCGCCGGATGCGGCGGACATGGAGGCCAAGGTGGCGCAGGACGGAACAGGAGCGCGCGGCGCGGGTTAAGGACGTTAAGGAAACGCATTACAAAGGAGCACACCTGTGTTCGGCACCATGAACGCCTGGCTCGAAGCGGTTCGCTTCGTAAACGACAGCCAGCGCGTTATCGCGTTGCGGCTGATCCGGCTGGCATCGGGTGGAACGCTGGCGGCGGACGAGACGCGCCGAATGGTTGCGGAGAAAATGTTTGCTCTTGGCGAGGCCCAGGTCGCGGTGGCAACGGCTTGGGCAAGCGGGCGCGCGGCGCGTGTGGGCCGGAACGCGAGCGCCCCATTCCGCCGCCGCGTGCGTGCAAATCGGCGCCGGCTCGGCGCCTGAAGCGCGATTGTTACACGTTGACGCAACGGCTGCCCGTGTACTCTGGTCCGCGGTCGAAGCGCTTTTTATATTTTCTATATGAATTTTCCGACTGAGCCCTCTCGCAATCATATGCCGCCGTCAGCACATCTGCCGCCGGAGATCCGGAAAACGGGTCGTGGAATGCCGAGAGTGACTACGATGGCTGCCTTTCTGTTCGACAACCTGAAGCTTGCAATCCTTTACGCGTTCATCGCGTCGGTGATCGTCCTGTCACAGCCGGACGGCGAAACGCCGAACCGGATAAAGCATACATTGAAAAGATGGATCGGCGCCGCGCTGCCCGGTGCAGGTGCAAACCGCTGAACAAACCGGCTAACGATCGAGCTTGCGGACAATCGCGTCGAGCTGATCGAGGTCGCCATATTTTATGTGCAGCGTGCCGCCCTCGCCGCGATGATCGACGGTCACGTCCAGCCCCAGCGCGTCGGACAGTCTTTTCTCCAGTGCCCTGGTGTCGGCATCCTTGACCCGTGCCCTTGTGCCGCGGGTTTGCGTGCGGCCTTCCTTGCGCGCCTGCTCTTCGACCTGGCGTACGCTCATGCCGTGCTTGACGATGTCCTGCGCGAGCTCAAGCGCGTTCGGCTGCCCGACAAGCTGGCGCGCGTGGCCGGCCGACAATTCACCGGAGCGCACCAGCGCCTGCACCGGCTCGGACAATTTCAGCAGCCGCACCATGTTGGCGACATGCGAACGGCTCTTGCCGACGATCTGCGCGACATCATCCTGGCTGTGATGGAATTCCTCCATCAGGGACTGATAGCCGGCCGCCTCCTCCATGGCGTTGAGGTCGGCGCGTTGCACGTTCTCGATGACGGCGAATTCAAGCGCCTGCGCGTCGGTTGCTTCCACCACGACGACGGGCACGTCGTGCTGGTTGGCGCGCTGCGCCGCGCGCCAGCGCCGCTCGCCGGCGATGATCTCGAATGTATCGGCATCGCTCGCGGCCTTGCGCACGACGATCGGCTGAATGATGCCGTGTTCGCGAATTGACGCGGCGAGCTCGTCGAGTTCGGTTTCGGAAAAGGCGCGGCGCGGATTGCGTGGATTGGGCTTCAGGTTTTCGATTGGCGCGCGGCGCGGCTTGCGCGAAGTGTCCGCTGCCGTGCTTTCGTCGCCGACATCGCCGATCAGCGATGCAAGCCCGCGTCCCAGTCGCGAATGATCCGCCATCGCCGCCGCTCCTGAACGAGCCATCAAGAGTACCCTTTCAATTCCACTGCCGTCATGCCCCGCGAAAGCGGGGCATCCAGTACGCCCTGTTTGCCGATTGTGCGGGGGCCCTCTGGATCGCCCGCCTTCGCGGGCGATGACGCCGAAATTTGTTGTCGCCAACGCATGGTGACTAACTCGCCTTCAGTGCTCTCTCTTTCTGGATGATCTCGGTGGCAAGACGCAGATAGGCTTCGCTGCCGACGCATTTCAAATCGTACACCAGCACCGGCTTGCCGTAGGACGGCGCTTCCGAGATACGGACGTTGCGCGGGATCACCGTGTCGTAAACCTTCTCGCCCATGAATTGCCGCACGTCGGCGACGACCTGGTTGGCGAGATTGTTGCGCGAGTCGTACATGGTGAGCACGATGCCGTGGATCGACAATGCCGGATTGAGCGTCGTCTTCACCTGCTCGACCGTCTTCAGCAGTTGCGACAGGCCTTCGAGCGCGAAGAACTCGCATTGCAGCGGCACGAGAATCGAGTCGGCCGCCGCCATGGCGTTGATGGTGATGAGATTGAGTGACGGCGGGCAATCGACCAGGACATAGGTGTAATTGGGTTCCTGCGTTCCGCTGTTGAGCGCGCGCAGGGCGTTGCGCAGGCGGAAGGCGCGGTCGCGCTCCTGGCCGATCTCGAGTTCGAGGCCGGAGAGATCGAGCGTCGACGGCGCGATGGACAATTTCGGCACCGCGGTTGTCAGCGCCGCCGCGCGCAGGGGCGCCGCGCCGGTGAGCACGTCGTAGGTCGAGGTGCGGCGCGACTTGCGCTCGATGCCGAGCCCGGTCGAGGCATTGCCCTGCGGGTCGAGGTCGACGACCAGGACCTCTTCGCCGATCGCCGCGAGCGCGGTGCCGAGATTGATCGCCGTCGTGGTCTTGCCGACGCCGCCCTTCTGGTTGGCCACCGCGATCACCCGCGGCCGGCTGCCGGGCGCCGGCTTGGCCGCCGGGCCGTCCTTGGCAAAAGGCACAACCTGGGGCTCGCCGGGCGGCGGGCCGTTTCGGCTATCGGAAGTGTCGGTCATGCGAATTCGCCTTGTTCTGGTGATTCTCGCGTTGTTCTTGGCAATTCCGGCTTGTTCTGCACCAATTCTACGCTCGATGACGCTTGACGAGGCCGCGGACGACGACAATCTGGCCATCCGGGCTGGTGACGCTGAGAACTTTGGCTGCCTGGATAGTCCAATATTTAGCGGCTTCGGTCAATTCGGCATCTACATCTTGACCCTTGGGGAATAGGCCAATGGCCCCCTTGGCGATCAGCGGAAACGCCTGATCGCAAAGACCTTTTAGCGGCGCCAAAGCGCGGGCCGTGACCACGTCGATGGGTTCTGCACAGCCTTTCACGTAATCCTCGACCCGCATCTGCTGCACTTGCGCTTTGACCCCGGTCACCCGCACCGCTTCGCGCAAGAATGCGGCCTTTTTTCCATTGCCTTCAATGAGATGGACCACGCCGCCCGTCTCGCTCAGGGCGCAGGCGAGCGGAATGCCGGGGAAACCGCCCCCAGATCCGAAATCGGCCCAGACCTTTGCGCCCGGCGCCAGCGGCAAGAGCTGCAGCGAATCGGCGATGTGCCGGCTCCAGATACGAGGAAGCGTAGACGATGCAATGAGGTTCTGTTTCTGCTGCCAGAGCAACAGCGCTTCTACGAACCTGTCCAGACGCTGTTCTGTTTCACGTGAAACAGACGTCAGCAGCAGCGCGCGCGCTTTGTCGGCGGCAAGATCGGCGCCCTGCCCGCTGTTGCTCAAGCGATTTTCGCGGCCTTGTGCCGGCCACGGCGCACATGCGCGACCAGCAGTGTCAGCGCCGCCGGCGTGACGCCATCGATGCGCGCGGCATGACCGATGGTGCGCGGGCGCTGCGCGGCCAGTTTCTGCTTCACTTCGTTGGAAAGGCCGGGCAGCGAGGCGTAGTCAAGTTCGTCCGGCAATGCGAAACTTTCATCGCGCCGGTAGGCCGCGACATCGGCGGCCTGGCGCGAGAGATAGACCTCGTACTTCGCATCGATCTCGATCTGCTCGGCGATATTCGGCGCAAGTTCGGCAAAACGCGGCCAGATTTTTGCGAGCTCGGACATCGAAATATGCGGATGCGACAGCAATTCGAACGCGCTGCGCCGTTGTCCGTCTTTGTTCAGCGTGAGGCCGTGACGCTCGGCTTCCTTCGGCGTCAGCGAAACCGATTTCGCAAATTCGCGCGCGTCATTGAGCGCCGAATTTTTCCCGGCAAAAATCTTCGCGCGCGTTGCGCCGACGCAGCCGATGGCAATTCCCTTTGCGGTCAGACGTTGGTCGGCATTGTCGGCGCGCAGCGCCAGGCGATATTCGGCGCGTGAGGTGAACATGCGATACGGTTCGCTGACGCCGCGCGTGACCAGATCATCAATCATCACACCGATATAGGCTTGCGCGCGATCGAAGATGATTTCGTCACTGTCGCCGGCGCGTGACGCCGCATTGAGACCTGCAAGAAGTCCCTGTGCCGCAGCCTCTTCGTAACCGGTGGTGCCGTTGATCTGCCCGGCGAGAAACAGTCCGCGCAGACGCTTGGTTTCCAGCGTGGCCTTGAGCTCGCGCGGATCGACGAAATCATATTCGATGGCGTAGCCAGGACGAACGAGTTTCGCCTTTTCCAGGCCGCGAATGGTCGCGACCAAAGCATGCTGCACCTCTTCCGGCAGCGAGGTCGAAATTCCGTTCGGATAAACCGTCGTATCGTCGAGACCTTCCGGCTCGAGAAAAATCTGATGGCCGTCGCGCTCGCCGAACTTGACGATCTTGTCCTCGATCGACGGACAGTAACGCGGGCCCCGGCTGGCGATTTGTCCGGAATACATCGGCGAGCGATGCACATTGTCGCGAATGATCCGGTGCGTGGCTTCGCCGGTGCGCGTGATGCCGCATTGAATCTGCGGATTGTCGATGCGCGTCGTCAGCATCGAGAACGGCTCCGGCGGCGTGTCGCCAGCTTGCATCTCGAGCGCGGACCAATCGATGGTGCGGCCGTCGAGCCGCGGCGGCGTTCCGGTCTTCAGACGGCCGAGGGCGAAGCCGATATTTTCCAACGTGCGCGATAGCCCCAATGCCGGCGCCTCGCCGACGCGGCCGGCGGGGATCTGCTTTTCGCCGACATGGATAAGCCCGCCCAGGAATGTCCCGGTGGTCAGCACCACGGCGCCACAGGAGATTTCGCGGCCGTCGGCAAATTTGACCCCGCTGATTCGGCCGTCGGCAATGATGAGATCGTCGGCTTCGGCCTCGATGACCTGCAGATTGGGCGTTTGCCGAATCGCATCCTGCATCGCCGCCGCATAGAGTTTGCGGTCGGCCTGGGCGCGGGGCCCGCGCACGGCGGGGCCCTTGCGGCGGTTCAAAACGCGAAACTGGATGCCGCCGCGGTCGGCGACGCAGCCCATGAGGCCATCGAGGGCATCGATTTCGCGGACCAGGTGGCCCTTGCCGAGCCCGCCGATGGCCGGGTTGCAGGACATGGCGCCGATAGTGGCAAAGCAATGCGTCACCAGCGCCGTTTGCGCGCCCATGCGGGCCGCCGCAGCCGCGGCTTCACAGCCGGCATGGCCGCCGCCGATCACTACGACGTCGAATCGCGTTTGCATTTCGGGCCTCGGATGCAGGCCTTGTAGCGGACGCGGTTTATGGGGTCAAAAAGTACCCAAGAGGGCGCCGATGTTTCACGTGAAACACAGGAAGAGCCAAAAAAATCGATGTTTCACGTGAAACATAGCGACGAAAACGGTAATTAATTACCGCATTTCTGGCGATTCCTCGGCCGTAAACGCCCCTCGTGAAGGCCGATAAAGCCGTTGTTCGGCCATTCCTCGACTTCCTCGGCGGGCGGCTTGCCGGCAGCGATCGCCTGGCTATTTGCCGATGCAGAAATCGCGGAAAATCACGTCGAGAATATCCTCGACATCGACCCGGCCGGTGAGGCGGCCAAGGGCGCGGGCGGCGAGCCGTAGCTCCTCGGCGATCAACTCCTCGCGCCTAACAGCGGGGCCGCTCAAGGCGCGGCCCAGGGCCTCTTCAGTGTCCTTCAGCGCCCGCCGATGTCGCTCCCGGGTCACTAAAGCTGCCTCCGCACCGGCCAAATGGCTCTCGGCATAGCCAGTGAGGGCTTGCAACAGCGCATCAAAGCCGGCGCCGGTCACTGCTGAAATATTGGACACAGATTCATCTTGACTGAACTTTCGTTCACTGCTACCTGTTAACCCATTGGTAACCATATCTTTTAATGCTTCATTAGATCGATCTTTGGATTCGCTTGTATACAACACTGATGTGATCCCTGATTCACTTTTACCGGACAACAGGTCGATCTTGTTGCGGATACGCCAAGTCCTTGTCTTGGTTACTGTTTCGTCAACAGCCGGGGCGCTGGCGTCCTCCACCCACAGCACCAGGTCGGCTGCGGCGGCGCGCTCGCGGGCGCGGCGCACCCCTTCCATCTCCACCGGGTCGTCGGTCGCGCGAATGCCGGCGGTGTCGAGCAGCGTCACCGGCAAGCCGGCGAGATCGAGATGCACCTCGATCACGTCGCGCGTGGTGCCGGCGTAGGGCGAAACGATCGCCGCCTCGCGGCGAGCCAGCCGGTTGAGCAGCGTCGACTTGCCGGCGTTGGGCGGTCCGGCGATGGCCACCACCACCCCGTCGCGCAAACGTTCGCCGCGGCTGCCGTCGGCGAGCACCGCGGCGATTTCGTCCTTGAGTTCGCGCGCCGTCGCCAGCGCCGGCTTGAGCAGATCCGGCGGCACATCGCCTTCGTCGGAAAAATCGATCGCCGCTTCGACCAGCGCCAGCGCCCGGATCAGCTTCTGCCGCCAGGCTTCGGCGCGGTTGCCGAGCAGGCCGCGGAGCTGGCGATAGGCCTGGCGCCGCTGCGCTTCGGTCTCCGCCATCACCAGATCGGCGAGGCCCTCGACCGCCGTCAAATCGAGCTTACCGTTCTCGAAGCCGCGGCGGGTGAATTCGCCGGCCTCCGCCGGGCGCAGTCCCTCAAGCTTCGACAGCGCGGCGAGCGTGGCGGCGATCACGGCGCGGCCGCCGTGCAACTGCAGCTCGGCTGTGTCCTCGCCGGTTTCGCTCGCCGGCGCCGCAAACCACAGCGCCAGCGCTTCATCGATGATCTCGCCCGATTGCGGATCGTGAACGCGGACGAGAGCCGCCTCGCGCGGTTTGGGAATCTTGCCCGTCAGCGCCTTCAGCGCCTCACCCGCACGCGGACCGGACATGCGGATGACGGCAATCGCCGCCGGCGGCCGGCCGGAGGAGAGGGCGTAGATGGTATCGCGGGCAGACATCGCGGCGGACAGTGCGTCCCGAAAAGATAAGCGGTCAAGAGACTGCAAAGGCCGCCGTTTTCGCTATGCTCGGCACAACAAAAGCCACAGCCGCAAAAATGCGGACGCCAAAATAAGGGGGGACCAATGCCCAATCGAACTCCGGCGGCAATATTCGCCGTTACGCTGCTCGCCCTTGGTGCGACAGCCACGCCGCTGTCGGCTGACGATTATCCGTCGCGCCCCGTGGTGCTGATCGTGCCGCAGCCGCCGGGCGGCGGAACCGACATCATCACCCGCATCATCGCCGAACCATTGTCCAGGCAGTTCGGCCAGTCGTTCGTCGTCGAGAACAAGACCGGCGCCGGCACCGTTGTCGGCACCGTCGCCGCGGCGCAGGCCGCGCCCGACGGCTATACTTTGGTGACCGGCCTCAATGCCAACATGGCGGTGAATGTCAGCCTGTTCTCCAATCTCGCCTACGATCCGATCCGCGATTTCACGCCGGTCGGCATGCTGGCGGAATTTCCGTTCGTGCTGGTCGTGAACACGGATTTCCCGGCGAAGTCGGTCAAGGAGCTGATCGACATGGCCAAGGCCAAGCCGGGCGATATCAACTACGCTTCCGCCGGCAACGGCACCGGCCAGCATCTCTCGATGGAGCTTTTCAAGCTGATGGCGGGGGTCAACCTGACGCACGTGCCGTATCGCGGCGCGGCGCCGGCTTACACCGACGTGCTGTCGGGACGCACGCCGGTCTTCATCGACAACCTGTCGAGCGCGCTCGGCCAGATCAAAGGCGGCAAGGTGAGGGCGCTCGGCGTCACCAGCACCGTGCGCTCGCCACTGCTGCCCGATGTGCCGACCATCGGCGAAACTATTCCCGGCTATCAAAACTACGTCTGGTTCGGATTGTGGGCGCCGAAGAAGACGCCGCGCCCCATCGTCGAGCGGCTGCACGCCGAAATCGAAAAGGCGGTCGCCGATCCCGCGGTCCAGGAGAGGATCAAGAAGGACGCCGGCATGCCGATGGACACGCCGCTCGCCGACATCGAGCCCATGGTCAAGGGCGAGATCGCCAAATGGGCCGATGTGGTCAAACGCGCCAACATCGCCGTGCAGCACTAGCGCCAGACGGCGGGCGCGGGCAGGGAGACGACGTTCGTGCCTCAAGGCCGTTCAAGATTGCCAACGGCCTTCATCGTTATCGCAGGCGCTCTTCTGGCCTACGGCCTCATCGCCTATATCGCGCTGCCCTATGCCTGGACGCACTACGAGCACCAGAGGGGACTCGCCGGACTGCCTATGGTGACGCGCACGGCGCAGAACATTCCCGGCGACCCCATCAATGTTGGTCTGGTCGGCGCGAAAGAGGACGTGCTGTGCGCCATGCATGCCGCAGGCTGGTATCCGGCCGATCCGATCACGTTCCGCTCCAGCCTCGCCATCGTCGGCAGCGTCATCCTGCGCCGGCCTTACCGCGACGCCCCGGTGAGCCCTCTCTTCTACGACGGGCGGCGCGAGGATCTGGCCTTCGAATTGCCCTCCGGCCAAAGCGCCGACCGCCGGCATCACGTCCGCTTCTGGCAGGTGCTCGAGCGAGGACAGGAAGGACGCCCGGTCTGGCTCGGCGCCGTGACCTTCGACCGCGATGTCGGCTTCAGCCGCTACACCGGGCAGATCACGCACCATATCGGCCCGGACATCGACGCCGAGCGCGACGGGCTCATCAACGACCTGCGAATGGCGAATGTGGTTGCGGCCATCTACGAAGTCTCCGGCGTCGGGCCGACGCTGGCGGCCTGGAACGGCGAGGGCGACCGCTACTACACCGACGGTGAAATCAAGATCGCGCGCCTGGTCGCCGGCTGCGACGCCAGGACCGAGACCACGGTCGAACTGGACAATCCACCGCTCGTCGACTTCAAGAACCAGACGTGGAAGGCAATCATCGGCCCGCTCGAATCGAGCGTGCCCGCGAACGATGCGGAGGGACCCTGATGGAGAATTCATTTGGCGGAAAATGCGCCTTAATCACCGGCGCCAGCCGCGGGCAGGGCGCTGCCGAAGCCCGGCTGTTTGCGCAAAAGGGCGCCGCAGTGATCGTCGCCGATGTGCTCGATGCCGAAGGCGCCGCGCTGGTCAAGGACATCCGCGCCGCCAGGGGCCAAGCCGAATACATCCATCTCGACGTGGCGAACGAGGCGGATTGGCAGAAGGCGATCGCTTTCGCCAAGGAAAAATTCGGCGGCCTGCACGTGCTGGTGAACAACGCCGGCGTGGCGCTGCGCGGCAAGAACATCGGGGCCACCACGCGCGAGGACTGGGACCGCGTGCTCTCGATCAATCTCACCGGGCCGTTTCTCGGCACGCGCGCCGCCGCGCCCTTGCTGCGCGACAGCGGCGGCGGCGCCATCGTCAATATCGGCTCGACTGCCGGCATCAACGGTCACTTCGCCGCCGCCTACAGCGCCGCCAAATGGGGCCTGCGCGGCCTCACCAAATGCGCGGCGATGGAATATGCCGATTGGGGAATCCGCGTGAATGCGGTGCATCCGGGCATCGTGAAAACGCCGATGGTCGAAGGCTCCGACGCCTTTGTCGAGGCGATGACGCAAGTGACCGCGCTCAACCGCCCGGCCACCGCCGAGGACGTCGCGCGTTGCGTGGTGTTCCTCGCCGGCGACGACGCCAGATATCTCACCGGCATCGATCTGCCGGTCGACGGCGGCTTCACCGCGCTCGGCGTCTATCGCGAAGTGTGGAAGCGGGCGATCAGGACGTAGCGGCATGTCGTCACCGGGCTTGTCCCGGTGACCCCGACAAGGCAGGCCCTGCGCCCATAAACGGGATGGCCGGGACAAGCCCGGCCATGACAAGGTAGGCGCATGACAGCAACCTCCGCCCACACCAACCGCCCAGTGAATCAACTCGCCGGCGCCACCTCGCCCTATCTGCTGCAGCATCAGCACAATCCGGTCGACTGGTGGCCGTGGGGACCGGAGGCGCTGGCGAAAGCGAAACGCGAGGGCAAGCCGATCCTGCTCTCGGTCGGCTATGCCGCCTGCCACTGGTGCCACGTCATGGCGCACGAGAGTTTCGAGGACGAAGCGACCGCGCGGGTGATGAACGAGCTGTTCGTCAACATCAAGGTCGACCGCGAGGAGCGGCCCGACATCGATCAGATCTACATGAACGCGCTGCATCTGCTCGGCGAGCAGGGCGGCTGGCCGCTGACGATGTTTCTGACGCCCGCCGGCGAGCCGGTGTGGGGCGGCACATATTTTCCCAAGGAGTCGCGGTTCGGCCGCGCGGCCTTTGTCGACGTGCTGCGCGAGGTGGCGCGGCTGTTCCGCGACGAGCCGGCAAAGATCGAGCAGAACCGCGCGGCGCTGCTGGCGCGCTTGGCCTCCAAGGCGCGGCCTGCGGGCAAGGTGACCATCGGCTTGCCGGAGCTCGACGCGGCGGCGCGCCAGCTCGGCAATATGTTCGACAGCGTCAACGGCGGCCTGCGCGGCGCGCCGAAATTTCCGCAGCCGGCATTGCTGGAAATGCTCTGGCGGGCGGGGATGCGCGAAGCCGCCGCTAACCCTCTCCCCGCGCAGCGGCGGGGAGGGTCGGCGAGCGCCGGAGGCGTGAGCCGGGGTGGGGGGAATTCCGCCAACGATCATACACCCCCCACCCCCGACCCCTCCCCGCCGTTCGCTTCGCTCTCGGGGGGAGGGGAGAGCAACCGCTTCTTCGAGACGGTGGAATTCTCGCTGGAGAAGATGTGCGAGGGTGGCATCTACGATCATCTCGGCGGCGGCTTCTCGCGCTACTCGGTCGACGAGCGCTGGCTGGTGCCGCATTTCGAGAAGATGCTCTACGACAATGCGCAGCTTCTGGATTTGCTGGCGCTCGCCTACAATTATTCCAAGAACGGCATCGCTTCGCTCGCCTATGGCAGCGGCAAGCCGCTGTTCAGGCAGCGCGCGCGCGAAACCGTGGGCTGGCTGGCGCGCGAGATGACGACGAAGGAGGGCGCCTTCGCCGCCTCGCTCGACGCCGACTCGGAGGGCGAGGAAGGCAAGTTCTATGTCTGGTCGAAGAACGAGATCGTCGAACTGATCGGGCCGGAGGCCGGCGCGTTCTTCGCCCGCCACTACGATGTCAGCGACGAGGGCAATTTCGAGGGCCATAATATTCTCAACCGGCTCGCCGCCATGCCGCGGTCCGACAGAGACGAGGCGCGGCTTGCAAGTCTGCGCGCAATCCTGCTCGAGGCGCGCGCGGCCCGCGTGCGGCCCGGGCTCGACGACAAGGTGCTCGCCGACTGGAACGGCTTGATGATTGCAGCGCTGGTCAATGCCGGTGTTGCGCTCGATGAGCCGTCGTGGCTCGACATGGCCAGACGCGCGTTCGCTTTCATCGCCGGCAACATGATCGACGGCGACAGGCTTGGACACTCTTGCCGCGAGGGGCGGCTGCTGCTGCCGGGACTGGCGTCCGATTATGCCGCCATGATCCGCGCCGCGCTCGCTTTGTTTGAGGCGACCGGCGAGCGCGGCTATCTCGACCGCGCGTTGGCCTGGCAGCGCGCGTTCGATGCCCATTACACCGATGCCGAGACCGGCGGCTATTATCTCACGGCCGACGATGCCGAAGGCCTGCTGCTGCGCCCGCACGCGACGGTCGACGATGCGACGCCCAATCCGAACGCGGTCGCGGCCGGCAATCTGGTGCGTCTCGCCGTGCTTGCCGGCGACGATTCCTGGCGCGAGCGCGCCGACCGGCTGATCGAGGGCATCCTGTCGGCGGCGGAACGCAATCTGTTCGCCCATGTGGCGCTGCTCAACGCGCTCGATCTGCGGCTGCGCGCCACCGAGATCGTCGTCACCGGCGCCGACGCCGAAAGGCTGGCGCAAGCGGCGCTGAGGCTGCCGTTCCTCGACCGCATCGTGTTGCGCGCGCGCTCGGCCGCCGACCTGCCGCCTTCGCACCCGGCGCAGGAAAAATTGAAAGCCACGTCTGGCAGCGCCGCCTTCATCTGCGTTGGGGAACACTGCTCGCTGCCGGTGACGAAGCCCGAGGCCATTGCCGCCGCGGTTGCGGCGATGCGGAAGCCTTAAGCCGCGCGCGGCGGCTGCCCCGCCGTCATATGCGCCGGCAGCCATTGGCTCCACGGCTCCGGCGCGATCAGCGTCTTGCTGATCCACACCGGCCAGATGAAATTCTTCTCGTCCATGCGGCCGATCACCGCCGGCTTGTGCAGGTGCTGGTTCTCGGCGTCGAGCCGCACGTCGAAGCCCGACGGCGCGCGGATCGAGCGCCCGGCCAATGCGCGGCGCACCGCGTCGACGTCGGTGGTGCCGGCCGCGGCGACGCTCTGCGCCCAGAGCTGAAAGCCGATCCAGCTTGCCTCCATCGGATCGTTGGTCATCGCCTCGGGATCGTCGGTGAACCGCCGCCATTCGGCGATAAAGGCGTGGTTCTCCGGCGTATCGATCGAATGCAGGTAGCTCCACGACACCATGTGGCCGATGAGGTTGCGCTCCTTCAGCGCCGGCATTTCCGCTTCGCCGAGCGACAGGCTCATCACCGGCAGGATGTCGGCGTCGAGGCCTTGCCGCGCGCGCTCGCGGAAGAAATGCACGTTGGCGTCGCCCGACAGCGTGGCGATGATGGCGCCCTCGCGGCCGGCGAAACGGCGGATGCGATGCACCATCTCGCTCCAGACCTTTTCGCCGAACGGCGTGTAGGATTCATCCACCGCCTCGTCGCCGATGCCGCGCGAGGCGAGGTAATTGCGGATAATGGCGTTGGTGGTGCGCGGATAGACGTAGTCGGTGCCGATGAGGAAGAAGCGCCGCCTGCCCAGGGCGAGCAGATGATCGACCGCCGGCAGCGCCTGCTGCTGCGGGGTGGCGCCGGTGTAGATGACGTGCGGCGACTGCTCCTCGCCTTCGTACTGGCTCGGATAGAACAGCAAGCCGTTGTGCTCGGCGAGCACCGGCAGCACCTGCTGGCGCGAGGCCGAGGTCCAGCAGCCGAAGATCGCCGCCACCTTGTGCTGATACAGCAGTTGCCGCGCCTGCTCGGCATAGGCGGAAGCGTCCGAGCGCGGGTCCATGATCACCGCCTCGACCGGGCGGCCGAGCAATCCGCTATTCTTGTTGAGCTTCTCGATCAGCATCACCAGCAACTGCTGCAGCGGCCGCTCGCTGGCGGTGAGCGTGCCGGAGAGCGAATGCAGAATGCCGACCTTGATCGAGCCGTGATCGAGATCGGCGAAATAGCGCCCGACCGAGCTTGCCAGCGATTCGGCGCGGCCGATGAGATCCTCGGCGGTCGACAGCACGGCATCGCCGGCCGACGCCACGTCGCCGACCACCGCGCGGATGCCGGGCAGCGCCTCGCTCACCTTGGCCGCCACCTTGGTCGCCTCGGCGCCGATGCGCTCGAGCTGTTCGACCTGCTCCTCGATGACGCGGTTGATGTTCTCGTTGACGCCGCCCATGGCGGTAACGCTCTCGTCGACGGCGAGAATCGCTGCGGCGGTATCGTGCACCGCCTGCTGGATGCCGTGGATCTGCGCGCCGATATCCTCGGTCGCCTTGGCGGTGCGGCGCGAGAGCTCCTTGACCTCGGCGGCGACGACGGCAAAGCCGCGTCCGGCCTCGCCGGCACGCGCGGCCTCGATCGTCGCATTGAGCGCCAGCAGCGAGGTCTGCCCGGCGATGGCCTGGATGAGCTTGATCACTTCCTCGATGCGCTGCGCGGCGCTGGCGAGCGTGTGCATGGTGGCGTCGGCGCGGGCGAGCTCTGTGGCGGTGCGCCTGGTGGCGTTGCGCGCCTCGATCACCTGCTGCGCCGAGCCCATCACCAGGGTCTGCACGGTAACCTGCTGCGCCATCAGCCTGTTGCTGCGGACGAGATCGGCGGCGGTGCGGCGGATGCGCTCGCCGGCGCTGGTGAAGGCATCGACGACTTCGTGCACGGCGCGGCGGAAGCTTCCGGTGAAGAACAGCCGGCCGGCATGATGCAGCCGCGCCTCGGTCTCGCGGCGCAATTGATCGACGGCGAGCGTGTCGGCCTTGATCAGCGCGGCGCGGATGGTTTCCGCCGTGCCGGCGAATTTTTGCACGGCGCCGTCGCCGACGGCGACGGGTAGGCTGGTATAGCGGTCGCCGGCGGCGATGCGGTCGATGGAGGCGATGATGCGGCGCAGCCGGCCATCGGCAAAGCCGCCGACGGCAAGCGCGCCGAGCGCGGCGACGGCGAGACCGATGAAGGCATTGCCGAGCGAAATGGCGACCGCGAGAGCCGCGACGGCGAAGACCGGCACCGCAATCCACATCGCGGGTCGCCGGAAAAGCGGGCGCTTGGGCGGGGGCATTTCCAGCTCGGACGATATTACCGCCGGCTAACCTCGCCTAAATCTGGTTTCCAATTCCTTTCGCACGTGCGAAAAACCCGCATGAAATAAGGGCAAACGCGCACAAAGTTTAGGCGCTAGCGAAACCATCAGCGTCGGGCGGTGCTGCGCCGCTCTCTGATCTCGCGCCAGTCGAGTGCGTCGGCTTCGCTCTTGATCCAGCGCCGGAAACTTTCCGCGGCGGCGCTTGGCATGCGGCCCTTCGCCCACACCAGGCTGAAGGTGCGGCCGGCCGGCAGCGCCAATTTCACCGGAATGACCAACCGGCCCGTGCGCAGGCCGTCATACGCCAGGATGTCGTGCGAGAGCAGGACGCCGGCGCCTTCGCCGGCGGCATCGAGCGCATGGTCGGCGCTGCTGAAGCGGAGACCGCGCCGCAGATCGACATTGTCGACGCCGGCGGCCTTGAACCAGTCGCTCCAATTCGGGCTCGCGCCGCGCGCCGACAGCGATTCGTCGTGGATCAGCGGCAGCCGCGCCAGCGCCCGCGCGTCTTTCACCGGTCCGTATTTTTCCAGCAGGCGCGGACTGCAAACCGGAACGTAGGTGACGTCGACGAGCTTCTCGAACTCCAGCGCGGAATCGGGTGGCGGATCGGCCGGCATGTTGCGGACGGCGAGATCGATCCCGTCGGTGGCGAAGTTGGCATTGGCCGACGTCGATGAAATGCGCACATCGATATCCGGATAGGCGGCGCCGAAACGATAGAGCCGCGGCGCCAGCCATTTCGATGTCAGCCCCGGCGACGTGCTCGCCACGAGCACGTGCGCGCCATGTGACGTATCGAGACTTTCGACCGCTTCGCGGATTTGCGCGAAGCCGGTCTGCAAGCCGGGATAGAGCTGCTTGCCGGCTGTGGTCAGCGCGATCGAACGCACCCGGCGCTCGAACAGCTTCATGCCGAGGAAGTCTTCCAGGCCGCGGATCTGATGGCTGAGCGCGCCCGCCGTCACGTTGAGCTCGCGCGCGGCCAGCGTCAGGCTCAAATGGCGCGCCGCGGCCTCGAAGGCGCGCAAAGCCGACAGCGGGGGCATCGTCGAATACATGAGAATTGCTCAACTATCGGCTGAGAGCTTATCCTTTGTCAATTGCATAAATCGGGACGAGATTGAGGTCGACAAATGAGGCCTGCTCAAGCGCGAGAAGGCCTCCGACCACGGGAGACCGACCATGACCCATGTAGCCCGTCCGACCGAATTCCAACGCGATATCACGCCCTACCGCCGGCCGGTTGCGTCCAAAGCCGTGCCGCAGCCGGGCTTGCTCGCCCGCCTGTTCGATGCCGTGTTCGAGAACCGCCAGCGCCAGGCCCAACGCGACGTCGAAGCCTATCTCGCGCGCAGCGGCCATCGCCTGACCGACAGCATCGAGCGCGAAATCGACAAGCGCCTGTTCAGCAGCGGGTGGAACGCCCGCTAGTGCCCAAGCGCGTCGGCAAAAAGAAATCGCCCGCGTGAAGCGGGCGATTTTTTATGTCCGAAGATCGTGAGCCTGCTCAGGTATTCATGCTCTCGAAGAACTCGGCGTTGTTCTTGGTGTTGCGCAGCTTGTCGAGCAGGAAGTCGATGGCATCCATCGTGCCCATCGGATTGAGGATGCGGCGGAGCACGTACATCTTCTTGAGGATCGCCGGATCGGTAAGCAGCTCTT
>Ga0335083_10001301_pt1 | contig 34618 bp, 31 predicted proteins | sample Lox_Sample_42_FD_206716 | JGI IMG/M metagenome (GOLD analysis project Ga0335083, IMG submission 206716) | Soil microbial communities from Loxahatchee National Wildlife Refuge, Florida, United States - Lox_Sample_4.2 | ecosystem: Environmental > Terrestrial > Soil > Wetlands | place: USA...
TTCGGGTTACCTCTGACGGCGTGTTGAAGAGCTGCCTTTTTGACGACGGAGTGATAAGTCTGTGTCCTTTCCTTGAACTCGGCGATGATGCAGGGTTGCGGGAGGCGTTTCGTTGTGCGGCGCGGGTAAAGCCGTTCCAGCATTCGTTGCTGGAAACACGCCCGTCTTTCACCATGGCCCAGATCGGCGGCTGACATCGTGGGGCCAGAGCCCAGCCAGCGGAGTTCTTCGCACTCCGACTGTATGAGGATACGAACATGACCGGAGAAATTGTTGCTGTCTGCATAAGCGAGAGGAAAGGGGAGCGCAAGAAGCCGGTAGGTAGTGTTGACCTGAAGGCCGGCTTCGGCATCGTCGGGGATGCCCATGCCGGCGATTGGCATCGGCAGGTGAGCCTCCTTGCACAGGAGAGCATCGAGAAGATGCAGCGCCTCGGTTTGAACGTCACTGCAGGTGATTTTGCGGAAAATATCACGACGAAAGGGATTGATCTCCCGGCCCTTCCTGTCGGCACACGGCTGGTTCTGGGAGGAACGCTCGTGGAAGTCACCCAGATCGGCAAGGAGTGCCATACCCGGTGCGCCATTTACTACCAGGCCGGTGACTGTGTCATGCCGAAGGAAGGTGTTTTTGCGCAGGTTCTGCAGGGAGGTGAGATTAAGCCTGGCGACGTCATTGAAGTTGCGAAGGAAGGCGGCACATACCTCTCGCAGGATTCATTCGCGATGGAATTGTCGTCTGTGAACGGCACCTTCTCCGAGTAGAAAGCGATGGCATTCACCGGCATCAGCGCAGGCGGGTGGGGAATTCTGGGAGTTGCAGCTTTCCTCATCGGCTTTTCCAAGACAGGGCTCCCAGGGTTCGCCATCGTGGCCGTTCCGCTGTCGGCGTTGGTGATCCCGGCCAGAGAGTCGACCGGCATCATTCTGCCGATGCTCATCGTGGGCGATGTGTTCGCTGTTCTGCTGTATCGCCGCCACGCCCGGTGGCGACATCTAGTCCGTTTGATACCATGGGCACTGGCGGGGATTTTTATCGGGTACCGCATCCTGGCGGTCGTGACCGATCGACAGTTGCGGCCGTTGATCGGCATTCTGATACTTGCCATGGTAAGCGTGGCAAAGTGGCAGGAACTCCGCAGTAACGAAGGTACGGAAATGATGCTCTCGCAGCACTGGGCTTTTGCTGCAATCATGGGGCTCGTTGCCGGAATTGCCACTATGCTGGCCAATGCGGCGGGGCCGGTCATGACGATGTACCTGCTGGCGATGGGCGTGAGCAAAAACGAATTCATCGGCACCGGTGCGTGGTTCTTCTGTATCGTCAACTGCCTGAAGGTGCCTTTCAGCAGCAATCTCGGTCTCATTACCCACGAATCTCTCCTTCTGAACGTGCGGCTTGTGCCCGCGATCATCGCAGGAGTGGTGCTCGGCAGTATCTTCCTCAGGAAAATCCCCCAAAGGATGTTCATGCGACTGGCCCAGGTGCTCGCCGCATGTGGGGCGGTCAAGCTTCTTTTCTGATCTGTTCACAACCTGCTGCAAGGCGCTTCCCCCCCGTGCACCGGCGAAACCGATAAAACCTGGTTTTGTGATATTGCCTGCCTGATCGCAATACAAGAATCACTCGTTTCGGTGACGTGGTGGAAGCCCGGCGTCTAACATTCTGAATAACCGTAGAAATTAAAATGTGTGCATCAAGGTAAAATAGTTCTTGCATTTTAAACAATGTTCGGATACATTACATGCAATATTGCATACAAAAAAACATGGTATACTTGTTGTTAAATCGGCCGATGTTGTAATCCGTTCGGGGTAGCGATGTGGAGACGTGTTCGCCGCCAGACTCTTACATGGAGAATTCGCAATGGATTTTCAGGTTTTTCTGCTTCTCGCCCAGGATGCCCTTACCAACGGCTCCATCTACGTGCTTCTCGCCATGGCGACAATTCTCATCTTCGGGGTTACGCGCATCATCTTTATTCCCCAGGGGGAGTTTGTCGCTTACGGCGCCCTCACGCTGGCTACTCTGCAGACGGGGAAAGTTCCGGGCACAGTCTGGCTCGTGCTTGTGCTGGCGGTGGTCGCGACAGCCATGGAGGTTGTCCGCCTGCAGCGGGCGGGGGCGAGTCGTGATATCCCCGCCGCTTTCGCCAGGAACCTTCTTCCGCCGCTTGTTATCTCGGCTGTCGCCTACGTGTGTGCGCCGCTTAATCTTCACCTGGGATGGCAGGTGCTCCTGACGATCATGATCGTCACCATGCTCGGTCCGCTCCTGTACCGGGTCGCTTTCAGGCCGCTCGCCGACGCATCGGTACTTATCCTCCTGATCGCGGCCGTTGCGGTCCACTTCTCCCTGGTCGGGCTGGGGCTCCTCTTCTTCGGCGCGGAAGGGGTCCGTACCCCCGCCTTTTCCGAAGCCCAGATACCTTTGGGGACTTTGACCGTTAACGGGCAGAGCATCTGGGTCTACGTGACGAGCATCGCCTTCATCGGGTTCCTTGCGTATTTCTTCGGCAGGACTATGTACGGGAAGGCGCTACGGGCCGTTGCCTTTAACCGCAATGGCGCGCGGCTGGTCGGTATCAGCCCGAGCCTCGCGGGGACTCTGGCCTTTGCGCTGGCTGCCCTCATTGGCTGTCTTTCCGGCATTCTCATCGGCCCCATCACCACGATCTACTATGATTCCGGTTTTCTCATCGGCCTCAAGGGGTTCGTCAGCGCCATCGTGGGAGGCCTGGCCAGCTATCCCATGGCGGCGGGGGGGGCCCTGCTGGTCGGCGTGCTCGAATCGTATTCTTCATTCTGGCTGAGTGCATATAAGGACGTTGTCGTCTTCACCATGATTATACCGGTTTTGTTGTGGCTGTCGCTGAAGAGCGTTCATTTTGAGGAAGAGGAATGAAAATGGGTGATCACGCCGGTGTCTCCGCGGCTGCCGCCAAGGAATATTCTCATCGCGGGGAAGGGATACTATCTATGCGACGGGTTGGTTTGTGTATCTTTCTGGTAATGGTGGCGATAATCCCGCTCTGTCCACCTTTCTACGTCACCATGGGGAGCTATATCGGTCTTTACACCATGGTGGCGCTGGGCCTGATGCTCCTGACCGGGGTAACCGGTCTGACATCGTTCGGTCAGGCGGCATTCATGGGGCTGGGGGCCTACACGAGCGCGGTGCTGACGACCGCGTTTTCCTGGTCTCCCTGGCTGTCGCTGCTGATAGCCCTGGTCCTGACCATCGGGGTCGCCCTGATACTCGGGGCGGTCACCCTGCGCATGGGGGGGCACTATCTTCCCCTTGCAACGATTGCCTGGGGTATCAGCCTCTATTTCCTCTTCGGGTCGCTTCCCGACCTTGGAGGGCAGACAGGTCTGAGCGACATTCCGGCGCTCGGAGTGGCAGGGATGGAACTCCGTGACGAGCGCTTCTACTTCTACCTGGTATGGGTAGTCTGCCTCGTTGCCATGTGGGGAACCGTGAATCTGCTGGACTCCCGCGAAGGACGTGCCATCCGGGCGCTCAAGGGGGGGCTTCCCATGGCTGAAGCCTTCGGAGCCAGCGGACTTCGCCTCAAGACGGTGGTTTTTGTCTACTCAGCCGTCCTGGCCTGCCTTGCCGGATGGCTCTACGCCCACATGCAGCGCTTCGTCAATCCCTCCCCCTTCGGGATAAACATCGGCATCGAGTTCCTTTTCATGATTACCGTAGGCGGGGCAGGGAGCATCTGGGGTTCCGTGATCGGGGCCACCGTGATAACGTTTCTCAAGACGGTCCTGCAAGGTGTTCTCCCCAAGATCATCGGCCAATCGGGGAACTTTGAAAGTATCGTGTTCGGGGTCATGATCATCATGGTGCTTCAGTGGATGCGGGGAGGGATATGGGTCTTTATCGAACGGTTCCTCCCTGCCAAGCCCAACAAGCCCATCGGTCAGGTTTCAGACCTGCCGGTACGGAACCAGCCCCGGCGCGGTGAGTCGCTCCTCAGGGTGGACGGAATACGGAAGGAGTTCGGCGGACTGGTGGCAGTCAAGAACGTGAGCTTCGATGTGTGTGCCGGTGAGATCGTCGGTCTGATCGGCCCGAACGGTGCGGGAAAGTCCACGACGTTCAACCTGATCAGCGGAGAATTGCCCCGCACCGACGGCAACGTCTACCTCGGCAGCGAGAGAATCAGCGGGCTGCACCCTTCGAAGATAGCGCGCCGCGGCCTCAGCCGGACCTTCCAGCACGTAAAACTCATCCCCGGAATGACGGTGATCGAGAACGTAATGCTCGGCGCCTATCTCCGCACGGGGGACGGATTCTTCTCTGCAGGGTTGCGCCTGAACAGGAAAGTCGAGGAGCGGGTCGGCGCCGAGGCGGCGAAACAGCTGAACCGCGTCGGGCTGGGAGATAGCATGTACGTGCCCGCCGGGAGCCTGCCGTTGGGCAAACAGCGTATTGTAGAGATCGCCCGCGCCCTCTGTTCCGACCCGATACTGCTTCTTCTCGACGAACCGGCCGCAGGTCTCAGGTACAAGGAGAAACAGGAGCTGGCACGTCTCCTGGGGCAACTCAGGAGCGAAGGGATGTCCGTACTGATCGTAGAGCACGACATGGAGTTTCTGATGAACCTCGTCGACCGAATCGTGGTCATGGAATTCGGGCGAAAGCTCGCAGAAGGTCTGCCGCACGAGATCCGCTCCAATCCGGAGGTTCTCGAAGCGTATCTTGGGGGTGTGTGATGGCGGAACGTCTGCTTGCGGTGCGTGACCTGAACGTCCGCTACGGAAAGGTGGAGGCGATCTACAAGGCCTCCCTCAACGTCGACCGTGGAACCATCGTTAGTGTCATCGGGCCCAACGGCGCGGGCAAGACCACCCTGCTCAATGCCGTCATGGGGATGCTTCCGTCAAAAGGAGAGGTCGAATTCTGTGGAACGGACATTGGCAGGCTCTCCACTGAACAGCGGGTGACGAAGGGGATGTGCCTGGTTCCGGAGACCCGGGAACTCTTCGCCCAGATGACGGTTGCGGATAACCTGGAACTTGGGGCGTTTACTAGGTTTCGACGAGGCGACAAGGGGATCAAGCAGAGCCTCGATACAGTGTATGAGCTCTTCCCGCGGCTCCTGGAGCGGCGAAGCCAACTGGCCGGCAGCCTTTCCGGCGGCGAGCGGCAGATGCTGGCACTGGGGAGGGCGCTGATGAGCAATCCGACCCTCCTGATGCTCGACGAACCGAGCCTGGGGCTCGCCCCCCTCATCGTCAAGGAGATTCTCCACAATATCAGCAACCTGCGCTCTACCGGCGTCAGTATCCTGCTCATTGAGCAGAACGCCCGTGCCGCCCTGCAAATCTCCGATTACGGGTATGTCCTGGAAAACGGCGATATCGCCATGGAGGGGCCGAGTGAGAATCTGGCCAGCGACCCGAAGGTCATCGAGAGCTATCTCGGCATGGGAGGAGCGGGGCAGGGCCGGGATGCGTGACGCCTGTGTCGCGAATTCACCAAAAAAGAAATCGACGAAAAGGAGATTGAAGTGAAAACTGGTATACTACTGGGGACAATGGCGGTACTGCTTTCTTCATCTATGGCTCTGGCAGACATAACGATCGGCGTGAACCTTTCGACGACGGGTCCGGCAGCTTCACTCGGCATCCCCGAGAAGAATGCTCTCGCGCTTGTCCCCAAGACTATCGGTGGAGAAAAAATCAAGCTCGTTGTCTATGACGATGCTTCCGATACCACCACGGCGGTGCAGAACGTCAAGCGGCTTGTATCGGAGAACAACGTCGACCTGATTCTCGGACCGAGTACGACTCCCACATCCCTGGCGGTCGTCGACGTGGCCGCAGAGTCAAAAACTCCCATGCTTTCCGTCGCCTCTGCAAGTGCCATTGCCAGCCCGGTCGATGCAAAGCGGAAATGGGTGTTCAAGGTGACTGCCAACGACGACATATACGCCCAGGCGATGGTCGCCCACATGGTCAAGAAAGGGGTGAAGACCGTCGGGGTCATTGCGGTGGACGATCCCTATGGCGAGGCCAATGCCAAGGAGTACATGAAGCTTGCCCAGAAGCACGGGATCAAGACTCTGCCAATCGAGAAATTCAAGAAGACTGACACCAGCGTAACTGCACAGGTGCTGAAGCTGATGGGCGGCAAACCCGACGCCATGTTCATTGTCGCCGTTGGGACGCCGGCGGCACTGCCGCAGACCGCGCTTATCGATCGTGGTTACAAGGGAAAAATCTACCAGACCGGAGGTGCGGCGAACGCCGACTTCATTCGCGTCGGCGGCAAGGCGGTTGAAGGGACGTTCCTGCCGGCTTCCCCCGTCCTTGTTGCAGAACAACTGCCGAATGGGTACCCAACCAAAGAGGAGGCCCTCAAGTTTGCCAAGGCGTACGAGGGGAAGTTTGGTCCCCGTTCAACCTTCGCTTCGCACATCTGGGATGCCTTTAAGGTTCTGGAAACGGCCGTACCGAAGGCTTTGAAAGCAGGCAAGCCGGGAACGCCGCAATTCAGGAATGCCCTGCGCACGGCAATCGAAGGGACCAAGGGAATCAAGGGAGCGGGAGCGGTATTCAACCTTTCAACAACCGACCATTCCGGGGTGAATCAGCTCGGAATGGCCGTTCTCCGGATTGAGAACGGAAAATGGAAGTTGGAGGACCATGCCGCATTTTAAAATCCGGTTTCGTCGGAAACCGCAGCAGTCGATGTGGAATTTTATGGGGATGTGCATGAGAACAACATCGGTAATCTAACAAAAGGGGGAGGATTATGAAAAAATGGGTGGCAGCACTCGGTACACTGGCAGTCATGTGTGTGGCAACGGCGGCAGTGGCAGACATCACCATCGGCGTCAACATCTCGACAACCGGTCCTGCAGCATCCCTCGGCATTCCCGAGAAGAACGCACTGGCGTTTGCACCCACGACCATTGCGGGGCAAAAGGTGAAGTTCGTGGTCTATGACGACGCAACCGACACGACAACGGCCGTACAGAACGCCAAACGTCTCATCACGGAGGACAACGTCGACCTGTTCATCGGTCCGAGCACGACCCCCAACAGCCTGGCGGTGGTCGACGTGGCAACGGATGCGAAAACTCCCATGATATCCCTCGCCTCGGCAAGTCCGATCGTCAACCCCATTGATAAGCGGAAGTGGATATTCAAGGTGACGGCCAACGACGAAATCGCCGTGTCCGCCATGGTCAATCACATGGTCAAACATGGGGTGAAGACGGCGGCAGCGATCGCCACGGACGATCCGTACGGCGAGGCGAAGATCAAGCCCTTCAAGGAACTGACGGCAAAGCACGGTATCAAGGTGCTCCTCGTGGAGAAGTTCAAGAAGAACGATACCAGCGCCACGGCTCAGGTATTGAAAATCATGAGCGCCAAGCCCGATGCGGTGTTCGTCGTTGCGGCGGGGACCCCGTCGGCTATGCCTCACGTTGCACTGATCGAGCGCGGCTACAAGGGGAAGGTCTACCAGTCTGATGGTGCGGCAAACTCCGAGTTCCTCAAAGTCGGTGGGAAAGCCCTGGAAGGTGGATATGTTTCGGCTTCACCGGTGCTGGTGGCAGAACAGCTGCCCAACAATTATCCCAACAAGGCTTCGGCACTGAAATTTGTCACCGCTTACGAAGGGAAGTTCGGACCCCGTTCCACCTTTGCGTCGCACATGTGGGACGCCCTGCATATTGTCGAAGCCGCGGTGCCGAAAGCCCTGAAGGCCGGCAAGCCGGGGACGCCCCAGTTCCGGGCCGCATTGCGTGACGCCATCGAACAGACCAAGGGGTACAAAGGGGCATACGCGGTATTCAACATGTCGCCGACCGATCATTCCGGTGTGGACGTGACCGGCATTGCCATGCTCAAGATCGAGAACGGCAAGTGGAAGCTGGACGACTACGCCCATCCGAAATAGTCCCAGATTGGCAACGTCCGAACGGAAACGTTGCAGCTGCCGCCTGAATGGGGGGCATCGAGACAGTCCATCACCGTGAAAGGAAAAAGGAAATGAAAAATATCCGGGTCTGGATTGCTTTCCTCTCGATTGTTTCGATGCCCTCGGTGGTTTTCGGCGATATCACCGTTGGCGTGAATATCTCCACGACAGGGACTCTAGCTTCCCTCGGGATTCCCAACAAGAATGCCCTCCAACTGGCGCCGAAGGTCATTGCGGGACAGAAGATTCATTACGTGGTCCTCGACGATGCCTCCGATACCACCACGGCCGTTCAGAACGTGAAGCGCCTGATCACGTCGGACAAGATCGATATCCTGCTGGGACCGAGTGTTACCCCCACGACGCTGGCAGTCATCGAGACGGTGGCTGAGGCCAAGACCCCCCTCATCAGCTACGGTTCGGCCAGCGTGATCGTTGCCCCAATGGACGCCAAGCGCAGGTGGGTGTTCAAGACCACTCCCAACGACGAAATCTATGCCCGGTCGATGGTAAATCATATGGTCAAGAACCATGTGAAAACCCTCGCGCTCATTGCGGTCGATGATCCCTACGGTGAAAGCTGGATTGCCGTCATGAAGGAGACTGCCGGAGCAAAGGGGATCACGATCACCGACGTGGAGAAGTTCCAGAAAAGGGACACCAGCACGACCTCCCAGGCGCTGAAGTCCATGAAGGGGAACCCCGATGCCATTCTCATCATAGCCGCCGGGACGCCGGCCGTTACCCCGCACCGGGCTCTGGTGGAGCACGGCTACAGGGGCAAGATCTACCAGACGGGGGGGGCAGCCAATGCCGATTTTCTCCGCTTGGGAGGAAAGAGTGTCGAGGGTGCCTACTTGCCGGCACCTCCTGTCATCGTTGCCGAGCAGTTGCCGGATGGCTACCCGACGAAGCAGTCGGCACTGGAATTCCTCAAGATGTACGAGGGGAAATATGGGCCAGGGTCCCGGTCGACTTTTGCCGGGCACATGTGGGATGCGGTCAAGCTCCTCGAAGCCGCGATACCGGTCGCTTTGAAGAAGGCGAAACCGGGTACCGAGCAATTCCGGGAGGCACTGAGAACGGCTCTGGAAAACAGCAAAGGAATCCGAGGGGTTTCGGCAGTGTACACCATGACGCCTGCCGACCATTCCGGCATCGATCAGCTTGGCATTGCCATGATCAGGATAGAGAAGGGTGGCTGGAAACTGGATGATCATGCCCCGTTCTGATGATGGGGTATCCTGGCTACTACGGAGATTTCAATGAACTTCAAAGACATTCTGGTCCATATCGATTGTTCCCAGCAATATCTGAACAGGCTTGAGCTGGCGATCAGGCTTGCAAGGGAGCATGGCGCCCAACTCACCGGTCTGTATGTGGTTTCCCACCAGATGTACAAACCGGAGCAGGAAGGTTTGTCGCATAGAATTGCCGAAGCGGAAGAGATGTTCCGGTTGAAGACGGCACGGGAAAATGTGAACAGTCACTGGCTTTGCGCCGACTGGCCCGTTGCCGGCATCAGCATGGTGGAGGTGCTGAATTACTATGCCCATTCCAAGGATCTTGTCATTGTCGGCCAGACTTCCCGCAGTCACATGGAGAAAGACTTCCCCAGAGATCTGCCGGAGAGGGTGGTTTTGGGCGCAGGGAGGCCGGTTCTTGTCGTTCCCTTTGCGGGGAGTTTCCTGTCTGTCGGCGAGCGGGTTATCGTCGCCTGGAAACCGGGTCGGGCCTCCGCCAGGGCTGTCAATGACGCGATGCCGTTTCTTCTTGCGGCCAAGGAAGTATGCATGCTAGACATCAGGACTCCCGATGACCCGGGAATGCAGGCAATTGCTCCCAAGGAGGATATCGCAGGGAACCTGAGGCTTCACGGTATTCGCGTAAAGGAGGAGCACTTGGTCACAGGAAACATTCCCGCAGCAACGATCTTGATGAATTATGGCTGGGAAAACGGCTGTGATCTGATAGTAATGGGGGCGTATTCATCCTCGAGTCGCGGGACGGTCAACCTGGGTTCGGTTGCAAACGAGATGCTGGATCACATGACGCTGCCGGTTCTGATGTCCCATTGACTCTGGAATCTCTCACGTAGGCTGATTTTGTGTGGCTTGATTCGGTACAGAAGATGATCTTCCGACAGCAGAGACAGTGCACATGTTCCGGTTGGTCAACCGATTTTACTGTGACTGAAAAATGGTTCTTGCAGAAAATCCCATGGGTAATGAAGGTGAGCGCTGTGAGAAGAGCACATGGACTTCGTTGGTATGGAAGTCTCGTAGCGGTAAGCTGAGAAGCTTATCCTTAAATCCACAGGTGAAACAAAAAAAGGCCAAGTACGTAACTTGGCCTTTTGTGCGTCATGGTGGGCGATACTGGGATCGAACCAGTGGCTTCTACCGTGTGAAGGTAGCACTCTCCCGCTGAGTTAATCGCCCGCGTTCCTTTATTAAATAGCAAAAGGCGCAGCATCTGTCAAGCTGGAAAATCGCCCGCTCCTGAAGGTGTTATCCGTAGTAAAAGATTGTTTTGTTGCAATGAATACGCCTTGACATCTAATCGGCCGAGTTGCTATATTCACCACCTGTTTTTATTCATGCTAAAATCATGTGCTGCGAAGCGGCTCTTTCAGAAGAGACCGGGATTTTGTCAGGGCACTGAAGATGTGTGGTACAATGACATGGTTCTTGAGGTACTGATGAAACTTGAGCGTGGATTGATACAGGTGTACACCGGAAACGGCAAAGGAAAAACGACAGCCGCACTGGGACTTGCCTTCAGGGCCGTAGGGCGTGGCCTGAGGGTGTGCATGATACAGTTCATGAAAGGTGGAGGGCCTTACGGCGAGCACCTGACTGCGCAACGGCTCGCCCCCGACCTGATTATAATCCCAACTGGAAGGGAGGGATGGGTCGACAGGAACAATCCGGACCCTGAAGACATCCGGCTAGCGCGTGAAGCAGTGACGATGGCCGGTGCGGCCCTTGCCGGCGGGGAGTATGACATGGTGATTCTCGATGAGATCAACGGCGCTGCAGCGTTCGGTCTTGTTCCCGTGGATGAAATACTGCTTCTCATGGCGAGTAAACCGGCTCATGTCGAGCTCGTTCTTACCGGAAGAAATGCCGATCCCCGTGTTATCGATGCTGCAGACCTGGTCACGGAGATGCGGGAAATCAAGCATTACTATAAAGCTGGGGTAACCTCGCGAATCGGCATCGAAAAGTAACGGAAGAGCGGGGTGGCGGGAAGCACCCGGTGAAGTGGATCTGCACGGGAAACAACCGCATTTTTACCAGTACGGGCTGCTATTTATTATCTAAAAGGAGTGAGAGATGACGGAGAGAAAACTGAGGGTACTCGTGGGAAAACCCGGTCTGGACGGCCATGACCGAGGGGCGAAGATCATTGCCCGGGCTTTCAGGGATGCCGGCTTCGAAGTGATCTACACCGGCCTGCACCAGACGCCGGAACAGATCATTTCCGCTGCTATCCAGGAGGATGTGGACTGTGTCGGCCTGTCTATTCTGTCCGGCGCCCACAACACCCTCCTCCCGAGGGTCTGCGAGCTGCTCAGGGAGAAGGATGCTGAAGATATCATCGTGTTTGGCGGCGGCGTCATTCCTGATGACGATATTCCGGGCCTCAAGAATGCGGGGATCAAGGAAGTCTTCACACCGGGTACATCTACGGAAGACATCGTAGAATGGGTGAAGCAGACCGTCAAGCCTCGTTCCTGACGTGCCGGCTTGGGTCGTGCTGCCACGGCAGACGCCCTCCGGGTTTGTTCTGTCAACCTACGGGCCGCTGTATCTCAGCCCCGACACAAATAGTGAACAAACGAAGATTATTCATCCGGGAAAGAGGAGACAATGGCTCTCGCCGAAAGGATACTGACAGGTGATGTACGCGCGGCGGCGCGACTGATGCGGGATATTGACGACGGATTTAAAAGTGCGGTGGAAGAGTTGAAGATTCTCTACCCCCGTACCGGCAACGCTTTCATCATCGGCATAACAGGTCCGCCGGGCGCCGGCAAATCAACACTCGTCGACCAGTTGACTGCCGCATACCGGCGAAGGGAGATGAGGGTGGGAATCGTTGCCATCGATCCAACGAGTCCCTTTACCGGTGGTGCAATCCTTGGCGACCGCATCAGGATGAACCGCCATGCCGATGACGATGGGGTTTTTATCAGGAGCCTCGCGACCCGTGGGCACCTGGGCGGTCTTTCCCGGTCCACGGGCGATGTCGTAAACGTGATGGATGCCATGGGAATGGACGTGATCATTATCGAAACCGTCGGGGTAGGTCAGGATGAAATCGACATAGTGCGGATGGCCCATACCACGGTTGTCGTGATGGTGCCGGGTCTCGGCGACGACATTCAAGCCATTAAGGCGGGAATACTGGAAATCGGCGACGTATTCGTCGTGAACAAGGCAGATCGTGCCGATGCCGACCGTGCCGTCCGTGAGTTGACTGTCATGCTGGAAATGAATCCCGACAAGGACCAGCGGTGGCGGCCTCACGTGGTGAAAACCGAGGCAAGTCGCAACCGCGGCATCGAAGAGCTTGTCCAGGAGATTGAGGCGCACCGGAACTATCTTCATCATTCCGGTGCGATACGGCATTTCCTCGAAGAAAAAAACGCACGCCTTTTTCTGGAACTCCTCAAGGAAAGGCTGTTTGCAGAAGTGTATGGACACATTCATGTGAATGGCCGGTTCAGAAAGATTGTCGAAGGGTTGGTGAGCAGGGAGCAAGACCCGTATAGCGCCGTTGAGGAAATACTGGCGGAAAAATTCGCTGCGCGGTAGCAACGCCCATTCTCACACCGGTTAAAGCTGTTGCCTTATGGAGGCAAGCTGTGATATTTTTACGAAGTTTGTAATCCTGGGAGAGGGATGATGATGTAATGGGTGAAGAAAAAGTCCTGCCGTTCATTGAACACCTGGTAGAACTGCGGAAACGGCTCATCGTCTCGCTGGTTGCCGTTGTCATCGGAATGGGTATTGCGTGGAATTTTTCCACCGATTTGCTGACTTTTGTTGAGAAACCCCTCACCGGCCACACCTATCTCACCGACATTAAAAAACGTGTCTACAGTGAAGTGAAAACACGTTACCCTGCCATCTACAACCGCTATCAGCTCGACAAGGAAATAAATACGCCGGTTAGGGAGCGACAACTGAATTACAGCGCTCCTCTCGAGCCCTTTTTCATCCAGTGCAAGATTTCCATTATTGCCGGATTCATTCTCGCCTTGCCGGTGGTCTTTTACCAGATATGGCTCTTCATTGCCCCCGGATTGACCAAAAAGGAGAGGAAACTGGTTGCTCCCTTTGTAACGGTCAGCACCATCAGTTTCTGTGTCGGGGCCATCTTTTTCCTTGTGTTCATCTGGCCTGTCATTATCAATTTCTCCTTGTCCTATGAGGCAGAAGGGCTCCGGAGTTGGTTCAATCTGAGTGCTTACATTAATTTCTGTCTCCGTCTCATTCTGATATTCGGGCTCATTTTTGAGCTTCCGGTCCTGAGTCTCATCTTGTCGCGCTTCGGTATCGTCAATTACGGTCTTTTAGCCAGGAACCGGAAGTACGCTCTCCTGGCCAGCTCAATAATCGCCGCCTTTCACGCCGACCTGATTACCATGTTCGTCATTATGGTTCCCTTGTACCTCATGTACGAAGTCAGCATCTGGGTTGCGCTCGTTTTCGGCAAGAAGAAAACGGCAGTTGCCGAAGCACCGGTGTGATGCCAGCACACGTTCGGGAAATACCGGGCCCGAGCGGGACCATTCATCTGACATGATACTATTCAGATCCATAGACGAAATTCGCGAGAAGCTCACCAATGCCGTTGTTACCATCGGCAACTTCGACGGCGTTCACCTTGGGCATCGAGAAATATTCCGTCTGGTTAAAAAGTCTGCAGTCGACGTGGGTGGCGTTTCCGTAGTCATAACCTTCGTTCCGCACCCCCTCAAGGTTCTTCCCGCGGGCAAAAGCCTGCGTCTCATCAATACGTACAGTGAAAAAGAGACGCTGATCGGCGCATCCGGGGTCGATTACCTGCTGATCATCCCTTTTTCCCGTGAATTTGCCAATATATCTGCCGAATCGTTCGTTCGTGATGTCCTCGTGGGAAAAATTGGGGCTGTAAAGCTGATCATCGGCTATGATTACGCTTTTGGCCGCAACAGGGAAGGTAATGTGGGGTTTCTACGGGAAATGGGGGAGAGTCTCGGATTCTCGGTGGAGGAACTCGGGCCGATTGGGGACGGCAGAAACACATACAGTAGCAGTAAGGTGCGGGAAATGATCGGTGTCGGGGATGTGCGGGGGGTAGTAGCAATTCTTGGCCGTCATTTTTCCCTGGCTGGCGTCGTTGTTCCCGGACATAACCGTGGCAAGGGCCTCGGATTCCCAACCGCCAATCTGCAGACGGACAAGGAGTTGATCCCCCATTTCGGTGTTTACGCGGTCAAGGTAAAAATTGACGACGTGGTATACGACGGGGCATGCAATATTGGCGACAATCCCACGTTCAGTGACAGCAGGACATCGATCGAGGTCTTCATCTTTGACTACGAGGGATACCTGTACGGAAAGGAAATACGTCTCTTTTTCGTCGATCGGATCAGGGACGAGAAAAAATTCGTCGATGTCGCGGCTCTGCAGAAGGCCATTGCCCATGATGTCGAGCGGTGCCGCGAGATACTGGCAGGAGTTTCGATTATTGAATACCGCGAATACCTGGAGAGAATGGAGAAGTGCCGATGAGTAAAACCGACGGGAAACTCTGGGTCGGTATCTTCATAAGTCTGTTCTGTATCGCCCTGCTGTTTCTAAAAATCGATTTCGGGAAACTGCGGGCGGCATTCTGCGAAATGGACTACCGCTATCTTTTCCCGGCAGTGTTGTTTACCTTCGTCAGTTATTACTTCAGGGCAGTTCGGTGGCGCTTTCTTCTTCTCCCCATCGGGAAGACGCGCATGAACAATCTGTTTGCCGCAACCATCATCGGTTACATGGCGAACAATCTCCTACCGGCAAGAATCGGCGAATTCATCCGGGCGTACGTTCTGGGAGAAAAGGAAGGGATCGACAAAAGCGCAGTTTTCGCCACCCTCGTTCTCGACCGCCTTTTCGACGGCTTCACGGTGTTGGTCATCCTCCTCATCGCCTTTTTTTCCGTTTCCCTCCCTGCCGGAATGGAAAAGGTCCAGAAGGCTCTCGTCACGGGAGGGTACGTAACCCTTGCCATTTACGTGGCGGTTATCGTGTTCCTTGTCATTCTGAAAAGAAGGACCAGCCAGACGATTCACGTTGTCGGCTGTCTCTTGCGACCGTTTCCCGCGAAGCTTGGAGAGAGGATAATCCCGGTCCTCGGCTCATTCATCGAGGGCTTGCGCCTTTCTTCCCGCATCCACGAACTGGCGTCCCTGTTTCTCACCTCCATCGTCATCTGGGCATTTGCCCTCTGGCCGGTGGATCTGACTCTGCGTTCCTTCGGGATACTCCTCCCCATTTCTGCCTCCATGTTCATCCTGGTATTTCTCGTTTTCGCGGTGATGGTTCCGGCCTCTCCCGGGTATGTGGGGACGTACCATGCTGCCTGCGTCTACGGTCTCATGGCGTTCAATATCCGGCTGGAAAAGGCGTTGAGCATTGCCATCGTTATCCATGCGATCAATTTTTTCCCCGTTGTCCTCGCAGGGTTCTACTATCTCTGGAAGGGAAACATGTCCCTCAGAAGGATTCGCCTCGCATCTTCACATCAGGAGAGCTAATGGAAACCGGCAAGCCTTTCCCCAGAATAAATATCTTCGCACTCCTGTCCTTCGGTATACCGCTCTTCATGTACCTTCTGACACTTGCACCCTCAGTTACCTTCTTCGACAGCGGTGAATTCCTGACCGCTATCTATTCTCTCGGGTCTGCCCATTCTCCCGGATATCCGCTTTTCGTGAACTATGCCAAGCCATTCACCTTTATACCGTTTGGCAATATCGCCTTTCGCGTTAATATTGCGACGTCTATCTCCGCGGCCCTGGCCTGTTATGGTGTCTATCTCCTCACATCCCATCTCCTTGCCGGAGAGGAGCTGACGGAAGACCCGGCATTCACCGGTTTTTTCCGCAAGTTGATACCTCTGTGCGCTGCTCTCACCTTTGCCTTTTCTCCCAGACTCTGGCTGCAATCAAACCACGACAAACCGTATCCGCTCATCTCTTTCCTGTCGGCGATGATCTTTTATCTGCTCTTTCTCTGGAGGGATGCATACCGGTCGGGTGATGACCGTCCAGCCTATATCTATCTGGGTGCCTTTCTCTGCGGACTGGCTTTTGGCGCTCACCAGACCATGATACTCCTCGTCCCCTCCTATGCCTTCCTTATCCTCGTGACGGACTGGCACCTCATAACCCGCGTCAGGGAAATACTCCTGGCGGTAACCTTTGCCGTCGTCGGCTTTTCCGTGCACCTTCATCTTCCTGTCAGGGCCACCCGGAATCCTCTCCTGAACTGGGGAGACGCGAAAACATGGTCGCAATTCATGTGGCATTTTCTGCGTCACGGTTATCCGGTGGAGAAGCCGGCACGCGATCTGGCATTGCTATGGGCGCAGGCAAACGCCTTCAATATACCATTCGAATTTACCCTGGTGGGGTGCGCCCTGGTCATCATCGGCGTTATCGCATTTTTCCGCAAGCGGCGTGACGAGTTGCTCGCCTACCTCATCGGAATCGTCGTTTTCATTTCAGTTATCGTCGGCTACTTGAATACTCCCTTCGATACTATCTTTCTGACGGAGGAATTCTTTACCCCCATCTATCTTTTCAGTGCCGTGATAATCGGTCTGGGGCTGTTTTTTCTCCTGCGCGCAATCGGGAAATTCTTGCCCAAGGAACGCCTCAGCCGCTTTCCCGTACCCCTCATTGCGGGGATACTCCTGCTGTCGTTGCCGGCGTCGCTTTGCGCCCTCCATTATGTGGAAAACGATCAGCACGAGAACTATATAGCCTATGACTACGCGAACAACACGTTGCGGACCCTCCCCCAGGACGCCGTTCTGTTTACCTGGGGAGACAGCGGTGCTTTCCCTTTGTGGTACCTTCAAGGCGTCGAAAAAATGCGCGAAGACCTCGACCTCGTGCATACGCCGCACCTGGTGTTCGGATGGTATCTTGACGGTTTCCCCAAACTGTTCACCCACAGTGTCCTCAGGTCCATCCCTCTCGACTCCACATCGCCGGAGGATGCCCTGAGGCTCGCAATCAACGAACAACTTCGTCAACGACCTGTTTTCATAGACTTCTCAACAAGATACTCCTTGAATTTCACCGATTTTACCATGCAGCAGTATGGAATTTGTTATCGTGTGGAAAACTGGACCGGTGCCACCGCACGTATGCCCGAGCTCTCCGTCTGGGATCTCTATACGATACGAGGAGTGAGTGGAGAGATGTTCTTCAGGGACCTCGACACGGGGAAAGCCATTCTGATCTACGCAAATGCCCACGAGGAAGCGGGCGAACTTCTTCTCGGTCTCGGGAAAATTGAAGAGGGTGTTCGGGAATTGACCACGGCCGGGAAAATTTCGCCGGAAATGCGGGGGCGAGCTGCCCAGATTCTCAGTTCCTACGGGATCAAATAGAGTTCATGACGAGTGACATGCCTGGATTTCAATACCAGGGTCTTGTCGTATCGGTATCCCTGTCCAGCGCAACCTCCTGATGAAATACTTTTGCGATTCACCCCGTTTCGATTGCAAACAACCGGGGTCACAGCCGGCTTTGGTGATCTCGGTCACCGTAAGCCAGGTAGCTCTTGACATTACAGGACAACCCAAATAGACTAGGGCACGTTACAGTACTTCCCTAAGGTTCGAGGTGGGTATGCAGGCAAGCAGACTGGGAGAACTCCTGGTCCGGAATAACTTGATCACCAAAGAACAGCTGACCAAAGCCCTTGATGAGCAAAAGGAGTCGGGCGGACAGCTGCGGCTCGGTTCCATCCTCATCAAGAACGGGCTTATCGAGGAGCAGGACCTCACTTCGTTCCTTTCAAAACAGTACGGCGTTCCCTCCATCAACCTCACCGAATTTGAAGTCGATCCTTCTGTCATCAAGATCATACCTGTCGAGATAGCGCAGAAATACCAGATTATCCCTGTCAACCGTGCCGGGTCTACCTTGATTATCGCCATGAGCGATCCCTCCAACATCTTTGCCATCGACGATATCAAATTTATGACCGGGTATAACGTGGAGGTGGTGGTCTCATCCGAAACGGCAATTAAAAGTTCAATCGATAAATATTATGATCAGTCGGCTTCCCTTGCCGATGTCATGAGCGATCTGGAAGGGATGGATGATCTTGAGGTCATCGGAGACGAGGAGGAGGTAGACATTTCCTCCCTCGAGCGAGCCACCGAAGATGCACCGGTTGTCAAACTGGTAAACCTTATCCTCACCGATGCCATCAAGAAGAAGGCGAGCGATATTCATATCGAGCCCTATGAACGGACATTCCGGGTGAGATACCGCATCGACGGCGTTCTGTACGAAGTCATGAAGCCTCCCATGAAACTCAAAAACGCCATCACTTCCCGCATCAAGATCATGTCGGAACTCGACATCGCCGAACGTCGCCTTCCCCAGGATGGCCGCATTAAAATAAAGCTGGGTGCCGGCAAGGACATGGACTTCCGTGTTTCCGTCCTCCCCACTCTCTTCGGTGAAAAGGTCGTTCTCCGACTGCTGGACAAATCGAATCTGCAATTGGACATGACCAAGCTTGGGTATGAGCCTGAGGCCTTGGAATTTTTCAAGCGTGAGATACACAAGCCGTTCGGGATGGTTCTCGTCACTGGCCCGACAGGGAGCGGCAAAACGGTCTCCCTGTATTCTGCACTTTCGGAACTGAACAAGAGTACGGAAAATATCTCGACCGCGGAAGATCCGGTGGAATTCAATTTCGCCGGCATAAACCAGGTCCAGATGCACGAAGACATCGGCCTCAATTTTGCCGCTGCCCTTCGCTCCTTTCTGCGACAGGACCCCGATATAATCATGATCGGTGAGATTCGGGATTTCGAGACTGCCGAGATTGCCGTCAAGGCCGCCTTGACCGGCCACCTTGTCCTTTCCACCCTCCATACCAACGATGCGCCGGCAACGATTAACCGGTTGCTCAATATGGGTATCGAACCATTTCTGGTGGCATCTGCGGTAAATCTCATTACTGCCCAGCGCCTTGCCCGTCGTGTCTGCTCCGAGTGCAAGGTGACTGAGGAAATACCGATTCAGGCCCTGGTTGATGCCGGCGTCCCTCCTGACGAAGCGCCCGACTATGTCTGCTATAGGGGGACGGGGTGCTCAAAATGTAATGGGACCGGTTACAAGGGGAGGGTAGGCTTTTATCAGGTCATGCCGATGCTTGAGGAAATACGGGAACTCATCCTCAACGGAGCCAATACCGCGGAAATCAAGCGTGAGTCGATGCGGTTGGGGATTAAAACCATGCGGCAGTCAGGTCTGACGAAACTGAAAGAAGGGGTTACCTCTCTTGAAGAAGTGCTCCGTGTGACCGTTGCCGATGACTAGGATATGAGGAGCTTATGGCCAACTTGCATCAACTCTTGAAAGAACTTGTGGACAAGGGGGGGTCCGACCTACACATAACGACCAATACCCCTCCGCAGATACGTCTTGACGGCAAGCTGACGCCTATGAATATGCCTCCGTTGACGGCCGTGGATACCAAGCAGTTGTGTTACAGCGTTCTTACCGATGCCCAGAAACACAAATTCGAGGAAGACAATGAACTCGATCTGTCCTTCGGCGTTAAGGGGTTGTCAAGATTCAGGGGAAATATATTCATTCAGCGCGGGGCCGTGGCTGGTGTTTTCCGGGTGATTCCCTACAAAATCCTTTCCTTTGAGGAATTGGGTCTTCCCCCTGTCATCAAGGACCTTGCGTGCAGACCGCGGGGGCTGGTGCTGGTTACGGGTCCCACCGGAAGCGGCAAATCGACTACCCTGGCATCTATTATCGATTACATCAACACGAATCGTCACGATCATATCGTAACCATAGAAGACCCGATCGAGTATCTCCATCCCCACAAGGGATGCCTCGTAAATCAGCGTGAAGTGGGAGCAGATACGAACAGTTTCAAGAGCGCCCTGAAATACGTACTGCGACAGGACCCAGATGTCGTCCTGATTGGGGAGCTGCGCGACCTGGAGACCATCGAAGCCGCATTGACGCTGGCGGAAACCGGGCACCTCTGTTTTGCGACCCTCCACACGAATTCCTGTGCCCAGACCATCAACAGGATAATCGATGTATTTCCTCCCTATCAGCAGACCCAGGTGCGCACGCAGCTCTCTTTTTCCCTCGAAGGTGTTCTGTCCCAGACACTCATCCCCAGGATGAGCGGAGGCGGCAGGGCACTTGCATTGGAGGTGATGGTTCCCAATCCGGCAATCCGCAATCTTATCCGGGAGGACAAGATTCACCAGATATATTCCCAGATGCAGGTCGGACAGGATAAATTCGGCATGCAGACTATGAACCAATGCCTGATAAATCTCTACACCAAACGTATCATCAGTTTGGAAGAGGCGATCGGAAGGTCGAACGAGCCCGAAGAGTTGAAGAATATGCTGGCAGCAGGCGGTACCATGAACCAGCCGCGCAAACCACTCCGCTGAACGATGGGCAGGTAGGGAGGAACGATGCCAAAATTCAATTGGGAAGCTAGGACCAAATCCGGTGCGGTGCAAAAGGGTGTGATGGAAGCGGCCAATGCTGCACTGGTCGAAGCCCAGCTGAAAAGGTTCGGTTTCAGCGGCATCAATATTTCGGAAGAAGCCAAGAAAATCTCCTTTTCCCTGCCAGGTTTGGGTGGTGGTAAGGTGGAAACCAAAGATCTGGTGGTTTTTACCCGGCAGTTCGCCACCATGATCGATTCAGGTCTTCCTCTCGTGCAATGCCTCGAAATCCTTGCCGGTCAGCAGCAAAACAAGACCTTCAAGGATATACTTTATAAGGTGAAAGAAGACGTTGAGAGTGGCTCCACGTTTGCCGATTCCCTTTCGAAGCACCCAAAGGCCTTCGACCAGTTGTACGTCAACCTCGTTGCGGCAGGTGAAGTCGGGGGTATTCTCGATACGATTCTCAATCGTCTGGCCGCCTATATCGAGAAGGCAATGAAGCTCAAGAAGCAGGTGAAGGGTGCCATGGTCTATCCGGCCACCATCATCGCCATTGCCGTCATCGTCGTAGGTGTAATTCTGGTTTTCGTTATTCCCACCTTCGCCAAGATGTTTGCCGATTTTGGCAGTGACCTCCCCGTGCCGACAAAATTTGTCATCGCTTTGAGCAATTTTATGAAACGTTACATCATTCTGATGGTTATCGGCTTTTTCATGATGGTATCTGCCTTCAAAAAGTACTACGGCACCCAGAAGGGGAAGAAAATCATTGATAATCTGGCGTTAAAAGCCCCTGTTGTTGGACCGTTAATCAGAAAAGTGGCAGTTGCCAAGTTCACGAGAACTCTTGGCACCATGATCAGCAGCGGGGTGCCGATCATGGACGGACTCGAAATTGTCGCAAAAACCGCAGGAAATAAAATTGTGGAAGAGGCAATCTATAAAGTACGTCAATCCATTGCCGAAGGTAGAACAATGGCCGAACCCTTGGCGGAGTGTGGCGTTTTCCCTCCAATGGTCGTTCAGATGATCTCTGTTGGTGAAGCAACCGGGGCCATGGATGCCATGCTCACCAAGATCGCTGATTTCTATGACGATGAAGTTGACGACGCAGTGTCGGCGCTCACCGCCATGATGGAACCGATGCTGATGGTCTTTCTCGGAACAACGGTCGGCGGTCTGGTTGTTGCCATGTATCTGCCGATTTTCAAGCTTGCCGGTGCCGTCGGTGGCTAGTTGATGGGTCAGAAACAGAAACTCGTCTGGTTCATTTATATCCGATTGATGCTGGTGACGCTCTTTCTGGCGTCCACTGTCATCCTCGACATCAACGACCCGAACCTTTTCGGCGACGATCTATTGGTCAGCCTCACCAGGTTGGTCGTTGTAACCTACCTGTTTTCCATCCTTTCCCTTTTTGCCCTCAAGCTGATCAATGGCTACGACCTGTCAATTACCTACGTCCAGATAATCTGGGACCTCTGCCTGGTTACCGTCCTGTTGTTGATAACAGGCGGCATCACGTCGCCCTATTCATTTCTCTATATTCTGTGCATTATCAACGCCAGCATTTTACTTTACCGACGGGAGGCCATCTATACGGCCTCTCTCTGCAGCATTCTCTTCGGGGCGATTCTCGATCTGCAGTATTACGGCAAACTCGATGTTCTCGGACTGAGTCCGCTGCCGGCGCTGCAATTTGGCTCCCATTACATATTTTATACGATTTTTGTCAACATCGTCGCTTTTTACCTGACTGCCTTTCTTACCGGATACCTTGCCGAACGGGCACGCAAGAGTGAATCAGCACTTCACAGGAAAGTAATCGATTATCAGGAATTGGAGAGACAGCACAGTACCATAGTCAGAAATCTGAACAGCGGATTGATGACCATAACCAATGAGGGGATGGTCCGCGTATTCAACCATTATGGGGAACAACTTGCGGGACTGAGTCAGGATGAGGCCTACGACCGGCATGTATCCGCCATCTTTCCACAAATTTCGTCACTGCTCAGCGAAAGTGACAAAGGAGAAATCGAGTATAGTTCTCCTGACGGAAACATCCTGATACTCGGTATACACACGGCTCCCCTTACCGACGTGCATGACACTATCGTCGGCACTATCATCAATTTTCACGACCTGACCCGCATCAAGCGAATGGAGGAAGCGCTGAAACGCGCCGATCGGCTTGCAGCAATCGGCGAACTAGCGGCACGCATTGCACATGAAATCAGAAACCCCCTCGCCTCCATCAGCGGTTCGGTGCAGCTCATTGCCCAGGGCGATGGCGTCACCCTCCAGGACAGGAGACTTCTTGATATTGTCTTGAGGGAAACCGAACGGTTAAATGAACTCATCAGGGATTTCCTCGAATATGCGCGTCCACGGCATCCGGAAAAGGAGTCAGTACCGTTCCATCGCTTCCTTTCTGATCTGTTATCTCTGATGGAAAGCGATCCCCGGTTCAAGGGGATTTCGGTTCACAATGACTTCAACAGTAATCTTGATGTGGTGGTGGACCGGGACCAGATGCGACAGGTATTCTGGAATCTTCTCGTCAATGCCTCAGAATCAATGCCCGCCGGCGGGACTATCCTCATCAGGGCGGAGTTGATCAACAGCGACGAGACGGGTATGTCGTGGGGGGATGTCGTCAGGATCGAGGTGACGGACAGTGGCGCGGGAATGACGCGGGATGAACGGAACAAAGTCTTCGAACCATTTTTTACGACGAAACCGGGAGGCACAGGTTTGGGATTGGCAACTGTCTACCGGATTGTCGATTCCCACGGTGGGACGATTTTTGTCGACAGCGCCGTGAACAAAGGCACGACTTTCACCATTCTGCTGCCGGTTACGTAAGGATGTCCTATGCAGAGAGAAACCATGCAACCAGCCGTTCTTGTTGTGGATGATGAAATGAGCATGCGGGAATTCCTCGGCATTCTTCTGGAAAGAGAGGGATACCACGTTGATCTCGCTGACTGTGCCGAAAAAGCGCTGGCAATGATGGAGTCGCAAAGTTACGGACTCGTATTGTCAGATGTAAACATGCCGGGATTGGATGGCGTATCGCTCCTGAAACAATTGAAGATCGCTTCTCCTGATACCGCAGTACTTATGATTACGGCTTTCTCCACGGCTGAGCAGGCTGTGGAAGTGATGAAGTGCGGCGCATATGATTATATCGCAAAACCGTTCAAGGTAGAAGAAATAAAGATACTGGTGAAGAACGCGCTGGAAAAGCGTGAATTGCAAAGGGAAAACCGTCGACTAAAGGAAGAGGTCGGCGAAGACAGCGGATTCAGTGGTCTTGTTGGATCAAGCAAGAAGATCCGTGCTCTCTATTCCGTCATCGGGAAGGTGGCACAAAGTACGGCAAATGTCCTCATCCTCGGTGAGAGTGGGACCGGCAAGGAACTGGCTGCACGGGCAATTCATTACAACAGCGCACGACGTGACAGGCATTTCGTTGCAGTAAACTGCGGCGCCATTCCGGACACACTCATGGAATCCGAACTCTTCGGCCACAAGAAAGGTGCCTTCACCGGTGCAGTTGCCGACAGGGCTGGTTTGTTCGAGCAGGCTGAAGGAGGGACGCTGTTCCTCGATGAGATTGGCGAGGTCCCGTTGGCGCTCCAGACCAAGCTGCTGCGGGTGCTCCAGGAAAGAGAATTCCGCCGGATAGGGGGAACGGATGCCCATAAGACTGACGTGAGGATTGTTGCCGCATCCAATCGTGACATGGAGGAACAGGTCAGAGACGGTTCGTTCCGGGAGGACCTCTTTTACCGGGTCAATGTCGTTCAGATAACGATGCCGCCTCTGAGGGAGCGGGCGGAAGATATTCCTCTTCTCGTTGAACATTTCTATGAGAAATTCACAGGAAAAAGCGGAAAAACTGCCAACATCATCTCCCCCGACGCCCTCAAGGTATTGGTCTCGTATCCATTCCCCGGCAATGTCAGGGAATTGGAGAATATGGTTGAAAGGTCCCTGGTGTTCGATGATTCGCTGATCACCCTGGACAGCCTGCCTCCCCAAATCCTGGATTCCCACAGGAACCCATCGGTCCGAGATCTCGGCGAGGTAATCGGTGACGGGATGAATCTCGAGGCGTACCTGGATGGAATCGAAAAGCGTCTTCTTCTCCAGGCGCTTGTAAAGTGCGGCGGCACAAAGAAAAAGGCGGCTGAACTTCTGGGGCTCACTTTCCGCTCTTTTCGGTACCGTCTTGCCAAATTCGGCATGGACGACGAACAATAGTGATATGGTATTATATTTGCTAATGAATGTTGAAGGCAATATTTCCCCGGAGAAGGACATGACTTTACAGAGGGTTACAGAGCGGGGTTTCACGTTGATAGAGCTGCTGATTGTCGTTTGCGTCATCGGCATTATCGCCGCAATTGCAATCCCCCAGTACTCCTTCTACCGGATCAATGGGTTCAACGTGGCAGCCCAGGGAGACCTCAGAAATTTCAAATCTGCCATGGAGTCATATTATGCCGATCATGGCACCTATCCATGAACGACAATTATTGTACGCACAGTGACGAATTTTGTTCATACGATCATCTCCAGCTGCGAAAGGAGTGGCGGTAGCTCAGACAAGAAGGGGTGTTTCAATAGTTATAGATGATGGCACGTGATTTGCTTTACTTGTTCTAATCATACGACATGTTGCTCATACGGGCAATAATCACGAAAGGAGAGACTCTATGTTGAACAAACTCAGGAACGGAAAAGGTTTCACCCTGATCGAACTGCTGATCGTCGTGGCGATCATCGGTATCCTCGCGGCCATCGCTATCCCGCAGTTCGCCGCTTACCGGATGCGCGGCTACAATGCCGCCGCCCAGAGCGACCTGAAGAACTTCAAGTCGGCCATGGAAGCCTACTTCGCCGACAACTCCTCGTATCCCTAATGAATCTGTTTTGGTTTAGCTGATAACTACACAAATACCTATGGAGGTAATCCGTATGAAAAAACTCGTTTTTATCGTTGCCGTTTCTCTTCTGTACGCTGCAAACGCTTCTGCCATCGGGGCGCCGGGCAACGCCCCGGTCGGCACCACGGATACGGACGCCACGGTTACGACCACCCTGGCGGTTCTCAAGGGCTTCAACCCCACCAAGAACGTGAATCTCCACTTCAAGGAGAATACCCCTAGCAACAACGTGACCACTACCTGGGCCGCCGTGTCCGCCCACTCCCAGGGGGACAAGGAATTCGTCACCTCCAGCGCCTTCGGCGGCATCGCCTTCAAGGTCGTCACCCCCGGTGCCACCAATGGCACGACTGCCCCCACCGCGCCGGCCACGCCGACCGACTCTTCGATTCCGGGGGGTTCCGCCTACACCAAGATGTAGGAAGAACAAACACATCGAAAGAAAGGGTGTGCTCGCACACCCTTTTTTTTCATCTGCGAGGATTGCCATGTATTCCCATCTGGCGGTAAACCTGAGGTGGATCGTCAGGGACCGGATTTTCCAGGCCCTGATTGCCGTCTCACTGCTGTTGATCATGCTCGTGCCGGTCATCAGCCCATTTTCTCTGCGCCAGACACAGGAACTCGCCGTCACCCTCACGTTGTCCTTTACCTCTTTCATCCTGCTCGTCTACGCCCTGCTCCTCGGGAGTACCATGGTCTGGCGCGACATCGAGCGGCGGTACACGTTTGCGGTGCTTTCCCTGCCGAGCGAACGGGGGGTCTATCTGCTGGCGAAATTTTGCAGCATCGCCTTTTTCCTGACTGTCAGCGCGCTGTTCGCAGGTTTTTGCTCGGCAGTTGCCATCAAGATCAGCTCTCTTCATACCCCTTCTACCATTCCGATCCAGTGGGGGGCGATCGCCCTGGCCATCGGCATGGATCTCATCAAGTACGTGCTCCTCGCTGCAATTGCCCTCCTCGTCAGCACGGTTTCAACATCCTTTTTCATGCCATTTTTCACGACCTTGGCGATTTTTCTGGCCGGCTCCGCTTCCCAGGAGGTCTACGAGTTCATCATGTCGAGTCACGGCGCTAAATTGCCCGCCATTTCCCGCGCTGCGATCAAACTGGTCTACTATCTCATTCCCAATTTCGGTGCCTTCAATTTCAAGCTTCAGGCCATTTACCCCATCCCCCTGGACCGGCTCCAGATTTTCTACAACCTCTGTTACTTTCTCGTGTATGGTACGCTCATGCTTTCTCTTGCCATATGGGGCTTTTCACGGAGAGAAATAACGTGAGGGCCGTGAAACTTGCCGCTTGCCTCTCTCTTTTCGGTTACCTGCTTCTCGTTGTCCCCTTTGCTACCCACCTCAGAAACCGTCCCCTGCAGATACGGGTCGGTTATGTGCCGGAGGCCGCCGTCATCAAGTACCTGACTGCGGACCAGCGGTATCTCGTGGCCGACTGGGTGATCATCAAGGCCGTCTACTACTTCGGGGAGCTGCTGGAAAAGGCAAAGGGACCAAACCTCTACGCATCCGAGCCCGACTATCCCGGTATGTTCAGGATCCTGCAGACCGGTCTCCGGGTTGAACCCTACAACGCCGACGCCTACTATTTTGCCCAGGCAGTCTACACCTGGGACGTGGGTCGGTATGCCGAAGTCAACAACATGCTGGAATATGGCATGAAATATCGGACCTGGGACTATCAGCTCTGTTTTTTTGCGGGGTTTAATTCTGCCTACTTCCTGCACGACTACAAGACTGCTGCCCAGTACATGAAAAAAGCGGCAGAAATCGCCAGGGAACAGCAGTTCGCCACCCTGGCCTCCCGGTATTTCTATGAGGCGGGAGAGAGCGATCTTGCCATCCTGTTTCTTGAAACCATGAAATCCAGCGCCAAGGATGAAAAGGAAAAGAAGTTGTATTCCTATCGCCTTGCGGCGTTCAAGGAGGCGAGGGCAATTCAGAATGCTGTTGATGCTTTTCGCAGCCGGTACGGACACCTCCCGGATCGTCTCGACCAAATCGTGGCAAGTGGGTTGCTTCGATCCGTTCCCGAAGACCCCTATGGAGGCAGATTCTATGTCGATGCAAACGGCAGGGTCCAGAGCACCAGCAAATTCTCCTTTGCAGGAGCAAAAGCTTCCGGTAATATACGAAAAGACGAGGAATAGTTGATGGGGTTGCCAATAGAGATACACGGCTTGTCGAAGATTTACCGTGGCAAGAAAAAGCTGCGGGTGGAAGCTTTGCGGAACTTGAACCTGGCCGTTGACTCCGGTGAGGTTTTTGGCTTTCTCGGACCCAATGGCGCAGGAAAGAGTACGACCATCAAGATCATGATGGGATTGATCTCACAGACGGAAGGTGAGGCGAAAATTTTCGGTATCCCGGTTACCCAGGCGGCGGCCCGGGTGAGGGTGGGCTACCTGCCGGAAAATCCGTCGCTCTATGATTTTTTGACTGCCCGCGAATATCTTGCCTTCGTAGGCAAGACGTACGGCATGTCGACAAAGGACATTAACAGCAGGAGCAATGAGGCGCTCACACGGCTCGAACTGAATGAGGCAGCTGACCGCCAGATCCGGTCCTACAGTAAAGGGATGGTACAACGCCTTGGCTTGGCACAGGCGCTTTTGCATGACCCCGATCTCTACATACTCGATGAGCCGATGAGCGGCCTTGATCCCATTGGCAGGGTGCTGGTCAAGGATATTATCAGGGAGCTGAAGGAGCGGGGCAAGACAGTCTTTTTCAGTACGCACATCACCGCGGACGTTGAAGCAGTTTGTGATCGCCTTGGGGTTATCGTCAAGGGACGTCTTGAAGCGCTTGACAAGGTTGAGAATGTCCTGCGCCGGGGCATTGAGGGGTATACCGTTCAGGTCAGCGGCAATGCGGCCAATGTATCTGGCGATTTCGTAAGTCGAAAAATCTCCGACACGTTGAGCGAATATGATGTTCCAAAGGACAGTTTTAATCTTTTTATCGATATGGTCTCCCAGCACGACGGGAAAGTAGAATTGATAGAAACGAAGCGCAGAAATCTGGAAGAATTTTTTCTTGAGATAGTGAAACATGAACTTCGAACGAATCCATAAGATCTATTATGTTCTCTTTATCCTTCTCGTCGTCCTGACTGTCTTCTATAGTGCCCTGTTTGCGGGAATCCTTTCAGTTGACGACCAGCGGCTGGTCACTGATCTGTTTAACCTGGACAGCTGGTCTCTGAAGGGAGTGTTTATCCGAGGGGGCGGCTACTACTACCGGCCAATCTCACGCCTGACGTTTCTCGCGGACAAATTCCTCAGTGGGCCCCATGAAAGCTTCATGCATTTGGAGAACATCCTCCTCCATGCAACAAGCTGTATCCTTGTCTTCTTCATATCATCCCGCTTGGCACGGTTGCGCGGGCTGGAGTCTCCCGCAGTTCCCCTTGTTGCCGCACTTCTTTTCGGCCTGCATCCCATAACGACAGAGCCTGTCAATTGGATATCCGGTAGAACTGACCTGCTTGCAGCTGTTTTTCTCCTGACTTCACTATTGCTGCTGTTACGGCATCTGGCATCCAATGGCATGTATTCCCTCGCTGCCGCGTGCTGCTCCTTCTTCTTGGCAACGCTGGCCAAGGAAACCGCCCTGTTCTGGTTTCCTGCCGTTCTTTTCTTTGTCCATTGTTATCGCCGTGAGCATGCTGATGTATCAACTGGTATCAAACGACGTTCCGGCCATGGTTCACCATTAGTCTACGTTGTCCTGTCTCTGGTTCCTCTCGCCTATTTTGTCCTGCGACACGCGGCGTTGAGCAGGAAAGACCAAGGTATCAGCATCGCTGTCCGTGGAGCGGTAGCTGGTTCCTTCGACGTAATGAACAAGCTGCGCATCACGTTAAAGGTGTTCGGTTTTTACCTGAAAAAGCTTATACTGCCGCTTCCCCTCAATTTTGCCATTGTTCAGGTCTCCAACTGGTATGTCCCGGTAGGAATAGCCGGAATCGTTTTCTGCTGTTATCTGTTGTATCGGCGTGGCACGCTGGGGGCCCTCCAACTCATCGGGATATCCATCATCACTCCTGCTCTGCTTGTGCCGCTGGGACGGATGGCATGGACACCCCTGGCCGAGCGTTATCTGTATATGCCTGCTGCCTTTGTCGTGATGTCTCTCGTTATCCTTGCCGCTGAGCGACTTCGTGGATACAACTATTCTCAAATGGCTGTGGTGATTCCCCTGCTCCTACTCATTACAGGTAGCGGCTACACGACCTATCGCCGCAATATTGTCTGGCAAAGCAACCTGACTCTCTTTCAGGACTGCGTCGAGCAATCGCCAGACTGCCCCGCAGCCTGGAACGAACTTGCGCGCGCCCTGCAGAATGAGGGGAGGACTGAAGAGGCGATGCGGATCTTTCGAAAAAACACCCTTGAAAGCTCCGATAAATACCGGATCGTAACCACGACTAATCAGGCTGCGGCAATGGCCGACGCACACGACGTAACCGGGGCAATAGCTCTTCTGTTAAACCTGCACTACACACGATCCGAGCCGTTCTATGATTATTATCTGAGGCAATTGCTTTACTTCTACGGATTGCTCGAACAGAAGCAGACAAGCCAGAAAGAACTGCATGCCATCCGCATGAAACAGATAGATCTGACTAGTGAACTCCAATCTGTGACGGGAGATCCCTACCTTTTGTATCGTCTGGGTCAGCTTTACCTCTCTGTCAAGGACGAACGAAATGCCGCAACGTATTTTGCCAAGGCATTTGAAAAGTCTCCGGACAACGCTTACTACAAGGAACCGGCTCGAAAGCTTGCCGCACGGTTGAGCAGGTAGGAGATGTCATACCCGTGACAACGGTCGTTTTGAAAGAAAGTATGATGTCGGTGGATGAAGCCTTTGCGCAGGCCCTGGAGCTGTTTGACGCCGAACAGTTCGCGGCAATGGCGGATCTGTGCAGAAAGATAGTTGCAGTTTCCCCTGGTCATTGGCGTGCGCTCAACGGCATCGGCATCGGTCTGCATCGGACGGGGCGATCAAAGGAAGCGATCGGCTACATCAGAAAGGCCTTGGAACTGAATCCGGCGTATTTCGAGGCTTACAACAGCTTGGGCAACATCCTGCGGGAAATGAAAAAGACGACGGAGGCATTGAAGACATACCAGCAGGCTGAGTCGTTGCGTCCCGATGCGGCTGTCATCCAGTTCAACCTTGCCAATGTCCTCAGCGATCTCTCCAGGCATGAAGAAGCTCTTGCTCGCTACGAAAGGGCGATCACCCTCGACCCATCCTATACGGAGGCCCTGTTGGGACGGGCCAGGATTCTCTACATATTCGAAAGATACGAGGAGTCGTGCGTTCAATATCACGAAGTTCTGACCCGGATTCCCGACCACTGTGAAGCTATGTATGGTGTGGGCATGGCTTTGACTAAAATGGATCAGCAAGGCAATGCAGAACATTTTGTTGAAGAAGCTGCAAACATGTTCAGGAATCTGATATCTCGTCATCCCCGGAAACATGATGCAATTCTTGCCCTCGGCAATATTCTATCCGCTAAATCAGAAAAAGGGGACCCTTCAGTCATTGAAGAGGCAATCTCCTGTTATCGGCGAGTCTTGGACAATAATCCGAAAGATGCCAATACCCGCGCTCGGCTTGGCAGCCTGCTCGTAAGCCAGGGAAAGGTCGATGAGGCGCTGGACGAATACCGTCTTGCTATACGCCATAAACCCGATCTGAGCGAAGCGCGCAGTTGCTATGTGATGTATTTACAGTATCACCTTGCGTCTACCATGCGGCAACTCGCCAAGGAGTCAGCCGCTTGGCAGAGGACGTTCGCCGCAGCAATACCTAAGATTGCCGTTCACCGGAACCGGCGCGACCCGGAGCGGCCGCTCCGCATCGGCTATGTATCGGCCGATTTTCGAAGCCATCCTGTCGGTTTCCACCTGATGCCCGTTTTGTACCACCATGACGCCAAACGCTACAAGGTCTTCTGCTATGACAACCGAGATCATGCCGATATCTACACTTGCCGGTTGCGCAATTGTGCCGATCAATGGAGAACTATCACCAATCTTACCGATGAGTCCGCAGCGGAAATGATCATGGCTGACAAGATCGACATTCTCGTCGACCTGGCAGGTCACACCGCAGGAAACCGTCTGTTGTTGTTCGCCCGCAGGCCTGCGCCGGTCCAGGTGACCTGGCTGGGATATTTCTTTTCCACAGGGCTCACTGAGATCGACTACATCTTCATGGATGACACAGCAGTCCTTCAGGGGGAGGAGCGCTGGTTCTCCGAAAGAGTAGCCCGCCTGCCGGGTACGAGGTTCTGCTATGAGCCTCCTCCCTACGCTGGAGACGTATCGCCGCTTCCCGCCTACAAAAACGGCAGGATAACCTTTGGTTCTTTCAACAATCTGGCGAAAGTGACACCCCAGGTCATTTCCCTGTGGGCAAAGGTCCTTCGGGCAGTCCCTGGTTCGCGTCTGCTGCTGAAATCCGCACCTCTTTCCGGAGCTGGATGTCGGGAATCGCTTGTGCGAAAGTTCGCTGCCGAGGGGGTAGGCCCGGAACGATTGATTCTCCGCGGGCAATCACCCCACGCCGCAATGTTTGCCGAATATGGCGACATGGATATTGCTCTCGATCCCTTCCCGTTCAATGGCGGTATCACCAGTTGCGAGGCGTTATGGATGGGGGTGCCGGTTCTGACACTTGTCGGAAACATTCCGATTGCTCGGCAAACGAGCGGATTTCTTAAGACGATCGGCTTGAGCGGGTTCACTGCGACTGATGAGGATAAGTACTGTGAACTTGCGGTTACCTGGGCTGCCGATCTCAACAAATTGTCGAATGTGCGCAAGGAGTTGCGTGACATGATGGCTCGATCGCTGCTCTGCGACGGTAAACGGTTCACCGCCAATCTTGAGGGCGCCTATCGTCAGATATGGCGAACATGGTGTTCCTCATGATAATTTCCATGGATAGTTAATAACGGTATGAACATCATTATCTGGCTGCACCTTATCCGCATTCCCCAATGGCTGAAAAATCTGATGCTTTTTTTCCCGCCGTTTCTTGGCGGGGTACTTTTTCAGCCAGGTGTTGCCCGCAAGGGCGTCTTTCCCGTTATCGCTTTCTGTCTCGCATCGAGTTGTACTTACATTCTCAATGACATTCTCGATGCTCGAAGTGATGCTACTCATCCGGTTAAAAGAACGAGGCCGATCCCAGCCGGAAAAGTGCCTCCGGCTCATGCCGCCCTGGCGGCGATAATTCTCGCTGCGGGCGGTATCTCCATTGCCTGGCACATTTCGGCGGTTTTTCTTCAGGTGCTCCTTGCCTATCTGGTCGTCACTGCAGCGTATTCGATCAAGTTGAAAGAATTTCCCATAATCGACATTTTCTGCATTGCGACAGGGTTCATTCTGCGTCTTCAAGCCGGCGGTGAAGCTTTCAGAATTGTGGTCTCCGACTGGTTATTCCTGACGGTGTTCCTGCTCGCCATATTCCTTGGTACCGGTAAAAGGCTATCCGAAAAAAACCTTCTCGGCGAAACTTCCGCAACTCACCGAAAAAGCCTTCTCGCATACCCGGCCGGTTTCCTCGACGGAACGATGTACATGACCGGCTCTGCGGTTCTGGTAACGTACACGCTCTATGTAATCTCGCGGCATGCGCTCGTGTTTACCGTGCCCCTCTGTGCCTTTGGCCTCCTGCGCTATATGCTGCTTGTCAAATCTGGAAGAAACGGTGACCCGACGGACTCTCTCCTGAAGGACGAGGTGCTTTTTGCAGTAGGTTTTCTGTGGGCTGTTATGGTAGGATGGGGCATCTATGGAAAGTAGCGGGGCGGGGGTACTTGGCTTCGCGGGTATTTCCGGTACAGATAACCACGACTAGGCATACGAAATGAATGAGACAGTAGAGATTGTCATTGAACCGGGGAGGGGGGCAATTCATTACTGGCGCGACATTTGGCGTTACCGGGAGCTGTTCTTCTTCCTTGCCTGGCGCGACATACTCGTACGTTACAAACAGACAGCCATTGGGATTGTCTGGAGCGTACTTCGCCCTTTCCTTACCATGGTGGTCTTCACTGTCGTCTTTGGCAAACTTGCGAAACTTCCTTCCAATGGTATTCCATATCCAGTCATGGTCTATGCGGCCATGCTTCCGTGGCAATTTTTCGCCAACTCCCTCAGTGAGAGCAGCAATTCATTGATTGACAATGCAAATTTGCTGACCAAGGTCTATTTCCCCCGCCTCATCGTTCCGGCCGGTTCGGTCATCGTCAGTCTCGTAGATTTTTTCATATCGTTGGCTATTCTTGCTGTTCTTATGGGATGGTACCATCTCTTACCCGACATCCGGATGCTGCTGCTTCCTTTTTTTCTGATCCTTGCATTCTTTGCTTCCGCCGGCGCTGGACTCTGGTTGTCGGCGCTCAACGTTCAGTACCGCGATTTCCGCTACGTGATCCCCTTCCTGCTGCAATTCGGCCTTTACATCTCACCGGTCGGCTTCTCGAGTGCCATCGTCCCTGAACAGTGGCGCTTTTACTACTTCCTCAATCCAATGGTCGGAGTAATCGAAGGCTTCCGCTGGGCAATTCTGGGCAACGCTTTCCCCGTTAACTGGCCAGGTTTAGTGCTCTCTAGCCTTTTGGTCGTGCTCACTTTTTTCAGTGGGGTACACTACTTCCGCCGCATGGAGCGTAGTTTTGCGGACGTGGTTTGAGCGTATGTCGAGCGTCATTACTGTGGAGAATCTTGGCAAGAAGTACCTCCTGAGCCACCAGGCACAAAAGGGGCCATACGTTGCCCTGCGCGATGTCCTCGCCGACGGTGCGAAGACATTCTGTAGGCGGTTGTTGTGCCGCTCCGAGGCTATGGGAAATAATAGACGGGAGGAGTTTTGGGCACTCAAGGACATATCCTTCGAGGTAAAGCGGGGCGACCGCATTGGCATCATCGGTAGAAACGG
>Ga0335083_10001303_pt1 | contig 34592 bp, 30 predicted proteins | sample Lox_Sample_42_FD_206716 | JGI IMG/M metagenome (GOLD analysis project Ga0335083, IMG submission 206716) | Soil microbial communities from Loxahatchee National Wildlife Refuge, Florida, United States - Lox_Sample_4.2 | ecosystem: Environmental > Terrestrial > Soil > Wetlands | place: USA...
GACGGATATTCTGGGAGGCTGGTGCATCGGGACGGCCTGGGCCTTAGGTTACTGGGTGCTGATGGCGTGGCTTCAACAGGGAGGCCAAATCGAACCGCCCAGTCCGTTGTGACTATTCGGTAGACGCTCGCGGGTTCGCATAGGCAAACAATGGTCCGGCAAGCGCCACGCCACCTGAGAAGTGAGAAACGGGCAGCAATTGGGGGACGATGAACGATATCGTGTGCTGACTGAAATTCAGAGGCAAGAAAGCCGACATTTGTGCCAACTATCCGCATTATTCTGCACGGCAAGGCAGCCGCTGATCCTCGCCTAAGGACAGCTGTTGAGGCTCTACGCAAGAATGGTCGCGCTGTGGATGTGCGGGTTACGTGGGGGCCGGGCGACGCTGCACGATTGACCGCGGAAGCCGTTGCTGAGGCCGCTCAAGACCAAATCGATTGCATTGTGGCTGGCGGCGGGGATGGTACGATCAACGAGGTATTTGCCGCAGCTTACACAACTGGCATGCCTGCAGACTGTTCTCTCGGCATTCTTCCCCTGGGTACCGCCAATGATTTTGCACATGCAGCGGGCCTACCGATCAAGGATCTTACGGCCGCCTTGCGGATCGCGGCGACGGCGCCCCGGCGGTCGATCGATGTTGGCCTCGTCAACGGCAGGCCATTCGTTAATCTCCTCTCGGGCGGATTTGGCTCGCGTGTTACAGTCGAGACTGACCCCAAGCTTAAGCAACGGCTGGGTGGATTGGCGTATGCCTTTACCGGCATCTCGCGCTTTGCAGAACTTTCGGAAAATCGCGGCACCTTTCGCGCCGAGGACCTCTCGTGGAATGGGCAATTCTTGACCGTGGCGATTGGCAATGGGCGGCAAGCTGGCGGCGGCATCCCGCTTTGTCCGAACGCGCTAATCGACGACGGGTTGCTCGATTTGATGATCCTGCCCGCCATGGACCGCGCGGCGCGCTTGGACGCATTCTCGAGTTTGTTGAACGACGGTGCGCAAGGCATTCGTGCCAAACTGGTTACGAAGCGAACTCCTTGGATCGAGTACGAATCCGAGCATGATCTGAACATAAACTTGGATGGAGAACCTATCGTCGCGAAGCGCTTTCGCGTTGAGTGTCGCCGCGGCGCGCTTCTAGTACGTCTTGGCGAAAGTGCCCTTCTTTCAACAGTTAACTTGCCTGGACCCGATTCCAACGGCTTAGTTTAGCAAACAGGACCGGCAAAAAATTTCTCGTCAAACCTATATCGCAGCATGCGAGACCAAACCGCGAAGAATAATCAAAAAGGTGCACCGCTATACCTCTTGGCGCTCGCCTGTCTGCTGTTCGTTTTTGGCATGGTTGCCCAAACCGTTGTTGAGGGGAAATCGTCCGCGTTTGACCGAAACATCATCCTTGCCTTTCGTGACCACGGCAACCCGCCGGCTCCCATCGGCCCAGCATGGATCCAGGAGGCGGCTCGCGATCTAACAAGTCTTGGCAGCATTATTGTGTTGGTGATCATCACATTCGGATTCGCAGGTTATCTGTTTTTGGCGCGCAAGCAGGCAGCTGCATGGCTGATGCTCATTGCCGTGTTCGGCGGGATTGCGCTGAGCGATTTGCTGAAATTTGCGTTTGCGCGGCCCCGCCCCGATTTTGTCTCTCCGGCAGCCCGGGTCTTTACAGCAAGCTTCCCAAGCGGCCACGCCACACTGTCAGCCATTACCTATCTGACGATCGCCGCCCTTCTGGCGCAAAGCCAACCCTCGCCCAGGATTGGTGTCTATTTCATCGTCATGGCGGCACTTCTGACGATCCTCATTGGCGTCAGCCGCATCTACCTTGGCGTTCACTATCCAACCGATGTCCTTGGAGGCTGGTGCGTTGGTGCGGCTTGGGCGCTGGGGTGCTGGGTGCTGATAACTTGGCTTCAGAATGGCGGGCGCATCGGATCAGCCGGTTCGGCGTAAGCAATCATGACATTGTCGCCACCAGCAATTCTAAACCTGACCTGCATCCTCAATGGCCATTCCGCTCACGTCGAGGAGGCGAAGGCGCACATCGCGCGGATTTCCGGAGAAGTCGGCGCGCAGGTACAGGTCGTGGTGACCAAGCGCGGCGACGACATTTCAGCTTTGGCGGCACGCGCACTGGGCGAGCACCGCCACCCGATCGTGGCCGGCGGAGGCGACGGGACCGTCAATGCCGTGGCCGGCAAGCTCGCCGGCACCGATACACCGCTCGGTGTTCTGCCGATGGGCACGTTAAACCATTTCGCCAAAGATGTCGGTATTCCGCTCAACCTCGCCGCCGCGGTCCGTAATCTCTTCACCGGGCACATTACCAAGGTGGACGTGGGAGAGGTAAATGGCCGCGTGTTCGTGAACAATTCCGGCATCGGCTTCTACCCGCACTTCGTGCGCCAGCGCGAACAGCAGGAGAAGCACGGGCATGTTAAGCCGGTCGCGTTCATGCTTGCCTTAAGAGCAATGGTCCGGCGCTATTTTCGCCTGCGCATGAGAGTACATATGAACCAGGCCGCAGCGTTAGAACAGGTAACGCCGTTCCTGTTCGTCGGCAACAATCGTTATGAAACGGCGGGCTTGGACATGGGCGCCCGATCTAGTCTGGATTCCGGTCGACTGTGGGTGTGCACGGCCCCGAGCTCCGCCCGCCGAAACGTTTTGCCCATCGTCGTGAGAACCCTCTTAGGGCGCGCAACTGACCAGGAGCTGGACGCTTTCGAGACGGAGGAGCTGTGGGTGGAGCCCGGAACGGCGCGGGTGAACGTATCCACCGACGGTGAGGTCAGCATTATGGATGCGCCGCTTCATTACCGAATTCGCCCTCATTTTCTCGGCGTCGTCGTGCCGAGCCCAGCGGCAGGCTAAGCTGTTAGCCGTCAGCAATTGCGAGACAGGTTGAGGGGTTTTGCGAAGGGAGGATTTCTGGCTCATCGTAGCCGGCAAGGGAGTTCGACTACATCGAGCGCTTCTACAATCCGAAACGCCGGCACTCGACGATCGGTTATCTTAGCCCTATGGAGTTCGAGCGGCAGGCCGGATTTGCTTAAGTCGGTGTCATCCAAACCGGGTGCAGGCCATGACGAGGAATTGAAGGCAATGAAGGCAATGAAAATCCCTCTCCATGGCAAAACCAGAACGGTGCGGAAATTTGAGAACACCACCATAAATAGGGAAGGCCGCGCGGGGGGAAATCCAATGGAGAGGGATTTTCATTGCCTTCATTGCTTTCATGTCCCTCCCCCTTGGGCGACTTCCGGTTCCGCCGCCTCCTTCACCAGATCGGCTGCCACTTCATGCTGCTTGCGGATAGATAGTTCTGCTTTCGCGTAGATGACGCGGCGGGTTTTCCCGATCAGCCAGAGGCCGTCCTTGCGAGTGGGGTTGCGCACCGAGACGTAGCCGCATTGTTCCATGCGGTGGGGGATCACTCGGCGGTTTTTGCGGTCCGTGATCCAGTTGTAGAAGTCGCCCGCGATGCACGTAGCATTTTCCGCGACCGCTTCGATGGTCGTGGCATCGGGATTGCCCATCCTGTCGAGGACGTCGGCAAGCTCGGAATCTTCTGGCGCGCGGTTGGTCTCGACGATCTGCCAGAACACCGGCGTCTTAGGCGGCGGTGCCTTGGGGTTGAAGGCCGACAGGTCGAGTTGGGCAAGGTACGCGGCGACGTGGCGGTCGCCGCCGTCGTCGTACCAGCGCCAAAGCCTGTCACAGTAGGCTTCGTCAAAGTGGTCCTTGATGAGGTCCGGCCACGCGACGAAGTGTCGGCGGTCGTCGGCGGGCAAGAAGAGGCTGTCCTTCTTGTTGGTAGTGATGACGACGCCGGTGCAGTTCAAGATGCTGTGCTCTTGCAAGTTCTTCTCGTCGACGCGCAGCACGTCTGGCGGTGCCGCAGTGTAGGCTTTCATGTGCTCGTAAAATTGAAATCGGTTGATGTCGCCGAGGTCCCTCGCCTCGCTGATGCGCAGGCTCACAGACTTCAAGAAGCCGTTGAACCGCCCTAGGATTTGCTGCGGCGAAGTCTCGGCAAAATTCCAAGGGCCGACTGCGCGCTTCACTGGTTCGAGCATAGTGTCCTTGCCGATGCCCTGCTCGCCGCCGAGGAGGACGGCGTGGATCTTCACCGCTGGCTGCTGTACCCTTTGGGCCATCCAGTTGATTAAGTAATCGGCGTCCTCGGGGTAGACTCTGCGCACATGGTCGAGCCACGGCGTAGCGTCGGCGGCATTGCCAGGGGTGATCGCGGGCGGCCTGTATAAATTGAGACAGGTCACGTTGCGCCGTTCGATCCAGCCGCCATCCGAGATGAGGCGGTCGTGGATGAGCATCGGCAGGCCCGGCGCCCAAGTCATCTGCTCGACAGACCGGTGCTGGTCGAGCCAGACGTTGGCGTTTATCTCCCTCGGCTTGCCCGACTCGTCGAGCAGGGGGTTGCCGTTGGCGTCGAGGAGCGGGACCTTACCTAGCCGTGAGTTGACGCTGCTCGACGGCCACGGTTCGCGGGATGGCGTGAAGATGTAGTTGTGCATAGGCATGTAGGCACGGAAGTCATCGACCGTTAAGCCGCCAAGTTGCTCTCGCCAAGAAATCCTTCCCGATCAATTCGATGAAGTATTTTTCTTAGGGGCTCACGCTTGTCCCATATCCTTCTCCAGGTCGGGAACAGGAGACCAGGTATCTTAGCCGGCATTTTGTTATCCACTGCAGTCATCAATCACGAGATTTCGAGCTATGAGTTTGCCGGGTGCCTGTGCGCGGCCTGAAGCTAGGCGTCCGGTTTCCAAAACCCAAGCCTAACGCAACGAACACAACGGCCGAACTTGTCGAGCACCATCCGGGCCGCGCCTGCGTGCATCGCGTTGTGCCTAAAGAACCGACCGGTCGGATTGAGCGCGCGATCCACGTCGTCGATGCAATCATCCTCAATGTCGACTGGCACGTAGATCCACGTACCTGGGGGCGGCTCACGCCGACGCCGCCAAAACTCTGCGAGCAACCGCTCCCTTTGCTGCTTCTTGATCTCGTAAGTCATGGGATTTGTCCGTTTATTTGCGGTGCCGAAGCACCGCCTCGTCTGTGCGATCCACCTTGCTCGGAGAAGCAGGCTGGCGTCAGGCCGATTTCGCAGAAGCCCGAACTCGCGACGATGAGCCGAACCTAGAACGATGAATGTGATCGCACAAGATTTGACCAGCCGCTGTGGTCGGTCACGTACCATGATTAATTTTCCAGAGGCTGGGCCTCGAATTTTGTGGCGTCTTTTCTATTTTTTTTCAAGTTGGGCTCGATTTTTCGAACAGCGAGCGTCGCGCAATAGACATGACGTGCTTGCGCGAGCCCCCCTTTGTTAGCGGACGACCCCGTAGCTGCGCGCGCCACGCAATGGTCCTCAAGCGGCAGCCTCGATGAACACGCGTGTGTTGTCACGACGCAGGTTGCAGACAATTGCTCCGTATAAATTCATGCTTCGTCAACCTTGCGCCGGGCGTCGCGCAGCCGGCAATCCTTAACGAGTGGAACTCGGCGAAACGGTTGTAGTTGGAAGCTGCACCACCGGGACGAGCCGCGCCTTGCTGGTTCCGTGCTAACGAGATTCCATAAGACAGATTATGCGAATTGGCGGCCAAGTGCTGCAGCACAGGGCCCAACGTGATGACAAATCCATTGCGACAAAAGAATAAGATTGTGACTGGTTAAGATTTGCGAATTTCATTGGAACTTAGTGGGGTCTGTTGAAGTGATCGTGGTTGCTGAGACCTTACCTGCATGGCTCGTCTTTCGAGGAATTCGTGATTAGGGGTTTGGGTTAATGAGTGGTTAACAAACACGCGCTTAGGCAACGCTTGCGTCCGATGCTCAAATCAAAACGCACCGCCCTAGACGCTATGCGTGTTGCCAACTGGCGGTAGCGCGTCGTCTTCGTCGAAGAAATACGGCAACTCGAACGTCGAAATCTTGGGGCAATTGGCGACGTCTACGACCGCAACTTCCAGATCGTCGCCTATCGACGTTGCCACCAGTGACGCAATTAATTCTCCGAACAGAACGGTTATCTGCCCGGAAACCAGGATGACGATATCGCAAAGTGCTGCGAACGACTGAGCGTCCATGCTTGGATCGGTGGCCGCCGCGGGGTCGTCCGATGGTTTCACCAAGTCGAGGACGCCCGCCTGCGCCACCAGTTCGGAGGCAAAATAAAACGAGTTAGCGACGCTCCTGCAGAGGTAGAATTCCCAAGCTTCGCTCTCGGGCAATCGCTGGAAGTTAGCTTCTGTCAGGTTACCTTCGTCTTTGTAATGGAACGAAATCTTATTCCGAATTTTGGTTAGCACGCTCCCCTGCCCAAAATGCTTGTTCAGTTCCGTCAGAGCCGTTCCGGCCTCCCCGGTAAGAGCCGACAGATATTTCGATCGAATTTGCGCATCAGCCTGCAGGCGAGCCTTAAACATCTCCCAGGCCTCGTGGAGCTTGCCGATCAGTAGTCGCATCACGACGAATGTTTGGGCTGTCTCAACATGGTCGACAAGCTGGATTGTCGGCGGCTGCTTGCGGGACATCAGTATCAACTTCGACAGGACGTTGATTTCATTGGCTGCGTGTCCCAACAGCAAGAGCGCGATCCGCTCTGCTATTGGCATTGCGGCCAGCCGTGCCTTCGTCAGATTGACGCGATGAACTTCCATCCTATTGCCCAAAAATATTGAATGATCCGCGCCAGCATAGCAGCGACCTGCCGCCGAACTGAGGCTTTTTCGCTTTAAGGAGATGTGCATGCGTTGAAAACGCCGACATAGCGTGCCACAACCCATCAGCGCCTCGCGCGCGCGTGTAAAGCTGACAAAGATGATAAACGAGGGCAGAAAACGGTGAAAATTCAACGAAAACGCATATCGCGCGCATTTGGACCTAGGGGGCGTGTTCCGGACTGACCAAAGCGCGATGCCAACGCCGGCTTGGCGCATGATGTGCTAAATGCGCGTTCTCACAACACAGTCCAAAATAATTTCTCGCCGATAAAAGCATCTCAAGAAAAGTAAAAATTTTAATTTCGGGTAAGGTCGAAACATGCGCATTAAGCGCATCAAGCGCATCGTCATTCCAAGAATTCATCCTGGTCTTCTACGAACAGATCATCAGCAAGCCCGGGTGCTTCCGTATTCGGTAGCTCTTGGCCAATTTCGCCTGCCACGTTTTCCAGACGCCATTTCGAGGCGTGATGCGCCTGTCCCTTGACACGGTGGATCTTAAAGCCGAGGCGGTTGAGGCCAACCATATTGCGTAGCACGGCTGCGGCGCTCTTCGCTTCGAGTCTATACGTCTCCACTCCGGCGAGACCAGAAAGCGCCTCGCGTAGCTCATGCAACTCAATAAGTTGTGCAGTCGTGACAAATTGTTCGCCGAATTTTTGCGCCCAGACGCGCACTACGTCGCACTGCGCCTCACGTTCGGGGTCGGCGGCCTGCGTTCGGACCATCGCCAGACACGGGTCAGGCAAACCAAGCCATTGCAGCGATGCGGCGATAAGGTCGCCCCATTGCCGGTGACGGAAGCCGGTCGGAGGCGGACGATCCTCCGAAGGTGAAGAGAGGAAGCCGAGCAGCACAGTTAGCGCGGCGACAACAAGTTCGGGCCGATGCTCCATCACATGAGCAGCAAGATCACGGTGCCGGTATTCGCGGGTAGCGAGTTCCCGATCGGGCACGATGCGCGTTACCAGGACGCGCCCTTCCGTCATATCGCCTTTTGCAGTGAGATGATTTCCGGTCGCGAGCAACAACACATTCGTTGGAGCAGAAATTTGGTCCTTGCCGGAGTTGCTGCCGAGCCGCCGATCCTTAAACTGACTTTCAGTAATCGCGCCGGCAAATGCCGCGCCCTCCAAGGGAGTGTCGACGTTGTCAAACAGGATTACGGCGTCGCCGGCTTCCAGTGCGGCGCCGAGCGCCTTGCGCCGCTCCTCCTCGCTCGCGCTCCATGGGCGCTCCGCGGTCTTGCGTCCTGTCGCCATGATCGCAACGATTTGTGAAAGCAAGGTTTTGCCTGACTGAGCCTCGAAGGCATCGATGCCGAACATCGGTGCGGTCGGCAGAGAACGCCGCACCACAGCCGTCAGCAACGTCGCCAAGGCAACTGCCTCGCTCAATCCTTTCGGTTCATCGTCTGCATCATTGAACGGGAAATCCACCAGGATTTCGCGTAGCTGCTGCAACGCCTCTTCGGCCTGTTGTCGTGTCGGCTTCGCCTCGATCTTGGGAAATACCGCGCGGCCAGGATCGTAGTACAAGCCGGAGCGCCGATCATAACCGGGCGTGTCCAACAAGGAACCATCCTCCCGCAAGGTCGGCGTCTCCACTGTGCCAAGCAACGGTGGAAAATCCCAATTAGTGATGATGGATTGAAGCCGGCGTATTAGCTTAATGGGAACGTCGCATGGCACAAGCGTGCCCTTTTTGTTGATGCGGAGAAAGGAAATGCAACGTTCGGCACGATCCCCGAGCCAATCCTGTTCCGCCTGCTGAATGATCAAATCATCCTCGACGTGAAAATTCTTATCGACCATCTCTCCCGAATCGAGATGGTTGCGGTTCAAATGTGCCAACAATCCTCCACGCTTGAAAATCCTATCCGAAGCCGGGCAATCCTTTCGGTCTGCATCTTTCATCAAGAAGCGTTTCACCTTACGGGTTACCACCGGCAGCGTGCCCGCCTCAATAATCACCGTAGGTTTCTTGTTATTGCTCTCTGCAGGCTTGTTTTCGTCAGGTGGGAGAGGATCAGCGGCAAACTCGGCTTCGGCACTTTCTGCTCCTAGCGTGGATTGTGCGTAGGCGTAAGCGTTGTGAACAAGTGTTAGCAACTCCTCCTCTGACCACTCCGGTTCGCAGCGTGGATTAAAGTATTCCCACATCAATTCGAAGCATGTTTTTTCCAACAAGCCGAAGCGTCCACGAACCTCGGCTGCAATCCCATAGGCAGTGTCGTTGCCACGTTGACCCTCAATAGCTGGCGCAGCATCGTTTTGCAGATACTCGATGGCCGCTTGAATATTGCCCGGCTGATCAGACTCGATCGCCGGCGTTTCGCTGCGCGCAGGCAGGTCGACTTCGCCCGACGCCGGCTGCGCGGCACCTGCCACTTCGGCGAGCGCGGCCCTTAGCTCGGATAGCGAGTAACGTGGCAGAGTCGCATCAAGATGTTCGATACGGGTGCGAAACGGCTTCCCCTTGCGGTGGAAGAACCCTGGCAACCGCAAAACGCGGGGCAGGTCATGCACTGTCGGATCGCCAAGAAACAGCTTAGCGAGTTTCTTCTGTAGCCCGGTGAAATCAGTCACTCTGACAGTGTCATCCACCAGCCAATAGGCATGGTAACGGCCAGGCGAGCTTTCGACTACGATATGCGGCGGCAGTGCCCATTGCATGACGGGTTCGAGCGGCGCACCGTCCAGATCAACAAATACGGCACGGACGCTGACAACGTTGTCGTGTTTCCGACCTTTGCCGTCAGTGCAGTTGATCGTGACAAAAATTCCAGCGCCGTTCTTGTTAAGCTTTTCGAGCGTCGTAAAGTGTTGATCAATCGTACCGTGCACCACCCGCGCAAAACTGCGGCGCGTGCGCTGTGAAACGTCGTCAAAACTTTGAAATGTGAACTCGCCAGCGCCAAGTGCTTTTAGAAACTTTCGGGCGGTCAAGCTGTTGCACCTAACGACATTCGCGGGTGTTACAGTGTTCATCGGCCGTATCCTCGCGCTGGAATACCTTGATGCTGAGAGAGTGCGATTTGATCGACGCCGCCTTCCCATTGCGCGAAATCGCACGCTTCGAAGACGCGAGCGCGAGTTAGTGGATCGGCGAGGTCGTCACCGAATCGCCGTTTGATCGTCGCGGTCAACGTAGGCGGCAGCGCCGACAACTGCTCCCCGACCAACTCCGGTGTCAGGTCATCGATCAGCATTTTCGCGTAGGCGGCCGCCTCGGCGCGCGCTTCTAGCGCGATGACCGCATGAGCAGCAGCGATGGTGCAGTGCCGGTTTGCTTTCCGCTTATGGCCGGCGATGACGCCTTCGACGTCGTACAGTTCGTCGATTATCTTTCGAGGAAAGCGCTTTGAGGCTTGTGCGTCGGCCATTGCTGCGGTGTGAATTCTAGCGCGACGTTCGGCGTCCAACCGCAGAGAACTAGCGGTCAGTTGGCATGCGTTGGCGAATCGCCATCCCTGCGCCGCCATTCCAAGAGTTTTTTGCATTGTTGCGCTCCGCTCATGCTGCCGTGTTGCCGGCCAGCAACCGCTCAAGCGCGGCGAGGGGCACAAGCAGACGGCGACCGATACGAATGGTCGGGATTTCCTTGGCTTTAGCCGCCTGATAGGCGGTCGCCCGCGAAATTTGTAGGATCGCAGCGGCCTCACGAACCGTGACGACCCGACGCGGCGGTTTGGTGGATTCAAGGGCTTTTTCCATTGGGTACTCTCCATCACAAAATTACTCTGGACATTTTCGGCTGTATGTGTATATCATTATGTATAACATGTCAAGATAGTACGTCATACACGATGTAAACATGATATGTGCTTGATATGAAACGAAAAAAAGACGACCAGATGGTTCTGGCTGCTGTTCGGTTACCTCAAAGCTTGCAAGAGCGTTTGAAAGAGGCTGGCGGCGAACGCGGTATGGGAGAAGAAATCCGGCGCCGGTTGGAGGCGTCTTTCGCCGCCGAAATAGCCTCGCCGGACCCGAAAACGCGCGAACTTCTCAATGCCATTGCCTTTTGCGCCCAGGAAATCACCCGTGATTTCGGACCCTTGTCGGAGGAGCCGTACGCGTTCGCTGTGTTGAAAGAAACGATCAGCAAGCTGATGACCCGCTGCGAGCCTAAGGGCGAGTTGGTCCCAAACCTCCAAGCCGAGGTTAGCGGAATAGAATTTTTGTTTGCGGACGAGCCCTCACCACCGCCGGAGAAGGCAGTCGCCTATTACTTGGGATCCTGGTCACATCACCAAGCGGCGCAGGCAAAAAAGGAGGAGCGCCAATGAAAGGCCACATCCGCGAGCGCTCCCCCGGCCACTGGGCCATCGTAATCGACCTGCGCGATCCAGAAACCGGGAAGCGTAGGCGAAAATGGCATTCGTTCCGCGGCACCAAGCGTGCGGCGCAGGTCGAATGCTCCCGGCTAATTTCTGAGTTGAAAGGGGGGCTCTATATTGAGCCTGCCAAAGTAACCGTCAGACAATTCCTGGAGCGGTGGCTTGAGCACATGAAGTCACAGGTCGCCCCGCGCACGCACGAGCGCTACAGTGAGATCGCCCTCAAATGTCTAGCTCCGTTGATCGGCGATGTGCTCCTGCCCAAGATCGAAGCATTTCGTATCTCAGGAGCTTATTCCAAGGCCCTTTCCGAAGGCCGGCGCGACGGCAAGGGCGGGCTTTCTCCGCGGACTGTGGGTCATATGCATCGCATATTGCGGCAAGCGCTCCAGCAAGCCGTGCGTTGGCAGCTGCTAGCGCGCAATCCGGCCGACACAGTCCGGCCTCCTAAGGTCGAAAAAAGCGAGATGCGGGCGCTAACGCCGGACGAGACTGCCGAGCTGCTCGAGGCCGTACGCCCAACACGCATGTTCATACCGGTATTGCTCGCCGTTACCTGCGGCTTGCGTCGTGGCGAAATTACCGGCCTGCGGTGGCGGTCAGTTGATCTCGATAACACTCAAATCTCGGTCATATCGAGCACAGAACAGACGAGGGCAGGGGTCAGGGAGAAGGAAACGAAAAGCGGCCGGGCCAGGACCGTCACATTGACCGCACTTGCCGTCGACGAGTTGCGCCGGCACAAAGTTAAACAGGCTGAAGAGTTGCTACGTATCGGGCTGCGTCAATCTGATGATATCCATGTGACGGCACAAGCCGATGGGCAGCTTTTGAAACCGAATAGTCTGACCCATGAGTTCGTCCGGTTCATCGCCGGCACGAAACTTCCGCGCATCAGATTTCACGATCTACGACATACCCATGCGACGCAGCTACTCAAGAGCAACGTGCATCCCAAGGTCGTTCAGGAACGCCTTGGTCATGAGGACATCAGCACGACACTCAATCTCTACAGCCATGTGTTACCAGGCATGCAGGACGATGCCGCAAACCGCGTTGACGCGGCGCTCAAGGCGGCTCTAGACAAGCATCGCAATTCGAAAGGGTAGCAAAATGGTAGCAAACGCCATTTTGTTGAAATCAGCAAAGAAAGAATTTATTTTTCTCTCAATGGCTTGGTCCCGTAGCTCAGCAGGATAGAGCAGCGGTTTCCTAAACCGAAGGTCGGAGGTTCGACTCCTCTCGGGACCGCCATGATTTCAAACGAAAATTTTAGATTTGTAGCCCCGGTCATTTTTGTTTTCTATCGAAAAGCATCTCTGGGGCTACACGGGGCTACAGACGTTCACGCCCCCACTCGACTCCTGAAGGGCCGCTGACTCTTAATCAGCGGGTCCCAGGTTCGAGCCTTGGTGCGCCAAAGGTTTGGTTATTCTCAATGCTCTGGTCGCTGCCCTAACGCCCGCCCTAATAGCCGATCTTAGCGTCGCTCAAATCGTACGCTGGTTTCGAATCGCACTTGCTCCGCCAGCCTGCACGCGACATGGCCGTCTGCGCGATGAACGGTGGCTATCCCAGTCGACTGGCAACGGTCGTATCAATTTCCCAAGCGTCAAATCTGTTTTCCACCCTACATGTAATAAGGATACTCAGTCGCTTCCCTTTCCCCGAGGGGCACGTGGCGCAGGACTTTGCCGACCTGACGGGCCGCGCGGATGGGGATCGGCATTGACCCGTCGAATTGCGTCGAGTTCCAGTTCATTTTCGTTAGCGCGAGTATATCGCGTGCCACGTCGCCAATAGGTGTATCGAGGCAGTGCGGCCGCAGCATGAGCGGTCTTGGAACGCGCAGTCCTGGATAGGTTCGGTAGATCGGGACGCTTCCGCGGGTAAAAAGCAGCGCCTCTTTGCCAAGCCCGATCATTGTACCGCGGAGGGGCGGATAATCGCCTTCGCGGAACATCGTGATCGGCGACGATTCGGAAATCCAGACCAAGTCACTATAGGCGACGTTGGCTTCCTTGAGAGCTTCCTGCAAACCGCTCGCTTCGTCCGTTTCAAAGCGTGAGGTTTTTAGGATCACGACCCGCGCCGGATAGTGCTGATGCTGCGCGTAATACGCTTTTAGCGATCGCTGCATAAGATCATATGCGTCCGACCGATCCAGATAAGGGTGAAGATTGCCCTTGTCGATGCGAGCGCGCCCTCCACGCAGGATCAAACCTCTGCCGCGTTCATCGAACATTTGCGCCGTGCTTGTCAGAAGCCGCTGGCCGCTGAGATCGCGGTAAAAGCCAACGCCGATATAGGTCGTCTTGTGCTGGTCTTCTGGCCGCAGCAGTCGCCACGGTGCGCGCCCCGCCTTGTAGTAGAGCGCATTCAATAGATTCCAAGCGCGGGTTGCGGGGTCTTGCACCTTGCGCATCGTGCTTTTGAGCTTGCGCGGAATTTGCGCCCTGTCGTCCCAAAGCGTTGGCCAGACGATCTGCGTCGGCTTTTGAAGATGCAGAGTCTGAGCTTTCAAAAGGTCACGAAAATCGGGTGGTTCAGCGCCGTCATCATCGTCGTCATCATTGTTCTCGGTAATTTCGTTGACTACACGCATGATGAGATCAAAAGGCAGAGCGGCGACGATTACGTCAGGTTTATCCGAGCTTTCCAGCATCGTTGTTGCTTGATCGCTAAATAACGCCGAGGCTTCCTGTACGGCCTCGCTGTGCTTTTGAATGCTGACAATGTCTCGAATATCGCGTGCCGGCAGTACGCGCCTTGCCGTTGGCTTGACTTCGAAAGGACAGCGGAACGGGTTTTCGTTGCCAAGACCGGGAAGCGGAGGAAACAGATTCGGCTGTTTCGTTAACTTGCCGGAGATTCCAGTCCTCACGCGTTCCATCCAACGCTCGAAACCTTCGATGGTATCCGCCGTGCCGATAACTCCGATTGAGATTTTGTCGCCAAGGATCGGCTGCAGCGGACCATGCCGCATCAGACCAAGCCGGGGGTCCCGGTGCCTGCCGCCGTCTCCGAATTCCAGTTCAGGCTCGTCGATGAGTTGATGCGTAATCATACCGCGAGCCTCCCTTGACGCTCATCGTTCGCGGAGACCGGTTCGCTTGATCGCCACAGGTCGTCCGGCACGCCTCGTGGCAAGTTCAGGTTCTCGATTATTTTGAACCGCAGAATTTGCTCCCGACCCGGACCATGTTTGAAGAGTTCGGCCGTCTCGCTTTGAGACCCGACATCGGTTAGAAGGCTGCGCCACATGACAAACTGCCCAAGCAGCGCTGCGTTAAATTCGCGCTGCTTTTTGCCGGCGAGCCTTCCAGCGGAGAATTTGTCAGGCTTGAATCCATCCCAGGTGAACACGAAAGTCGGTGTGACCGACAGAAACCATGCATCCCCCATCCGCCAGAAACGTGGCTCGAACGCATGGTGACGAACATATTTGAGCTTGCCGTCCCTCTCGTACTTCTTCACGACATTGGAGGACGCTTTTTGCTTGAGTGAATTGTATGAGTAGGTCCGCTCGATCACCTCGGGCTCGGCAGGGAAATAAAACGCCTTGCGGCCTTTGTCGTATGCCAACAGCCCATCGATCTGGGCACCCAAAGTCCGTCTCAGCAGCTCGATTAGGTTGCGCTCATCCGCTTCGTCATCCGGGAACGCAATTTCATCGCAGGGCATTTCTTCGACCGAACCGGCATCGATTATCTGTTCAAGCGGCTCCTCGCGCGGATCGCGAAAGGACAGGAATTGGCCGCCGCGGATGACCCAGTCGTCCGGCGGCCTGTCTTCGGTTGCCAACAATTCGAAGAGCGCTTCCCTTCCAGTTTTGAACGGTGATGCTGCAACGAATATGTACTCGGGCAGGACCACTTCAATCAGGTTTAAGTGACCAGATTCCCCGCTCTTCAATGTCGGGAACCAAACGCCCCATCCGCTCTTTGCTACGCAAAGGTCGGAGATGCGGTCGCGGGCCGTTTCGTCGAAACGGTCCCTTTGTTTGTCGACCGTCAGCCTGCGAGCGCCCTTGTCGGTGCCGCCATCAACGTTTTTCCAATAGGCTTCACGGCGTCCCAGGTGGACGAGAACGATGATGACCGGAATATTGCTCTCCCGCCAGTACGCCACGTCCTTCGGGTCCATCAGGTACTCGAAGCTCGCATCGGTCTCGGCGGGGTAATTGCCATCGTCGCGCGTCTTGACTTGCACTGCTATCAGCTTGGCATTTACTTCGCCGCTCTCGGGGTCGCGAAGTTCCAGCAATCCGTCGATCCCAGCCTCGGGTGGTCCGTAGGAACTGAACATGAACCCCATCGCGTTCGCTCGTTCACGGACGAATGATTCCCCCTGGCTTCCGGCAAGTTGCTGCCGCGTAATAGTCTTTTTCTCGGCCATGTACCGAATCTCCCTTCGGGAAAATTGTACACGATTTGTTCCCTAATTTCTCCTCTTGATTCGTGCCTATCCACTGATGCAATTCACTTTGGTGCCAATGGCCGCGACCGGTACTCGGGTGGTTATATGGCCTAGGTGGCATTTTCGTTGTACAGTGAATATTGGTTTTTTAACGAACATTCGCTATATTGGCGTTATTCACTGTACTGCGAAAAAGGGCAAAAATGGTACTAAGCGACCCTCATATGTCCGAAAAGGACACCATCGCCAGCCTCCTGACGGCACTCCGCGATCTGCCTGGCGTTGACGCGCAGCCGCCGGTTTATCAGCCGCATCCTTCGCACGCGGACCGCGGCATTGATGCGGAAGTCAGGTTCGACGCAGGCGGAAAAAACTATGTCCTACTCGTTGAGGTCAAGAAATCAGTATATCCACGCGACGCGCAGCAGGTTCTCTGGCAGTTGAACCGCTACCTCGCCGCCGAGAGCGGCAAGGACCGCAAAAATTTCGTACCCCTTCTCGCCGCGGAATCAATTTCCCCCGGCGCAAAAGACCTGCTGAAGCACGAAAATTTTGGCTACTTCGATACAGGCGGCAGTCTCTTTATCCCCGCCCGCGGCGCTTACTTCTATATCGACAAGCCGCCACCTAAAACATTGGAGAAATCAGTCCGCAGCCTTTTCAAAGGCAAACGCTCGCAGGTAATTCACGCTCTTCTCATGCGCCATAAGGATTGGTTCGGTGTAAAAGAGCTTGCGGAATTAGCGGAGGTGTCACCGGCGACCACATCAGAAACGCTTACTGAACTCGAACGATTTGAATGGCTAACTGCACGAGGTCAGGGACCATCCAAGGAACGCCGTCTTACCGAACCGGGCCCACTGTTGGATGAATGGCGAAAGCAAATCACTACTGCTGTTGGACGTATTTCCTACCGCCGGTATTTTGTTCCCGGCGCAGATGTCAAATCGCTGACAGAACGTCTCGCGGAGCTTTGTGAGACACACCAAGCTGAATATGTCTTAACGCAGGAAACGGCGGCGCAATTCTATGCGCCGTTCCTTTCGACGATTTCACGCGTGACATGCCGGATAGTACCAGGACGGGCAGCCGACGAAGCGATCGGCGAACTTGGTGCGCGGGTTGTTACCGAGGGCGCGAACTTTGATGTCATCGAAACGAAAACTCACGGCGAATTTCTGTTTAAGGAACGCAAGGACTCGGTTTGGCTGGCAAGTCCGGTCCAGGTTTATCTCGATCTTCTACGTGGCGGTGGACGTGCGATGGAAATGGCCGAACATCTTCGCCGGGAAAGGATAGGCTTCTGATGAACAAGCCTAACACTGCCGAAGGCTACAAAAATGAAGTAACTGAGAATTGCGAACGAGTTCTCGTGACCCTTTTGCGCGGTCTTGGGCCTTGGAAGGACTCGGTCTACCTCGTCGGTGGTCTTACACCGCGTTATCTGGTGAAGGCAAAGCCGCCGGACGTTCCGGCTCACGCTGGCACGGGCGACGTTGATGTCGTCGTTGAACTGCAAATGCTGGCCGACACGGAGGCTTATCATTCGCTTGAAGAAAATTTCAAAAAATTGGGCTTTGAACGCGCTGAGAACAATAAGGGCGAAAAGGTCTCTTGGCGCTGGAAGGCCAAGACTGAAGATGGCACGACCATCATTCTTGAATTGCTCGCTGATGATCCAAATAAGGGAGGTGGAAAAGTTCAACCATTACCAACGGAGGGTAATATCTCCGCGTTGAATATTCCCCATTCTTCCATGGTCTTTGATCATCACGAGACCAAGGAAATCAGCGCGGAATTGCTTGGTGGCAACGGCATGGCCACTGAAACGATACGCTATGCCGATATTGTCAGTTTCACCTGCCTCAAAGCTTATGCGCTTGACCAGCGGCACGAGTTCAAGGACGCACACGACCTTGTCTATTGCATAGAGCACGCGGACGGCGGCATTGATGCAACGGCCAAATCTTTTCAATCCGCACGGAAGGGCAAGCATGCTGCGGTCATCAATGAAGTTCTCGGCATCTTAAAAAAACGGTTTGCGAATGATGATGCTGGCGAAGGCTACCGAAAGGACGGCCCTGTCGCCGTCGCTAAGTTTGAGCTAGGTGAAGACCAGGAACAGAATGAGCGTCGCATATTGCGCCAGCGCGAGGCCAGCGATGTTATTGAACGGTTGTTAAAGGCCATCGGTTGATGACCTATTTTAGCGAGCGCGAAAAGGGTGATCGTCCAAGAGAGTTCGACACAATTGGCGAAGCCGAGTGGGGCGGTATTCAGGCTCTTCTTCGCGCCCGTATTGCCGATGGATCATTCGGAGCGAGCTTTCCCGAATCATGTCCCGATGGCGCCGGACCAATCGGCGCGGACGAGGCATCTTTGTGGCAAGCGATACGTGCCGAAGTTCCAAATTTTCAAGAGCGGCCTTGGTATGGCACTTCAGAAGAACCGCCGCTCACTCTCGATATTCTCGATCTAGTCGAATTCATCTGGCGCTATATTGGTAAGCCGGTGCGGCGCAGCTATCACGATTACTTCGAGCACTACCATTTGAACTTCGACGTTGACGCGGGCCGCGTCGAATTTCGTGAAGCGGTTAACCGGATATTCCGGCGCAACGGCCTCGTCTATGAACTAAAGGAAGATGGCCAGATAGAGCGCATTGCACCGCCGGTATTGCGCGAAGCTCTCATGTCAACCGAATTCAGGACAGGCGATGCAGAGTTTGATCGTATGCTGGGCACCGCCCGGCGGAAATTTCTTGACCCGGATGTCTTGGTACGTCGTGAGGCGCTTGAAGCATTATGGGATGCGTGGGAGCGCCTAAAGACGCTTGATGGTCCTGACAAGAAAGTACAGGCCACGGCAATGCTCGACGCGGCGGCGGGTTCGACCTCGCCAAAATTGCGTGAGGCGCTCGAAAGAGAAGCGCGAGAGCTGACTTGGATCGGGAATAACCTTCAGATACGCCACTCGGAAAAGAATAGAGAGCCGGTATCGAGGGCCGAACACATTGATTACCTTTTCCATAGGCTCTTTGCGCTCACAACTGCAATCTTGACCACGAGAGAGCGGCCCAACTCCAGATAAGCAAAAATGACCTTCCTTATCACGCGGTGATTTCTTGGTGTGCGGGGAAAAACCCTCTACGCTGTCATCGGATTGGGTAAGCGGCAACATACGGCACTGACGGTGCTAGCAGTCGGGGCCACAGTGACGTGGCTTTTACGGCGGTCGTAGCTAGTTTCGCGCAGCGGCAGAGCTCTCGGCGGGACCCGCCTCTGCTAGCCTAGCCCTTGCGAGTCAGACCCGCAGAACGAGGGGGGCTGCCTGTGCCTGCAGTCCGCGAACACCAAGAAAGACGTTGCAATGAAAAGGCAGGACCTAAAGGCCAACCTCATCATCTCAGGTCCGATCTTCCCTGAACCCATCTTCGGCGCAGGGTTTCTGATTCTGCTACCCATCGCAATTCTGATGAAGGTGAGCTGGCCCCGCGGCCTCGATTGGCTTGCCGTGGCATCACTCGGCATCCTTTTCTTCTTTGCGTTTTCAGTCTTGTTCAATCTGGCATATAGCTACACGACCGCCGCCCGCGGCGCCCTAAACGCTATCGACCATGCCCCTCACTACCATGTTGGTTGGTGCGGCGCTCGGAATAGAGCGGCTCAGCGCTCGCAAGACTGTGGGTGTGATGATCGCGATGCTCGGAGTGTTCCTGGCGCTGATGCTGGGGCTTTCCGGCGCACCGCCGGGCGCGTGGCGCGGCGAGATAGTAATGTTCGCAGCGACGCTTTGCATCTCGCTTTACAATGTGTGGTCGCGGCCCTTCATTGCCCGCTCTAGCCCACTTGCTTTCGTGACCGCTGGCATGGGCGCCGCGGCGCTTTGCCTTTTTCTGTGGGCGATCTTGATCCATGGCTTCAACGCCGCGACGAACTTCAGGCTCCCCCAGTGGCTTGCAATATCCTATCTTGGCGTATTCGGCGGTGCCGGCGCCTTCATTCTCTGGGTGTTCGCGCTTTCTCGCACGACGCCTACCAAGACAGCCGTCACGATCACCATCAATCCTGTTTTTGCGTCGATAGTAGGCGCATTGGCGATCGGTGAAAGAATCGGCTTCAACTTGGTCGTCGGATTGGCCGCTGTGGCGGTCGGAATTTGGATTGCGACGGTCTCCGAGCCGGCACCCGCCGACTAGTAATTTGGTCGCTGCAGCGCACATGTCCACAAATGGCACTTACCGGACAAACGAGCCGCGCCTGAGTTTGTCGGCTGTTGGACTAACAACGGACTACCAATGGCGTCGGTGGTGAGCCGATAGAGCCGCACATGGCTCTAGATTAATTCAGCCATCCGTCAGGATGCTTAGGCTTGGGTCGCTCCACTAGCAAATAGTGCGGCCTCATTGCTGAATTCCATTGCACCATCCTTCGTTTGCAACACTCGCAATAGACGCTACCGCTATCAGCGATCGGCAATTTGGTGTGGCTCACCGCATACCGCGCTCCGCAATGCGGACAGCTATGATCGGTATTGAGACTGCTCATCGGGCGACTCGATAAGTTGAGGCAACCTGCAGATCGAAAATCCAGGCTGGGTGTCAATGGCAACCATTCAGAGCGTGTGCGGCGGCTCGTCAAGCAGCTTGAGCTTAGCCGTTAGCATCGCGATGCGTACGTCTGCTTCGGTGCAGGTGAGATCTGGCTTAAACGCGTCTAGCTCATAGGCCGCCTCGGAAAGCTCCTTCAACTTCGCTTCCTGCTCACGCGTCATCGGCTCATTCGAAGTCATTTAGCCACCACACATCAATGTGTTCCTCTCCTCGCGGGCGCTTGGTCCGGCCCCGTGTAAAATGGGTTTGGTGTGCAAATTCCGCCCATGCCAGAAATTGCAGCGCGGCACTGCTCGTACGTGACGAAGCCACAGTTAGTGCCGCCACTAATATTGAATTGAGCGCACCACATATAAGGATCGGCGGCGGCTGGGCCAACCACAATGAACACCGATGCGACAAGCGCGATGCCGACAGCAAGGTTGAAAGCTGCGTAGCGCACTGATTGTTACTCCCATCACGTTAACTACCCATATTAGTGCGAAGCCCGATGAATGCCAGTATGAGCGTGCAGAGCGGCACCTTGATTTTATAGCACCCTCGTCAAATCCTGGCACCGCGCGCCGCACGGATCGTTCATGTTGCGGGCGGTCTTCTCCGGACAATCGGCAGTCACTTCATCGAGCCAGTCGATGACCTTGGCATTGCGGCCACGCTTCTCGATGAGCCGGCGCAGCCCGTAACAGCCATCGCGCCCGCACTTGGTGCAGTTGACCCGCACCATGTCGAGCATGCCGATCAGATCGCTGAAGATGATTGCACCGTCGCGGGGCATGGAGCCAACTATACGGCTATTCGATCAATAAACATTGGATCGTCGCCCGGAGTACGCGAACTATTAACCCGCCGCGAGACGGGCCGGGCCTGCAAATAATCATTCGGGGCCGGCTTGAGCAATGCGCTTCCGTCCTTGCCCACCAGCCATCGGTCAAAGTCCTTTGGCTGCAACAGGACCGGCATCCGATCATGGATTTTGCCAGCGAGCTCATTGGCATCAGTTATTATCATGGTGCAAGACTTCAGCGGTTCGCCTGTCTCCGTATTCTTCCATTCGTCCCATAGGCCCGCGATGGTCAGCGGCGAGTCGTCCCGCGCCGTGTAGTAGTAAGGCTGCTTGCCGGGGTTGTCTTCCACTCGTAATAGCCGGAGGCCGGGATCAGGCACCGATTGCGCTTGAACGCGGAGCGAAACATCGGCTTCTCGGCGACCGTTTCCGCACGTGCATTGAACGTCGATGGCGTTTCTTTGGCGGTTTTCTTCCACCAGGACGGAATGAGGCCCCAGCGCATGGCCACCAGCTCGCGCTTGCCCTCGCGCTCGATTACCGCGTCAATCGTCGTCGTCGGGCAGATATTGTAGCGCGCCGGCAGGTTCCGCTCAGGTTCCGCTGGCACGGTCAGCCGATAGAGCGCCACGATCTCGCGCCACTTCAGCCGATTGGTGAAGCGTCCGCACATTGCACAACTGTAGCGAGTCTGTTCTTGTGCCCAAAGCGGAACTTCGGCGTGCGGGCCGGATTGACAAAAGGGGCGATTCGAGAATGCCACGGGTTCTGAAGGCGAAGCGTGGAAAAGCTAAAGCCAGCACAAAAAGGGTAGCGAGGCCGAAAACAAAGACACGGAAGAAAGCCAAATTACGGACGACCACAATGCGAGCGAGCAAACCTCTAAAGCTCCCTGATAAGATCAAACGCGCCGAACAAAAACCTTTGACAGTCCAGACCCCTGCGCCGGCCACAGAAAAGAAATCTGATATTCTCAAGCCCGAGGCATTGCCGACGACCAGCTTTAAGCTCGAAGTCGATGGACGATTCAAATCCGAATATCCGACTCAACAATCAGCGATGACGGCAGCGGCGGAACTTAAGCGAAAATACCCTCACATTCGGGTCGCTGTCGTCGATGCCAAAGGCGGAAGCCGTATTACAGTAGAATTGCCCCTGACGGCCGCCTAGAAATGCGGACAGTTCTGAAACTTAATTCAGCACAAGGTTGACTCGTCATGTCCGGGACAAAAACCGACAGTCGTGGTCAAAAATATGAACGCGGCGTGGTAAGCTGCCCAAAATGCTCAAAGCCAATCTATGTGTACAAGTCGAAGGCGGTCGCTGATGAGTTTTCCGCCCAATGCAAGAGTTGCGGTACCCGCAGCGTGTTCTCAAAAGTTTCCTTAAAAATCGAGTTACTGCCAGAACGACGCAAAAAGCCTCGTTGAAGTTGCGCCGATAGGCCAGAAAAACGTGGCCGCGAACGGACAACGGCAGATGGCAATGGCTGAATTGACAAGCCTTGACCGCAAAACCGACCCGGACATACGAAGAGATTTTGAAAATATTGCAATGAAAGAGGCCGCCAACTGAGGCGGCTTCATCTGGTCTTGAGCGTTTGTTCTCGTTCGAGGGCGTTAGCCTCTTCCATGAGATCTGCGGCCAGTTTTTCAAGAGCTGCTCTTATTGCATCGCTGGAGACTCTTGGCGCGAGCCAAATGTAAAACGTCGCTTTCTGCCGCAGGCAAGCGGGGCTGCCTTCTGGAAGATCACACGTGCAACACGCGTCGGCATCGCAAAATTTCATGCCGCCAAAGTTGCCGTATTTTACTTAACAGCCTGTGGTTAAAAGGGTGGAGTGCGGGAAAGTGCGGGGGCTTTCTCAGCTACACGCCGGTTGAGGCAGATTCTCGATAAGTACGAAGAGATTTTGAAAATATTGCAATGAAAGGCCGCCAACTGAGGCGGCCTAGTTTTGTTTAAGCCCGTGCGTATTTACTTCAACTGCGTGGAGATACTCGAAAACGTAGTGTTGAGCTGAGATCCAAGGCCGTTCACGACCGCGATAATCGCAACCGAGATACCTGCGGCGATAAGGCCATACTCGATGGCGGTAGCCCCGGACTCGTCCGTCAAGAACTGCATGAACTTACGCATAAGACACTCCGGATTAGTCGCCCTAGGTCTTTTTACATATCGAAGAGTTCCTTCGTGCCCATTACCCATATACCCGCAATTTTATGTGACAATAACGCTGCAAATCAGGCCACGCTCAATTTCAAAACCGGCCACGAGGGGTCAAAACAGGCCAATGCCCATTGGTTAGGGGTGTTTTCGCGGCCATAACTCAGCCTCCTAGCCGCTTCGGCAATGCGGAAGATTTACGTGCCCTACAAACCGCTTCGCCTCGCGCGATCCGTGGTGCGACGCTTCAATTCGTTTTTTCACCATCCTTGTCCTCAAAGAAGTCGGAGCGCTCGCGCGGATGGCGGTCATACCAATACTGAAACCGGCTTTGTGAGACCTGGCCGGTGCCCTCGCAGAATCCACAGGTGAACCATATGATTGACGCATAGGGACCGCGGATTACTCGCTGGCCGTCACAGACCTGCTCGTTCATCGCCACAGGTTCCACCCAGACGGCGCCAATATGTTACTAATGTTGCGCATATAACGATGTTTTGATTGGATGCCGGCTGATGACAGCCGCACAATCGGGCGGCAAGACAACTCTTCATCGTATCCCCCCAGACTCAGCCCCGGCCCTGTCACTCGCCGGGGTTATTTATTCGGGGGAGCGCCAAATCGTCGAGGCATTAAATAGCATCAAATGATTGCGACCACATATCTTTAATCGACAACCAATAACAGCCCAATCAATGACGGAAGCTTCCTGGTCAGATTTCGCTTCACCCACGCACCAACAAACACCCATCGCCCAAATCGCAGGGCTAACGCTCTTATGACCGCGCTGACTAGATCGGGCGTGGTGTCACCGTCCAGGCTCTTGAAGCCGATACGATGCGCCGGCTGGGGCACGGACTCGATCGTTCCGCACCGGCTGAAGGATAAGAACTTCACGCGGTAGTTTGATGCACCCGCGCTTGAGCGCGCCGGGTCTCACATCGCATCCGCGAATGCCTTCATCGCCGTCAGGGCTGCGGCGGTCTGCTGCAAGTCTGCAGCAAAGACAGTCGTGGTGCCCGTCGGCGGGCTGTTGGTCACGACCGAGAGTTTCCGGACGGGCGCCAAGCCCGCCAGGTCCGCGCCAAAAATTGCCCGGAGATCGCCGGTGGCGACGAAGGTCTCGTTGCCGTGAAACTGTCCGACGTCTTTGCCGTCGGCGAGCACGTCGAACGTGTAACTGGGCGGAAACATACCACCCAAATGGCTTGTGACAAAAATCCCGCTATTTTCGAATAACGAGCCGCGTCTGTATTCGAGTTGAAGCTGGGCAGTGGCGATCGCCGCACCGGCGGCGAGAGAAGCAATCGCGGACGGTGCCAGCACGGCCTTCACGACGCCGTCCGCGGTGGAAACGATCCAGCTTCCAATCGTTTGACTCGTCGCGGCGTTGTACGCTTTGACCTCATGCAACGCGGCGAGACAGGCGCCTCCATTCTTCAATCGTTGCCAATAGACCGGATAGGTTTCCGTACTCATGAACGAACCGCCCAACCCCAGCGACGATTTGCGGCGCACCACGCGGCTGCCGAGGTCGTAATATTCGTCCTTCTTCAAGTTGGCGGCCCGGACCGCCATTTCGTCCGCATGGCATTTCTGCAGCTGCTGCGCCATGGGATCCGGGCCCGTGATAATTGTCCTCCCTTTCTCGTGCTCGCTGATGAGTCGCTGCGTCTTCTCGATGCCGTCACAATACGCGTTGTAGTAGGGAGCGTTGGCCGGGGTGGCACTCTTCCCGCTCTTGAGCATGAACTGCATCGTCGCCCCGCTGGCCAAGGTCAGCACAAGGACAACCGGCGAGGGCATGTCGTTCCGCGCCCAAACGCACTGATCTTGGACCTGGAGGGAGACAGTCGCGCATTCGCCGGTGCAAGGCGGTTGCGACTCGACTGTCACCGGGGCAACATTGGGCGCGTCCGCCGCCAGGGCCGAGCTGGACACCAACAGGGCGAAGACCGCAATCGTTTTCATCATCGCGACCTCCAATCAAGGTCAGAATGGAAAGAGCGTTAGTCTAGCGGCGGAGCGGCGGCCGAACCAGAGCGGCCAGTCATTCATGACCACGTCGAGCGGTGGCCCCGCGCCAGTGGGGCTTAGACGACGGCGCCCCCGCGCCGCAAAGAACAGGGGCGATGCCGCACGCCCGCGTCGCTCTTTGACAATTCAAAAACGCCCCGCCCGGCTCGCCACCGCCAAGGGCATGAATGCGGGCGACAAGGTGTTGATTGTGTGCTCGCCTTGCTATGCCGCCAATCGGGCGCGAAACTGACATCGCCCAACGTTGGATTTTTTTTCGAACAGAATAATTCCATTTCGCCTGCCGGAGTGGTGGGACATCGCCGCGGAAAAGCCTAATATTTCCTTAGGGTCACTGTCGGTCCCACCATCGAGCAAGCCTTTGTTTTCCGTGCAGGAAGATAGCCCTCTCGGGACCGCCAAGGTTCCGCCACCGATGCAATCGTATTCCTGGCGCCGCGCGCCTCATCTGCGCCACTGGAGATTGTTTGAGCCTGATCGTCAGAATCGAGTTATTAAAGACAGCGTTCATGAGTACTGGACCGGCATTGTGACAAGTCTTCCGCCACTGGAGCCCGAGCTCGGCGAGACGCCGCGCGCCATCATTCCGCGCAATCTGGCGCTGGGGATCGAGCGGATCGGGTTCTTTGCGCTGTCGCACCGGCTGCTCTGCGCCATTGCCTTCGTGGTGCTTTGTATCGCCGCGGCCGTCGGATTTGGCCGGTTGAAGGTCGACGATTCGCTCAGCCAGTTGTTCCGTTCCGACACCGAGCAATATCGCATCTACCAGGAAGTCACGCAGCGCTTTCCCTCGAACGAATACGATGTGCTGATTGTCATCGAAGGCAACGACGTTCTTGCGCGCGCCTCGCTGGAAAAGCTGCGCGATCTCGCGGCCGATCTGCAGCTGATCGACGGCACCCGCGGCCTGATTTCGATGTTCTCGGCGCGCGAGCCGCCGGCCGCCGGCGGCATTCCGCCACCGCTGTTCCCGACGCCGCTGCCGCAAGGCGCCGCCTACGACGCGCTCGTCCAGAAGGTGATGGCGAACGAGATCATTCACGGCAAGCTGCTGTCGACCGACGGCAAGCTCGCGCTCATGGTGCTGGCGCTCGATCCGGCCGCGACCGCGCAGGACCGGCTCGATGCCGTTGTCGCCGAGGTGCGCAAGACGCTGAAGGAGAATCTCGAAGGCACCGGCCTCAACGGACAATTATCGGGCGTTCCGGTGATGCAGCTCGAGATCCGCCAGGCCATCGAAAGCGACCGGCTTGTCTATAACACCCTCGGCTTCGCGGTCGGCTGCCTGATCGCAATCATGTTCTTCCGCCGCGTGTCGTTCATGATCATCGCCGCGGCGCCGCCGCTGGTAGCTATCCTGCTCGCGCTCGGCGCGCTCGGCTGGCTCGATTTCAAGCTGAATATTTTTCTCAACGTGATGACGCCGCTGATCATGGTCATCAGCTTTTCCGACAGCATGCAGCTGACCTTCGCCGCGCGCGACCGGCTGATCATGGGCGACAGCAAATTCGAGGCCTTTCGCAACGCGCTGCTGATCGTCGGCCCGGCCTGCGTGCTGACGCACGGCACCGCCGGGGTGTCGTTCATTGCCTTGCAGTTTTCCGCTTCCGACCTCATCCGCACGTTCGGCGAAGCCGGATTGATCGTGACCGCAATCGCGCTGTTCGTGATCCTGCTCGGCGTGCCTCTGCTCGGCGTGCTGTTGATCCGCGATGAGGCGAATTTTGCCGAGCATGTCCGCGGCATGGACAAGGCCCTCGACGTGCTGCGGCGGTTCTGCAGCTGGATCGCGCTGCGCATGGTGGCGCGGCCGGGCCTTTATTCTCTCGTCAGCCTCGTCGTCGTCATCGTCCTTTCGTTGGGCTACGCGCAGCTTTCGCCGCGCTACCGCCTCGCCGAGCAGGTGCCGGACCGCGAACAGGCGGTCAAGGCGAGCCACCGCCTCGACCTCAAGCTCACCGGCGCCAATCCTTTCGACGTCTACATTCAGTTCCCGAAGGGCGCCTCGCTTTATGCCCCGGAAACGCTGGCGGTCATCGCCGAGGTGCATGGCCTGCTGGAACGCGAAAAAGGCGTCGGCAATGTCTGGTCGCTGCAGACCCTGCGGCAATGGCTCGCCGAAAAGGCCGGCAAATCGGACGTGGCAACGCTGAAGGAATACGTCGACGTGCTGCCGGCTTATCTTACGCGCCGTTTCATCTCTGCCGAGCAGAACGCGGTGATCGTGAGCGGCCGCGTGCCGGATTCCGATGCCAACCGGCTGCTGCCCATCGTCGACAATGTCGATCAACAGTTGGACGCGATCCGCGCCAGCCACCCCGGTTACACGATTGCGGTGACCGGCCTGTCGGTCATTTCCGCGCGCAACAGCGCGCTGATGATCGATAAACTGAGCCGCGGCCTCACCGTCGAAATCGCCTTCGTCGCCGCTTTTATCGGCATCGCCTTCCGCTCTCCGGTGGTCATGCTGATCAGTATCCTGCCAGGCCTGTTTCCGATCGTGCTCGCCGGCAGCCTGCTGTGGCTGACGGGGCAGGGGCTGCAGTTCGCCAGCGTCATCGCCTTGACAGTGTCGTTCGGCCTGGGGCTGAGCGCGACCATCCATTTCCTCAACCGCCTGCAGATCGAGGATATCGATCCCAACCCGGCGATCGGCGTCGAGCGCGCGACGATCCTGGTCGGCCCGCCCTTGATCCTGACTTCGGCGGTGCTGGCTTGCGGGCTCGCCATGACGGTGCTGTCGAGCCTGCCGTCGCTGCGGCTGTTCGGCTGGCTCAGCGCCTTTGCCATGGTGGCGGCCCTGGTCGCGGATCTGCTGATGCTGCGGCCGATCGCGATGTTTCTGAGCAGGGTCGTACGTCACGTCGCGCAGCGCTCGTTGCTGCGGCCTTCGGCCAAATCGGATGGATAGCGCGGCTAGCTGCGCCGCAGGGAAATCGAGGCGCCCTTGACCGACGACTGCTTGTCCTGCGACTTGATCGAGACTGATTGCCTGTTGCCGTGGGTGATCAAAGTCAAGGTCGCGGCAAACGCCGAACTCTCGGCCAGAACCTGGAAGTGGCCGTCGTCGGCCTTGCCGGAGAGCGTCCCGGCGATATTGCGCGTCGATTCGCTCCAGACGCCGGTAATCGCGCCGGCGGAATAAGTGGCGCTGCCGCGAAGATCGAAATTGTAGCTGTCGCTCGCGCAGCGGATGTTGAGCTGGAGATTTCTTTGCTCTTCGAGAAAATCGTAGGCCGCCCGGCACCTGATCGGCTCGCGCGTGCCATTCGCCAGTTCGATGTTTCCGGAGCCGGTCCACTGGCCGGCCAGCCGCGCGAACGGCGCGGTGGCTTGCGCCAATGCCACACTTGCGGCGAAAATCAGGAATGTCGACGCCAAGGCCGCGCCGCGCATCGCCCTGTGTGTTGGATGGGATTGCACCGGCATCGAATTGGTCCGAAGCTTTACGCGCGGCGTCGCAAGCAAAGGCTTCGACTCGACAACCGCCTCGACAGTCCCAAGTTCCTTCTTGAAACTCGGGGCAGTCGCTGTGATTGTCAAGCCGTCCCTTTACTTATGCAGGTCTCATGACGATGAAAGCCGGAATTTGCGTCACGTTCGTTCTCGCACTGGTCGCCAGCACACCCGCGATGGCGGCGGGAGATAGGCTCGAGCTGCGGCCCGGCTTGATTTATGTCAGCGGCACGCCGCAGGAGCAGTCTGCGTGCAGCCCAGATGCCGCGAAATTTTGCAGCGATGTGATCCCCGACACATTCAGAGTGCTCGCCTGCCTGAAAGCGCATCGCGAAAAACTGAAGAAGGCCTGCCGGCAAGTTTTGGAGAATCACGGAGAGTAACCGCTGCGGCGCCCGCTATTGAATTACGCGAAAGTGGGGCGCGGGGTCGGCAGGAGAATCAGATACGACCCTCGCCGTTCCAGTTGCGGATCAAAAAGCAGAACCGCAGGCGCGCATTCGTGTTCCATTATACAGGGGACCCGGGTTATACTTTTTTGCCGGGAATTCGCGGGTTATGTCGTCGTTTTGGCAATTTCAGAAGTTAACGACGGCAGTCTGTTGCAGAGAATCGGGAGCCCCGGCGCGTGTTCGTCCGAACCATTGAAGCGTTGCGCAGGGTGCTGCCGCTGGCGGCGGCGTTAGCGCTTGCCGGCAACGGCGCTTTTGCCGATCAGCCGGCCGCGAACGGAGCGCCCGATCCGACCGGCGAATGGCTGGTGGCGAAACGCTACGCCACGATCAGGATCGCCAATTGCGATGGACGGCTGTGGGGAGTGGTCGCCTCGGAAATTCGCCCCAACGTCGATTTCAAGAATCCAGATCCCAAATTGCGGACCCGGCCGACCCTGGGCCTGCCGGTATTGCTGGCGATGAGTCCGGCCAAGCCCAATGAATGGGATGGACAGGTCTATAATTCGCTGGACGGGCATACCTACGACGCCAGCATCAGCATGGTGAACCCGAACACGCTGCGGGTCGAAGGCTGCTTCCTTGGCTTCCTGTGCGGCGGCGAAGATTGGACGCGCGTCGAGCCGCAAGAGCAGCCCGGCAATCCGCCGGGGCTCAACGTCGCGCCGCCCGGACAGCGTCCGCTCACCGGCGTCAATCCGTCTAACTCGGCCGACTATGTCTGTCTAAGTGTCTTCGGACCCGCGTGGCTTGCCCATCAGCGCGGGCTGAAATAGCACCGCCGCCGCCAGCGTACAGACCAGCGACAGCGCCAGCAGCTTGCCCATGCTGGAGGTTCCCGGATGTTGCGACAGCCACAGGCTGCCGAAGGCGGTCGCGGTCGTCAGCGCGCTCCAGATCACGGCGCGGGTCAGGCTCGATTGCAGCAGGTCGGTGTGGCCGGCGCGCCAGGCCATGATGTAATAAATCTTGAAGGCGACGCCGACGCCGAGCAGCAGCGGCAAGGCGATGATGTTGGCGAAATTCAGCGGCATGCCGATCAGCACGCAGATTTCCAGCGTCACCATGCCGGCGAGCAGCAGCGGCAGCAGCGTCAGCAGCACGTCGCCGAAGCGCCGCAAGACGATCCAGAGCAGGATGGCGATCGAGAACAGCGCGTAGGCGCCCGCTTGGAGAAAGGCGCGCACCACCGTCGTGCCGGATTCCAGAATGGATACCGGGCCGCCGATGGCGTTCGGATAGACGGCGAGGGTTGCGCGAGCAAAGGCACGCAGCACCTCGGTGTCGTTGGTATTGCCCCGGGGAGCGGCCTCGACGCGCGCGCGCCCGTCCGCCGTCACCCATTGCGCCTTGAGCGCCTGCGGCAGGTTGTTCCTGGTAATCCGTTCCGCATTCAATTCGCTGTGCAACTGGGCCAAATCTGCCTTGAGCAGAGCAATGAACGCCGCCTGCGTCTTGTCGCGCGCGTCCGCGTTGGCGTGCGCGAGCTTGACGCAATCGGCGGCCAAGCGCCTTGTCGCGTCGGCGCCCGGTCCTTTGTCGCCGCCGGCGAACTTGTTGAGCTGTTCGGCCAGCCCATTCAGCGCGGCGATGTTTTCAGCATCGGATGGCGGTTTCGACGGCTCCTTCTCCAGGATCGGGCTCATGTCCTCGGCAAAGGCCTTGATCAGCTCGAGCTTCTTGTCCTGATCCTCGGGCACAAAACTCAGAAGCGTCATCGTGCTCAGCACCTGCGGCAGTTTTTGCAGGCGCGTGGCGGCCGCCGCTGCGTCGTCGAGAGACGGCATGATCACATTGATCGAGTTGATGCCGACCTGGGGACTATTGCCGAGATCGAGCAGGGTCGAGATCGATTCAGTCCGCGGGTTGCGCAGGTGGATCGGATCGAAGTCGAAGGTCAGGAAGTAAAGGAGCGGCGCCCCGATCACGGCGACCGCGACCGTCCCGACGATTACCGGCACGCGCTGCTTTTGCAGGAAGCGATCGACCGGCGCCAGCACGCGATAGCCGACGGGCTCCGGCTCGCCGGCCGGATTGAGCACGGTGATCAGCGCCGGCAGCAGCGTGATGCTGGTCAGATAGGCGATCAGCATGCCGACGCCGGCGATCTGCCCGAGTTCGGACACGCCGAGATAGGCGGTTGGCAGGAACGAGAAAAATCCGGCCGCCACCGCCGCGGCCGCGAGCGTCAATGGCACGCCGACTTTTTTTGCCGCCTGCGCCAGCGCCGGACGAAGCTCGGGAACCAAATGCCGCTCGGCGCGATAGCGCACCGAAAACTGGATGGCGAAATCGACGCCCAGGCCGACAAACAACACCGCGAAGGCGACCGATATCAAATTCAGCGCGCCGACCGTCATCAAGCCGAGCGCCGCGGTGATTGCGAGTCCGACGAAGAGATTGATGAAGACGGCGGCGATCAACCGCGCCGACTTCAGGGCGAGCCACAGAATGACCAGCACGACGATGACCGTGCTGACGGTATTGACCACGGCGCCCTGCTGCACGGTCGCAAACTCCTCGTCGGCCATCGGCACCGAGCCGGTCAGCCGCACACGCGCCTGATATTTTGCCGCGAGCTGCAACTCGCTGGCGGCCTGCCGGATGGCATCGCTCGATGCCTCCCCGGGTTTGAGCGCCGAGAAATTCAACACCGGGCGCACGTCGATGATGCGGCGCAGGTCGTCAGGCGTCGGCTTGCCGCCGCTCAACATTTCCTGCCAGGAAAATGCCGCCGGCCGGCCGGCGAGCGCGTCCTCGATCGTCGTTGCGGCCATCGACAGCGGGCGCACCAGCCCGTCGAGCGTGACCATATGGTTTTGCACGCCGACGAGTCCGAGCGACATCGCTCGCGTGAGGCCGCGCAGGCTGGGGTCGCCGGCAAGCGTGCTGATCAACGGCGCCGCCTGCGTCAGCCCTTCGGTCAGGCTGGCAACGCGGTCGGCCGGTTGAAACAGCAATCCATTGCGCAGGAAAAAATCGCTGCCGCCCATGTCCTCGATCGATCGGAATAAATCCCTATGCTGCGCCAGCCGCTGCACGAGCTCGGCGCTGGCGATCGAGGCCAGTTCCGCCGTGGGCGCGTCGACAACCACCAGCGTCGACTCGAAATGGCCGGGAAAGGCCTTATCGATGGCCGCTTCCCGCTGGCGCCAGTCGAGATCTGGGGAAATCAGCTTGTTGATGTCGGTGCTGATGGCGAAATGACGGGTCGAATAGACCCCCGAAGCCAGGCCCGCCAACAGGGCCAAGGCTATGATCGGCCAAGGGAATCGGGTACAGACCCGGACGATGGCGGTGATGGTGGCCTCAAGCATTGGCAATCCTGCTGTCAGGCCGGGTCATACATAGGGACTCGCCGGGACGGCAAATTCAAAATATTAAAAAGGGAACTTTTGCGCAGGTGGCAGATTAACGTTGACTGAGAACCTCCGGCGAAACGCGAGCGAGGTCCGCAGGGGCGGCGACCAAGATTTTCCCGGGGGTTCCGCCATATGCATCAGCCTCCAAGTTTGGTGTTGAAGGGGTAATGACGCATGACGGCTCCCAATGGGGAATTCCTGACCAATCCGGCCCAACCGCTTCTCGACTCCATCACGAGCCCCGCCGATTTACGGCAGATTAATTCGCGGCACCTGCAACAGGTCGCCGACGAGTTGCGGGCTGAGACCATCAGCGCGGTGGCCGTCACCGGCGGCCACCTCGGCGCCAGTCTCGGCGTCGTCGAACTGACGGTGGCCCTGCATTACGTCTTTAATACGCCGGACGACAAGTTGATCTGGGACGTCGGGCATCAGGCCTATCCGCACAAGATCCTGACCGGCCGCCGCGGTCGCATCCGCACCTTGCGCAGCGGCGGTGGGCTGTCCGGTTTCACCAAGAGAGCGGAGAGCGAATACGATTGTTTTGGAGCGGCGCATTCTTCGACCTCGATTTCGGCCGGCCTCGGCATGGCGGTGGCGCGCGACCTTGCCGGTGAGCGGCACAACGTGATTTGCGTCATCGGCGACGGCGCGATCTCCGCCGGCATGGCCTATGAGGCCATGAACAATGCCGGCGCCATGAACCGGCGCCTCATCGTCATTCTGAACGACAATGAAATGTCGATTGCGCCCCCGGTTGGCGCCATGTCGAACTATCTGAGCCGGCTGCTGTCCAGCCCGACCTTCATGACGTTGCGCGACATCGGCAAGCAATTTGCCGACCGGCTGCCGAAATTCATCAAGGACAAGGCCGCACTCGCCGAGGAACTGGCGCGCGGCTTCGTTACCGGCGGCACGCTGTTCGAAGAGCTCGGCTTCTATTATGTCGGCATCGTCGACGGCCACGATCTCGGCCAGCTCGTGCCGGTGCTGGAGAACGTTCGCGACGCCGACAACGGGCCGATCCTCATTCACGTGCGCACGCAGAAGGGCAAGGGGTACGCTCCGGCCGAAGCGTCGCAAGACAAATATCACGGCGTCGTCAAATTCGACGTGGCCACCGGCAAGCAGCAGAAGGCGGTCTCCAACGCGCCGTCCTATACCAAGGTCTTCGGCGAAGCGCTGGTCAAGGAGGCAGAGAAGGACAAGCGCATCGTCGCCATCACCGCGGCGATGCCGTCGGGCACCGGCGTCGATATCTTCGGCAAGGCGTTTCCCGACCGCACGTTCGACGTCGGCATTGCCGAGCAGCACGCGGTGACCTTCGCGGCGGGCCTGGCGACGCAGGGCTACAAGCCGTTCGTCGCGATCTATTCGACGTTTCTGCAGCGCGCCTACGATCAGGTCGTGCACGACGTGGCGATCCAGCGGCTGCCGGTGCGCTTCTGCATGGATCGCGCCGGCCTGGTCGGCGCCGACGGGCCGACGCATGCCGGCTCCTTCGATCTTGCCTATCTCGGTTGTCTGCCGGGCTTCGTCATCATGGCGGCGGCCGACGAGGCCGAACTCGTCCACATGGTGGCGACGGCGTCGGCGATCGACGATCGGCCGTCCGCCCTGCGCTATCCGCGCGGCGACGGCGTCGGCGTCGAAATGCCGCCAACCGGCGTGCCGCTCGAGATCGGCCGCGGCCGCGTCATCAGGCAGGGGAGCACCGTCGCGCTGCTGTCGCTCGGCACGCGCCTTGCCGAATGTCTGAAGGCGGCGGAAATGCTCGCAGCGCACGGATTGTCGACGACGGTCGCCGATGCGCGCTTCGCCAAACCGCTCGACGCCAATCTCATTCTTCGTCTCGCCCGCCAGCACGAGCTGCTCATCACCATTGAGGAAGCCGCCATCGGCGGCTTCGGCGCCCACGTCATGCAATTGCTTGCCGAGGACGGCGCGCTGGAGCGGCCCGGCTTCAAGATGCGCAGCATGGTGCTGCCCGACGTCTTCATCGATCAGGATTCGCCGGCGGCCATGTACGCCAAAGCCGGGCTCGACGCGAACGGCATCGTCGCCAAGGTCTTCGATGTCTTTGGCGCGCGTCACGTTCCTGAATTGCAGCCGGCTGAGATCGCCTTCCTTGCCGAGCGGGCGCAGCGCCGCCGGCAGGCGAAAGCGAACGGGAAAATGAACGGGGGCACGGTATGAAGGTC
>Ga0335083_10001304_pt1 | contig 34584 bp, 27 predicted proteins | sample Lox_Sample_42_FD_206716 | JGI IMG/M metagenome (GOLD analysis project Ga0335083, IMG submission 206716) | Soil microbial communities from Loxahatchee National Wildlife Refuge, Florida, United States - Lox_Sample_4.2 | ecosystem: Environmental > Terrestrial > Soil > Wetlands | place: USA...
AAGCCATCTCGACAATGCGGTTCGGCATGTGCGCACGATGGTCGACGTTCCCCTCGTGATGGTCGCGTCGCCCGCCATGAAGGCCCGGTTCGAAAGCGGCGCGGTCGCGCTTGATGACATGCAGTTCATCCTGCCGGTGTCGCCGCATCAGCGGCCCGAATGGGCGCACGACCTGTTTGCGGAACTTGGGTGCGAGCCGCGGCTAATGCCGCTTTTCCTCGATTTCCCTGATGTGATCCAGGACATGGTCGAGAAGGATCTTGGCGTCACCATTCTCATGCTCGAGCAGGTGCAGACCAGCATCGCGGCCGGGCGCCTGGCCATATTCGGTCAGCCTCTGCGGCCCATGCGACGAATCCTGGCGCGCCGGCCCTTTGCACCGGAAGCGGCGGATATCGTTGAGCGGTTTCTCGCCGCGGCGGAGGCGAGACCGGCGCTCGCGGCCCTCTAGCCCTGCGCGGCAGCCCTCAGTGCACGACTTCGGTGTGGCTGTTGTCGGCCCCGGTTGTCGGCGCATCGCCACCATTGCCGACCGGCCTGCCGTCCACGCCCTGGATAACCGCATCGACGAGCAGGCGGTCACCGTTCGAGAAGATCAGCTTGAATTCCATCTTTCCCGCAGCGATCGCCTGCGGATTGATCTGCCAGATCATGAGATGCTTGCCACCCGGCGCAAACTTCACTTTCTGCCCGGCTGGAACATCCACCGTCTGTATCGGTTGCATGGAAGCCATGTTTCCAGCTGTGGTCATACTCTGGTGCATTTCGAGGCGTACCGCGGCGTCGGTCTCCACGGCGAGCAGGGTCACGGGCTGGGCACCGCCATGGATCGTGAAATAGCCCGCCGCGGGGTTGTCCGGATCGGGGCTAAGGCGAACATAGGCGCCATCCACATAAAGAGGCTTGGCCCGTTGGCATGAAGCAAGCGCCAGAATCGCGATGATCGGCGCAGCGGCGAACAGCGATTGGGTGCGCGAAAAACGCCTTGTCATGATCGGCCTTCCTTTATGCGGGACCCGCAGCACGTCGCTAGGGCGTTCCAGCGGCCGTCGCAATGGCGCTTTTTTCCGGTGTCGCAACTCCCCGGCCCAGTCAGCCTTGTACAGTCTCAAAGCCATCCTATATCCGGCGCTGAATGCGGGAACCCGTTGGCACCATGCGGCGGCGAGGAGACCGTAAACCGCTGAAACATTTTGGGGTTTGAAGAGGAACAACATGGGTAAGGTTATCGGGATCGATCTGGGCACGACCAACAGCTGCGTCGCGGTGATGGAAGGCGGCAAGCCCAAGGTGATCGAAAATGCGGAAGGTGCTCGCACGACGCCTTCCATCGTCGCCTTCGCCAAGGACGGCGAGCGCCTGATCGGTCAGCCGGCCAAGCGCCAGGCGGTCACCAATCCGGACAATACGATCTTCGCGGTGAAGCGCCTGATCGGCCGCCGCTTCGATGATCCGATGACCAAGAAGGACATGGAACTCGTCCCCTACACGATCGCCAAGGGCTCGAACGGCGACGCCTGGGTAAAGGCCGGCGGCAAGGACTACAGCCCGTCCCAGATTTCCGCCTTCATCCTCCAGAAGATGAAGGAAACCGCCGAGAGCTATCTTGGCGAGACCGTCACCCAGGCCGTCATCACCGTTCCCGCCTATTTCAACGACGCCCAACGTCAGGCGACGAAGGACGCCGGCCAGATCGCCGGCCTTGAAGTGCTGCGGATCATCAACGAGCCGACTGCCGCCGCGCTCGCCTATGGCATGGAGAAGCAGGACGGCAAGACCATCGCCGTCTATGACCTTGGCGGCGGCACGTTCGACATCTCGATCCTCGAGATCGGCGACGGGGTGTTCGAAGTGAAGTCGACCAATGGCGACACGTTCCTGGGCGGCGAGGATTTCGACTCCAAGCTCGTTGAATATCTCGCGGAGGGCTTCAAGAAGGACGAGGGCATCGACCTCACCAAGGACAAGCTTGCCCTTCAGCGCCTCAAGGAAGCGGCCGAGAAGGCCAAGATCGAGCTGTCCAGCGCGGCGACGACCGAGGTCAATCTGCCCTTCATCACCGCGGACCAGAACGGCCCCAAGCATCTCGTCAAGACGATCAGCCGCGCCGATCTCGAGCGTCTCGTCGCCGATCTCATCAAGCGCACGCTCGATCCCTGCAAGAAGGCGCTGGCTGACGCGGGCGTGAGTGCGAGCGACATCAGCGAGGTCGTCCTCGTCGGCGGCATGACTCGTATGCCGCGTGTGCGCGAAGTTGTGAAAGAATTCTTCGGCAAGGAACCGCACACAGGCGTTAATCCCGATGAGGTCGTCGCCATGGGCGCCGCCATCCAGGCGGGCGTGCTGCAGGGCGACGTCAAGGATGTTCTCCTGCTCGATGTGACCCCGCTGAGCCTTGGCATCGAGACGCTGGGCGGTGTGTTCACCCGCATGATCGACCGCAACACGACGATCCCGACCAAGAAGAGCCAGGTCTATTCGACCGCTGACGATAATCAGCAGGCGGTGACCATCCGCGTCTTCCAGGGCGAGCGCGAAATGGCGGCGGACAACAAGCTGCTCGGCCAGTTCGACCTGGTCGGCATCCCGCCGGCGCCGCGCGGCGTGCCGCAGATCGAGGTCACCTTCGACATCGACGCCAATGGCATCGTCAACGTGTCCGCCAAGGACAAGGGCACCGGCAAGGAGCAGCAGATCAAGATCCAGGCTTCGGGTGGCCTCAGCGACGTCGACATCGACCAGATGGTCAAGGACGCCGAGCGCTTCGCCGAGGAAGACAAGAAACGCCGCGAGGCGGCCGAGGCGAAGAACAGCGCCGAAAGCCTCGTTCACACCACCGAGCGCCAGCTTGCCGAGCATGGCGACAAGGTCGACGCGAGCCTCAAGGGCGAGATCGAGACCGCCGTCGCCGCGCTCAAGAGCGCCGTCGAGGGCGGCGATGTCGAGGCGATGAAAAGCAAGACGCAGGAGCTTGCCCAGGTCTCGATGAAGATGGGCCAGGCGATCTACGAGAAGGAGCAGGCGGCCGCGGCCTCGCCGGGCGGCGAAGGCGGCGCGGGCGAATCTGCCCCCCACGAAGATGTCGTCGACGCCGAATTTTCTGAAGTCGACGAAGACCATAAGGGCTGATGTCTGACCCTGCGGGCCTGCTCGTGTCTCCCACAAGCGAGCGGGTCCGCAGAGGGGGGCGGTAACGGACATGAGCACCGAAATCGACTATTACGAACTGCTCGAGGTCGAGCGGACAGCCAATGCGGATGAGCTGAAGACGGCCTATCGGCGTCTCGCCATGCGCTATCACCCCGACAAGAATCCCGGTTGCGGCGACAGCGAGGCGCGGTTCAAGGCGGTCAGCGAGGCCTATGATTGCCTCAAGGATCCGCAAAAGCGCGCCGCCTATGACCGTTTTGGCCATGCTGCGTTCCGGCAAGGTGGCATGGGCGGTGCTGGCGGGTTCGGCGGCGCAGATTTCGCTGATTTTTCAGATATTTTTGATACGATCTTTGGATCGGGTTTCGGCGGCGGCCGCGGGGCACAGCAACAGCGCCGTGGCGCCGACCTGCGCTACGACATGGAAATCACGCTCGAGGAAGCCTTTCACGGCAAGGACAGGTCGATCTCGATCGAGGTCTCGACCAAATGCGAGAGCTGCGATGGCAGCGGCGCCGAGCCGGGAACGAATGTCGAGACCTGTCCGACCTGCGCAGGCCATGGCAAGGTGCGGGCGCAGCAGGGCTTCTTCGTCGTCGAGCGGACGTGCCCCAGCTGCCACGGCGCCGGCCAGCGCATCAAGACGCCATGCCGCGCCTGTCGGGGCGAGGGCCGGGTGGACAAGGAGCGCACGCTCGACGTCAAGGTGCCACCCGGTGTCGACGAAGGCACGCGGATCAGGCTGGCGGGGCAGGGCGAGGCCGGGCCGCGCGGGGCGCCGCCGGGCGACCTCTATATCTTCCTGCACGTGAAGCGGCATGCGATCTTCGAGCGCGATGGCGTCAACCTGTTCTGCCGCGTCCCGATCAGCTTCACCTTGGCAGCACTCGGCGGTTCCATCGACGTGCCGGGACTCGACGGGCAGGTCCATGAAATCCGCATTCCGTCCGGCATCCAGTCAGGCAAGCAGGTACGCCAGCGGGCGGCAGGCATGCCGGTGCTCAACGGGCGCGGGCAGGGCGATCTCGTCATGCAGATCGATGTCGAGACGCCGACCAAGCTCAGCGCGAAACAGAAGGAACTGCTCGAGGAGTTCAGATCGACCGAAACTGGCGAGGAATGCCCGCAGGCGAAGAGCTTCTTCCAGAAGCTCAAGGACGCCCTGTCGAGCTAGGCGGATGGACCGGCGAACCTTTGTCGGGGTGGGCGTCGTCGCCGGTCTCGCAGCTTTGCCGGCGGGCGTGCGCGCCGCCAGGCCGGACGAGGACGCCGCGATCCGCCAGCGCGTCGCCGATCTCTACAAGGCTTTCTCCGCAGGGGATGTCCCGCGCTATCGCAGCTTTCTCGCGGATGACTATCTGCTGCTCGAAAATGGCGAAATCATCGATCGCGACGGCGATCTGGCCTTCTTCATGGAGCGCCCCGAAGGCTTTCAGCGGACAGACAGCTTTGATTTCCGCCATGTGGGCGTCATTGGCGACATGGCCTACGCGGTCTATTTCGTGAATTCGGTCGCCAGCGATCCGCATACACCGCCCAGGTCTCTGCATTGGCTGGAAAGCATTGCATTCCGCAAGAGCAAGGGCGAATGGCTCTGCGTCCTCATCCATACGACGGTAATCGTGCCGCCCCAGACCGAGGTGATCGGCACCGACAAGGGCTGATCAGCGGCAGATTATTTCGGCAGGTCAATCCGGGTGCCGTCCGGCGTATCGGCAACGACCAGTTCGGCAATCGCCTCCCCGACCACATCGGGCGTCTTGAGCGTCGCAGGATCCTCACCCGGATAGGCGCGTGCGCGCATCACGGTCCGGGTCGGGCCCGGGTTGACGATGTGCGTCCGGATTTTCGAGACGTTGCGCACTTCCTGGCCATAGGCGCTGATCAGCACGTCGAGCGCAGCCTTGCTGGCACCGTAAGCGCCCCAATAAGCGCGGGGATTGGTGGCGGCGACGCCTGTCGAAAGGGCGATCACCCGCGCGTCACTGCTCGCCCGCAGCATCGGATCGAATGCCGCAATCAGCGCCTGCGGCGCGGAGACGTTGAGTGTCATCTGGCGCGCGAATTCCTTCACATCGATCGCGGGAACGGCGGCGAGGCTGCCCAAAGTCGCAGCATTCAGCACCAGTATGTCCAGCGCCTGCCAGCGATCCGAAATGGCATTGGCGAGGCGGCCGATGCTCTCGCCGTCGGTGAGGTCGAGCGGCGCGATGGTTGCACTCCCGCCGGCCTTGTGGATCGCCTCCTCGACGCTTTCGAGGTCGGTCGAAGAGCGTGCGACGAGGATGACATGCGCGCCGCGCGCGGCCAGCGACTTGGCCGTCTCCGCGCCAATGCCGCGGCTCGCGCCGGTGACCAGCGCAAGCCGTCCCTGCAATGGCTGCCCCTCACTCGGCGAAGTCGTCATCCGCTCCGTCCGATAGGGGCTCGAGCACGCGCTCGCTCAGCAGTTCCAGCTGATTGACCTCGGTCAGGTCATCGAGATCGGTGAGCGTGGTCGGATAGTCGCCGGTGAAGCAGGCATCGCAATATTGCGGGCTTGCGCCGTTGCGATTCTGCTCGCCGACCGCCTTGTAAAGCCCATCGATCGAGACGAAGGCGAGGCTGTCGGCGTGGATGTAAGCCGCCATCTGCGCGATATCCATGCGCGAGGCGAGCAGCTTGGCCCGCTCGGGCGTATCGACACCATAGAAGCAGCTGTGCCGCGTCGGCGGGCTGGCGATGCGCATATGCACTTCCCTGGCGCCGGCATCGCGCATCATCTGAACGATCTTGAGACTGGTCGTGCCGCGCACGATCGAATCGTCGATGAGCACGATGCGCTTGCCGTCGATCAATGCGCGATTGGCATTATGCTTCAGCTTGACGCCGAGATGCCGGACCTTGTCGCCGGGCTGGATGAAGGTGCGCCCGACATAATGCGAGCGGATGATGCCGAGCTCGAAGGGGATGCCGGATTGCTGGGCATAGCCGATCGCCGCCGGCGTGCCGCTGTCCGGCACGGGAATGACGAGATCGGCGTCGACCGGGCTCTCCATCGCGAGCTGCGCGCCGATCGCCTTGCGCACGCCATAGACGCTGTTGCCGTCGACGATCGAATCCGGCCGCGAGAAATAGACGTGCTCGAAAATGCAGGGCCGTGGCTTCACATTGTCGCCGAAGGGCCGATGCGAGCGGATTTCGCCGCCCTGCGTCACCACGATCAGCTCGCCGGGCTCGACCGAGCGGATATAGTCCGCGCCGACGACATCGAACGCCACGGTCTCGGATGCGAAGATCACCGTCTCGCCGATCCGGCCCATGACGAGCGGGCGGATGCCCAGCGGATCGCGGCAGGCGATGAGCGCGTCATTGGTGAGGCAGATCAGCGAATAGGCGCCCTCGACCTGTTTCAGCGCGTCGATGAAGCGGTCGAGCAAAGTGCGGTAGCGCGACTTGGCGACGAGGTGGATGATGACCTCGGTGTCGCTGGTCGACTGGAAGATCGCGCCCTCGCGCACCAGCCGTTTGCGCAGGTTCATCGCGTTGGAGATGTTGCCGTTATGGGCGACCGCAAAGCCGCCCGAGGCCAGCTCGGCATAGAGCGGTTGCACATTGCGCAGCGCTGTCTCGCCGGTCGTCGAATAACGCACATGACCGCAGGCGACACTGCCGGCGAGCTGGAGGATCACATCCTCGCGGTCGAAATTGCCGGCGACATGGCCCATGGCTCGGCTGCTGTGGAAATCGCGGCCGTCCCAGCTGGTGATTCCCGCCGCTTCCTGGCCGCGATGCTGGAGCGCATGAAGCCCCAGCGCGACCATGGCCGACGCCCGCTCCGCGCCGTAAACACCGAAAATCCCACACTCTTCCCGTAATTTGTCGTCGTCAAAGGGATGGGTGGTCAGCATGCGTCCTGCACTCTAGGCCAGCGAATCCGGCGGCATGCTTGCCGCCGTCTTGGCCGCGCATATAGGAGGGCGGATCGGCTTTGTCGCCCCATTGTCATAAAAAATGCTGTGCCGCACCAGATGACCGGTGATTGCAATTACCCTGTTTGGCCGCCGCGCGCACGGTAAGCGGCAATGAAGGGCGCGAGGAACGCGCGATAGGGCTCTGCCGCACCGATACCCTCGCGGTGGATCGGGCGGCGCACCTGCACCATGCTGGCGGTCGGGGCGGGGCGGCGGTTCTCATGCGGCGCGAAGACCTGCGGCTGCTCGGCAAGACCGCAATGTGCAAGGATGCGCCGGATTTCAGCGGCCGGGTCCGTGACCAGTGTCTCATAGGGCACGACCAAAAGCCGGTCGCCGAGAATGTCCTGCCAGCGCGCCAGCAGTTCCTCCTCGATGCGGAAGTGCTCGGCCATGTCTTCCCAGTCATAGCTCCAGGGCTGGACTCCGCCCAGGAAGCTGGTGCGGAAGCACGACCAGGCCCGGTCGAGCGCGTCGCGCGTGATCCAGATCAAGGGCGCTTCAGGCAGAAGCGAGGCAGCAACGCCAAGGGCGCGGCTGGTGTCGACCGCCTTGTTGACGATGCGTCCCGGCGCGGGAAATCGCTCGGCGAGCCAATGGTCCCAGAGGCGCGCGGCCGGGGCCGCCCCCTGGGCCTGGACATAGCGCGCCACGGCGTCGAGCGAAGGGCCACCGACCTCGTTCGAGAGCAGCGAGAGCGTGTTGACTTCGCCACCGTCGCCGACATCGCCATGCGCGGTCAGGATCTGTTCGACCAGTGTCGTGCCCGAGCGGGGGAGGCCGATGACGAAGATCGCGCGGCCGGTCGGCTCACTTTGCGCGCCGGCAAGGGCAGCGATCTGCTCCGCGCCATAGCCGTCGAGAGCCGTGGCCGCTTCCGCACGGTCTTGTCGCGCATCATAGGCAAGCATCGACTTCATCAGCCGCGCACCCTGCGCGAAGGCTTCGAACGCAGGTTCATGCTCGCCGCGATCGGCATGGACCCTGCCCAGCGCATAGCGATGGAGGGCGCGCTCGTTCGCAGGCGCGCCAGCCATGGCCGCTCCAGCGGCAACAATCTGGTCCGCCAGCGCCGGTTCGGCGACGAGATTGGCCGACTGGGCGAGCAGCAGCCATGCCGAGCCCATTTGCGGGCGCGATGTGACGACGCGCTCCAGGCAATGCCGCGCATCTTGAGCATCGCCAAGGTTCAGCGCCGCGACGGCGCGGCTATAGGCGTTGGAAATCGGATCGGGCAGATTGTCGGGGATCGAGCGGAGCAGCGCATCGGCCTCGCCCACGAAACCGAAATCGAAGAGCAGGGCCGCCTTGCGATAGGTGCCGGCATCGCCCCCGCCGGATGCTTCGGCAAACAGGTCCGCGGCCTTTCGCGCCAGGCCGAACTCGCCGATTTCCGTGGAGAGATAGGCAAGCTGCTCCCACTGCTCGCCCATCGGCGCGCGCAAGGCCACAAGCTTCGCAATGATGTCGCAGAGGGTTTCCCGGTCCCGCCGTTCAAGTGCGGGTCCGATCCGGTCGACCAGTGTGAGGACGTTGACGAGATCGCGGTCGGCCATGATTTCCTGTGCAAGAACGGTGCGTTTGCGCTACGCGCCATCACTGACGATGTGACGGGGATGAGCTCTGCCGTACGACTCGGGCGCCGGGGTGACGCGGTCAGGCGCAGCAGTCGCCCTGCCCATGAAATAATGACTCTGAGCGATCCCCTCTTTGTGCGGATTTGCAGTTTTGGTGTCGTCTACCGGGTAAGCTGTTCTGTTATCATTTTTGTTTCAGCCGTGAAATCCGCCCGTTCTCATGGTAAATTTCACCCGCAGCTTGTTTCGGCGCATCAACGGCTTGCTCGCCCGGTCCGGCGCGGACATAGTGGCGAAAGGGGAGGGTGCCAGACCGCAAAGGTCGGCTCCGGATGACGAAAGTCGCTGGGTATCGAAACAGGGGATCCCAAGGGGCAAAAGCCCATTCAGGTCCGGGCGGATGTTCTCCGCGACTGGACGCCCTCCACGCGCCAACCTGCCGGCTTTACCCTCGGCTTCGCGCCGATGACCGACAAGGGCGGAGGAATATCGGCCAGAGACGACGGCCAGTGGAGCGATGCCGATCTCAAGCGTGCGATGGCGGCGGCTCGCGAGTCCGCATTGGCCTCCTATCGTGTCGAGATTGCGCCGGACGGTACTATTTCCATCATTGTCGCCGGGACGTCGCCAAAGCGCTAAAAACCGCCCCGGCGATTCGCTTGCCGCGCGGAGAGTGCACAAGTCTTCATTGCTTGCCCACCCCACTTGCCGTTAATCTCGGCACGTCGCGGAACCGGGGGGCAGGCCGTGCTGGATCATGCAAATAAGTCACGCGCCTGGCCGCTCTGGCCGTTCCGCGCCCTCATCATTTTTTTGATCGTCCTCAGCGCCGAAGGACTCGTTGAGCAGACGTCCTCTGTTCTGATCGGCCGGCCCGTATTGGCTCAGGAGCCGACATACGGAACAACAATGGGCATGACGCTTAGCCCGGATTCGTCCGGAAAGATGGGTTGGCGGACGGTGCTGACCATTGCGCCTGGAGACGCGGCCGACAAGGCCGGCGTCAGGCCAGGGGACTCGATCCGTTTCGAGAATTTTCTCGGAAGCCGTTGGGCGTGGCAGCCTGGAGAGCGCGCGAACGTGACCCTGGAGCGTGGCGGCAGGCGCATCGACGCGACTCTGATCGCTCAGCCTCTTCGCACGCCGCCCCACTTGGCCGGGGGCCTTTGGTTGGCGGGGGCGATCCTGGGTTTGATGACCGTCGGTTTCTCGCTGCTGCTCCTGATCCGCGGATGGAGCAATCGGGCGGCGATCATGCTGAGCCTGTTCGCCATGATGATGGACAACAATCTGGTGATGGCCTGGTTGCCCGCTTGGCTTGTCGACCTCGCCGTGTTGACGGTTTATCTCCTGGCGGTTCCGTTCATAGGGCTCGGCTTTCTGATTTTCGTACTCGATCTTTCCGGCGGTCCGGCCAGCCGGCGGCAGGAGGGGCTTGTCTATGCACTCGGTGTGGCGTTCATGGTCGTCTTCTTCCTGATCGAGATCGTCCAGACCCTCTATCTTCCGTCACTCGTGCCGTTGAACTGGCTCACGACCATTGCACCCCTCGCACACCAACTCTGCGGCCTGACGATCCTGGCGTGGAATTATCGCCGCAATGATGCGACCGCCCGCAACCGCATCAAGATCGCCGGTTCCGCTTACCCGCTTCTAGCGTTGACAACAGTGATAGCGGCGCTTTGCCAGGTTCTTGGCGCAAAGCCGCTGGTCGGACAGTGGGTCAATCTGCTGGGCATTTTCGGTTCGCTCGGACTCCTGTCCTATGCCGTACTCAAGCAGCGATTGTTCGACTTCGGCTTCGCGATCAACCGCACCCTTGTCTATGGCGGCGTGAGCTTCACGCTGCTCGCTGCCTTCGGTCTCGCTGAATGGGGCGCCGACCATCTCGTGCCGGAGGCCTGGCACAGAGAAAGCGCGCTCTACAGCGCGGGCATCGCCCTGATACTCTTCCTGTCCTTCCATCGCCTGCGCGACTGGTTCGAGCATCATATCGAACGGCTGTTCTTCCACGACTGGCAGCGGTCGGAAGCATCGCTCAAACGCTTCGTCGGGAGCGCCGGCCATTTCGAGCAACCGCCCGCCCTGTGTCGCGGCTTTCACGATGCGTTGCTCGCCTTCACGCGCGGCACCGCCGCATCGATCTATCTGCGCGGCGCGGACGGAACCTACGTCGCCCAGGCGGGTGAGATCGGGGATGCGCCCATGGTCTTCGAGGCGGACGATCCTGCCTTCGCGCTGATGCGCAGCGAGCGAAAGCCGGTCATTCTGTCGGGAGGTGGCGCTCGGCTTCCGGGCGCGTTGGCGCTGCCGATGCTCGATCAGGACAGCCTGCTCGGTTTCGTGCTGGTCGGAAACAAGGCGGACGGCGCCCTATACCGCCCAGACGAAATCGAAAATCTGGGCTGGGCCGCCCTCCAGGTCGGCCTCGACATCCAAGCACTGAAAGCCCGACGGCTGGAAACGGAAGTCGCCGGTCTCAAGGCCAGCCTCGACTGGTCCCTGAAGAGCCGAGAGCAACTCGCCCAAGAGAGGGACCGGCTCGCCGGCCTGCTCGAGCAGCTGTCGCCGCAATCCTGAACCGACCTTCCGCGCGCCTCCCAAAGACATTGTCAACATGACTGGCGATCCCCGCGCGACCGTTCTAAAGGGGCGCGATGCACGCGCTTGCCAATCCGCGCCGATTCCTGAGCCTGGCGAAACCGCTGACCGCATGGCTGTTCTGGCCGGGCGTGGCGCTGATCGTCCTTGGCTGCCTCGCCGGGCTGTTCATTGCCCCCGCCGACTATCTGCAGGGCGACAATGCCCGCATCCTCTACATCCATGTGCCCGCCGCCTGGCTCAGCATGGCGGGATGGAGTGCGATGACGGTTGCGGGCATCGTCCAGCTCGTCTGGCGGCATCCGCTGGCCAGCGTCGCGGGCCGCGCCACCGCCGAGCCTGGCGCCCTTTTTACGGCGATCACGCTTGCCACCGGCTCGATCTGGGGCCGCCCGACCTGGGGCACCTGGTGGGAATGGGACGGACGCATGACCTCCATGCTGATCCTGCTTTTCCTGTATCTCGGCTATATCGCGCTGGCGCGGGCGAGCGCCGACAATGAGGAAAGCGGCGGCGCGAGCAAGGTGACGGCGCTGTTCGCGCTGGTCGGCGCGATCAACCTGCCGATCATCCATTATTCGGTGACCTGGTGGAACAGCCTGCACCAGGGCTCCAGCATCAGCCTGTTCGGCGGCAGCAGCATCGCCGGCTCCATGCTCTGGCCGCTGGGCTTGACGGTCACGGGTTTCACGCTCTGGTTCGCGGCCATTGTCCTGCTGCGGATGAGGGCCATATTGGCGCAGACGCGCATCGAGGCGCGGCAGCGCCGCATGGCGCGAGGCTGAGCAAGTGAACCCGTGGCCCTTCGTCATTTCGGCTTATGCCATCACCTTGATCGGGACGGCGCTTGCCAGCCTCTGGGCGTGGCGCACGGCCATCTCGGCCGAGGCGCGGGCCGACGCGTCGCGGGACCGGGATTGACATCATGGCGGTGACGACCGCTCCGGCGCGCCGGGGCCTCAAGGCCAAGCATCAGCGGCTCATTCTCGTGCTGCTCGCACTCGCCGCCATGATCGGCGCCGTGCTGCTCGCCATGTCGGCGCTGAAGGACCAGGCCGCCTATTTCTATTATCCGAGCGAAGCTTTGGCGGCGCATGTCGAACCGGGCCGGGCAGTCCGTATCGGCGGCATGGTCGTCCCCGGCAGCATCAAACGTCAGCCGGATGGCGTCACCATCCGTTTCACGCTGAGCGACGGCAAGGCGCAACTCCCGGCGACCTTCTCCGGTATCGTACCGGACCTCTTCCATGAAGGTTCGGGCGCGACGGCCGAGGGCGCTTTCGATGCCTCCGGCACCTTCCACGCGACGGATCTGCTCGCCAAACATGACGAGCGCTACATGCCGCGCGAAATGGGCGGTCTTCATTATGACGAGAAGACCCACAAGCTTGTGGCCGCGGCCAAATGATGGCTGACGCATGATTGCCGAGACCGGTCTCGCGATGCTCTGGCTTGCCGCGACGCTGGCCGCGCTCCAGCTCTTCCTGGCCTGGGTGACTGTCGCGCGCGGCAATGACGGCGCGGCGCGGCTCATGCACCCGGTCGCGCTGCTGCAGGGCGCGCTGACGGCGGGCGCCTTCGCGTTGCTCATCACGCTCTTCCTGCGCTCGGATATGTCGGTGCTGCTCGTGGCCGAGAACAGCCACTCGATGAAGCCGTTCATCTACAAGTTCGCCGGCACCTGGGGTAATCATGAAGGGTCGCTGCTGCTCTGGGTGACGGTGATGAGCGTCGCCGGCACGGCAGTCGCCTTGTTCGAGCGGGGGCTCGATCGCGCCACCCATTTTGCGACGCTCGGCGCGCAGGCGGCGATTTCGCTCGGCTTCTATGCCTTTCTGCTGTTCGCCTCCAACCCCTTCGCTCGGCTGAACCCGCCGGCGCCGGACGGACGCGGGCTCAATCCTTTGCTGCAGGACCCGGGGCTCGCCTTCCATCCGCCCACGCTCTACCTCGGCTATGTCGGGCTTTCGGTGGCCTTTTCCTTCGCGGTCGGCGCCCTGTTGACGCGCCAGGTCAATGCGCGCTTCGCTCGTGCAATGCGGCCATGGGTGCTTGTCGCATGGATGTTCCTGACGCTCGGCATCACCGCGGGCAGCTACTGGGCCTATTATAGCCTGGGCTGGGGCGGATGGTGGTTCTGGGATCCGACCGAAAATGCCTCGCTGATGCCCTGGCTGGCGGCGACGGCGCTGTTTCACAGCATTTCGGTGCTCGCTGCCCGCGATGCCCTGCGCGCCTGGACGATCATGCTCTCGGTCGTCGCCTTCGCCATGTCGATGATCGGCACATTCCTGGTGCGCTCGGGCATCCTGACCAGCGTGCATGCCTTTGCGGTCGACCCGACGCGAGGCGCTTTCCTGTTGGCGCTTCTGGCTATTTATATAGGTGGATCGCTGCTGCTGTTCGGCCTGCGCATCGGCACGGTCAATGAGGGGACCCGCTTCGATCCGGTCAGCCGCGAGGCCTTTCTGGTTATAAACAACCTTCTACTTTCGGTGATCCTCGGCCTCGTCCTGATCGGCACGCTCTATCCGCTGCTGACCGAGATGATGGGCGTGAAGGTTTCGGTCGGTCCGCCCTATTTCAACATGATCGTGGGGCCGATCGCACTCATCCTCATGCTCCTGCTCGTCATCGGTCCGCTGGCGCGCTGGCGGCGCGACCACCTTCGCAGCCTCCTGCGCAAGACCATTCCCGCCATCGGCCTCGCCCTGCTGGTGCTGGTCGCGGTCAAGCTGATCGTGGGCGCCCGGATTGGTGTCATGCCGCTGCTTGGCCTGACCGCCGCCGCCGGAGTCGCGCTCGCCAGCATCATGCCGCTCTTCGGCCGCAATCTCCGACGCACGCCCCTGTTCACCTGGGGCATGGTGATCGCGCATCTCGGTTGCGCGGTGAGCCTAGCCGGGATGGCCAGCGACAGCGCCTTCGTGACCGAGAAGCTCGTGGCCGCGCGGCCCGGCACGACGATCGACGTCGGGGGCTGGAAAGTGGAATTCCGCCAGGTCATGCCGATTGCCGGGCCGAACTGGACGGCGATGGACGCGACCATGGCGGTGAGCCGCAATGGCAGCGAACCCGTACTCATGCATCCGCAGGCGCGCTTTTTCTCCAATCCACCGACGCCGACCACCGAGTCCGCGCAGCTCACTGCCTGGGACGGCCAGCTCTATCTGGTCCTGGGTGACGAGCTGGGCGATGGGCGCTGGCAGCTGCGCCTATGGTGGAAGCCATTCGTCACCTTGATCTGGGCGGGCGGCGCCCTGATCGCGCTCGGCGGTGGTCTGGCGCTTGTCGGTCGAGTGGGTCGGGGCTGGCTGCGGGCACGCGCCCGCGGCCGGATTCACGCCGAGGAGGTGCTGGCGTGAAACGTCCGTGGCTCCTCTGGATTCCGCTCGCCGCGTTCCTGGTCTTCCTCACGATCGGATCGCTCGGCCTTCACCGCGACCAGCAGCAAATCGTCCGGTCGAGGATGATCGGCAAGCCGATTCCGGGCATGGACATGCCGGCTGCCTCATCGAGCAACCCGGCGTTTTCGACCAAGGCGTTTGCCGACGGCAAGGTTCACCTCGTCAACATCTTCGCGAGCTGGTGCGTGCCCTGCGCCGCCGAGGCACCGCAGCTGGCGCAGCTTCAGCAACGTGGTGTGCTTATCGACGGGATCGCCGTCCGCGATGCGCGGCCTGATGTTGACGACTTCCTCGCCAAGTTCGGCAATCCCTATGCCCGCATCGGACTCGATGCCCGCTCGGTCATGCAATTCTATCTGGGCTCCTCCGGCGTGCCGGAAAGCTATGTGGTCGATGGCAAGGGCGTGATCCGTTACCAGCATTGGGGGCCGATCATGCCGCAGGACATGGACGACATCCTGGAGCAGCTACGGGAAGCGGCGTCGTGAAGCTGATCGCGCTCGTCGTGGCGCTCGGCCTTGCCGGCACGGCGTCGGCCCAGACAGCGCTGCCGCCTGCGCCTTATGCCTACACGCAGCTCGATAATCCCGCGCTCGAAGCCAAGGCCAAGGCACTGATGGAGACGATCCGCTGCCTGACCTGCCAGGGTCAGTCGATCGCCGACAGCAATGCCAGCATGGCGGCCGATCTGCGCTCGGACATCCGCGAGCGGATCAAGGCGGGCGAGGCGCCCGAGCATATCCGCGCCTGGCTGATCGAGCGCTATGGCGACTGGATCAGCTACAAGCCGACCGCCGAGCCGATCACCTGGCCGCTCTGGGCAGCGCCGCTGCTGTTGCTCGGCGCTGGCGCCTATGTCGTGACCGGACGCCTCAAGGGACATAAGGGGAGGCGGGCATGACTGGCCTCGTCATCGCCATCGCCCTTGCGCTGATCGCGGCGATCGCGCTCAAGTTTGGCGCGCGGGTCGGGTGGAAGGACATGGCGGCACCGGCGGCGGCTCTGTTTGTCGGCCTTGCCGGCTATACCTGGCAGGGACATTGGGGTCTTCCGGGCCATGACGTGAAGCCTGACGGCGCCGCGAAGTTCGACGAGCGCGTGGTCGAGAAGCGACGCTCCATCGGTGAAAGGATGGGCCCGGCGTCGACCTGGCTGGTCATGTCCGATGGACTGGCGCGCGCCGGCGATAGCAAGGATGCGGCCAATATCATCGCCCGCGCGCTGGAGCAGAGCCCGAAAGACCCGAACCTTTGGGTCGGGCTCGGCAATGCGCTGCTCGCCCATGGCGACGAGCGCCTGTCGCCGGCGGCAGACTATGCCTATCGCCAGGCGCTCGCACTCGAGCCCGACGGCATTTCACCAAACTACTTCTATGGCCTCGCTCTGGCGCAATCCGGCCAGCTGGATGCCGCCAAGCCGGTCTGGGGCAGGCTCGCGGCGCACTTGCCCGAAGGATCGGACATGCGCGAGGAACTGATCCGCGATCTCGTCGTCCTCAATCGCTTCATCGCCGCGCGCGACGCCGAGCGTGCCGCCGGGAAGGCGGGATCGTGAAGGCGAGTTGCACCGTTCATGGCGAAATGATAGGGCGCGCCGCGTCCTGCGATCCGGCTATGCACAGGGGCGCCCGGGCGATGACGAGGGTTTGGGCAACCAGGTGACATCAGCCGATCCACAATCGAGCAATGGCTCAGGCGATCTGGTCGTCGATGGCCACCATCACGGCAAGGAAGGGCTGCTCAAGCTCTCCATCGGCGCCATCGGCATCGTCTTCGGCGATATCGGCACCAGCCCGCTTTACGCCTTTCGTGAGACCTTTCACGGCCATCACACGCTGGCACTCGATACCGTGCACATCATGGGCGCGCTGAGCCTGATGTTCTGGTCGATGATGCTGGTGGTGACGGTCAAATATGTGTCCGTCATCATGCGCGCCGATAACAAGGGCGAGGGCGGCTCGCTGGCCTTGCTCGCTCTGATCAGCCGCTCGGTGCCCGCCAAGCGCTGGTCGGCGGGCATTGTTCTGCTCGGCGTGTTCGCGACCTCGCTTTTCTATGGCGACAGCATGATTACGCCCGCGGTTTCCGTCCTTAGCGCGGTCGAGGGCTTGTCGGTCGTGAACCCGGCTTTCGCGGAGCTGGTCGTTCCGTTGGCGCTGGCGATCCTGATCTTCCTGTTCTCGATCCAGCGCGGCGGAACGGCGCGTGTGGGTGCCATGTTCGGCCCGATCATGCTGCTCTATTTTCTGTGCATTGCCGTGCTTGGCATCCTCAGCGTCTCCTCAACACCCGAGGTACTGTGGGCGCTCAATCCACGGCATGCCGTCGAATTCTTCATCGTTTCGCCGCGCAATGCGTTCCTTGCCCTGGGTTCGGTCGTGCTCGCGGTGACGGGCGCGGAAGCGCTCTATGCCGACATGGGCCATTTCGGGCGCCGGCCGATCCGGGTCTCCTGGCTGTGGTTCGTGCTTCCGGGCCTGACGCTCAACTATCTGGGGCAGGGCGCATTGCTGATCCGTGATCCGTCCGCGCTGGCGAGCCCATTCTACAATCTGGCGCCGGAAGCCTTCCGCCTTCCGCTCGTCGGGCTCGCAACCCTTGCCGCGATCATCGCATCGCAGGCCGTCATTTCCGGCGCCTTTTCGGTGACCCAGCAGGCGATCCAGCTCGGCTTCATGCCGCGCCTGCGCATCGCCCATACCAGTGCATCGACCGCCGGCCAGATCTATATCCCGCTCATCAACTGGGGTCTGATGGTCGCGGTCATCATGCTGGTGCTGAACTTCAAGAGTTCGTCCAATCTCACCGCGGCCTATGGCATCGCCGTGACGGGTGCCATGTTCATCGACAACGTCCTGCTGACGGTCGTGCTGTTCAAGCTCTGGAAGTGGAAGCCCTGGCTGTCGCTGCCGGTGCTCAGCCTCTTCTATCTCGTGGACGGCGCCTATTTCACCGCCAACCTCACCAAGATCCCGTCCGGCGGATGGGTGCCGCTCGTGATCGGTCTGATCGTCTTCACGCTGCTCACCACCTGGTCGAAGGGCAGGGGCCTCATGATGGCGCGGTTGCGCGAATCCGCCATGCCGATCCAGGTCTTTGTGGCCTCGGCAGCGAGCAGCGCCGCGCGTGTTCCCGGAACGGCGGTGTTCATGACCTCGACGCCGGATGGCGTGCCGCACGCACTGCTTCATAATCTCAAGCACAACAAGGTCCTGCACGAGCGCGTGGTGCTGCTGACCGTGCGCATCGCCGATGTGCCCGTCGTGCCGCAGACCCATCGCTTCGAGGTCGACGATCTCGGCCAGGGCTTTTTCCGGCTCGTGCTGCGATATGGTTTCATGGAGGAGGCGGACGTGCCCGCCGCGCTCGCGCAAGTCGACACCTGCGGCCAGAAGTTCAAGATGATGGAAACCAGCTTCTTCCTGGCCCGGCAGACATTGCTGCCCTCGGCGCGGCCGGGCATGCCGATCTGGCGCGAAAAGCTCTTCGCATGGATGCTGCGTAACGCGGAAAGCGCGATGGAGTTCTTCCGCCTGCCGACCAACCGCGTCGTGGAACTGGGCAGCCAGGTCGAAATCTAGGCGGGGAGGTAGCGCGCCGCCATGGCCAATCTCTATGAGACGCTGTCCAGGCGCTTTCCGGCCGACTTGTCGCGACCTTTCGCCTGGCTGCCTGATGGCCGGTGCATGACCTATGCCGATGTCGAAACCGCGTCGGCGCGTTTCGCCAATGTGCTCGCGGATGCCGACGTCGAGCCCGGCGACCGCGTGGCCGTACAGGCGGCCAAGAGCATCGAGATGCTGATGCTCTATCTCGGCTGTCTGCGCGCCGGCGCCGTCTTCCTGCCGCTCAATCCCGCCTATACCGCGGGCGAGCTCTCCTATTTCCTGCGCGACGCGGAGCCGGCGCTGTTCGTCTGCGATCCGGCGCGCGAGGCCGAAGCCCTTGAGCTGGCACAGGCGCAGGGCGGCATCCGGGTCGAAACGCTGGGCGAGCATGGCGATGGCACGCTGAACGAATTGGTCGCCAGCGCTTCACCAGTCTTCGCGACCGTTGCGCGCGAAGACGATGATCTCGCTGCCATTCTTTACACGTCGGGCACCACCGGTCGATCCAAGGGCGCGATGCTGAGCCATGGCAATCTCGCATCCAATGCGCTGACCCTGGTCGACTATTGGCGCTTCACCGGCGAAGACGTGCTGCTCCATGCCCTGCCGATCTTCCACACCCACGGCCTGTTCGTCGGCACCAATGTGACGCTGGCAGCGGGCGCGTCGATGATCTTCCAGCCGAAATTCGATGCTGGCATGGTCATGGCGGCTCTACCGCGCGCGACTGTCATGATGGGGGTGCCGACATTCTATATCCGGCTGCTGGCCGAGCCGGGTTTCGACCGCGACCTGATCAGTCACATGCGGCTGTTCATCTCGGGCTCGGCGCCGCTGTCCGCAGACATTCACCGCGAGTTCTTCGAGCGGACGGGCCATGCCATTCTCGAACGCTACGGCATGACCGAGACGAATATGAACACGTCAAACCCTTATGAAGGCGAGCGACGGGCCGGCACGGTCGGCTTTCCGCTGCCGGGTGTCTCGATCCGCATCGCCGACCCGGAAACCGGCGCCGCGCTGCCGAGCGGCGAGATCGGCGTCATCGAAATTGCCGGACCCAATGTTTTCAAGGGCTACTGGCGCATGCCCGAGAAGACGGCCGAGGAATTCCGCGACGGTTTTTTCATCTCGGGCGATCTCGGCTTCATCGACGAGCGCGGCTATGTCTCGATCGTCGGCCGCGCCAAGGATCTCATCATCGCGGGCGGCTACAACATCTATCCCGCCGAGGTCGAGGCCGCACTCGACGAGTTGCCGCAAGTGCATGAATCCGCCGTGATCGGCGCGCCGCATCCGGACCTGGGCGAAGGCGTCGTCGCTATCGTCGTGCCGCGCGATCCCACCTTTGCCGATGGCGAGACGCTGGTCACGGCGCTCGCCGACCGGCTTGCCCGCTACAAGCAGCCGCGCCGCATCTTCATCCTGCCCGAGCTGCCCAAGAACAGCATGGGCAAGGTGCAGAAAACGGTGCTGCGCGACCGCTTCCGATACACATTCGCGCAAAGCTGACACGGCGCGACCGAGCGGGATTGCCCTTTTCCGCCTCTTGCACTATGCCGCGCCGACCGGCGACCGATGCGGGCGTGGCGAAACTGGTAGACGCGCCAGATTTAGGTTCTGGTATCGCAAGATGTGGGGGTTCGAGTCCCTTCGCCCGCACCAGTTGCGCGGGCCACTCGCCCTGATCGGTCCCATGAGATTTCGAGCCAGCTTTGGCCAGATTTAGAAGGCGTTGAGTTAGAGATATGCAGATTGTCGAGACGTTGAACGAGGGCCTCAAGCGCGCCTACACATTGACCGTCACCGCCAAGGACATCGACGCGCGGATTGACGCCGAGATCAAGACCATCGCGCCGCAGATGCGCATGCCGGGCTTCCGTCCAGGCAAGGTCCCCGCCAACCTGGTTCGCAAGATGCACGGGCCCGCGCTCCAGCGCGAGGCACTCGACAAGTCGGTGCGCGAGGGCGTCGAGAAGATCATTTCCGACAACAAGCTGCGCCCGGCGATGCAGCCGCAGGTCGAGCTGTCCGAGGATTTCGAGGAAGGCAAGGACACGCAGGTCAAGGTCGCGCTTGAAGTGCTGCCGGTCGTCCCGACGCCGAGCATCACCGGCCTCAAGCTGGAGCGGCTGGTTGTCGACGTGACCGACGCGCAGGTTGACGAGGCCGTGAAGCGCCTTGCCGAGCAGAGCCAGCGCTTCGAGGATGCGCCTGCGAGCAGGAAAGCCGCGGCGGGCGACCAGGTGGTGATGGATTTCGCCGGCAAGGTTAAGGGCGTCGCGTTCGACGGCGGCACAGGGACCGACATGGCCGTGGTCATCGGCTCGGGCAATCTCATCCCGGGCTTCGAGGACCAGCTCGTCGGCGTGAAGGCGGGCGATGAGAAGACGATCGCCGTTACTTTTCCGAAGGACTATCAGGCCGCAAATCTCGCGGGCAAGGATGCGACCTTCGATCTCAAGATCACGGCCGTGAAGGTGCCGGGCGACAGCGCGCCGGATGACGCGTTCGCCAAGCAGCTCGGCCTTGAGAGCCTCGAAAAGCTGCGCGAGCTGCTCAAGGGCAATATCGAGCAGGAACATAATGGCCTGACGCGCACCTTCATGAAGCGCCAGCTGCTCGACCGTCTCGCCGCCGATCATGATTTTGATGTGCCCCCGGGCATGGTTGATGCCGAGTTCGACCAGATCTGGCAGCAGCTGGAGCATGAAGCAGGCCACGAGTCCGATCCCGCCGCGGCGATGGCCGAAATGGAAAATGACCGTGCCGACTATCGCGCGATCGCGGAGCGCCGCGTGCGCCTGGGTCTGCTCCTCTCCGAGATCGGCCAGGCCAATGGCGTCGAGATCAGCAATCAGGAGATGAACCGGCTGATCGCGCAGGCCGCGCAGCAGTATCGCCCGGAAGATCGTCAGCGCTTCGTCGAATATATCCAGAATGAGCCGCTCGCCGCCGCCCAGCTGCGCGCGCCGCTCTATGAGGACAAGGTCGTCGACTTCCTGTTCGAGAAGGCCGAGATCGCCGAGCGCAAGGTCGCTCGCGAGGACCTGGAAGGTGCGATCGAGAGCGAGGAGGGCGGTGTTCACGTCCATGGCCCGGGCTGTGGTCATGACCACAGCCATGACCACAAGCCCGCCAAGAAAGCCGCAGCCAAGAAGCCGGCCGCCAAGGTCGAAGCTGCGGTAGAAGAAGCGCCCGCAAAGAAGCCTGCGGCAAAGAAGGCTGCCGCGAAGGTCGAAGAGGCACCCGCCGCCGAGAAGCCGGCGAAAAAGCCCCCTGCCAAGAAGGCGCCTGCCAAGACCTGATTACGCCGCTTGAGCCAAGCGAAAAGCGCTCGGTCGGGATGCCGGCCGGGCGCTTTTGCTTCGCCCCGATCGTCCGTCCTCCATGAAAGCGGTTAAGGCCCTTGAAGGCTTTGGCAAGACATCCGATGTAGGCCCTCACCAGGACCAACAAATCGAAAGAAGTCCATGACCACGAGCTTTCCCGATCCCGTCGCCGCGCTGGTTCCCATCGTCATCGAGCAGTCGAACCGGGGCGAGCGCAGCTTCGACATCTATTCGCGGCTGCTGCGCGATCGGATTATTTTCGTCACCGGCCAGGTCGAGGATCATATGGCCTCTCTGATCGTCGCCCAGCTGCTGTTCCTTGAATCGGAAAATCCGAAGAAGGACATCTGGATGTACATCAACTCGCCGGGCGGCGTCGTGACCAGCGGCATGGCGATCCACGACACCATGAAATATATCCGGCCCAAGGTGGGTACAGTCTGCATCGGTCAGGCGGCGTCCATGGGCAGCTTCCTGCTCGCTGCGGGTGAGCCGGGCATGCGCTTCGCGCTCACCAATTCGCGCATCATGATCCACCAGCCCTCCGGCGGTGCACAGGGCATGGCCAGCGACATCGAGATCCAGGCCAAAGAAATCCTGCGCATCAAGCGTCGGCTCAACGATCTCTACGTCCAATATACCGGCAAGACGCTGGCCGAGGTGGAAGCCGCAATGGATCGCGACACCTTCCTGGAGGCCGATGAAGCCAAGGCATTCGGCCTTGTCGACCAGGTCTATGGAAATCGTCCGCAGCCGACGGAAAGCACGGAAGGCTGAGATAAAAACGACCTGTAAGGCGTTGTTTACGTCAACTGGTCAGATATTCGCCACTTGTGATGTGGCAGTTTTGCGGGTTAGGATGACCTCCGGCCCGCACGGCCCGGCAAAAAAGCTTGCGATTGAGCCGGGCGAAGAAAGGCATTGAATGACGAAGCTCACCGGATCGGACTCGAAGAGCACGCTATACTGTTCCTTCTGCGGCAAGTCGCAGCATGAGGTGCGCAAGCTCATTGCGGGCCCGACCGTCTTCATCTGCGACGAGTGTGTCGAGCTGTGCAACGACATCATCCGCGAGGAGACCAAGGGTGGTCTCGTCGGCCGGAAGGAAGGGGGCGTACCCACGCCCCAGGCAATCTGCGATGTGCTCAACGACTATGTGATCGGGCAGCAGCGCGCCAAGCGCGTTCTCTCGGTTGCCGTCCACAATCACTACAAGCGGCTCGATCATGGCTCGAAGACCGGCGATGTCGAGCTCGCCAAGTCGAACATCCTGCTGATCGGCCCGACCGGCTGCGGCAAGACGCTGCTTGCCCAGACGCTCGCCAAGACATTCGACGTGCCCTTCACAATGGCCGACGCGACGACGCTCACCGAAGCGGGCTATGTCGGCGAGGATGTCGAGAACATCATCCTGAAACTGCTGCAGGCCAGCGACTATAATGTCGAGAAGGCGCAGCGCGGCATCGTCTATATCGACGAGATCGATAAAATCTCGCGCAAGGCCGAGAATCCCTCGATCACGCGCGACGTGTCGGGCGAAGGCGTGCAGCAGGCGCTGCTCAAGCTCATGGAAGGCACGACCGCTTCGGTGCCCCCGCAGGGCGGCCGCAAGCATCCGCAGCAGGAATTCCTGCAGGTCGACACGACCAACATCCTTTTCATCTGCGGCGGTGCGTTCGCGGGTCTGGAAAAGATCATCGGCGACCGCCTCGAGGGCAAGTCGATCGGCTTCGGCGCGCATGTCGCCGCGCCCGACGAGCGCCGCACCGGCGAGTTCCTGAAGCAGACCGAGCCGGAAGATCTCCTGAAGTTCGGCCTGATCCCCGAGTTTGTCGGCCGCTTGCCGGTCATCGCAACGCTTGAGGACCTCGACATCAAGGCGCTTGTGCAGATCCTGACCGAGCCGCGCAACGCGCTGGTCAAGCAGTATCGCAAGCTCTTCGAGATGGAGAATGTCGAACTGACCTTCACCGACGAGGCACTGACCGCGATCGCGCAGCGCGCCATCGAGCGCAAGACCGGCGCCCGTGGCCTGCGCTCGATCATCGAGGCGATCCTGCTCGACACCATGTTCGACCTGCCGACCATGGAGGGCGTCACCGAGGTGGTGGTCGACAAGGATGTGGTCGGCGGCACCAAGGACCCGGTCCGCGTCTTTGCCGAAACCAAGCGCAAGGCCGGCGACGCCGCCTGAGCTTGGGTACAACCGAATGGGAAGCGCCGGCCACCAGTGCCGGCCTTTTCATTTAGCGGAGCATGCCTGCACGGTCGCCGCCTCGAACGCCTCGATCAGCGCCGCCGCCGTTTTTCTGACATCGTGCCGCTCCTCGACGCGGCGGCGTCCCTCGCGTGCCATCGCAGCGCGTTCTTCATTGGTCGCCCGCATGACATTGCGCAGCGCCTCGGCGATGGCGTCTTCATCGCCCGGCTCGAACAGCCAGCCGCATTCCACGTCGATCAGTTCGGGATGCCCGGTAATGCGCGTGGTCAGCACGGGGCGTCCGACCGCGAACGCCTCCATGAAGACCATGGGCAGTCCCTCGGCATAGCTCGGCAACAGCAGCGCCCGCGCATCGAGGATGCCCGCGCGCAACCGATCCTCGGGCACATTGCCGAGCAGGACAACATTGTCCTGCAGGCCATATTGCTCGATCCCTGCCTGAACGAGGTCGCGATGCTCGCCGCTGCCGATCAGCTCGACGACCAGCTCCGGAAATTCGCCGACTACCTGCGCGACAGCGGGCGGAATATGCTTCTGCCCCTTGTTGGCGCACAGCCGGCCGATGCAGATGATGCGGGCAGCGTCGGGCGGGGGTGCATCGAACTGGAAATTACGCAGGTCGATCCCGCACAGGATCACCTTGATCTTGTCGGTAGCATCGGGCGCTTCCTCGATGAGCCGGCCACGGCAATAGCGCGTGATCGCCACGATGAACGCCGCGTGGTGGGCCTTTTCCCGGATCGACAGGGCTGCCGGTTCGCGCGGTACCAGTTCATCGGGGCCATGCACGGTGAAACTGTAGCTCGGGCCGCCGAGCGCGCGGGAGAACATCGCTACGGTCGTTGCATTGGTCGAGAAATGGACGTGGACATGGTCGATGCCCAGTTTCGTCGCACGCCGATAGAAGGCCAGCGCCTCGATGAAATAGGCGACATGCTGGACGAATTTGCGCTTCGCATTGCGCCAGACGCGCCACCAGAGCGGCAACAGCTTCAGGACGCGCAACGGACGCGTGACGCAGACGAGCAACACGTCCTTGATGAGCGCCGACTTGCTGCCGGTGATGATGTAATGCGTGCGCCCTTGCTCGGCGATATTCTCCGGATCGACAAGATTGCCGTCGAAATGGCGCAGGGCAAAGCGCTCGACCGGATGGCCCATGGCCTCGATCGCCTGGATTTCCCGAAGAATGAAGGTGGTGCTGATCAGCGGATAGCTGTTGAGCAGATAGGCAAGTTTCATCGCATTCCCACCTTCGCCTCGCCCGGCAAGCGCTGTCAACGGCAACCCGCGCGCTGAGGACGACTATCCTGTGCCGCTTAGCGCCAGGTCTCTAAAGATTTCGCAATCAGCGCTTTCTTCACGCCAGAAGCCCGGAAAGAATGATCGCACGCTATCGACGCCGCCAGCCGGAGCGCCTATCTAGGCCCGAAAGCGGGCATGTCCATGTCCGCATGATCCGATATCCACGAAAGGCTCTGGCCTCCCTCATGACCGCACTCAAAGTCGAAGAACAGTCTGGCGCAACGATCATCGACGGCAAGGCGGTCGCCAGGAAGATGCGCGAGGCACAGAAGGCGCGCGTCGAAGCGCTTCAGGCCAAGGGCGTCACACCGGGCCTCGCGGTCGTGCTCGTGGGGGAAGACCCGGCCTCGCAAATCTATGTCGGACGCAAGATCAAGGCGTGCGAGGCCGTCGGCATCAAGTCAATCAGTCATCGTCTGCCCGCGACGGTTACCAACGAGGAGCTGCTCGTGCTGATCGGCAAGCTCAATGCCGATCACAATGTCCACGGGATTCTCGTCCAGCTGCCGCTGCCCAGGCATATCGACATGGGCAAGGTGCTGGAGACGATCGCGCCTGAGAAGGATGTCGACGGCTTCCATCTTTACAATGTCGGTGCATTGGTGGTCGGACGGCAGATTTTTCCGCCGTGCACGCCCTATGGCGTCATGCACCTGCTCGAATATAGCGACATCCCGATCGAGGGGCGCAATGTCGTGGTTGTCGGCGCGTCCAACATCGTCGGCAAGCCGATGGCGCTCATGCTCATGGCCCGCGATGCGACGGTTGCCATCTGCCATGCCAAGACGCGCGACCTGGGGCAGTGGACCATCCTCGCCGACATTCTCGTCGTCGCAGCCGGCGTGCCGAACCTCATCGTCCCGCAGATGGTCAAGACTGGCGCGGTGGTGATCGACGTCGGCATCAATCGCTTGCCGGACGGGCGGATCGTGGGCGACGTCGATTTCGAGGGCGTGCGCAAGAAAGCGAGCTATATTTCGCCGGTGCCGGGCGGCGTCGGGCCCATGACCATCGCCATGCTGCTTGAGAACACGATCCTGTCGGCCGAGCGCCATACAGGGCACTGATTTTCGGGAAGGAAAATGGCTCCCTGAGTTGGATTCGAACCAACGGCCGCTCGATTAACAGTCGAGAGCTCTACCGCTGAGCTATCAGGGAGCAGCCCGGCATAGCCGGGCGAGGCCGGGCCTTTAGCACCGGCTTTCTTAACATTGCAAGAGCGTTCAGGTGATAAATTGCTCGGCGGCGATGCGGTCGTCGAGGGCATGTTCGGGATCGAACATGAGGGTCAGCGGCGTGGCTGAATCGATCGCCACCTCGACCGACGCAACATCGCGAACTTCGCGCTGATCAGCCACAGCGGAGACCGGACGCTTGACCGGATCGAGCACGCGCAGCTTGACGCGGGTGCGCTCCGGCAGGATCGCGCCGCGCCAGCGCCGGGGCCGGAAGGGGCTGATCGGGGTCAGCGCGACCAGCCCGGAACCGAGCGGCAATATCGGCCCCTGCGCCGACAGATTATAGGCCGTGGAACCGGCCGGCGTCGCCACCAGCGCGCCGTCGCAGACCAGCTCGGGAATGACGATACGCTCGTCCACCGAGACTTCCAGCCAGGCGGTCTGGCGCGTTTCGCGCAGCAGCGAGACCTCGTTGATCGCCGGCAGGACCGACACCGCGCCGTCAACGGTCGTGGTGCGCATGGAGAGCGGATTGACCTTGATGGCACGCGCTTTCTCGAGCCGCGTGTCCAGCCCCTCAAGCCGCCAGTCGTTCATCAGGAAACCGACTGTGCCCAGATTCATGCCGAACACCGGAAGGATGCGGTCGCTCTCCAGCATGTGATGAAGCGTCTGGAGCATGAAGCCGTCGCCGCCGAGCGCGATCATCATGTCCGCGTCGCGCAGATCGACGAAGGTGCGGGCTGCGCGCATGCGCCGCGCCGCGTCCTGGGCCGCGTCGGTCGGCGAAGCGGCCAGCGCGAGCTTGTGAGCCATGCTTTGCCCTAGCCCCCGGTCACGCTCATATGGCGGCGGGTTGCCGGGACGGCGCCCTTCTCGACATGGAAGTCATGCGCCTTGGGCTTGGCGGCGAGCGCCTGATCGAGCAGCGCGTCGATGCCTTCGACACCCTGTTCGCGGAAAGCAGCCTTGAGGTCGATATGATCCTCATGGCCCAGGCACATATAGATCCGGCCCTGGCAGGTCAGACGCATGCGGTTGCAGCCGGCGCAGAAATTGTCGGAGAGCGGCGTGATGAGGCCGAGCTTCGCATTGAGGCCCGAAACCGCGAAATAGCGGGCAGGGCCGCCGGTGCGGTCGCTGACGGGCGCGATGTCATAGGCTTCGCGTACCGGCATGATCGCTTCATGGAGCGGAAGATAACGGTCCGAGCGGTCGTCATCGATCTCGCCAAGCGGCATTGTCTCGATGAGCGTCAGGTCGTGGCCATGCGCGTCGCACCATTGCAGCATCGGCAGCACTTCGCTGTCGTTGAGCCCGCGCAGCGCCACCATGTTGATCTTGACCTTGAGGCCGGCCTTGGCGGCCGTCGCGATGCCGCCCAGCACCTGCTCCAGGTCGCCGCCGCGCGTCACATAGGCGAAGGTCGCGGGATCGAGGCTGTCGAGGCTCACATTGATGCGGCGCATGCCGGCATCAACCAGCATCTGCGCATGTCCGGCCAGCTGCGTGCCATTGGTGGTCAGCGTCAGCTCGTCGAGGCTTCCGTCCGCAACATGGCGGCCGAGCGCCCGGGCAAGCTCGCCGAAATCGCGGCGCACCAGCGGCTCGCCGCCCGACAGGCGGATCTTGCGGACGCCGCGCGCGATGAAGCGTTCGGCGATCACCGCGATCTCTTCCAGCGTCAGCACCTCGCGCCGAGGAAGGAACTGCATCTTCTCGCTCATGCAGTAGCGGCAGCGCAGATCGCACCGGTCCGTCACAGAAATGCGCAGATAGTCGATCGTCCGGCCATGGCCGTCGAGCATAACGGGTGTCGCTGCCGCGCCTGTTGCGGTTGCCAATTTCATGGCGCTTAGCTAGGCGATGCAAGGGGATCGTGCAACTCTCGGCGCCATTTTTAGAGCGGGCAACAAGGGGAAACTGGGTGGCTGATGCCTTTCCTGCCGAATTGCCCGACGCGGATGGGGATCTGTCCGACGAGCGCGACGGCATGCCGCTGTTCATTCTTTCGCCGCATCATCGCAACGATCTTTCAGCCTTGGCGAGCCGGCTTGGATGGAAAGCCGTGGCCGCGCGCAGACGCGAGCGTGCCGAAAGCCGCTACCTCGGCAGTCTGGCGCGCACGGCCCTGATCGACCTGCGCGATGTCGAAGCCGCTGAAGCCCGGAATATCGCCATGGGCCTCAGCGATGCGGTCGAGGCGTCGGGCGGCGCGATGCTCGCGCTGGTCGGCGATATGCGCGCGGAGGATATCGCCGCGCTGTTCGATTGCGGTGTCACTCATATTCTCGATGGCGCCGTCGACGAAGCCCGCCTCAAATCGGCGCTGCTGTCCGCCGACAAGCTCGCTGAGCGCCTGTTGGGCAATCTCGCCGCCGCCCGCAACCGCCATGCCGTCCAGCGCAGCGACGCCATGTTCTGGCGCTGGAACGGCGCCGAGCGTACCCTGTCGTTCAGCCCGGCGCTGGTCGACCTGCTCGCGGTCGCCGCGCCGGACACCGATTTCAGCCGCTGGACGGTGAGCGATCTCGTTCGCTCGCTCGACCGCAGCGACAGGGCGGGCGCCATCGCCGCGATCCGTCATGCAGTCGACGATCTCATGCCGTCTGCCTTCGCCTATTCGATGCCCGACCGATCCGACCGCCGCTTCGTCCAGCATCTCTATCCCGATCCACGCGGCTTCAGCGGCGAGGTCGAGGAACTCGACGCCAATCGCCGCGTCAACCTGCGCGACCGCGATCCGCTGACCGGCCTTGCCAACCGCCAGGGTGCGATGCGCTGGCTCGACACGGCGCGAGGCGACGATCGCCGGCTCGTCGTCCTGCTCGTGGGCCTTGGCGAATTCGACCGGGTCAACGCCGCCTATGGCCGGATCGTCGGCGATGCCATGCTCGCGCGCGTCGCGGTGCGCCTTACGCGCCTCGTCGATGCGATGGGCGGGCGCGACACGCTGGTGGCCCGGCTCACCGGCACGGAATTTCTGGTCGCCATGGCCGGCGAACGCGGCGCGAGCGAAGCCCCCGTCGAGCGTGCGGGGCTGCTGGCGAGCGAACTGGTTGCCGAGATCGCGCGGCCATTCAATGCCGGCGATTTCCTGATCCGTCTCTCCGCGCGCTGCGGCATTGCCCGGAGTAGCGGCGATCATGACGCCGAGTGGCTGGTGCGCCGGGCAAGCGCGGCTCTGGCTGAAGCCCGGCGTGGCGGCGGGCAGGGCGGCCTGCGCGTCAAGCTGGCGGGCGAAAAGGCCGGCGTCGTCGATGACGAGCGCCTTCAGAACGATCTGCGCCATGCGCTCGACAATGACGAGATCCAGATCCTGTTCCAGCCACAATATGCCATGGCCGACGACCATATGGTCGGGGTCGAGGCGCTCGCGCGCTGGCAGCATCCGCAATATGGCGAGATCGGCGCTGGCGTGCTGTTCACCCTCGCGGAGCGCTCCGATTTCGTGCTGCCGCTCTCCGAGCATATCCATGCCCGGGCTTTGGCCGAGGCGGCGCATTGGCCCGCAGCGCTCGCGCATCTGCGGCTCTCGATCAACATCACAGCGGGCGACATCGCCGAGCCGGATTTCCTCCAGCGGCTGCTGCGTATGATCGATGAGACCGGCCTCGCGCGCGAACGGATCACGGTGGAGCTGACCGAAAGCGGCCTTGTGGAGAATCTGGACGCAGCCTCGACCCTGCTGGGGCAGCTGCGGGAAGAGGGGCTGAGCGTCGCCATCGACGATTTCGGCACCGGCTATTCGAGCCTCGCCTATTTGAAGTCCCTGCCGCTCGACTATCTCAAGATCGACAGCGGCATCGTGCGCGACATCACCGGCTCGGGCCGAGACCGCATCATCGTCCGTGCGATCATCGACATGGCGCGCTCGCTCGATCTGGAGGTCGTCGCCGAGGGCGTGGAAACCGAGATCCAGCTCGCCGCGCTCGCCCGCGCTGGAGCCACCTGCTATCAGGGCTTCCTGCGCTCGCCGCCGGTGACAAGCGAGGTTCTGGCGGGATTGGCGCAGCCGGAGAACCGGGAATGATCTTTCAACGAATCATATTCGGAATTGCCGGCTTGTGCATCTTGGCCCTTGTCAGATGGGCTTTTAGAGCCGGTGGCTATCCAAGCGGAGGGCGCTGGACTTCCCGGAAAGAACATCCCATTTCGTTCTGGATCGTGATGACAATCTCCGGTCTGGCAGGGGCAGCATTCCTCGCCATCGCCGTAGCGGCCTAGTTTCCGACGAACTAAGCCGCCTTTCGCAGCTCCAGCTCAAGCCGGCTCCAGATTTCGACCAGCGCCTCGACCAGCTCGGTCATCATCTCTTCCGAGTGCGCCGGGCCGGGCGTGAACCGCAGGCGCTCGGTGCCGCGCGGCACGGTCGGATAATTGATCGGCTGCACATAGACGCCATATTCGGCGAGCAATATGTCGCTGATCCGCTTGGCCTTGACCGGATCGCCGACCATCAGCGGCACGATATGGGTGACCGAGGGCATGACCGGCAGGCCGGCCTGCGCCATCGCATCCTTCAGGAACTGCGCGGCGGCCTGCTGCCCCTCGCGCTCGGCGGTGCTCTCCTTGAGATGCCGCACGCTCGCCAGCACACCGGCGACCAGCACCGGCGCCAGCGAGGTCGAGAAGATGAAGCCCGGCGCATAGCTGCGGATGACGTCGACGATGACCTTGTCGGCGGCGATATAGCCACCCATGACGCCGAACGCCTTGCCGAGCGTGCCTTCGATGATGGTTACCCGATCGGCGACGCCGTCGCGCTCGGTGATGCCGCCGCCGCGCGGGCCGTACATGCCGACGGCATGGACCTCGTCGCAATAGGTCAGCGCGTTGAACTCGTCCGCCAGGTCGCAGATCGCCGCGATCGGCGCGATGTCGCCGTCCATCGAATAGACGCTTTCGAAGGCGATCAGCTTGGGCGCCTCGGGATCGGCCTTGGCGAGCAGCTCGCGCAGATGATCCATGTCGTTATGGCGGAAGATGAACTTCTCACAGCCCGAATTGCGGATGCCCGCAATCATCGAGGCGTGGTTGAGCTCGTCTGAGAAGATCAAGCAGCCCGGCAGGATCTTTCCCAGCGTCGAGAGCGCCGCCTCGTTTGAGACATAGCCCGAGGTGAAGAGCAGCGCGCCTTCCTTGCCATGGAGGTCGGCCAGCTCGGCTTCGAGATCGACATGGTAATGCGTGTTGCCGCCGATATTGCGGGTGCCGCCCGAGCCGGCGCCGACATCATGGAGACACTCCTCCATCGCCGCGATCACCTTGGGGTGCTGGCCCATGGCGAGATAGTCGTTCGAGCACCAGACCGTGATCGGCTTGGGGCCGTTATGCCCATGGAAGCAGCGCGCATTGGGATAGGCGCCCTTGTTGCGCAATATGTCGATGAACACGCGGTAGCGGCCTTCGCCGTGGAGCCGCTCGATCGCCTGAGTGAACAGATGCTGGTAATTCATCATCCTGCGAAACCGTCCTTTTGCCGCCCTCTAACGGATCGGTGCCGGAGTCGCCAACCGTAAAGTTGATTTTGTCCCTTATTGCGAACGAGTCACAAAATGGCGATCTGCGGCAGTCCATAAGCTGTAAGGGCGGGGGCAAGTGAGTCCACATCGTCGCCGCGCCGCGTGAAGACCGCCTGGCCGGGCGGCACATGGTCGGGCCAGGGCGTTTCGCCGTTGAGGAAGGCGATACGCCGGGCGATACCGGCGGCGCCATCGAGAAAGGTCAGCGGCTGAGGCGCGGCGGCCGCCAGCTCATCCTGCACCAGCGGGAAATGCGTGCAGGCGAGCACGACCATATCCATGTGCGTGCCGCCGGGCTGATCGAGCAGGCCAGCCAGCGCATCGCGCGGAATGGCCGGATCGGCAGGCGCCCCGCGCAGCCGGGCTTCGGCATAGGTGACCAGCGCTGCGCTGCCATGGCGCAGGACCGTGCAATCGGCGCCATGCTCGGCGGCGAGCCGGTCCACATAGGGCTGGCGCACGGTCGCGTCTGTGCCGAGCACGCCGATGACACGGGTCTTGCTGGCCAATGCGGCGGGTTTGATCGCCGGGACGGTGCCGACGACGGGGATGTTCAGCGCGGCACGGACATGAGCGAGCGCGATGGTCGAAGCGGTGTTGCAGGCGATGACCGCGATGCGCGGGCGGTAGCGTTCGACCAGGCGGCCGAGCAGGGCGGGCACGCGCGCCGCCAGCTCGGCGTCGCTCTTCGTCCCATAGGGAAAGCCGCCATTGTCGGCCGCATAGACGACCGGCATGTTCGGCATGAGCGCGCGCGCCGGACCAAGAATGGACAGGCCTCCGACCCCGGAATCGAAAAACAGGACGGGCGCATCCGGGGCAGGGGCATGGTCGGCCATGGCGACACATGTGGCGTGTCGGCCAACGGTGTCAATCCGGCGGCGATGCGTCCGCGCGGCTCGTTTGGACAAGTTGCCCGATATGCGGCAGTCTGGCTTCGCTGCAAGACACGGCCGGGGAGAGGAAGGCATGGCAAAGACGAAACATCTGCTGGCAATGGCGCTCGCGACGGGCTGCCTGTCGCTGCCTGCCCATGCCGCGCCTCCACAGGCGACATGCGACAAGCCATGTCTTTCGGCCCTGCTCACCGCCTATCTTGGCGCGGTGACGGCGAATGCGCCGGACAGGGCGCCCGTTTCAGGCGCGTTCCGCCAGACGGAAAATGCCGTCGCGACACCACTGGGCGGCGGGCTCTGGTCGTCCGCGAAGAGCCTCGGGACGCTGCAGCGCCGCTTCTTCGACGTGACAAGCGGGACGGCCGCCTATTTCGGCACGCTCAATCTTGCGGGCGGCGATACCGCGATCGTGTCGCTCCGGCTGCACGCGGCCGGGCGCAAGGCGGACGAAGCGGAGTGGCACATTGCCCGCGCCAGCGATCCGGGCATCTCGCCGGGCAGCAAGGCGATGTTCGACCTCACCAACCTGCTCGCCAATCCGCCCGCCGAGCGCACGGTTCCTGTTGCGGAACGGCTGCCGCGCCAGACGCTGATTGCCATCACCAACAGCTATTTCGACGGGATCACCGCCGAAAATGCCAGGGTGATCCGCGCCCATCCGGGCTGTAGGCGGCTCGAAAACGGCATGGGCGCGCCGCCGGGCGTCAAGAATGACGAGGGCACGGGCCCGGCCGACTGCATGTCCGGGCAAGGCAAGTTCGGCGTGGCGTTCGTGGCGGGCCGGCGCTTCCCGATGGTGGACGAGGCCTCGCAAGTCGTGATGGCGATCGGCACGTTCATCCGCAAACCCGGCAACCCCAAATGGCGCAACCAGTTCACCGAATTCTTCTACATCGACCATGGCAGGATTCGGCAGATTTACGCCGCCTATTTCTTCGCGCGGCCGGATCAGCCGGTGCCCAACTGGCCGCCTTATGAGGGCAATTTCCCGCTGTCACCGGAGCTGGCGGGCGGGAAATAGCGAAGATCATCCGCGATCACCGGCTTTTCGGCGGCCCTGCGAGGGTGACAACAAGATCGAGGCTCAGCGGCTCATCGCTGGGCCCGACGGTGAGGGTCGAGGCCTGGCCGATCCTGACCTGCGCTGTTGATGTGCCCTGGATATCGCGCCCATTGGCCGAGCGGCTGTCGACGTCCATCTTGACCAAATAGGTCTGCCCCTCATGCTCCGTGACGGAGAGCGTCATGTCATAGCGCGTGCCATTTTTACCGGTAGTGATGGTCCGTGCTGACTGGCCGGGGGCGACCAGGAGCCTTGGCGCGCCGATGATCGTATCGCCCTGCTTGAGTGTCAGTTGCACCAGATAGCTGGGCTGTGCCGGTGGTGCAGGCTTGTCCGACAGCAAGACGGTTTGCCCTTCAGGATAGGGCGCAACGCCGCCTTGCGGTGCATTCAATGGCGCGACAGCGAGAAGAGCGACAACGATGAGGCTCATGACGAGAACTCCGAGGCCGGCAAAAAGCGCGATCCGCCACCAGGCCGGCCTGTCGATGGCGGGATCGGCGCCGTGCTGCCCCCTGCTGTTCGCAGCACCTAGGTCCGACACCTGGGGTCCCATCTGACCGTACCGCTCACTCGCCGCCAGCAATTGTGCTGCTTCGAGTGAGGATGAGACGCCCAGCTTGATCCTCGCCATCTTGAGCCGCTTCTCCACGGCATGGGGCGAGATGCCGAGATCGATCGCCATTTCCTTGGCGGTCTGGTGATCGAGCCGCCGCATGAGGCAGATCCGCTCATTGTCGGTCAGCCGGGCGAGCGCGGCGCGGGTCCA
>Ga0335083_10001307_pt1 | contig 34539 bp, 28 predicted proteins | sample Lox_Sample_42_FD_206716 | JGI IMG/M metagenome (GOLD analysis project Ga0335083, IMG submission 206716) | Soil microbial communities from Loxahatchee National Wildlife Refuge, Florida, United States - Lox_Sample_4.2 | ecosystem: Environmental > Terrestrial > Soil > Wetlands | place: USA...
CGCATCAGATTTGGCACAGTGGTAGTAGGCACAAAGTTGAACTTGCCCCGCCGGCCTCTCTCCGGCTCAAGGAGCTCGTCGTAAGTGTGGATCGTTGAAATCGCCTTAAAGCGCCCCTACACGTTTATCGTGCTGGCCTTGCTGATCGTGTTGATCAGCCCGATCGTGATCCTGCGGACGCCGACCGACATCTTCCCCAACGTCGATATCCCGGTTGTGGCCGCATTGTGGAATTACAACGGGCTGAGCGCGCTGGATATGGAAGAGCGTATCTCGGGGCAGTTCGAGCGCATTCTGACCACCGCTGTCAACGACATCGAGCACATCGAATCGCAGACGGTGGCCGGCCGCAGCATCATCAAGGTATTTTTTCATCCTGGAGCGAAGGTCGACGTCGCCATGGCGCAACTGACGGCGGTGGCGCAAACTTCAGTGCGTCAAATGCCGCCTGGCACCATTCCGCCGTTCATGGTCATTTATAGCGCTTCCAGCGTTCCCATATTGCAACTGGCGCTGTCGGGCGAAGGGCTATCGGAACAGCAGTTGTTCGATTACGGCAGCAACGTCATACGCACCCAGCTGGTGACGGTGCCCGGCACCGGCGTTCCCTGGCCGTATGGCGGCAAGCAGCGGCAGGTGATGATCGATATCCAGCCGCAGTTACTCCAGGCTAAGAATCTGACTCCGGCCGACGTAGTGAACGCCATCACGACTCAGAACCTGGTTCTGCCTTCCGGGACGTCCAAGATGGGCGAGTTCGAATACGACGTGGCGCTGAACGCGAGTCCCGACACGATTCAGGAACTCAACGATCTTCCGGTACGGGTGGTAGGCAACACCACCATCTACGTCCACGATGTAGCGCATGTGCGCGATGGGTTTGCCCCGCAGACCAATGTGGTGCGCCGCAACGGGCAGCGCAGCGTGCTGGTGACGATCATGAAGGTGGGCAACACGTCCACGCTGGATATCGTCCGGCAGGTGCGCGAAATGCTGCCGCAGATCGCCGCTACGCTTCCGGCTCAACTCAAGATCGACCCGATCTCGGACCAATCGCTGTTCGTGCGCGCGGCGGTGAGCGGCGTAATCCGGGAAGCGATCATCGCGGCCTGCCTCACGGCCATCATGATTCTGCTGTTTTTGGGGACCTGGCGCAGCACGCTGATCATCGCCATCTCGATTCCGCTTTCGATCCTGACGTCTCTCTGCGTGCTGAGCGCGTTGGGGGAAACCATCAACATCATGACGCTGGGAGGGCTGGCGCTAGCGGTAGGCATCCTGGTGGACGACGCCACGGTGACCATCGAGAACATCGATCGCAATTTCGACGAAGGCAAGGGCCTGCACGAAGGCATCCTGGATGGCGCCGCGCAGATCGCGCTTCCGGCATTCGTTTCCACGCTGTGCATCTGCATCGTGTTCCTACCTATGTTTTTCCTGACCGGCGTCTCGCGATTTTTGTTCGTCCCGCTGGCTGAGGCGGTGGTGTTTGCGATGCTGGCCTCGTATGTTTTGTCGCGGACTTTGGTTCCGACGCTGGCGATGTATCTGCTCAAGGTGGGGCCGCATCACAGCAGCAGTCCGGAAGGCTGGAATGTGGCGGCGCGGTTTCAGAGGGCTTTCGAGCGCGGATTCAATGCGTTTCGCGACAGCTATCACCGCACGCTGGCTGCATGCGTGCGGCACCGTGTTGTGTTTGCGGCCGCATTCCTGGGCTCGTGCACCGCGGCATTTCTGCTGCTGCCCTGGCTGGGGCAGGATTTCTTTCCGTCGGTGGATGCCGGCCGCTTCAATCTGCACTTCCGAGCTAAAACCGGCACGCGCATCGAGGAAACGGCGCGCCTGGGCGATCTGATCGAGACCTCCATCGAGCGCATCATTCCGCCCAAGGAGCTGTCCAGCATCATCGACAACATCGGGCTGCCGTACAGCTCGATCAACATGACCTACAGCAATTCCGGCCCGATCGGCACCATGGACGCCGACGTGATGGTGACGCTCAATCCCGGTCACCGTCCGACCACCGACTATATCCACGAGCTGCGACGAGTGCTCCCGCGGGAGTTTCCCGGCGTCGCGTTCTACTTTCTGCCGGCCGACATCGTCAGCCAGATTCTGAACTTCGGGTTGCCGGCTCCGATTGACGTTCAAGTGGTGGGCCCGGACCTGGAAGCCAATCATGTCTTCGCGGACCGCCTGCTCACGCGACTCCGGACCGTCTCGGGCGCGGTGGATCTGCGCGTGCATCAGTTGTTCGACCAGCCCCGTTTTGAGCTGGCCGTGGACCGTACTAAAGCCGCCGAGAGCGGGCTGACACCGCTGAATGTCGCCAGTAATCTGCTGGTTTCGTTGAGCGGCAGCTTCCAGACAACGCCGTCTTTCTGGCTCGATCCGCGCACTGGGATCAGCTACAGCGTGGTGACGCAGGCGCCGCAATATGCCGAGTCGTCGCTGAGCGATTTGGAGAATATTCCTGTCAGCGGCCTAGACGGGCGCAAGCCGGAAATCATGAGCGATATCGTATCCAGCAGCCGGACCACGACGCCGGCGCTGATTTCGCATTACAACGTCCAGCGGACCATCGACATTTACGGCTCGGTTCAGGACCGGGACCTGGGCGCGGTGGGCAGGGACATCAACAGCATCGTGGACGCCAGCCGCAAGGAGCTGCCGCGGGGATCGCAGCTGGCGGTGCGCGGACAAATCGAGACCATGACCAGTTCGTATCAAGGCCTGTTATCGGGCCTGGTGCTGGCGGTGGTTCTCGTGTATTTGCTGATCGTGGTGAATTTCCAGTCGTGGCTGGATCCATTTATCATTCTGACGGCGCTGCCGGCGGCCATGGCGGGAATTATTGTTTTCCTGTTCATTACGCACACTACGCTGAGCGTTCCAGCTCTGATGGGCGCCATCATGAGCGTGGGCGTGGCCACCGCCAACAGCATCCTGGTAGTGAGCTTTGCCAAGGAGGTGCTGGCGCGCGACGGCGATCCGGAACGAGCGGCCATCGAGGCCGCCTACACGCGTTTCCGGCCGGTATTGATGACGGCCATGGCCATGATCATCGGCATGATTCCGATGGCTTTGGGCATGGGCGAGGGCGGCGAGCAAAACGCGCCGCTGGGGCGCGCCGTCATCGGCGGATTGATTTTCGCCACCATTTCCACGCTGTTTTTCGTGCCGGTGGTGTTTAGTATGTTGCACAAGAGGCGTGCCGCCAGCGATGCTAGATAGTGAGCGCATGATCGAAACCCCCACCTATCCGAAGCCAGTTCGCAGGCGTCCGGCTTCCGGTTTCGCACGCGCAGTCAAAATCGTGCTGGTGGTGCTGGTTTTGGCCGTGCTGGGCGGCCTGATTTACCAGGGCATTCGGGCGCGTATCCGCACGGCTGCCTCGGTCAAGACCGAAACGCTGGATCTGGCGGTTCCCAGCGTGTCCGTGGTGCGTCCGAAACTTGGCTCGGCGACCAACGAGGTGGTTCTTCCGGGCAGCATTCAAGCTTTCATCGATTCGCCCATTTACGCGCGCGCCAGCGGATACCTGAAACAGTGGTACACCGACATCGGAACGCGCGTGAAGGCGGGCCAGCCGCTGGCGGAGATTGACGCTCCGGAGCTGGATCAGCAGGTCAGTCAAGCGCAGGGTGCAATATCGCAGGCGCAGGCATCGGTGGAGCAAGCGGCTGCGAATCTTCAGCAGGGCCGGGCCAACGAGGAACTGGCGCGCGTGACGGCGCAGCGCTGGAGCAATTTGGTAGCGAAGGGCGCGGTATCACGGCAGGAGAACGACAACTACCAGGCGCAATTTCAGGCTCAAGTGGCGAACGTAGAAGCGCTGGAGAAAGCCGTGTCGGCCGCGCGTAGCAATCTGGCCGTGACCCAGGCGAATCTTCGACGGCTGGAAGACCTGCAAGCTTTCAAGATCGTGCGGGCGCCCTTCGATGGCATCATCACGGCGCGCAATACCGACTACGGCGCGCTCATCAATGCCGGCAACGGCGGGCCCGCTCAGGAGCTGTTCCACATTGCCGCCATCAAAAAGCTGCGCGTATTCGTCAATGTTCCACAAGCCTACGCGCGTTCGGCGGTGCAGGGCACTCCGGCCGAATTGACTCTGCCTGAATTTCCCGGCCGGCGCTTCCGTGGTCAACTGGTGCGCACCGCCGAGGCGATGGACGCCGGCACTCGCACGCTGCTGGCGGAAGTGGATCTGGACAATGCCACCGGCGAGCTGCGCCCCGGAGCTTATGCCGAGGTGCACCTGCTGCTGCCGGCCAGCTTTCACTCGGTGATCGTTCCGGTGAGCGCGATCCTGTTCCGCAAGGAAGGCCTGCGCCTGGGCGTGGTGCGGGACGGCAACAAAGCTCAACTCGTTCCGGTGGTGCTGGGGAAAGACTACGGGACCGAGGTGGAAGTGGTCTCCGGAATCACACCTGACGATCAGGTGATCACGGATCCGCCCGATTCGCTTATTTCCGGCGCGGTGGTGCGGGTGGTGGCGGCCAACGCGTCGACGCCGAACTGAGGGCGACGGGCGCTTTCTTGCTCCGGTACTGCTTGCGCGAGCTATAGTCGTAAGGATAAGGAGAAGGCGGATGCATCCTTTCTCGCGAGTGGCAGTCCTGTTGATCTTCGCCCTCCGGGTTGCCGCTGGGCCTTGCGAGAGTCTCGCCTCGCTCACCATCCCCAATACAACCGTGACCTCCGCGGCGGCGCTTGAAGCGGGCGCGTTCACTCCTCCTGGTCCTGGCGCACGAGGCGATCAGAAGGTGCTGCCTGCTTTCTGCCGCGTGCTGGTGATTTCCAAGCCCGTCGATGATTCTGAGATTCATTTCGAAGTCTGGATGCCTCCGGTCGTAGCATGGAACGGGAAATTCGAAGGCACCGGCAACGGCGGGTTCTCCGGCGCCATCGGCTACCGCGATATGGCGCGCGCGCTGACGAATGGCTACGCTACGGCCGGCTCGGACACCGGGCACGAAGGCGGCGATCTGAAATTCGGCGTCGGCCATCCCGAAAAGATCAACGACTGGGCTTTTCGCGCGGTGCACGTCATGACCGAGACTTCCAAACTCATCGTGCGCGATTACTACGGCCGCTTCGCGCAATATTCCTACTTCAACGGCTGCTCCACCGGCGGTCATCAGGCGCTGAGCGAGGCCCAGAGATTCCCGTCCGATTACGACGGCATCGTGGCGGGCGATCCTGGCAATAGTCGCATTCACCTGATGGTGGGATTCCTGTATTCCTGGCTGGCGCTGTATAAGGACTCGGCCAGCCCGCTGCCTCGAACCAAGCTTCCGCTGATCAACAAAGCGGTGGTAGCGGCTTGCGATGCGATCGACGGGGTCAAGGACGGAATCATCGACGATCCGCGGCTGTGCCATTTCGATCCTGGCACGCTGTTATGCAAAGGTGGGGACGACGCGACATGTTTGACTGCGCCGCAGGTGGCTGCGGTCCGCAAGATCTACGACGGCGCTCGCAATCCGCGAACGGGTGAGCAAATCTTCGCCGGTTGGCCGCGTGGGAGCGAGGCTTTCGATGGGCCGCAAATCGGCGGATGGTCCGGCTATTTCGTCGGCCAAAAGGAACCGGCTCGCGCCGACTTTTTCCGGCTGTGGGTTTTTAATGATCCCAACTGGGACCAGCGCACGTTCGACTTCGATCGCGATGTGGCTTACGCCGATTCGAAAATGGCCGTGGTGAATGCGAACGATACCAATCTCAGGCCATTCAAAGCGCATGGAGGAAAGCTGGTGATGTATCACGGCTGGGCCGATCCGGTGGTGCCGCCCGAGGATGGCGTCCGCTATTACACGCTGGTGGAGAAGGCCATGGGCGGTCCGGAGAAGACCAAGGATTTCTTCCGTCTCTTTATGGCGCCGGGGATGGGGCACTGCGGCGGCGGACCGGGGCCGAATACGTTCGACGCCGTGAGTGCGCTGGACAAGTGGGTGGCGCGGGGCGCAGCGCCGGAGAAGATCATCGCGTCGCATGCGACCAACGGCAATGTGGATCGCACGCGGCCGCTCTGCCCTTACCCGCAGGTGGCCCGCTGGAAAGGGTCGGGCAGCACGGACGAGGCGGCTAACTTCACCTGCGCGAGTCCGACGCCGCGGCCGGCTCACGCCGACTAATTACTATCGATTCAGAGACGACCGCAATTCCTGCAGGTCCAGCGAATTCGTGTCGGCGATGATCTTGGCGTAGGTGCGAGTGACGGCGGCGAGTCCGGTAGTCGAAATGGTCTCGGGTGTTTCCTTGTCGGAATGCCAGACGAATCCGCTGTTGATGATTTCCACCGAAGGCGCCAGGTGGTAGTAGCGGCCGATTTCTCCGGGAGGTGAGGGAACCGACTGCGGGAAGCTGGGCACGCCGAACGCGTCCATGTCTTTTACGACGATATCGGCCAGGCGCTGGCCGGTGCCGTACCAGCGATAAGCCGCGGGGGCGTTAGAAAGCTGCGTGGAGGTGGGCGCGGTGTCGAGCCCGCCGGTGTGCTCGGCGTTGAATAGAACCGCGGTCTTGGCGAATACTTCGGGATGCGCCAGCAACCAGGCTCCGCTCTCGGCGCCGTTGTCATGATGGCCGCAGGTGCCCAGGAAAATGATGGTGCGGCGGCGCTGCTCTTTGGGAACTTTTGCCCAGAACTCCGCCATGCCGATCATCGTGGCGACGCCGGCGGCGTTATCGTTAGCGCCTTCAAACCATCCGTCGCGATGGGCGACCACGATCACGTTTTCATCCGTCATGCCGGGCAGCGTTCCCCAGATGGTTGCAGTCTTGAGATTGGGGACGCGCTGGACATCCAGCCGGACCTTGACGTGCGCTTCGCCGGCGCCCGACTGCGCGATGAAGTCGCGCATCGCCAGACCATCCTTTTGCCCGAGCGAGAAGGTCGGGACCGGGCTGTTCACCGGATAGAATTGCGTTTTCTCGTTGCCCTGCACTCCCAGGATCACGAAGATTGCCGCCGCGCCGCGTTCGCCGATGCGCTTGATGGCGTTGTCGGAAATGGGCGCGTGTCGCGAAGCCAGATCGTTGCTGTAGAAGAAGACCGCTTTACCGCGCACGTCGCGCGAGAGCGTGAGATCGGCATCGCTCGCCAGGCCCACGTAAACGGCCTCGAGATCCAATCCCTGAGAAGGCGTGCCCACTGCTAAGTAAGTGGGCTGGGCGGTGTCGAGCGACAGGGTTTTTCCGTTGGCCGTGGCCACCACGCTCCAGGATTGCGGCATCCACTGGGGGGGCAGATCGAGCGGCTGCTCGTGCACGTCGCTGAGTCCGATCTGGCGGAATTTATCCAGCATCCATTTGGCGTTTTCGGTGTCAGCTTCCGTGCCGGTGATGCGTCCCCAGAACTGGTGGCCCTGATCGCGATAGCGGCGCGCGATGGCGCAGAGCTGTTCGACGTACTCCTTCAGGTGCTGGCCGTCGATGGCGGCGTATTGCTGCTCGGAAGGCGCGAGATGCCAGCCGACTTCGGAAGCTCGGTGATGGGCCGGTTCGGTGGGCCGGGGTGCGCGGGTCGGCGCGGGAGTTTGAGCGACGAGAATGACGATGGTGGCGGTTGCGCCGATGGCGACGAGGCTTGGGATTCGCACAGGAGATCTCCTTTCGACGGCTCGATTCGTCGTGAGACAAGGATACCGCAGTGAGGACTCCGGCAGGCAACGCGAAATTGCGTTTGCCTCCAGCCCGCCGATGGATTATCATCCTCCTAGATGGGCAACCCTTTGGGGTGTTGCTCACGCCCGGAGCTGCAACCTGCTCATTGTGGCTCCGGGATTCCGGCAGGAACCGCTCCGGGACTAGAGGGAGAGGGTGCCTCCGTCACTGTGGAGTGGAATGGCTGCGCAAGCATGAATACCAGGCCGGAGCAGGCTGCCGGGTCCAGACCTTTCAAGCCAATCCGGATTCCATCGAGGCCCGTCGAAGGAGCTTCGAGGTAGGTTCCGAAGAGCCGGTCCCAGAATGGAAACACTGTTCCGAGATTGGCGCTCTGCTCTCCAATTGCGTCGGAATGATGCACCCGATGCATTTCCGGAGTGATGAGGAAAGCGCGCACGATTTTTTCGAGCGGCTGCGGAAGATTAGCGTTGGCGTGCGTGAAAAAGTCTTGAAACAGGCCGAGTAGTTCAACGGCGAAGACCGAGACGACTGGCGGGGCGAGCAGCGCGATCACCGCGAAGTATACGGCTTGGACGATCAGCGTCTCGAATGGGTGGTGGCGGAATCCAGTGGAAAGGTCGAGGTCCGGATCGGAATGATGTACGGAATGCAATCTCCACAGAACGGGGACGGCATGCGAGGCCCGATGGATGCCGTACTGAAGAAGATCGAGGAGCAGCACCGCCAGAATGGCGCGCGCGAAGAAGGGGACCGGCACCCAATGGAAGAGGCCGAAGTGGTTATTTGAAACGGCTACCGCGATTAGAATGGCGCCGGTGCGGAAAATGCCCGCTATAAAGATAATCGAGCCGAAGAAAAGAGCGGCATGATTGCGCCAGCGGCGTACCAGGTGCTTGGAGACGCCTCTCCAGGGCCGAAGCATCTCCCATAGAGCGATGCCCAGAAGAGCGGCGCTGAACAAGCCCCAGTAGACGTTAGCTTCGAAGTGACCCCAGGGCACTGGAATTGGGATGAACTATCGGCCGCGCTTTTTGCGCGCGATCAGGACGATGGCTCCGACGCCGACGGCGGTCAGCACTACCAGGCTGGGTTCGGGCGTAACTGTGCTCGCACCTGCGAAAAGCGAAGCGCTCGCCGCCATGAAAGCTACTGCGAATCGTAGCACTGAACTTTTGTGCTTCACTTGTTCCCCCATGCACTTCAGATGGAAACTATCGGCCGCGCTTCTTACGCGCGATCAGGACGATGGCTCCGACACCGACGGCGGTTAACACAACCAGGCTGGGTTCGGGTGTAACCGAAGTGAGACCTGCGAAAAGCGGAGCGCTGGCCGCGAGGAAAATCACGGCGAACCGTAATACCGAATGTCTGTTGTTCACTGCGAAATAGCTTACTCGGGCCCGGTTGCCTAGGTCAAGGCACAATTCGCATCTTGACGCAGTGTTGAGTACTACCGGTTACATTTCCCGCCGGTTCTCGAGCGACTTGCCCATCGTAACTTCGTCGGCGAATTCCAGGTCGCTGCCCACCGGGATGCCCATGGCGATGCGCGTCACCTTCACGCCCAGCGGCTTCATCAGGCGCGAGAGATAGACAGCGGTGGCTTCGCCTTCCACGGTCGGATTGGTCGCCAGGATGAGCTCGCGCACTTCGCCGGACTGGAGGCGCTCCAGCAGGTTCGAGATGCGCAGCTGATCGGGGCCGATGCCGCGCAGCGGGGACAGCGCGCCATGCAGGACATGATAAAGCCCATTGAACTGCCGGGTGGTCTCGATGGGCAAAATATTGTGAGGCTCCTCGACCACGCAGATTACCGAGCGGTCGCGGTGCGGGTCGCGGCAGAAGTTGCATTCTTCGGCGTCGCTGATGTTATTGCAGACCGCGCAGATGCCGAGCTTGTCCTTGACATCGAGCAAGGCCTCGGAGAGTGCGGCCGCATCCTCCCGTGGCTGGCGCAAGACATGGAAGGCCAGGCGCTGAGCGGATTTTTGGCCGATGCCTGGAAGACGCTTGAATTCCCGGATCAGGCGCGCGAGGGGTTCGGCGAAATCGGGCATGGGGCCCTAAGACCGGCCACAGCGCATCAGAACATACCTGGCGGCAGGCCGAGACCGCCCAGCAAGCCGCCCATCTTCTGCTGCGTCTCATCGTCGACCTTTTTGGCAGCCTCATTGAAGGCCGCCATCACCATGTCCTGCAGCATTTCCACGTCGCCGGCCACTTCGGGATCGATCTTGACGCGCGTGACGTTCTTCTTGCCATCCATGCTGACCGTGACCATGCCTCCGCCGGCGGTAGCCTCCACGCGGATCAGCGCGATCTCCTCCTGCATCTTCTTCTGCATCTGCTCGGCCTGCTTCATCATGGCCTGCATGTTTCCGGGAAGTTTCATGGCCTGGGGTTACTCCTTTAGATTGCGCACCACGCGCACCTGGGCGTCGGGGAAGATTTCCTGAAAGCGGCGCACCTCGGGATGCGAGAGGGCGCGCTCGCTGACGTCGTCAGGCGGCTGGCTGAGCGCGGGCGGCGCATTAGACTCGAGCCCTCCGAACTTGATTTTGATGCGCATGGGCCGTCCTGCGATCTTCTGCACAGCCTTCAGGATATCCTTTTCGTTCATCGCCAGTCGAAATTCATCGGGAGTCGCGAACTGCAATTCTCCGCGCGCTTCGGTGACGGTGGAGTGTTCGATGGCATCGGCGGTGAACTGCATTCCGAGTTCGAGGAGAGCGGCGTGCAGGCGTTCGCGCCAGGCGTCGGGCGCGGGAGCTGATGCCGTGGGAGCGGGCGGATCCAGGGCGGGCGTGGCCTTGGGGGCGGTCATAGGCGCCGAGCGCGGAACGGGCTTCTCGGCAGGAGTTGGCTTCTCCGATGTTGGCGTGGGTTTTTTCGCCGCCGGTTTCGCCGGCGCCGAACCACCGCCGGATCCGAGCGACGCCAGCGCTTCTTCGATCGGCAAAAGCTTGCCGGCTTGCACCAAGCGCAGCAGGCCGATTTCCAAATGCAGGCGCGGCTGCAGGGAGAATTGCAATTCCTTGAACAAATCGAGGGTGAGCTGGAGGTAGCGCGTCAGGTCTTCTTCGGAGAATCCGGCCGCGATTTCGGCCAGACGCTCTTGCTCGCGCGGCGAAGCGGCGATCAGGCGCGTGTTGGAGCCGGCCACCTTGGCTACCAGGAGATTGCGGAAGTAGCGCGCCAGCTCACGGCAGAAATGCTGCAGATTGCGGCCGTTGCGATCCAGCTCCAGCACCAGATCGAGCATGGCGCGCGAGTCCTGGGCGGCCAGCGCTTTGGTCACCTCATGCAGGGAGTCGAGCGAGAACATGCCGAGCAAGCCGCGCACCTCGGCGGCATCCAGCTTGGCGCCGCAGCAGGCGATGGCTTGATCGAGCGCCGACAAAGAATCGCGCACGCTGCCTTCGCCGGCCTGAGCCAGTACGCTAAGCGCTTCCGGGTCCGCTTCGATGCCTTCCTTGGCGCAAATTTCCCGCATGCGCTGGAGCACTTCTTCGAAATCCACGGAGCGAAAGCTGAATTGCTGGCAGCGCGAGGCGATGGTGGTGGGAATCTTGTGCGCCTCGGTAGTGCATAAGATAAAGACCACCCATTCGGGCGGTTCTTCCAGCGTCTTGAGCAGCGCGTTGAAGGCCTCGCTGGTGATCTGGTGGGCTTCGTCGACGATGAAGACCTTATAGCGGTCGCGCGCGGGACGGAAGCGGACATTCTCGCGCAGCTCGCGCATTTCGTTGATGCCGCGATTGGAAGCGGCGTCGATCTCGATCACGTCCATGGCGTTGCCCTGCGCGATCTCCAGGCAACTGGAGCAGACGCCGCAGGGAGTGGCGGTCGGCCCCTGGATGCAATTCAAGCAGCGAGCCAGGATGCGGGCGACGGTGGTTTTTCCGGTGCCGCGCTGGCCCGAGAAAATGTAGCCGTGGGCGATGCGCTGCTGCGCAATGGCATTTTCGAGCGTGGTGCGGACGTGCTCCTGGCCGATCAGTTCCCCGAAAGACTGGGGCCGGTATTTCCTGGCAATGACCTGGTACATGAAGGCGTTGGATGGAGAATATGCCAGACCCCGGGTGATCCGCGGCACACGGCCTAAACCGCTACCGTTGCTTCCTTCCGGATCTGGCGGGGTTCACAGCCGGCCGTTGCACGAAGCCCGGAGCCTGACAACCATCCATGCTAACATGCGAGCCGAATGCGAGCGGAGCATTGGTGGGTGAGTTTGAAATTCTGTGCCGAGGCGGCCGGCAGTTCGGCTGATCGGGAGTTATCCGACCGGGTGGACATTCACGCCGTCTCACATAGGGTAAATTTTGAAACTGCGCCTATTCGGAGATTCAATCGCTTGACGGCAGAAAAATGCCCTTTTTCTGACACGGGCTCTTAGTTACTCTCATTCAAAGGAGGCATGTGATTGTGAAAAACCTGTTCGATGCGACGGTGGCGAATCAGGTAAAGACCCGGCTGGGGAAATTGGAGCCGCATAGTGAGAGGCGCTGGGGTAAGATGACGGCGCCGCAGATGTTGGCACATTGCTCGGTGAGTATGCAGTGGGCGGTGGGAGAACTGGTGCCCGAAAAGGGAGCGCTACCCGCACGTTTGATAGGGCGGCTGGTGAAGCCGATGGTGTTTCGGAACGAAGACCCGCTGCGGAAGAATTCGCCGACGGCCAAGAGCCTGATTGTGGCCGACGAACGAGATTTGGGCAAGGAACGGGACCGGTTATTAGGACTAATTGACAAATTTGCGGCGGGAGGGGCGGCAGGGTGTACGAGGAATCCGCATAGTTTCTTTGGGAAGATGACGCCGGAGGAGTGGGCGATTTTAATGTACAAACATCTCGACCATCACTTGCGCCAGTTTGGGGTGTGACCGTCTCCAAAAAGGTCCAACTTGAACACTCGCAAAAGCAGTTAAAACCATTAACCATGGGGATTTTCGGCATTGCCGCTGCCGCGCTGTCGTGCTACAAACAGAGGCATGGAAGACGCGCCGATCGCCATACGGAGGTACACCGACTTCGATGAGATGAAGGCGGACGAGTATCGCTACTGGCAAAGCCGGCCCGCGCACGAGCGGCTGGACGCCGTTGAAGAAATGATCGAGACCGCTTATGCGCTCAAGGGGTGGGAGATCGAGCCGGATGTACCAAGACTACAAAGACCTTTTGTCCGCCTTCCAGTCCCATGGCGTTAATACCTCGTTGTGGGCGGCTTAGACATACTTCCCGACATTCCGGGCGTTGATTTTGATGCGGCATGGGAACGGCGCGTTGAAGCTGTGATCGATCCGACCTCTGGGCTGACAGCCAACTTCATATCCGCCGAAGATCTCATAGCATCAAAGCTGGCATCCGGCCGGCTCCAAGACCTCGCCGATGTGGAAGCCAGGCGCAAGGCGGCAGCAAGCCGGCCGAAGCCTTCAAAAAAACCCGGAGACGAAACCGGGTAGCCCTAGCCAGTGATTTTGCCTCCCTGCCATGGTGCAAGCAGTTTGCGACTGTTCGGCGTGAGGATGCCGGGTGGACGGCGGGTTGCAAAATATCCCGCCCAAGCAGGCCACCGACTGATTGCCTTGTGTGTCACATACCACGGTTATGACTTCACCCCTTGCAGCCGTCCGCGCTTAGATGGCTGCGTTTCGGAGGACGGAAGCGTGATGCGCTGGCAACTTCACCCTCATCGCTCACGCGGACGCTGAATATCAGAAGCTTATGCGTCGTTAGTCTCATCAAGGTCCTTTGCGCGACACGAGAAGATCAGGCTCGTCCACAATGTCTCAGAATCGGTCCTTCGTGAGAGCGCCATTTCTTCGAGAGAAGAGCTAGAGTGGTGGGCTAGTGTAGACCTCTAACAAACGCGTTTATTTCTCGAAGCACGTCAGCCGCATTTGAGATGAACACATAGTGGTTGGCGTGCGGCAGGGGAACGACTCGGGCAGATGGTAGACCGTTCTCGAATGCCTTCGCCTGTGCGCCGACGAACGCTTCATCGCGCGATTCGAACGCAGCACTTGCAGCCGGGTCATTTTTAATACTCGCCGGCAAGGCATGCGGAATAGCGAAAAAAGCAAGAATTGGAACGCGAATGTCAGTAAACTTCTGTGCGCCGGCTCTTATCGCTGCGTCCGCGAATGGCAATGGAGTAGGCTCAGCGGATGACGGCGGCACTGCCGTGAGATTCTTCTGCATCTCCTGCAGATCTCGTTCGAACGTCGGCAAACTCCTACTCAGTAAATCCCGGACCAAATCGGTCGGGTCCCGCGGCAGTTTACCTGGCTCCAATCGTGCCAATTTCTTTTGCAAATCTGCGAGATCGATGTTCAAGTCTCCTTGCGACGGATCATAGAAAGCATAAGCGTAGCCGGCATCGAGATAAATTAAACCTGAAACTCGTTCAGGATAGCGAGAACCCACCGAACTGAGTTCCTCCCCAGCGCGTGAGTGGCCTACTAGCGCTGGACGATCTAACTTGAGCGCATCGACCACAGCCAACACGTCGTCACCAAGCCGTGCAGCCCCATAGGTGAGAGCGGGCAGTTTCATTGCCCGGAACGATGAAGTAGGTGCTTTGAGCGAGTGCCTCGATCTGATCTTTCGCATTCCGAAACGCAATTTGGGTCATGGCGAAGTGCTCGGAGTATGGAAAACCCTCCAGCCCTGGCCCGATAAGCACCAGTTGGCTTACTTGCGCGGGATAACGCAGCGCAAAGCTAAGAGCAACGTTGCCGCCATGTGAACTGGCCACGGGAGCGGCTTGGGATACTTTGCAGTCACGAAGGACCGCCGCAACGTCGTCGGCTTCGAAATAGGGTTTTTTTGTAGCTGGTGAACGGCCGTATCCTCGCCGGTCATACCGAATTGCGTGGAACTGCTTGCAGAAGGCGGGCTATACGTCGTCCCAAACCGCCGAATTGACCACTCCGTCGTGAAGTAGCACAACGGCTTTCGGGCCGCTGCCACATTCCTCGTAATAGAGCCGCGATCCATCAACATCAATGAAGGTCCCGTTGCCCGTTGTGGGGCTTGAAGTCTGAGCGGGCAAGAATCCAATTCGAAAGAGTGAAACAAGAAGGAATCCTACCGCGCCATTTCTCATATCTGAATTATGCTCACGAACGGCCGAAATCACAAACCAAGCAACCGGTCAGAATAAATTGAGGGTGGCTCAAATGTCGCTCTTCGCGAACCTGGCTGTCAAGATCACCTCTCGTCCACATACTTCGTTGCCCGCATACTTCGTCCACATACTTTGTTACGCCCGCGACCTCGAATCGCTCACTGAACGCGCGTGATCCGGCAGCGTCGAGGTGTTCCCAAACGACGAATGGAGCGTTCGTGATCGAACACCGCGCCGGCGACACGACAGCATCCGCGCGCCCCACGGATTCAAGCCGGCCCGCTGCCTACATGTGATATTGTTGATCCCATGAAGACGGCATTTGGAAAAAAGAGAACTCTTCAAATACTTTTGGCCGGCTTGATCTGCTTCGGAGCCGCGAGCTGGGCGGTGGCGCAACAGGCGACCATTACGCCCACCGCCAAGGAGCTGAACAAAAGCTTCGACGCCGACGCCTCCCAATGGACAGAGCGGTTCGAGCACGAAGGGCGCGCGATCTACGACAAGCGCTTCGAGATCCTGGATGCGATGAATCTCAAGCCTGGCATGAACGTTGCCGACATCGGCGCGGGCAGCGGCCTTTTTTCGCGGCTGGTCGCAGGGCGCGTTGCGCCCGGGGGCACGGTCTACGCCGTCGACATCTCCAAGAACATGATCGACCACATCGCCAAGGTCGCCAAGGATGAAAACATTCCCAATTTGAAGCCGGTGCTGGGCGATCCCAAGTCGCCGAAGCTGGCGCCGAATTCGGTGGATGTAGTCTTCATCATCGACTCCTATCATCATTTCGAGTACCCAGCCGACATGCTGGCCGAGATCAACAAGGCGCTGCGTCCGGACGGCATGCTGATGCTGATCGACTTCAAGCGAATCGACCGCGTCTCGCCCGAGTACATCTTGAAGATGGTTCGCGCCGGGGAAGGCACGTTCACCGACGAGTTTCTTAACGCTGGGTTCGATTTGGTAGAGCGGCGCGACGACATGTTCCCGGACAACTACATGCTGAAGTTCAAGCATCGGGTGCCGGCCGCGGTCAAGTCCACTGCCCAGCGCTAAGCTCAGCCGTCCAAGTTTCAGTACCAATCTCAGAGCTGACTAGTACGTTGGTAGGAATACCATCGCAAGGAGTTGCGTCATTCTAAAACCCGTGGATGGGCCGGTCGGAATCATAATGCCGAAGCTGGCAGCCTGGAGAATCAGGATGGCGGACAGACGCTCCATCCACACCACCCTTACTTGCATGCAAACGGAAATTTATTTTCTCCAATATCGCCTGGAGGTGGTTCGCGCCTGGCCGGAGTCTGCTAGGAAACAAGCTACTATCGCGGCCATCTTGTCGCAACTCGAGCGGCACGCGGATTGTTGAGCCGCGCTGCTGAGTTACCGTGAAAGCCACGGTGGTGGGTGCTGGAATCGGCGGCCTTACCGCCGCGCTGGCCTTGCGTAACGCCGGCATCGACGTCGAAATCCACGAGCAGACTTCCGAACTTCGCGAAGTAGGCGCGGGCATTTCGCTTTGGGCCAACGCAATTCGAGCTTTGGCCAAGCTTGGACTAGGCGAAGCCTTGCAGGCGCGTTCTGTCGCTTACAGCAGAACCGCAATACTGCGCGCCGATGGCCAGGTTATCGCCGAGAGTTTGCTTGACGAACTGGTCCGGAGCCTGGGCGCCGGCGAGATACCGGCCCTGCTGGTGCTGCATCGAGCTGATCTGCTCGGGATGCTCAGTGGCCGGCTCGATTGTGCGATTCGACTCGGCCAGACATGCACCGGGTTCGAGATGCTTGAGGACCGGGTTATTGCGCGCTTCGCGGGCGGCGTTGAAGTCGAAAGTGACCTGCTGATCGGCGCGGATGGAATCCATTCGGGCATTCGGGCCCAACTCCGTCCCGGGGAGCGGGTTCACTATTCCGGCTACACCGCCTGGAGGGCCGTATCGAAATTCGAAGCAGCGGGCTGGGGTGTCACCGAGACCTGGGGCCGCGGCAGGCGATTCGGGGTCGTGCCCATGGCGGGCGGCTTAGTCTACTGGTTCGCGACACAGAACGCACCGCAAGGCCAGACCGATCCACCAGGGGCCGCCAAGCAGAACCTGCTCGAATTGTTTCAGGGCTGGCATGACCCGATTCATGCGCTCATTTCGGCGACGCAAGGATCGGCCATCCTGAGGAACGACATCCAGGATCGCGATCCGTTGGCCAACTGGGGCACCGGCCGCGTCACTCTGCTGGGCGATGCCGCGCATCCCATGACGCCGAATTTCGGACAAGGCGGATGTCAGGCCATCGAAGACGCTCTGGTGCTGGCGCGGATGCTCAGGACGCACTCGGAGGTGCCGGCCGCCCTGCGCAGTTATGAAGCCGAGCGTATCGCCAGAACCACTCCGATTGTTCTTCGTTCGCGCCAGGCCGGCGTACTTGCTCAGCTCGAAAATCCGTTGGCGTGCCGGATCCGGGACTTTACGGTCGGAAAAATTCCGCGTGCGGTCATGTTGCGCCAATTGCAATCCATGGTGGGCTACACCGGGCACTTGAATTAGATGGCCGCCGGGCGCGAGGTGGGTGAATATCCATCCACGATGGCTTGCTCCAAAACGCCTCGCACGGATTCGATCAGACGTCCAATGTCATCTCCGGTAGAGATCGGACCATGTCCGGGGACGATCGCCGAGGGTTTGAGCTGCTCGATGAGATCGAGCGAATGCAACCATTTCTGCCAGTCCATCGCGGTTCCAGCGTCGAGGTTGGGCAGATACAGATTGATGAGGCAGTCGCCGCAGAAGAGCACTGCATCTTGTTTGACCCATACCGACAGATTGGTTGCGGTGTGGCCAGGCGTCAAGATGAACTCGACCGTGCAGTCGCCCAAGTCCAGACTGGTGTTCTCGGCGATCGGGCGGTTGGGATTCTCCAGGCGCGTACCGGCGTAAAATGCGGCAGCTTCGCGGCGGGCCCGGCGGGTTGGATCCGCGATGAGGCTGTTGAATTCGTCTATCTCGGCTCGAAATTCGTCGTCGGTCCGGCGAAGCTCGGCGTGACCGTAGACATCGATGCCGCGGTCGCGGAAGTAACTGTTTCCGCCGATGTGATCGAAGTGCCGCTCGGTATTGATGACCGCCAAGCGGTTGTTGGGACGCACGGCGGAAGCGTAGCCATGGATGGTGGCGGCGGTCAGGGCGCACGCGCGGTATCGACAATCAGAGTGGTCTCGCGTCCCGCGACGATGCCGGCGTTGACGCTCCAAGGCGGCACATAACCCAGGCCGGTGAGCGCGTAGCAGTGTTGAGATAATCGCATGGATGCGAGTTCGGACTTTCAGGCTAACACTTGGGGGACACCGTTGAAACGCGCTGCACAGGTGAGCGAATCCATTCCTGAGTTCGACGTTTTAGTCGCCGGCGGCGGCAACGCTGCTTTGTGCGCGGCGCTAAGCGCGGCGGAATTGGGAGCGCGCGTGGCGCTGGTGGAATGCGCTCCCCGGGAGTTTCGGGGCGGCAATAGCCGGCATACGCGTAATCTGCGGCGCACGTCGGCAGCTTATGCGGAGGAAGAATATTTCGCCGATCTGCGGCGTGTGACCCAAGGGGAAACCGACCAAGCGCTCGCGTGGCTGGCGATTCGCGGCTCTCAGGCTGCAACGGCTTGGATGCGCGCTCGCGGAGTTCGTTTCCAGCCGTCGCTCAAAGGCACGCTGCATCTGGATCGCACCAATGCGTTCTTCCTGGGCGGCGGTAAGGCGCTTTTGAACGCTTATTACGATGCGGCCGTGCGGCTGGGAGTGCGAGTTTTCTATAACGCCGAGGTGGTGGATCTGGATATTCGGAATGGGCGCTTCGAGTCCGCGCGTGTGAGTTGGGAGGGTGAGCCGCTGGAGATCCACGCCAAGGCGCTGGTGGCCGCGGCGGGAGGATTTGAATCGAACCGCGAGTGGCTGGAAGAAATCTGGGGTGAGCCGGCTCGGAATTTTCTGGTACGCGGCACTCCATACAATCAGGGGAAAGTTTTGCGATTGCTGCTGGGCAAGGGTGCCGAGCCGGTTGGGAACCCGGCGCAATGTCATGCGCTGGCCATCGACGCCCGAGCGCCGCGGTATGACGGCGGCATCGTGACGCGTTTGGATTGCCTGCCGCTGGGGATTGTGGTGAATCAGCGGGGCGAGAGGTTTTATGACGAGGGCGAGGATCTGTGGCCCAAGCGCTACGCGATTTGGGGACGGCTGGTAGCCGAGCAACCGGAACAAATCGCGTATTCGATCATCGATTCGAAAGCGCTCGGGTTGTTTATTCCTTCCGTTTATCCGCCCGTGCGGGGCTCCACGATGCGGGATCTAGCCGTCAATCTAGGATTGGCGGGCGATGCGCTGGAAGCTACCGTGCGACGTTTCAATGCGGCCGTGCAACCGGGAGCATTCGATCACACGGCGCTCGACCACTGCCGGACCTCGGGCTTGAGGCCGGAGAAAACGCATTGGGCGCGCGCGCTGGATACTCCGCCGTTCTTTGCCTATCCGCTGCGGCCCGGCATCACGTTCACTTATCTGGGCGTCAAGGTGAATCCAAATGCGGAAGTGCTCATAGCGGGCGGACCCGCGCAGAACATGCTGGCGGCGGGCGAGATTATGGCCGGCAACATTTTGGGGAAGGGTTATCTGGCCGGAATCGGGATGACTATCGGTACGGTCTTTGGACGTATCGCGGGAAGGGAGGCGGCGCGCCATGCCGGACGCTAAGGGTGACGAGGCGCTGCGCGAGGGTGCGCGCATCCTGACGATCTGCAACGCCTGCCGCTATTGCGAAGGATACTGCGCGGTTTTTCCGGCGCTCGAGCGACGCGTGAGCTTCAGCGCGGCGGACATGAACTACCTCGCTAATCTTTGTCACAGCTGCGCCGAGTGCTACTACGCGTGCCCGTACACGCCTCCGCACGAGTTCGCGGTGAATGTGCCGAAAACGCTGAGCGAAATTCGCGTGGCTTCCTATCGCCAGTATGGCTGGCCGGCGGGCGAGTGGCTGGCGCCGGTTGCTTTCTTCATCGGCTTGGCCCTTTGGATTGGCATCGAACGCGGGCGGAGCGTTTCCGGACTGCCGGGCGATTTCTACGGCTTTATCCGGCATGGAATGATGGCCGGAGTGTTCGGCGCAATTGCACTTTTTGCGCTCTTCGCATTGCTGGCCGGGTTTGTGCGCTTCTGGCGTGAATCCGGAGAGGGTTTCCCGGGGCTCCTGGATTTCCCGGCGCTGCGAAGGGCCGCGGCCGATGTGCTGGCGCTCAAGTACCTGGCTGGCGAAGGACGGGGTTGCACATATCCGGATGAGAGCCACTCCCGCGCGCGCTGGTGGTTTCATCATCTGACCTTCTACGGTTTTCTGCTGTGTTTCGCTTCCACGACGGTGGCGGCGATCTATCATTATGTGTTCGGCTGGATAGCGCCGTACGCGTATTTGAGCTGGCCGGTGGTGCTGGGCACCCTGGGAGGATTCGGACTGCTGATCGGTCCGGCCGGACTATTTGGGTTGAAGCAGCGGCAGGATGCCGCGACGCGGGCCGCTGAACAGAACCGGCTGGACATCGCCTTCATCGCTCTTTTGTTTTTGACCAGTGCGACCGGTCTGGCGCTACTAGCGTTTCGGGAAACAGCCGCCATGCCGGCGCTGCTGGCCGTGCATCTGGCCATTGTGTTGGCGTTATTCGCGACGCTGCCCTATGGGAAATTCGTGCACGCCATCTATCGCACCGGCGCGCTGCTGCGCTACGCTTTAGAGCAATCGCGCGAGGAGAAGACGGTCTGACAGTCAACTCAAAAGTGTGGCCGGTGGTTCGTGTGGCGGCGGGCAATTTTCTGGAAGCCTACGACTTCCAGATCTTCGGATACTACGCCGCCGCGATCGGGCTGACGTTTTTCCCCAGCACCGATCCTTACGCTTCGCTGCTCGCGTCGCTGGCTGCCTTCGGCGCTGGTTTTCTGATGCGGCCGCTGGGCGCCATTATTCTGGGCGCCTACGTGGATCATCGGGGGCGGCGCGCGGGATTGCTCCTAACGCTGGGGTTGATGGCGATCGGAACGCTGTCCATAGCTTGCACTCCTGGATACGCACGCATCGGCTTGCTGGCGCCGCTGCTGGTATTGCTCGGGAGGTTGCTGCAAGGGCTTTCGGCCGGCGTCGAGCTGGGGGGTGTCTCGGTGTACCTGTTGGAGATCGCGCCCGATGGCCGCCGCGGATTTTTCGTGAGCTGGCAATCGGCTACGCAGCAACTGGCGGTGGTATTCGCGGCGCTGCTCGGCCTGGTTCTTACCGCGACCATTTCCCCGGCCAGCATGACGCGCTGGGGCTGGCGCATTCCGCTGCTCACCGGTTGTCTCATGATTCCGTTTCTGCTGCGGCTGCGCCGCTCGCTCGATGAGACCGAAGCGTTTCGTTCTCGTAAGCATCATCCCAGCATGTCCGGAGTGGTGCGAATACTAGCGATGGAGTGGCGCCTGGTGCTGTTAGGGATGATGCTGGCGACGATGGTAACGGTGTCGTTCTATATGATCACCGCCTACACGCCCACTTTTGGCAGCGCGGTGCTGCATCTCACGGGGACGGCAAGTCTGGCGGTGACGCTGTGCGTCGGACTTTCGAATTTTATCTGGGTGCCGCTGGCCGGAGCGCTGTCGGATCGAATCGGCCGGCGACCGTTGCTGTTCGGCTGCACCATTCTCACGCTGCTGACCGCCTATCCGGCGCTGTCGTGGCTGGTGAGCGCCCCGTCGTTTTCTAGACTCCTGATCGTCGAGCTGTGGTTGTCGCTGATGTTTGGCGGCTACAGCGGAGCGCTGGTGGTTTTCATGACCGAGATGATGCCCGTGGCAGCGCGGACCGCGGCGTTCTCGCTAGCGTTCACATTGGCGACCGCGATTTTCGGCGGCTTCACGCCGGCGGCGTGCACATTCCTGATTCACGCCACCGGCAATCGCGCCATGCCGGGCGCCTGGCTGTCTCTGGCCGCGGCTTGCGGATTGTTTGCGACCATTCGTCTCTCGCCGGCACGATTGGCCGTGCGGGAGGCGGCCGCAGCAGTCTGAATTATGTCGTCGTGAGCATAAATTACCAGGTCGGCTGTCTGGCTCGAGTGGTATGTGTTCTGCCGTCGGGAGCGGAGTTGCGGTCCTAGAAATGCAGAGGTTCTGCCGGCAGAGTGAAAAGGTTCTAACCGTGACAAAGACCTTGGCGTCGGGCTTCTACACCTCCTGGTTCGGTATAGACTTTGTTTTTTCCGTGGCTAGTATTCAAAATGACGCCGTTGTGCTCTAATAGAGGGAACTTCCCCCGCGTTCGGAGATTTCGAGGTTTAGTATAAGGGTCACCTCTAGTGCTGGATCTATTTCGAACCGTGTTGGGTGCATTTCGACGGCAGTATTCCCCGAGAGTCATTGCTCTCACGGCGGGCTGCATCCTGGTTGCCAGTTTATTCACCGCGGTCGCCTTTTGGCGAGGACGATCAGGACCCAAGCACACGCAGGCTCACGCGACATCAGCCGTCCGAACTAAGACCGCTTTTGTAGTGACTCAAGAGAAACGGAAGGTCTATCCTTACTCGATCGTTCCGGGCGGCGCGAGAACGGTTCAAGAGGCCAAGCGAGCGATGAGCGACCCGGCGGTGCGCGATCATTACGCCGCGGTGGATCTCAAGAATCTGAAACAGATGACCTTGAAGTCCGACATGCAGGGCTATGTTTCCTACCGCTACGGGGACAAAATATACTGGACCGCCAAGAAGGTCCATCTCAAGGCCGGCGAAACCGTGTTCACCGATGGCGAGCACATTGTTCGAGGCCGGTGCCTGAACTGCTATTCAGCGATGCCCATGATGCCAACGCGGCATAACGAACCTAGCGAGGGCACGTTAAACTCGCCGGTCGAAGTGCCACTGATCGCGCTGTCGTTTCCGAACCTGCCGCTGGCGGAGGCGCCGGCTTTGGCTCCGCCCGTGGCGCCGATTGCCCCGGTAGTTCCGGCAGTTGTTGGAGGCGGCGCCCCTGGTGCAGGTGGACATCCAATATGGTGGGCTTTCTTCCCGATCCTTCCGATCATTCCGCCGATAATACACCGGGGTCACAATCCGTCGACACCGGGGTTAACCCCGACGCCGGTACTGCCCACGTCGGGACCAACACCTGGGACGCCAACGCCGGGACCGCCGACTCCAAGCACCCCCCCGACACCCGGACCACCAACGCCAACCACACCGACACCGCCAGGGCCGCCAGTGACGCCGGGACCGCCAGTGACGCCGGGGCCTCCAGTTACGCCAGGGCCACCGGTGACGCCGGGGCCGCCAGTCACGCCCGGACCGCCGGTGACGCCTGGACCGCCGGTCACACCAGGACCGCCAGTGACGCCCGGTCCGCCGGTGACACCGGGACCGCCAGTAACGCCAACGCCGCCGGGACCGCCGGTGACGCCTGGACCGCCAGTGACACCCGGACCGCCGGTGACACCTGGACCGCCGGGGCCCCCCGGACCGCCGGGACCCACCGGACCGCCGGGGCCCACCGGACCGCCAATCGTGATACCGCCGACCACGCCGCAAACGCCGCCCGTTGCGGTGACTCCCGAGCCGGATTATCGATGGTTGCTTTTGGGTGGCTTTCTGACGTTCATCATCGCCGGCCGGATCCGGTCTAAGCGGAGCAAGCGAGCCGCGGCGCGCGAGGCGTCGTCCGGTGGCGCTTCGTCATGAGCTTTTGCTGCTGAGTTCGGCCGCGCTCATCGAGTCCATTTTGTGGATCACTTTGGCGAATACTTCAATCTCGGCGTGTAGGCGCTCGGGACTCAATTTTTCGATGCATCCGTTGGCGGGCCCGGCCAACAAGTAATTAGGCTGCGGGATGTAGCCGATAGTCGGCACGCCAGCGCGAGCCAAGCCGCCGCCCTCGCCCAGCCATCCGCCGTGTACGGGATTGACCACCGCCGTCTTCTTATCTCCGCTGCCCTGGAGCGCCTCTACCAGAATATTGCCGACGGAGGCGCGCTCGGTGATGGCAACGGCCCATTCGTTCTCACCAGTGGCGCGGTAGTGGAAGAAAGCGTCATCCGCCCATTCCTTGCAGCCGAGATGCTCGACCGTTAGAGCCGCGACGGCTTTCTTGATCAGGTCCGGATATTTCTGGATGATGCCGCGCATGGACGGGACCCAGGGCCCGGCGAAGTGTCCGGTGGTCAGCGGGAACACCAGCGTGCGCTTTCGCTCGCTGGGCGGCAGCTTTGAGAAATATCTGGCTAGAGCCAGGATGCCGAGACCGCCGTTTTCTTCGGTCGCGTTGGGACCATCGGTGTGGGTGTTGACGATGATGACTTCGTCGGACGTCGATCCGGGAAGCGTGGCGATCAATGTATCGGTGGGCGTGTCCGGGAAGGTGTCGGCTTCGAGCACCACAGTGGCTTTAGCGCCGCTCAAGCTCTTCAGTTTCGCGCCGGTCTCGCGTCCGACGTACAGTCCGGGAATGCCCTGTGGAGGCCGGGAGAAGGGCGTATACTGATCCATCGCGTTGGCATCCGAAATATCGGTCCAGGCCAGGATCACCGCGACGGCTCCCGCTTTGGCGAATTTCGTCAGATCGTTGACGGCACCGCGCGCGGGTTTATATTCGGCTGGAAATTGCGCGTCCGAAGGATAGATACCCCAGGGACGGTACATCTCGCCGAACTTGCGGACGCCGGTCGCGAAATCGACCAGCGCGACTTTGCCCTGCAGGCCGGTCAGATTGAACGACGGGTTGTGGCCGGCATAAACGAGTTCGCCGGTTACGCCCGCCGCGGAAGTCTGGCCGGAATAGGGGAAGTAGGAAGTGACGGGGGCTTTGAAGTTCTTGCCCGATTGTGGAGCGATCGCGATTTCCGACCGGCGCGCCTCCCAGCGCGGGAAAGTATAGTGCTCCCGCTGGACCTGGAGCCCGTATTCCTGGAGGTGGGAAGCCAGGAAGTCGACGAAGGTGGCGTGGGCCTTATTGCCGGTATACTTGGGGCCGAGCTTGGCCATCCACACTTGCCAATCCCAGATTTCTTTCTGAGAGGGAAGCAGGTTGGGGCGATATGCTTCAAGCGTGGCGCCTTGGGCGACGGGCAGCAGCGTTCGCTGAGCCAGCGCGCCCAACGTTGAGGCTGAGATGGAAGCCTCGAGGAAAGTCCGGCGTGAAAATGGCATAGTTCAGATTAGCTCTTCTTAGGCCAAACCACGCCTTGATCCTGCTTGGTGACCGGGCCGATGCCTTTGTACACAAACTTCTGGGCACGATGGCCCTGGTAAGTCTCGGTAGTGTAGATGTTGCCTTTGGAATCCACCGCGATGCTGTGCACGCCGTAGAACTCCCCGGGCTGGCGTCCACCATCGCCGAAGGCGGTCAGGATTTGCAGCGAGTCGCGGTCCATGATATAGACCTTCTCGTTTTCGCCGTCGCACAGGTACAGGTACTTCTGCTGCGGATCTTTTGAAAAAGCGATGTCCCAGACCGAGCCGGCGCCCAGCGTTCGCTTAGCGATAAATGTTTCTTTCACGAAGGTCCCGTCCGGTTTAAACACCTGAATGCGGTCATTCACGCGATCGCAAACGTACAGCAGGTTGTCGTGCGAGAGCTCGGCGCAATGCACGGGATTGCGGAACTGCTGCGCGGGCGGCGCGTCGGGATTGTAGCGTCCGAGATTGGTGTCGTCCGGCTTGTGGCCGTAGGCGCCCCAGTGACGCTTGTACTTGCCGGTGTCGGCATCGTAGACGATGACGCGGTGATTGCCGTAACCGTCGGCAACGTACAACTCGTTAGTCTTCGGATCGACAAATGTCTTGGCGGGCAATCTGAGATTGGCGACGTCGTTGCTGCCTTTGGTCTGCGCGGGCTTACCGATCTGCATCAGGAATTTCCCGTCCTGGGTGAACTTCAGGACCATGTTGTCGTACCAGTAACCCACCAGGTCGGTCTGGCCTTCTTCGAGGGCCGGGCCGCGGCCGCGTCCTTGCGATCCCGGAGGCTGGCCGCGTCCATTTCCCGCGATCCAGACGTTGCCTTTGTAGTCGATGGTGATGCCGTGGTTGGAATTGGGCCAGTCATAACCCTGGCCGGGTCCACCCCAATGGCGGAGCAGGTTGCCGGCCTGGTCGAATTCGAGCACGGGTGGGGCCGGCGTGCAGCATTCCGCCATAGGCGGATTGGTGGCCGCGTGCTGCTCACCGGGGTCGTTCGATCCGGAACGGTGCACGATCCAAATGTGATCCTGCGCGTCGACGGACACGCCGATGGTCATGCCCATCACCCAATGGTTGGGCAAGGGCTTGGGCCAAAATGGATCCACTTCAAAGCGCGGCGCGACGGCGCCGGCGGCTTGCACCACGACTCTCTTGGTCAAGATGCTGGAAGTGATGCCGAGCGCCACGAGCAGCGCGATCAATACCGAAGCGATGTAGAGATTTCTCTTCATGCCCTTCCCCCCTTTTGCTAGCGATGATGCCAACTGCGCGAGCCGGCACGAAATGCTGCCGGAGTGTTCAGGGCTGGACGGAGACGTTTACAGTGCCGTTGCTCCAGCAACACTGGAATCCACCGCCTCCGCCCTCACCCGAATAGTCGTTAATGGTGACGTGAAGAACGTATTCGCCTGGTTCGCTGAACTTAGCTGTCGTAGTGGCTTTGCCGTTGAAGACGAACTTAGCGTCGCCGGCCTCCAGCTTTTCTACTGCCGGCTTTTCTTTGGAAAACGCGACATCGCCAGGCCCGCGGTATTTGGACCAGGTGACTGTGACAGGAATCGGGCTTAGGTTGCGGGGCTTCGCGCCCGAATTAGAAAACCACTTGGCGTCGTCGGAGACCCAAGCGGTCAGGGGGAGGGCTTCCTTCACGGTGGTGCTTCGGTGCGTCGATAGCCCCTGCGGTCCCTGAACCACCGGTCCGTCTTCCTTAAAATCCTGGAACCGCAAGGTAGGCGGCGTATCGGCATCGGGTCCGACGTCGGCGGAAGCGGTAACAGGAGAAATTTCGTAGTCTTTATTCAGCCAGAGTTTAATGGACGTCGGTTTTCCGTTCGCAACAATGGTCCAGGTGAGCTTTTGCTCTCCGAAGTCCTTAGGAACTTTGACCGTGAAGATGCCCCAGGCCCGTCCAGCAGTAAAATGTGTAGGCTGTCCGTAATCGGGTCCGCCCGGCTGAATCTGATTCTCCGGTCCGAGCGGAATGTCCAGCGTCTGTTTGGTATTTCGGTTGAAGTAGCCTACCAGCATGCTGAAACTGCCGTCGGGATTTTGGAACCACCCTTCGAAGGCGCCGGTAACGCTCTGTCCGGCTTCGAGAGCTGGCTCGAAGGGTAAGGATTGGCTGAGCAATATATTCGCTGCAACAAAAATTGCGCAGCAAGCGCCGAGGAACGGTGCGCTGAGTTTGTCTACACCAAGTTTCATCGACTACTGGACGCTAGCTGTTTGCCGTGCCGCCGGCTTGTGTTTCGCTGCCCATTCCTTGTAATCTTCGTCGCTCACGTAGGTGACGTTAACCCAGGCGTGCGCCATTTCGTCCACGGTGCGGTCTCCGTAGCCGACCCACTGATCCGGGTCGGGATTGTTCTTGTTGGCGGTGGTGTTGTCGTGCCAGGCGATCACGTGGATCACGGTCCCTCTGGGGAACATGGGCGCGGCATCGTCGTCGTAAATGTAGTTGGTCATCCAGTTGAAATTGAAGTGGCTGACGTAGCTGACCACCTGAGTGCTGCCGTCCGGAAGAATCGCTTCCAGCATCATGGCCTTGCCGCGCAGGTGCATATGCGGCTGAATGTTCTCGAGAATGGCCGCCTGCCTGAGCACGGTGAAGCCCTCGTTTTGCGTGATGGTGTTGGGCGGAATATCCAGCCGGCCGCGCGGCAGAGCTTGGAACCCCGTCAGATAAGTACGATACTTCGGCTCCTGGCCCTTGGGATAGAACCAGATTCCCAGTTGGACGCCGGAGCGAATTTCCTCGCCGACGGCATGGATATGGACGTCCCAGGAAATCTGCGAGCCCGGCAGAAGCAATTTTCCGGTGTTGGGGCGGTACATATCATACTGCTTCCCAATCGCCCACTCCATCAGCATGCCGCGCCCGCCGAAAGCTACAGCCCGATCCGGTGAGTCGGCGTTGTTCGGTTCTTCTTGATCGAGGTATGCAACCGCGTGATGAACGATGCGGCGTCCTGCGTCGGTGGTCGGACGCATCTCAACCGCTCGAACCCAACGGGGCTCGGTGATCGGGATGGGCGCTACAGGCCGCCACCACACATCCTGGTGATGCGCGGGCATGGTGTAAGGTGTCGCCTCGACGATCAGATCCGGCTGGCCAAGATCCTTGGCGGCCTGCCACTCGTTGCCGGCGGGAAATTGTTTCGGAGCGGGCATGTCCTTGGGATCGCCCATGGGAGCGCCGGAATCCACCCAGCGGACGATAGTCGCGATTTGCGACTCGCTGAGCGACATATCATTCTTGAATTTCTGAACGCCGACGTTCTGATCGATATGCCACGGCGGCATCTGGCGAGTGATTACGCGTTCACGAATCGCCTTGGCCCATGGCCGAGTCTCTTCGTAAGTCAGCAATGACATGGGCGCCATGGAACCGGCCCGATGGCAGTCCTGACATTTCTGTTGCAAAATCGGCGCCACGTCCTTGGTGAACGTCACCGGCTTGTTGTCAGTTAGGTTTGCTGCAAACGAAGCAGACCCACTTACTAAGATCGCAGCCGCCCAGGTACTCCAACAGCCTGCTGATTTTGTGAAAATCATCGCCCGCTCCTTATTTTTTAAGCTGGTAACGCCCCAACGCGCCCAATGCCCCAGACAACCGAGATTCTATACTGATCGGGAGAGCGTGTCAATCCTCGCCTTTACAGTAATTTGTGAACGAATCAGAGAGGCACGCCGGCGGCATTTTGGGGCTTTTTTGAATGTCCATGCGACGGGCGCCGGTGCGATGCGTGCCGCCACGGGGTCATCTCGCGCAGGAAGGCGCCGAAGCCCCTGGGGAAAGTGTCGCCGGTTCGCCGATTGACGCGGCGCCAGGCCTCCCAAACATTTGCTACTAAGACGCCCGCGAGCAAATAGTACACCGCACCCACCAGCTCGAAGAACGCGTAGCCGACGGCAGCGGTGATGAGCCCGCACCAGAGCTGATCCGGGTATTTAGTCGGCGAGGTTGGCGGATCGGTGAGAATAATAAACGCGAAATACAGCGCGGCCTGGACGTCCGGCGACCGAAATATTTCCGATACCCGGGTTGGATCGCCGAGAAACGCCGTACCAGTGAACAACAGAAAATAGCAGCCGAGGAACGACAGCACCAGCGGCATCTTATTCACACGGTCAGCCGTGAACACGCCGGCCGCGATCAAGACCACTTGGCCTATCGGAGCGACCTGCGGAAGCGCTCCCCACCAACTCTGGCCGGTATGAAACACGTAGTAGCTGGCTACCAGGGCAAGGGCCGCGGGGTTGAAGAGATTGGCCGAGCGGGAGCGGAAAATGTACTTGCTCAGCACCGCCGCTACAGCGGTGATGGTGGTGACGTACCAGGGCTCCTGCGCGCGAAGAACCATGGTCACGATCATGGCGGTGAGGACGGCGCCGCTTGGAAATTCCCATATTTTTTTTCTGGTCTTGAGAATTAGAAGGTCAACCAGGCCGGCCGCGAGCACGGCGCTCGCCAGTCCCGGCGCTACCAAACGGATGCCTTCATGCGGCACGCTCAGCGCAATCAGGATCGCCAAAATAATTGTGAGCAGGCCCTTGGGCGTTTTGAAGAATTTCCGAACCGCACGGCGTTTACGCCGCACGCCGCAATCCTTGGGTCTTATGCACTTCCAATTCAGGCGTGACGATCAAACCATCCACGCCCATGCGTTCGAGCAGGGCAATGCCGTCGCCAGGGCCAAGCACGAACGCGGCGGTGGATAACGCATCGGCCAACATTGCGTTGGACGCCACCACAGTCACGGCGGCAACGGACGCCGCGAGTTCGCTCGCGCGGGGATCCAGGATGTGGTGCGCGCGTTCATAATCGCCCGAAGTGCACACCGCCTGGTTAGAGGCGCGCAATTCATACATCACGCAATCGACGGCGCGCGGATGACGAATCCCAACGCACCACGGCGCTCCTTCCTCGTTCGATCCACCCAGGTAGAGATCGCCGCCGGCGTCAATCGAAAAGTCCGTGAACGGCTGCAGTTCTCGGGCGGCCAGATCGATGGCCAGGCCTTTCGCCACGGCTCCCAGGTCGAGTATGAGCGGGCGTTCAAGCTGGATGGTCTGTGCGTCAGGATCCAACCGGACGTCGCGATAGCTGACTTGCTCATCGGGAGTAATCGCGGTACGGACGATTTCTCCCGTGCCATATTCGCGGTTAAAGCCGCGCGTTTCCATGCTATGACCTATGGTGGGGTCGAAAGCGCCTTGCGTCTCTTCGGCGACCCGGAGCGCGAACTGCACGGATTCGAAAAGGATGGGACTGACTGGCACTGAAACGCCGATCTGCGATGTGAGGCGCATCAGCTCGCTTTGTGGATTGAAACGTGTGCAGCGGCCCTCGATTTCGTAGAACCATCCAAACGCGCGCTCAACGGCTTCCTCCGCGCCGGGGCGGACCACACGAATGGTCGCGAGTGTGTCCATTACGATTTGGCTGCGGGTGAACATGTCTACTTGCTGGCCTGGTCGAGAGCCCAGTAAACGGCGCCATAGTAAGCGTACGCGCTTTCCGTGGCGCCGCCGACAGTATCGAACTTCGCCTTCTGGCGGGTGATGACTTTGGCCGGCAGGTTTTCGATTACGTCGCACGAGTAGCGCGTCTGGCAGTTCGTAATTTCAGCCGAGATGATGCGGCCACCCTCGATCACCACCGTGGCCTGAATGTCGCCGTGCTGGCAAGTGCCCCAGGCGGTGTATTTTCCATCCTTCCAAACCCGCGGAGCGGGAGCGGGCGGCGTAGCTTGGGCGGCGGGGGCGGTTGCAACTGCCGGAGCAGCAGGACCGGCCGGATCACTTGCCGCGGTCGCAGTAGTTTGAGCAGCCGGTGCGGACGCAACGCTTGCGGCAGGTTCAGCCTTTGCCTCAGCGGTCGCCGGTGCTGGGGCAGTTGAAGTCGCCGAAACGGGCGCAGGCACCGTTGCGGCAGGCTCGGATGGCGCAGCCTGAGTGGCAGCAGTCTGAGCTACAGCGCTGGGAGCGGGACGATTTACTTTAGACGCAGCGGAGGGCACGGCCGTGACGCGGGCTGCCGCGGGTCGCCCATTAGGTTGGGAAGGGGGCGGCAGAGCACTGGATGCAGCGGACGGGATGTCAACGTCATGCTCGGTCTGCTGGGGGGCCGCGCGCTCCATAAAGCTTTCATAAGTCAGCCGATTGGCAACTGGCCGTGTGCGAACAAAGCCGGCCGTATAAACAGCCAGCACCGCCGCGGAGCTCATGGCCACCAGGCTATTAGCCACCTTCTTGTTGGATCTACTTTCCGCCACGCTGCACCATCTCAGGGTTGTTGTCTTATCAGCTTTTTTACCACGCCGGGGCGCTCGGATGCACTTTGTTCAGGCTCTCCTTGACAGCTTAGGAGAGCCGCAGTATACTCCCCTTAGCATCTTAGGAGTGTTCAAATGTCCAGCCAGGCGCAGATCCTTCCCGGAACGCTCGATCTCCTGATTTTGAAAGCCGTCTCTCTGGGGCCTCTGCATGGGTATGGAGTGCTGTTGCGGATCGGGCAAATTTCCGGCCGCGCGTTGCTGATCGAGCAGGGAGCGCTGTATCCGGCGCTGTTCCGGCTGGTTCGTCAAGGACTGCTGAAAGCAAGTTGGGGCGTTTCGGAGAATAACCGGCGCGCCAAGTTTTATGAACTGACCTCGGCGGGGCGCAAGCGGCTGCGCGAGGAAACGGATGGGTGGAACCGGCTGGCCGCGGCCATGGGTTCCGCGCTGGCTGCCGAACCGGAGGAGCTATGAAACTCCTGGCTTACTTACGCTCGCTATCGGCTCAATTTTTCCAGCGCTCTCAAACCGAGGCCGACTTGGAGGAAGAGCTCAACACCCACATCCAAGCCCGTGCCGACGACCTGGAACGCTCCGGGCTCTCCCGCGCCGAGGCCGAACGGCGCGCGCGCATCGAGTTCGGCGGCCGCGAACGCATCAAAGAGGAAGTCCGCGAATCGCTGGGCGGCAATTTCATAGAAACCATGATGCAAGACGTGCGCTACAGCCTTCGGGTCTTGCGCAAATCTCCCGGATTCACGATCGCGGCGGTGGCGACGCTCGCCCTGGCAATCGGCGCCAACTCGGTGGTCTTCGGTGTCCTGAACGCGCTGATCCTCCGCCCGCTCCAGGTGCCTCAGGCACAGAGCCTGTACAGCGTCGAGATGGGTAGCTCCTGGCACTCCTATCCCGACTATCTCGACCTGCGCGATCGCAACCGCAGCTTCGACGCTCTGGCGGCTTATGCTATCACTCAGGTTGGGATGGACACCGGCGGGAATCCGTCCAGCGACTGGGCCTACGAAACCAGCGGCAACTATTTCGACGCGTTAAGTCTGCAGCCCTACCTGGGCCGTTTCTTTCACGGCTCCGATGAGCACGGCCCCAACAGCGCTCCTTTTATCGTGCTTTCCTACTCCTATTGGCACAGCCGCTTTCAGGATGATCGCGGCGTGGTGGGACGCGTGGTCCGGCTGAACAAGCATCCGTTCACCATCATCGGCGTAGCGCCTCCGGAATTTCACGGGACCGTCTTGATCTTCGCTCCCGATTTCTACGTGCCGCTGATCAACGAAGAGCAAGTGGACGGAGAGAATTATCTGAACGTGCGCGGAACGCGCTGGATTATTACGATTCTGGGACATCTGAAAGCGGGAGTGACTCCGCCGCAAGCGATGGCCGATCTGAACGCGATTGGCTCCTACCTGGAGAAGAACTACCCGACAGAAGATGCGAATGTGAGGTTCTCTTTGAGTCGTCCCAGCCTGGTCGGCGATTTGCTCGGCCGTCCGACGCGAGCGTTCGTGGCGGGATTGATGCTGCTGGCGGTTTTAATCCTGCTAGCCGCCTGTGCCAACCTGGGCAGCCTGTTTGGGGCGCGCGCGGCCGACCGTTCCCGGGAACTTGCTCTGCGCCTGGCGTTGGGATCGAGCCGTATTCGCATTGTGAGGGCGCTATTCACCGAAGCAATGCTGATCTCGCTCGCCGGCGGCGCAGCCGGATTATGGGGCAGCGTGCTGCTCTTGAATCAGCTGAGCGCCTGGCAGCCCTTCGCCAGATTCCCTATCACCGTGCCTGTAAATCCGGACGCAAATGTGTACGTAGTAGCGTTGGCTTTGGCACTTGTGAGCGGAGTCCTCTTTGGTCTAGTACCGTTGCGCCAGGTGCTCCGCACCGATCCCTATCAGATTGTCAAAGCCGGCCGCGGCAGTGCGGACGGACGACGGTTTACCGTCCGGGACCTGTTGCTAGTGGTGCAGATCGCGCTTTGTGCCGTGCTGGTCACTTCTTCGATGGTCGCCGTTCGGGGGTTGCTGCGCTCGCTCAGTAGCAACTTCGGCTTTGAGCCAACGAACACGATGGTTGTCAACGCCGACGTGAAGATGGCCGGTTATAGCGGCGAGCGGGTGCTGCCGATGCAAAGGCGCATCATCGACGGTCTGGAGAAGGTTCCGGGCGTGGAGTCCGTCGGACTCATCGATCAGCCGCCTTTGACCATGGGTGGAAGTACCACCATTGTTTTCACTGACCAAACAACAGACCTGAGGCCATCCACTGCGGCCGCGAATCCGTACATGTACGAGATATCGCCCGAATATTTTCGTGCGGCGGGCACAACTTTGCTCGCGGGCCGTGCTCTTAGCTGGCATGACGACCAAAATTCCCAGCGCGTGGCCGTCGTGAATCGCGAGTTCGCACGCAAGGTGTTTGGCACGGAAGCAAAGGCAGTCGGCGGATATTTCAAGCGGCGCAGTGGCGCGCGCTTCCAGGTGGTCGGAATTGTGGAAGACGGAAAATACTTGACCCTCACCGAAGATCAACGGCCGGCGATGTTCTTGCCAATGTTGCAATCGCCATCGGGCGGCACCTGGTTGGTAGTGCGCTCCAATCGGGATCCCCGCCAACTCGCCCCAGCCCTGAAGAGCGCCCTGCGGGACGTGGACGCTGGGCTGCCTTCTTATATCCAAACCTGGAATCGGGCGATGGATGGAACTCTATTTCCTTCGCGCGTCGCCACCGTAGCGCTGGGTGTGCTGGGCGTGATGGGAGCGATGTTGTCGATGACCGGCATCTTTGGAATGGCGGCTTACTCCGTAAGCAGGCGGCTGAAAGAATTGGGAATTCGCATCGCGATTGGCGCGCAGCCTAAGGAAGTTTTGCAGGCGGCCTTGGGGAGGGCTTTTAAATTGCTGGCTTTTGGTTCGGCGGCCGGATTGATCCTCGGACTATTAGCCACCCGCGTACTGGCTGCCATCGTGTATCAGGCCACGCCGCGAGATCCACTGGTATTGGCCGGCGTCGTTGTAGCGATGGCATTGCTGGGGCTGGTGGCTACGTGGATTCCCGCGCAACGGGCGCTGTCGCTAGATCCATTGACGCTGCTGCGCGAGGACTGAGTCCGCTCTCGCGGTGGCGCGGTCCCAATGCGGCCCCGAGTGCGTGCGCCACGGGGCGGGCGCTGCTAAGATGGGCATTGGTGTTTAAAATAATCTGGCTGATGGCGGCGATGTGTGCGCTGGCGTTTGCGGCGACCTCCACGACGACATCTTCGGCCACAA
>Ga0335083_10001308_pt1 | contig 34527 bp, 26 predicted proteins | sample Lox_Sample_42_FD_206716 | JGI IMG/M metagenome (GOLD analysis project Ga0335083, IMG submission 206716) | Soil microbial communities from Loxahatchee National Wildlife Refuge, Florida, United States - Lox_Sample_4.2 | ecosystem: Environmental > Terrestrial > Soil > Wetlands | place: USA...
GGCCACCATGTTCGTCGTCCCCGCGAACACGCCGGGGGTCGACGTTCTCCGCGACATCGAGACCATGGGCGACATCGGCGGGCACTCCACCTCCAAACACCACAGCCGGCCCGGCGGGCACTCGGAAATCATCTACACCGACGTGCGGGTTCCCGCGGCGAACCGGATCGGCGCCGAGGGTGACGGGTTCCTCCTCGCCCAGCAGCGACTGGGATCTGGGCGCATCCACCACTGCATGCGCTGGCTCGGCCAGTCAAAGCGCGCCTTCGACATGCTCTGCGAGCGGGCGAAGTCACGGTACACGCACGGCTCGGTGCTCGCGGACAAGCAGATGATCCAGGACTGGATCGCTACCTCGGCCGCGGAGATGACGGCGGCGCGGCTGATGACGCTGCAGGCGGCGTGGAAGATGGACAATGGCGGCACGGCGGCGGCGCTGACCGATATCGCGATGATCAAGTTCTACGGCGCGCAGGTGCTCTACAACGTGATTGACCGCGCCATCCAGCCACGGCTCGCTGGGCTACACCACGGACCTGCCGCTGGAGTCGATGTACCGCCACGCCCGCGCGGCGCGCATCTACGACGGCCCGGACGAGGTGCACAAGGTGACGGTCGCGCGCCGGATCCTGCGTCGCTACGAGGCCCGCGACGTGCCAACCGAGCACGTGCCCACCCGCCGCGCCGAAGCCGAGAAGAAGTTCGCGCACCTGCTGGACACAACCGCGATCAACAGCTGATAACAGCAACACGGGCTGCGTGCCGGGCTGACGTGAAACAACAAGCCGTTCCGGAGAACTATGGATCATCCAGAACGGGTTGCTGGTTCCAGCCGCCGGCCCGCTGAAGTCGTCACTTCGGCCTGGCCAGGCCGGGTTGGCACAAACGCCGGCAATTGGCGTTCCGCCTAGCGGGCAGCAGCGTTGTACTGCCGGCTGCCGTTCGGTTTCCTGTTCTCGCAACCGAGAATTGGCGATCCCCGAACACGGCTTCCCTTCCTCAAGCCTGCTAGCCCAGCATCACACGATCTTCAGGAGGCACGTGCCTTATGAACATCCGTCCCCTCAGCTTCCTCGCGGTCGCGGCGACCGCCAGCTGCCTCGCGCTCGCCGCGTGCAGTTCGTCGAGCTCGACCTCTTCGACCCCGCCCGCCTCGCCCACGTCCTCCGCCTCGTCGCCTAGTGCCTCCGCCTCGGCGGCAAGCACTTCCGCATCGCCGTCCGCGGCGGCTTCCGGCTCGGACTCGAACATCCCCGCGAACCTGACGGGCGCCGCGAAGACGGTCGCCACGAACTGGGTCACGTTCTTTGACGCGACGACGCCGACAGCGAAGAGGGTGAGCCTGCTCGAGAACGGCTCGAGCTTCTCGGCGGTCCTGGCAGGCCAGGCGACCTCGGCCCAGGGGAAGGAGACCTCAGCGCAGGTCACCGCCGTCACCGTCGCTGGGTCCAAGGCCACCGTCACCTGGAACCTGCTGCTTTCCAATATCCCGGTGCTCAAAGGCCAGAAGGGCCAGGCGATTCTGACCAAGGGTGTGTGGCAGGTGAGCCAGTCCAGCTTCTGCGGCCTGCTCGCCATGCAGCCGCCGGTCCCCGGCGCCTGCAAGGCGTAGTCACTCAGCAGGACAGCGCCCTGGTTCCCAGCCTTTGTGCGGGGACCAGGGCGGGGCTGGCCGCGACCCGGCGGATCGCCGCTGACGACAGCCTCGCCGGTGTGCGGGTGCTGATCATTCGGCGCACGCGACCGCGCGCAACTCGTCGTGTTCGCCTACCAGACTGGACTGGCCCGCGCGCCACGTCTGCGGCCCTGAGCTACTCCTGCTACGGCCATTCGCTGCCCCCGGAGGTGGCCGCCTGGCTGGCCACGGCGACGAACGCGCGGCCCGCGTCGTGCCATTGGTCCACGACGCGCAGGTTGGCTGCCGCGGCGGCGTGCAGCACCGCGGCCGTGCCCAGGTGGGCCCACGGGAAGACCGGGCCGCGGCGCCCATCGGGGTGCTCGAGCCAAGCGGTTACCCGTTCGTCGACGTCGCCGGGTTCCGCCTCGATCAGGATCCGGCCGCCTGGCGCTAGCAGTTGCGCGCAGCGGCGCAGGAGCCTGGCGGGCAGGCCGCCGATGCCGATGTTGCCGTCCGCGAGCAGCACGGTGGCCCACCGGCCAAGCCCGGGCAGCGGGTCGAAAACCGAGCGGTGCAATGCGGGTGCCCCGGCCTGCCGTACCAGGTCAATGGCAGCACGCGAGATGTCCACCCCCAGGGCAGGCACCCCTCGCTCGGTCAGCGCGATGGTCAGCCGGCCGGGGCCGCAGCCCACGTCGAGAACTGGCCCGTGAGAGCGCTCGAGCAGTTCCTCGTCGGCGGCATCGGGCCGCCCGCACCACCGGTGGATCTGGAGCGGCAGCCCCCGGCCGTCCGTGGTCCGCATGACAAGCACCGGTGCCTGCTCGTGCAGCGCTTCCTCGTACAGGGCGATCGCCCCCGCGATCATGCTGTTTCCCGCAGGAGAGCGTCGTCAGCCCGGCTCAGCACCGAAGCCAGTTCCCATGTCCGGGCGGCGAAACGGCTCCGCGGCACCTGGCGGGCCACGGCGACGGCGTCCGCCGCGGTGTCCACGTCGCGCAGTTGCGGCAGGTCGAGGACGCGAAGCCCGGCCGCGAGCAGCCTGGCACGCTGGATCGCGCCGGTGGTCGCGGTCGACATCGGAACGCCGCGCAGCAGGGCGGAGTCCGGTGTGCGCAGCCCCAGTGCCCAGAATCCGCCGTCAGCGGCCGGGCCGAACACGGCGTCCACTTTGCCCAGGCCAGCTGTGCCCCAGTCCACGGCGAGCAACGCGGGAGTCACCTGCGGCGTGTCCATCCCGATAAGCAGTGCCGGGCCGCTCACCGCGGCGAAGGCAGCGGCGAGGCGCTCGTCGAGCGGCCCCTCGCACTGGGGCACGATGTCGAATCCTGGCGGCAGCCACGGTCCTGGCTGGCCGTCGAGTATCAGGACCCGGCGCCGGGCCGGCGTCATGAGGACGGCGCGCAGGGTGTCGGCGAGCGCGGCTTCGGCGAGCGACGCGGCTTCTTCGTACGTGCAGGGTGGCACTAGCCGGGTCTTGACCCGGCCAGGCAACGGCTGCTTCGCGATGACGAGCAGAGTGGTGTCCGATTCTGGTGCCGGGGCGGTCACCGGGCGAGCACCTCGCTCATGTCACGTACGGTGCGCACGCAGCCGCGCACGGTGCCGGTGACCTTGGACTTTCCGACCCGGGGCAGGTATGCGACCTCGACCTCGGACACGCGCCAGCCGGCGGCCGCCGCGTTCATCACCATCTCGAGCGGGTACCCGAACCGCCGGTCGGCGAGGTTCAGGCTGAGCAGTGCCTCGCGGCCCGCCGCGCGCATCGGTCCCAGGTCATGGATGCCCAGCCCCGTCCGGCGGCGGACCCGCCTGGCCAGCTCCCAGTTGGCCAGCCGCGCCGGCAGCGGCCAGGCGTCGCGCCGCACCGGGGCGCGGCGGCCAAGGACCAGGTCGGCCTTGCCCGCCAGCAGCGGTCCGGTGATGAGGGGAAGCTGCTGCGGGTCGAGGCTGCCGTCACAGTCGCAGAAGCACACCAGGTCGCTGGTCGCCGCCAGCAGGCCAGCGTGCGCGGCCGCTCCGAAGCCGCGGGCTGGCTCGGCCACGACCGTCGCGCCCAGCGACCGCGCGATCTCGTCCGATCCGTCGGCAGAGCCGTTGTCGACCACGATGGGACGGAAGCCGGCAGGCATCCTCTCGAGCATCCAGGGCACCGCCGACGCCTCATTCAGGCACGGCAGGATCACGTCAACTGTCACGGCTGCGACGTTATTACCGATGGCGGCCCCATTATGGGCAATAAGCCTTACGAATTGGAGAAGTAACCTTCTGAGTGCGATTCGAGCGGCCGCCAGGCGCGGGTGCGGCATTTCTTATGAGGTTTGAAAATGCAGCGGACTGCCAGGACCGTGTTCCCTAGCCCGGGCTGGTCTGCCAGTAGACGGTGAATGGCTCGTGCTTTGCGCAGGCCACCGGGATCAGGGTCACCGGATGACCGTCGGCCGTCGCGGTGAACGCCATCGGCTGGGCGACGGTGCGGCGGACGGACGCGGTGTCGAGCAGCGGCAGCGAGGGCGGCCGCGGTGCGGTTTGCGGCGCGGCGGGGTGCCTGATGCTGTTCAGGATGGCAGCGTCGTCGATGGCGTCGGTCACGGCACCGGGAGCCGCGTAGGCGGCACCCACGCCGCGGCCCGCGAGAACGACCGGGCCGTAGCTGACCGCCTGCACGGACGGAGCGTCGGGCGCGAGGTGGAACGCCAGTCGCATGGGCAGCGTGACCTCCAGCCGGTCGTCCTGCTGCCAGTGCCGCAGGACGGTGATCCAGCCGCCCGCGACGGTCCCCTGCAGCGGGGTGCCGTTGAGTACGACCCCGGGCGGCCCTGCGACCCAGGACGGCGCCCTTACCCGGAGGGTCATCGTGGCGAAACCGCTGGTCACGGTGAGCCGCACGAGGGGGTCGTCGGGGAAGCCCGTCTCCTGGCGGATTGTCACGCCGTGATCGGCGCAGCGGACCTCGGACGGGATGAACAGGTTGACGTACACGCCCCGGGAGTCACGCGAGTAGATCGTGTCAGCGAACTTGGCCTGAGTCTCAAGCTCGGTCGCGGTGTCGCAGGTGAACGTGTCGTAGTCGGTCGCGTAGGCATCCGGGTTGCCCTCGGGAAAGTAGTTCAGCGGCTGCTGCTTGACAGCGCCCGCCGACAACCCCGTGTAGTAGACGGTGAAGCCGTGCGGCGAATCCGGGTCCTGGGCGCCGAGCATCTGGTTGAACAGGGCGCGCTCGTAGTAGTCGAGCACGTCCGTCCGGGCCTGATCGTGGAAATGCAGCAGCCTGGTGAGCTTGAGCATGTTGTAGGTGACGCAGCCCTCGCAGGTGTAGTTGGACAGGGCGGCGGCGATCACGCCCGGCGGTTCCCAGTGCTCGTGGTTGCCCTGGCCGCCGATGACGTAGCTGTGCTGCCCCGCGGCGAACTGCCAGAAGTTTTCCGCGATCGCGCGGTATTTCGTGTCGCCGGTCACCTCCCACATCCGTAGCGCGGCGAGGATCTTCGGCGTGTTCACGTTGCACTGCTCGCCCGCCAGGTCGTCCTGGGCCGCGGCGAGCGGATCAAGGAACCGCGCGTGGTAGAAGCGCTGGGCGACGGTCAGGTACCGTTCGGCCCCGGTGATGGCGTACAGGTTCACCAGCGACTCGGGCAGGCCGCCGTACTCCACGGCCAGGATCCGCTGCATGTGCGCGTACGACAGCGGGGCGGTCCGCAGGTCCACCCAGTCGGCCAGCCGCGTCGCGACATCGATTGCCTGGTGGCACCCCGCAAGCTCGTACTGGTCGATCATGCCCGCCAGGTACTTGTGAATCATGTAGTACGGCGACCAGACCTTGCTGGTCTGGCCGGCCTCCAGCCAGCCGAAGAACGCTTCGGGGAACGCCGAGAGGTAGCCGGGCGAGTACCCGGCGAGCGGAGCTGCCTGCTGCAGCTTCGCGAGTTCCGCGACGAGGTACGCACCCGTCGCCTTGCTCCCCGCATCCCCGGTGTTCGCGTAGCTGATCGCGAGGCTGGACAGCAGGTGGCCGACGGTGTGGCCGCGCACCAGCGAGTCCGGGCTTTCCCAGCCGCCGCACGGGGTGGCGGCCGACGGCCGCCCGTAGTTCAGGCGGAACGTATGGAGCATCCGGTCCGGGTCGAGAAACCGCAGGTAGCTCAGGTTCCGCAGCTGGTTGTCCCGGAACGGGGAGTCCAGCAGCCGCACCGCGGACAGCGGGTACGCGGCGGTACGACCCGCCGTGCCGTCCGGCGTGTAGCGGCTGGCGCCAAGACGGTACAGCGGGCCCGAACTGCTGTCGCCCCACCACGCGGAGGACTGCCCCACCCCGAGATAGGCGGCGTCGGCTGCGAGCACGCCGCCGCCAAGCACGGCTAGCGCCTGCCGCCTGGTGATCTCCCGCACGAGATCGCCGCCTCACCCGCCGCCGCAGCTCGACTCACCCGTCAAGGCGACCGGCATGTCTCGACGCTTTGTCACCTGTCCTTTCACTGTCTGGGCAGTCTCTTCCTCAGTCAAGCGCGGCCGGCCTCGTGGCGTAAGAAACCTGAAATAACATGCCCGCCACGTCGGCAGTGGCGCTGGCAGCTACCGGCCGGAAGGCGACCCGGCGAAGGCGGCCCGGCCGGCGGGCGCCGACGCGAACTCCGCGACCCCCGCGGCAAACGGCACGGAGGCTCGCCACCCCAGCTCACGCCAGATGCGCTCGCTGGACGCGGTGATGTGCCGGACGTCGCCGAGCCGGTATTCGCCGGTGACGACCGGGTGGGGGCCACCGCAGGAGTCAGCGAGGACGGAAGCCAGCTCGCCCACGGTACGCGGGGTGCCGCTGCCGACGTTGTACGCGCGCAGCGTTCCGCGCCCGCCGTGGACACCGGTGCCGGTGACCGCCTCAACCGCGGCCGCGGTGGCGCCGGCCACGTCGCGGACGTGGACGAAGTCCCGTCGCTGGGCGCCGTCCTCGAAGACCCGCGGCGCACGGCCTGCTTCCAGGGAGGACCGGAAGAACGACGCCACCCCGGCGTACGGGGTGTCACGCGGCATCCCGGGGCCGTACACGTTGTGATAGCGCAGCGCCACCGCCTGCCCGCCGGTCGACCTGGCCCACGAGGCGGTCAGGTGCTCCTGGGCGAGCTTGGTGTCGGCGTAGACGTTGCGCGGCCCGAGCGGAGCGTCCTCGGGCACGAGCTCCGGGGCCAGCGACTCGCCGCAGCGCGGGCAGCGCGGCTCGAACCTGCCCGCGTCCAGGTCGGCCGCCTGCCGCGGCGGCGGCGTCGCGGCAGGCCCATGCTCGGCACATGAGTAGCGGCCCTCGCCGTAGACGACCATCGACGAGGCCAGCACGAGCCGGTCATTGCCCGCCCGGGCCATCGCGGCAAGCAGCACCGCGGTCCCCAGGTCGTTGCAGCCCGCATACAACGGCGCGTCGTTGAAGTCGACGCCAAGCCCGACCATCGCCGCCAGGTGGCAGACCGCGCTGACGCCGCGCAGCGCGTCGTCTACTGCCTTCGCGTCGCGGACATCGCCGTGCACGAACTCGAAGCCGGGATCGCCGGAGAACGGCGGGATTCCGTCCGGGTGGACGCATGGCAGGAGCGCGTCGAGCACCCGCACCTCATGACCAGCGCCGGTGAGCGCTTCGACGACATGGGATCCGATGAAGCCGGCTCCGCCGGTAACCAGGATGCGCATGGGCCCGAGATTATGCACACTCGATGCCGGGGCGCCCGCGGCGCCCCCATGATTTAATAAATTCGTCAGATTCGGTATTCGGGTCGCAATTTCCGCCGCGCGCGGCGGAGTCCTGATTGACCCTTAATTCGTAAGACGAATTCGCGCCTCGCGGTATGCCGGATGCCATGTAATACGTGCATGATCCTCAGCAGTCCGGGCATCCTGTCACATCCGCGCAGCGCCGCCGAGCCGGCGCTTGACAGGCGGCCCAGGCAGTGGGCGCCACGCGCCGCGCAACTGGCGGCGGCGCTGATCGGCCTCGTCGCGATCGGCGCCTACCTGTTCGTCGCGCTGCGCCGCCTTGATTACCCGTTTGCCCTGGAGCAGCTGGAGGGCAACTCGCTCATCGAGGTGCGTCGCATCCTGGCCGGGCAGTCGCTGTACCCGGCGCCGTCCGTCGGGTACGTTCCCGACGGGTACCCGCCGCTCTACTTCTACGTGTCGGCCGCCGTCGCCCGGGTGCTCGGCGCCTCGTACCTGACGCTGCGGCTGGTGTCGCTGGCGTCCTCGCTCGCCTGCTTCGCGCTGCTCGCCCGCCTGGTCCAGCGGGAAACGGGAAGCATCGCGGCCGGGACCGGCGCCGCGGGGGTCTTCGCCGCGACCTACTTCGTCGCGGGCGACTGGTTCGACGTCGGCCGGGTCGACTCGCTGTTCCTCGCGCTGAGCATCGGCGGCCTGTACGCCGTCCGCCGGATGCGCGGCACGCCAGGCGCCATCGCCGCCGGGACACTGCTCGCCGCCGCGGCCCTCACCAAGCAGACCGCTCTCGCCGAGCTGGTCGCGGTGTCCGCCGTTCTTATGCTCGGCCCGCGCCGCAGGCTCGCCCGCATCACCGCGATCACCGCGGCCGCGATAGTCGGCCTCAGCACGCTCCTGCTCAGGCTGGCCAGCGGCGGCTGGTACACGTACTACACCATCAAGCAGATGAGCGAGCACTCGCTGACCGTCAGCAACTTCGGCTGGTTCTGGACGGCGCTGGCGACCGCGCTTGGCCTGGCCGCGTGTGCCGCCCTCATCGGTGCGCGCCGGGTGCCACGCGAGCTGCTGGCCGGCTGCGCCGCGCTGGCGGTCGAGGGCTATGCCACCCTCGTGCACAGCGGCGGCGCCATCAACGATGTGCTGCCCGCTTACCTCGCCGTGGCGCTGCTCGCGGGCCTGGCGCTCGGCAACGTCTCGGCGCGGTGGGTTACCACCGTGGCAGGCGTCCTCATCCTCGCCCAGTCCGTTTTCCTGCTTGCCAGCTCCCACCCGTTCCGGGGTATCCCCGCCAGCAGCAGCGCCGTTGCGCAGCGGCTGATCGCGGGCATGCGGGCGCTCGGCGGTGACGTCGCGGTCCCCAGCGAACCTAGCCTGAGCCTGCAGGCGGGCATGACGCCCGCCGCGGTCCCTGGCGCGGTGTTCGACGTGGTGCGGGCGACCGACAAGACCGGGATCGCGAGCTACCTGAACAGCGCGGACGGGGCGGTCAAGGCCCGGCAGTTCAGCGCGATCATCAGCCCCGGTGCCGGGAAGGCGCTTTACGGCCCGCCACATCTCCTCGATGACTACCAAGAGTGCCTGCAGTCGCTGCCCGCCGGCCCGGCCACGGTGCTCATCCCGGTCGCGGGGGACCAGACCCGCCCCGCCGTGGTCTGGATCCCGCGTGGCGATTCCTGCCAGCACGTACTCAGCATCCTTGGCGGCGGCAAGGAGGCCAGCTCGTGAGGTCGTACACCAGAGAGCCCCCGCTCATGAGGGATCCCTCCGGTCCCCCCGGGCCGTTCCGCAGGTCGTTCTGGCGCAGCCCGATCCGGGGGCCGTGGCTGACCTCGGTTCTCGGTTTGCTGCTGCTGGTCTCCCTCCCCGTGATGTTCGCGACCGGCCTGCTGTCCTACGCCGCCTACAACCCGGACCTCAGCCCGCTCAACGACACGACACCGGGCAAGGGCCTACTTGGCTTCTACCTGTTCTCCTGGCCCACCCACCCGATCTGGCTCTACCGGCTCACTCAGGGCGTGCACGTCACCCTGGGACTGACGCTGGTGCCGATCCTGCTGTTCAAGCTGTGGTCGGTGCTGCCGAAGCTGTTCGAGTGGCCGCCGCTGCGCTCGTACGCGCATGCGCTGGAACGGATGTCGCTGTTCCTGGTGGTCGGCGGCGCGGGGTTCGAGTTCGCGACGGGGATCTTGAACATCCAGACCTGGTACCCGTTCCCCACCTCCTTCTACACGCTGCACTTCTACGGTGCGTGGGTGTTCATCGCCGGCCTCGTCGTCCACGTGGCGGTCAAGTTCCCCGTCATGATCAGGGCACTGCGCAGCCGGGGTTTCATCGAGGAGATGCGGACGAACCTGGCGGGCACGCGCCCGGAGCCACCGGACGCGGGGTACTTGGCCCCCGTGGCCCCCGCCGCTCCGACGATCTCCCGGCGCGGCGTGCTGGCCTTCGCCGGCGCGGGATCCGCCCTCGTCGCGCTGCTGTCGGTGGGCCAGTCTCTTGGCGGGGTGTTCCGCAAGACCGCGCTGCTCGCGCCGCATAACCAGTCCGTCACCGGCGGCACCGCCGGCACCGTCGGCGATTTCCAGATCAACAACACCGCGCGCAATGCGGGGATCGTCCCGTCAGAAACAGGAGCGGCCTGGCGGCTCACCGTCGGAACCGACGACCAGGCAGGTCACGCTCCCACGCTGCTGAGCAGGGCCCATCTGCTCCGCATGGAACAGCACACCGCGAGCCTGCCCATCGCATGCGTCGAAGGCTGGTCCACCGACAACCAGATCTGGACCGGCGTCCGGTTGCGCGACCTCGCCGCGCTGTCCGGCGCTGCCAACCCGTTGAGCGTGCTCGTGCGGTCACTGCAGCACGGCGGGGGATTCAACCGGGCGGTCCTGTCCGGGGAGCAGATCATGGATCCCGACTCGCTGCTGGCCCTGCGGGTCAACGGCGCGGACCTCTCGCTCGACCACGGCTACCCGGCCCGGGTGATCGTGCCCAACAACCCTGGCGTGCACAACACCAAGTGGGTAGCCAGCCTGACCTTCCGGAGTTGATATGCGCTGGTTCAGGCGCTGGTACGGTGCCAATCCGCTGCACCTGCTCGCCATGTTCGGCTGCGTGATGCTCACCGGGTACGCCGCGGGCGGGCTGCTGCAGGTCAAGCCCATCAGCGTCCTCATCTGGTTCGGCGGCGCGGTCGTCGGCCACGACCTGATCCTCGTGCCGCTCTACGTGCTCGCCGACCGGTCGGTCATGACGGTGTTCCGGCACCGCCCGCCGAAACTGCCGACAGTGCCGTGGATCAACTACCTCCGCGTTCCCGCGGCCCTTTCCGGCATGCTGCTGCTGATCTGGTTCCCGCTGATCTTCCGCATACCGTCGCATTTCCCGCGCACCACGGACCTGTCGCTTAACCCCTACCTCGGGCACTGGCTCGCCGTAACCGGGGTGCTGTTCCTGCTGTCCGCCGCCGCGTTCGCCCTGCGGCTGCGCCCGGGGCAGCGCAGGCGCAAGACCGCCGGCCACAGGCGCGACACCGGCGGCCAGCGGCGCGATACCGGCGGCCAGATGTATCCACCGCACAGGACCGATCAGCGCTGGAACGGCGATATGCCGAACTCGCCGAGCCCGACCTCGTGGGGGGCCGGGCAAGCTGGCTACCATCCTCGAAGGCCCGGCACCGATTACCCCTGACGTGCGCGCTCACCTGGCCTCCGGCAGCTGATGGAGGAAACCGGTGGCGACGGTGAACCTGCCCTGCGACAAGAAACGTTGCTGCGGCGCGCCGGCGGCCGGCGAGCAGCGGGAGCTATTCGAGGCCCATGCCCGCCGCCTGGCCGACGAGGTGGCCGCACTCGAACTGCGCCGTCGTTACCTGGACCTCAAGGTCCGCTACTGGAGTGCCCGCGAGGCGGGCGACCTGGACAAGGCCGCAGCCGTCGCCGAGGAACTCGCCCCGATCATCCGCCGCATGAACTCAACGGACAACCCATGATCACCGCCCGCGTCACCTCCCCGTTCGGCTTTGGTCAACAACGCCGGGGTGATGGCCATCCCCGAACTCCGCCTACGCCCAGTCCAAGACCGCGAACGTGCTGTTCGCCGTGGCCGCCGCCCGGCACTGGGGCGCTGACGGGATCGAGGTCAACGCCCTCCACCCGGGGGCCACGGCTCTGGGCCGTGTCCGAGCAGATGAACCAGTAACCGTCAGACTGAACCTTCGCCCACGGGGAGGTGCACATCGAGGGTGGTGCCCTTGTTCGGCTGGCTCTGCAGCGTGATCCGGCCGCCGAGCGCCTCGACCCGGTCCTTGAGCCCCTGCAGTCCTGAGCCGCGGCCGAAGGCCGCGCCACCGCGGCCGTCATCGCAGACGGTGACCCGCAGCACGTTGGCTTCGACGGCTATCTCGACCTTGACGGCGGCGGCATCGGCGTGCTTCGCCGTGTTGGCAAGCGCCTCGGACACCACATAGTAGGCGGCGATCTCAACCGGACTTTGCAGTCGGCCAGGAACCCGCACGCGTAGGTCAACTCGAATGGCTGAGCGGCGGGCCAGTGCTTTGAGTGCCGGGCGCAGGCCTCCGGCGTTCAGTGCCGCCGGATGGATGCCGCGGGCAATCTCGCGCAGTTCCTCAAGCGCAGAATCCAGACCGTCAGCTATCTCGCCCAAACGCGTGACCAGGCCGGCGTCGTCAGGCGGTGCGTCCGCCTGGGCCTCTCGCAGCCGCAGCGCGAGGGTGACAAGCCGCTGCTGTGCGCCGTCGTGCAAGTCACGCTCGATCAGGCGGCGGGCTTCGTCGCCGGCCGTGACAATGCGGGCACGGGAGGCGGCGAGCGCGGCTTCGGCCTCGGCGTTCGCGATCGCGGTCCCGGCCAGTTCAGTGAAACCGACTAGCCGTGATTCTGTGTCGGCCAGCAGAGCCGCTTTATGCGCGGACGCCACGATCACCACGCCCCACAGCCGGCCCCCGGCCCTGACTGGCACGCCGACAGCCACCTGGATGCCCGACTGACTGGCGACGTCGGCGATCGGGCCAGACGATTCTGAGTCACCCATCCGCGCGGGCTGGCCGGTCTGGAACACCAGCGTGGTCACATTCCGGCCGCCCAGGCTGAACCTTTCGCCCACCACGACAGGCAACGGAATGCTGGTGGAATTCCACATGCCGACCGCCGTGGCCATGCCGTCCTCGTCGTAGCGGCTCATGCTAGCGAACTCGGCCGACATCAGCCGGCCGATCTCCTCGGTGACAGCGGCGAAAAGCTCCCGCGACGGAGCGCCGCTGGCGACCAGCGTCGCGACGCGGCGCAGCGCGGCCTGCTCGTCGGCGTAACGGCGCAGCTCGACGCGCGCCTGAGCGTTGGCGATCGCGGTGCCCATCAGTTCGGTGAAGCCTGCCAGGTGTGCCTCAGCGTCGGTCGGCAGCCGCTCTTCCCTGGTGGGCCCGACAGCCATGACTCCCCACAGCCGCCCCTCGACCGTTATCGGCACCCCAATCGCCGCGCGGAACCCCCAGCCATGTCCGATATGGGCACCGGCGCCGGTGGCACCGGCGTAGTCGTCCATCCGCACGGGCTGGCCGGTCTTGCGCACCAGCGTGATCAGGTTCTGCCCGCCAAGGCCCACCTGGGCGCCCGCCGGGAACGGCATGGCAGCGCCACTGCTGCTCCACGCGCCCACTGTCACCACACCGTCAGGCTCATACCGCCCTACCGCCGTCAGGTCGGCGCCAAGCAGCCGCCCTGCTTCGCCGGCGACCGCGGCGAACACCTCCTCAGGTAGAGCTCCCTTGGCGACGAGCCCCGCCACCCGGCGCAGGGCCGCCTGCTCCTCGGCGTAACTGCGCAGCTCGACCCGTGCCTGGGCGTTGGCGATCGCGGTGCCCACCAGCTCGGTGAATCCGGCCAGTCGCGCCTCGGCTTCCGCCGGCAACGGATCGTCACCCGTGTTTGACACGATCATGACGCCCCACAGCAGGCCCTCGACGCTGATCGGCACCGCGACGCTCGACCGGATACCGAGCTGACGGACGACCTCGCCGCCTTGCCCGGAAAGCTGGGAGAAATCATCCATCCGCACTGGCCTGCGGGTCTCGAAAACCAGCGTCCCCGCGTTCCTGCCGCCCAGGCGCGTGTGAACGCCTGCCTGTTGATCCCCGACCGCGCTCCAGCGGGCGACGATTGTCAGCGCACTGCCCGAGCTGTAGCGGCCCACCGCGGCCAGGTCCGCGTCAAGCAGTTGCCCCGCTTCGGCGGTGACCGCGGCGAATACCTCCTCCGGTGGCTCACCCCGTGCAACGAGCACAGCCACCCGGCGCAGCGCGGCCTGCTCTTCGGCGACGCGGTCTCTCGGCCGGGCACCCATCAGGGCCTCCGCCCTGACGGCGCTCCCAGCCGCCTCCGCGGAAGTTTCCCGCATGCGCCCCGCGCGCTCATCTGCTAAGGCTAACCCGGATACCTCCGCCCAGTCACAGTGGTGAACTGTCTAGCGGGCGCGCCTGACCCTGGTCTCGTCCCAGACCGGCTCGGAGGTCTCGCGGACGATGCCGTCGGAGCCGAAGACGAGGAAGCGGTCGAAGGTGCGGGCGAACCAGCGGTCGTGGGTGACGGCGAGCACGGTGCCCTGGTACGACTCCAGGCCCTCCTGGAGAGCCTCGGCGGATTCGAGGTCCAGGTTGTCGGTGGGCTCGTCGAGGAGCAGGGCCGTCGAGCCCTGAAGCTCAAGCAGCAGGATCTGGAAGCGGGCTTGCTGGCCGCCGGAGAGGTTGCCGAACCGCTGGTCGCCCTGGCGCTCCAGCTCGTAGCGGCGCAGCACGCTCATCGCGGCGCCGCGATCGCGGGCGTGCACGTCCCACAGGATCCCCACGAGTGTCCGCCCCTCTAGTTCCGGGTGGGCGTGGGTCTGGGCGAAAAACCCGGGGACGACCCGCGCGCCGAGCTTCCAGCTGCCGGTGTGGGCGACCTCCTGTCCCGAGAGCAGGCGCAGGAAATGCGACTTGCCCGAACCGTTGGAGCCGAGCACCGCCACCCGCTCGCCGTAGAAGACCTCAAGGCCGAACGGCTTCATCAGCCCGGTGAGTTCCAGGCCCGCGCAGGTGATCGCCCTCTTCCCGGTCCGGCCGCCGCGCAGCCGCATCTTGATGTCCTGCTTGCGAGGCGGCTCGGGCGGCGGCCCCGCCTCTTCGAACATGCGCAGCCGGGTCTGCGCGGCGGCGTAGCGGGAGGCCATGGCATCGCTGCGGGCGGCGTACTGGCGCATGTCGGCGACGAGCTTCTTCAGCTGGGCGTGCTTTTCGTCCCAGCGACGGCGCAGTTCCCCGAACCGTTCGAAGCGGTGCTCGCGCGCCTCGTGGTACGAGGCCCAGCCGCCGCCGTGGACCCAGACGTCCGACCCGCCCGGGGCCGGCTCGACACTGACGATTACGGACGCCGCCTGGGCGAGCAGTTCCCGGTCGTGGGAGACGAACAGGACTGTTTTGGCCGTGTCGCGCAACTGGCCCTCAAGCCACAGCTTGCCTGGGACGTCCAGGTAGTTATCCGGCTCGTCGAGCAGGAGCACCTCGTCGGGACCGCGCAGCAGCGCCTCGAGGACGAGGCGCTTCTGCTCGCCGCCTGAGAGGGTGCGGACCTCGCGCCACTGCGCCTTCTCGTACGGCACGCCGAGGGCGGCCAGCGTGCACATGTCCCAGACGGTCTCAGCCGCGTACCCGCCGGCGTCGCCCCAGTCGGACAGCGCCTGCGCGTAGGCCATCTGAGCGGCCTCGTCGTCGCGCTCCATGATGGCAAGCTCGGCCGCGTCCACGGCCAGCGCCGCTGCCCTGACCGGCGACCGCGCGACCGCCACCAGCAGGTCCCTGACGGTTCGCTCGTCCCGCACCGACCCGACGAACTGCGGCATCACGCCAAGACCGCCGCTGGTCGCGACGGTTCCCGAATCCGGTTTAAGCTCACCGGAGGCGAGCTTGAGCAGCGTGCTCTTGCCCGCCCCGTTCGGCCCCACGAGCGCCACGACGTCGCCCTGCCCCACCCGGAAGCTGGCGTCGCTGAGTAGCAGCCGCCCGTCCGGCAGGTAGTAGTCGACGTGCGCGACCTCGAGATGCCCCATGCGCGCCATGATGGCCGACACCCGTGAAGCCGGGCAAATGAGTTACGGTTCCGCTGTGATTGAGGCCGGGACCGACTGCCTGCCGCAGGCGTTCGTGGATTGCCTTCTCGACAGCGCCCTCGAGCCGGTTCTCGACGCCGCGGTCCAGCGGGGCGGGCAGGCCGCGAAGCGGAAGAAGAAGTCAGGCGACGGCGCGGAGGTCGCGAGGGCCCTGCTGGCGGTGACAGTCTGCGATCCGGCCTGCGGCTCGGGGAGCCTCCTGGTCGCGGCGGCCCAGCGGATCGCGCGACGGGTGGCGGAAGCCCGCGAGGGGAACCTGTCGCCGGTGGCGCTGCGGCGCGCGATGCGCGAGGTGGTGGGCAGCTGCATCTACGGCGTGGACGTCAGCGGCGAGGCGGTGGAACGAGCGAAGGACCGCTTGCGGCTGGCGGCCGACGTCCCCGGGATGACACCGCCCTTCCTGGACGCGCGCATCAGGCAGGGCAATGCCCTGATCGGTGCGAGCCCGGATTTGATCGAGACCGGCATCCCCGACGCGGCGTTCCTGACGACCGACGGCGACGACCGCAGGCATGCCCGTTTCCTGCGCCGCGCCAACGCCAAGCCTGACCCGGGGCAGGCAACCTTGTTCAGCGAGCAGGGCGGTTACTCTCACTCCAACGAGGCCCTAGAGGAGTCCCTGGCGACGATCGGGCGGCTTCAGGGCGGGGCAGCGGCCGACGGCCGCCGCCAGGCGACCGAGTACCGCCGGTGGCGCGACTCGGCCGCCTTCGGCGCGAAACGCCTGGTGGCCGACGCCTGGTGCGCGGCCTTCGCCTGGGTTAAGACGCCGGGCGCGCCGCCCGCGATCGTCAACCGGGTGCTGCTTGATCTGCGGGAGCGGGGCGCAGAAGGGATTCTTCCCGAAACTCTCGCGGAGATCGGCCGGCTGCGCGATGAGCACCGGTTCTTCCACTGGGATCTGGAATTCCCCGATGTCTTCCGTGTTTCTGAGGGCGAGACCCGGTGGCGCGGAGGCTTCAGCTGCGTCCTGTCTGCCCCGCCCCGGGAGAAGATCGACCGCCGCGGGAAGAGCACGGTCTTCCGGTTCGCCACGGGTTCGGGGGTGTATCCGGAATGCGCGGCGGGCCTGGCCGAACCTGGCGTCTCTGCGCTGCGCGCGGATCAGCTTTTCACGGAGCGCGTCATGACGATCCTCGCACCCGAGGGCCTCGCGGGCTGCGCCATCGCCCCAGGGACCGCGGCCGCTCCCGGCGCGAGACACCTGCTCGGCGGTCTGCTGCGACGCGGCGCGCTGGCGTCCCTGTATGACTTCACCAGTCCCGGCGCGCGGCTCTGCCTGCTTACCTTCGGCGGCGGCCCGGTGCCCCGCGGCCCGGTGCCCGGCGGCCCGGTGCCCGGCGGCCCGGTGCCCGGCGGCCCAGTGCCCGGCGGCGCGGCCAGGTTCGCGTTCGGGCTGGACGGCCCCGCCGAGGTCGGCGACGGCGGCCGGTCGTTCACGCTGGCGCCGGACGAGGTGGCGCTCATCAACCCGAATACCGGTGTGCTGCCTGCCTTTCGCGGTTCCCGGGACGCCGCGCTCGTGGCGGCGATCTACCGCAGGGTGCCGGTCCTGTGGGACGAGACGCGGGCCGACGGCAACCCGTGGAAGATGAGGCTGGAGACGGCGTTCCTCCGTGCCGCCGCCGATAAGTTCCTGCTCCGCGCTGAGCAGGAACTGAGAGACGAAGGCTGGGAGCCGGAGGGAAACACCCGTGCCAGAAACGGCCAGGTCATGCTCCCTGTCTATGAGCCTGCGATGATAGGCCTGTTCGACCACAGGGTCGCGAAGCCGCGGTACTGGATGGCTGAGCACGGACCTGTCGCCGTCCAGCGCAACGGCGGAACTGTCGAGCGCCCCGGCGTCGCGGACCGCCTGGCGGAGCTCGGCTGGAACTGGGAATGGCTGTGCGCCTGGCGTGTGCCCACCCGCGAGCGGGCAGCTGTCGCGGTGTTTCTGCCTCGCGCGGCCGCTGCCGATTCCCTGCCGCTGATGCTGCCAGGCGTCGTCCCGCCGTTCGCCGCCGCACTGATCGCGGTGCAGAGCTCGGTGGTCTTCGACTACGTCGCCCGGCAGAAGATCGACGGCCCCGCCATGCGGGCTGCCTACTGGAAGCAGCTTCCCGTGCCGACCCCCGACATGCTTGAGCCGCACCTGCCGTTCATCGTGCCCCGGGTGCTTGAGCTCGTGTACACCTCGCCCGAGATGAGCCCGCTTGCCCGGGACCTGGACGATCGCGGCGAGGATCCGTTCGCCTGGGACTCAGACCGCCGGGCCAGCCTGCGAGCGGAACTGGACGCGTTCTTCTTCCGCCTGTGCGGGATCGACGACCGCGACGACGTGGAGTACATCCTCGGCACGCTCCTGGCAGGTGCCGACTGCCTGGAACGGAGCGAGAGTCAGGGCGACGACAGTCGGCGTGCCAGGAAGCTGGTCCTGGCCGCCTACGACCGTATGTCCGAAGCCGACGCCGCCGGAGCCGAGTACGAAACCCCGGTCTTCCCGCCCCCCGGCCACGGAACCAGGCGCCGACCGGGTACCTCAGGGGAGGTGCGCCTCGAGTGAGGCGGTGAGCGCGGTCAGCTGGTCTCGGAGCGCCGCCGCACCGGACCCTTCCATGCCCAGGCAGGCCAGGAACGACTCGGGGACTGCGGCTACGCGGTCGCGTAGCGCAAGTCCCTCGGGTGTCAGGCTGACAAGAACCCGCCGCTCGTCCTCAGTATCGCGGGATCGCGTCACGAATCCCAGGGAAGTCAGTCGTTTCAGCAGCGGGGTGAGCGTGCCGCTGTCCAGGTGCAGCCGCTCGCCGAGTTCGCCAACCGAGCGCGGCCGTTCTGGCTCCTGCCACAGGGCGAGCATGGTGACGTACTGCGGGTAGGTCAGGCCGACGTCCTCAAGGAGCGGACCGTAGGCGCGGACGACCGCGCGGCTAGCCGCGTACAAGGCGAAGCAGAGCTGACGGTCGAGCTCGAGTTGCGGGTAACCTGCCATGTTCACAGGTTACCAGTTGCATAATTGTATTGTGCACAATAATATTGTGCCATCCCTATCGAGGAGATCTCATGAACGTTCTGTACACCACCACCGCCCATGCCGTCGGCGACGGCCGTAACGGCCACGTTCGCAGCGAGGACGGCATCCTCGACACCGAGATGCGGATTCCCAAGGACATGGGCGGCCCGGGCGGTGCCCCCAACCCCGAGATGCTGTTCGCGGCCGGCTACGCCGCCTGCTTCCACTCCGCGCTCAAGGTGGTCGGAAGGCAGGACAGGGTGAACGTCGACGGCACCGAGGTCGTCGCGAGCGTCGCCATCGGCACGCTGGACAACGGGGGGTTCGGCCTCGCCGTTGACCTCAAGGTGAGCGTCCCGAACGTCGACAGGCCGACCGCGGAAAAGCTCGTCGCCCGGGCCCACGAGATCTGCCCCTACTCCAACGCCACGCGCGGGAACATCCCGGTCACTCTCACGGTCGACTGAAATCAAGGGCGGCGGTGGCCTGCGCCCGGTAGCGAACGTGCCTGCGGAATCAGCGGAGGAAGAGCTCGATCACCGGGATTTCGACCTCAGGCGCCCTCGTGGGGAGCAGCAGCGTGAGCGTGCCCGGCGGCTGGCTTGCCGGGGCCGTGGCGTAGGCGCTTCCGTCCCCAGGATCGGAGACCTCCCGCTTGATCTCTGAGGCGTCGTGCAGGAACTGCGCGTACACCGCGCGGTCGGCCAGCCCTGGCAGGTGCACGGCGTCGAAGGGCCAGGCGAAAAGGTGCAGGTAGAGCCGGTCGTCGCGCTGCGTGTAGCGGCAGTCGGGCGGTGGACTGAAGTCACTCGGGCCCGCGCCGTAGATGGACCGCGCGTGCTGGCGCATCCACCGGCCGATGCCGCGCAGGATCTCGACGGCTACCGGGTCGAACTCCCCACGTGCGGTCGGCCCCACGTTGAGCAGCAGGTTGCCGTCCTTGGCGACCGTGTCGACCAGCATGCGCAGCAGCAGTCCGACCGACTTGTAGTCGTGGTTGTCGCGGTCGTAGCCCCAGCTGCCGTTGAGCGTCTGGCATGCCTCCCAGAGCACCGGCTCGCCATCGCGGGTCATCGGCTTGCTCGGCTGGTACTGCTCGGGAGTGACGAAATCGCCGGGTAGCCCGGAGCGGTCGTTGACCAGGATGCCCGGCTGCAGCTCCCGGATCATCGCCAGGAGTTCCGCGCTGCCCCAGTCGTCGGCGCCCTTGCCGCCCCACACCTTGCTTCCCTCGTGAACATGGTCGACGTAGGAGAAGTCGAGCCACATCTCCTCGATCGAGCCGTACTTGGTCAGCAGCTCGCGAACCTGTCCGTGCAGGTAACGGCGGTAGACGGCGATGTCTCGGTGGCCCGCCGTGGCCCACGCCGCAAGGTCATCGCGCAACGGGTGCAGACCGTCGAGCGGGAAGTGCGGGTGGTGCCAGTCGATGAGCGAGTGGTAGAAGCCCGCGCCCATCCCGTGTTCGCGCAACGCCGCGACGAACGGGGCGATCAGGTCCCGGCCGCCAGGAGTATTGGTGGCCTTGAACTCGGTGAGATCGCTGTCCCACAGGCAGAAGCCGTCGTGGTGCTTGGTGGTGATGACGGCATAGCGCATCCCCGCATCCTCAGCCAGGCCGATCCACTCGCCCGGGTCGTACCGGTCAGGGTCGAAGTGATCGAAGTAACGCTGGTACTCAGCGTCCGGCGTTCGCTCGCGGTGCCGCATCCACTCGTTCCTAGCCGCCAGCGAGTACAGGCCCCAGTGGACGAACAGCCCGAACCGGCGCTCCCGGAACCGCGCCACGGCGTCCCGGTGGTCAGCCACGGAGCGGTCAGCCACGGAGCGCTCCCTTGATTGCGCCGGAGACGAACTGACGGGAGAACAGCAGGAAGACCCCCACCACGGGGAGCAGGGCGAGCAGCGCTCCGGCCATGACCATGCTGTAGTCGGTGCCGTGGGCGGTATTGAGCTGAGCGAGCGCGACCTGGAGGGTGATGCGGCCGGGATTCACCAGGACGATCAGCGGCCAGATGTAGTCGTTCCACGCCGCAATGAACGTGTAGATGCCAAGGAACGCCAGCCCGGGCCGGATCGTCGGCAGGCCCACGTGCCAGTACTGGCGGAAGAACCCGCACCCGTCGATGCGGGCGGCCTCGAGCAGCTCGCTGGGCACGGCGGCTTTAATGTACTGGCGCATCCAGAAGATGCCGAAGGCGTTGGCCGACGCGGGGATGATCAGCGCGCGCAGGTCGCCGACCCAGCCCAGGCGCACCATGATGTCGAACTCGGGGATCAGCGCGAGCTGCAGCGGGAGCATGAACGTCAGCATCAGCAGCCCGAACAGCACCCGCCGGCCCGGGAACTCGTACTTGGCGAAGGTGAAAGCGGCCAGCGAGTCGAAGAACAGCACAAGCACGGTCGTGCAGACCGCCACGACGATCGTGTTGACCATCGATCCGAAGAAATCGATGTTGTCCATGACATGCCGGATGTTGGTCAGCAACTGCGAGCCGAAGATGAGCTTCGGCGGGTCGCCGTAGACGGCCTGGGTGGTGTTGGTCGCCATCACGATGGTCCAGTAGAACGGGAACATCGAAGCGATCACGCCGAGCAGCAGCAGCGCGTGCAGGCCGCGGTGCCGGATCCGCGATGTCATAGGGGTTCACCGCTCCTTGCGTGCGACGAGGCGCCAGTTGATGATCACGAAGGCCATGATGACCAGGAAGGATGCCCAGGCGATCGCGGCGCCGTAGCCGAAGTTGTTGTTGTCGAACGCCTGGTGGAACAGGTACAGGTTCAAGGTCAGCCCGGCCTGGCCCGGGCCGCCCGAGTTGGGATTGACGGACGCGCTGCTGCCGAACAGCACCTGGGGCTCGGTGAAGCTCTGCAGGCCGTTGACCGTTGAGATGATGACGGTGAACAGGATCACCGGGCGGAGCAGCGGGATCGTGATCGAGAAGAACTGCCGGACCGGCCCGGCGCCGTCCACCCGGGCGGCCTCGTAGAGTTCGGTGTCGATCGCCTGCATCCCGGCCAGGTAGATGATGGCGTTGTACCCGGTCCACTGCCATGTCATCAGCAGCGCGATGACCACCTTGATCGTCCAGGGGTTGCTCATCCACGGCACCACGGGGAGATGCAGCGCCTGCAGCACATCGTTGATCAGGCCGTAGTTGTTGGCGAAGACCGCGCCGAAGAAGAGCGCCACCGCGACGAGCGAGGTGACGCTCGGGACGAAGTACGCCACCCGGTAGAAGGTGGCGAGCCGCTTGACCGAGTTCAGCATCGCGGCGAGCACGAGCGCGATACACAGCATCGGCACGGTCGACAGCACCCAGATGATGAGGGTGTTCTTCAGCGCCAGCCAGAACGTCGGGTCCTTGACCAGGAAACGGAACTGTTCCAACCCGACGAATTTCATCGGCCCGACGCCGTCCCAGGCGGTGAACGCGATGTACAGCGAGAAGATGATCGGGATCAGCAGGAACGTCAGGAAGATGACATAGAACGGCGAGACCGCCAGGTACTGCGGCCAGAACCGCGCCACACGGCGCAGGCGGGCCGCCCAGCCCGGCTGGTGCCCAGGCCGGGCCGCCTGCCCTGATCGTTCCCCCTGCGCCGGCATGGTGTCGCGGGCGATCCGCAGCGCCACGTCAGGTCGCCTGCTGCTGCTGGAAGATCTGCTTCGCCTGGCTCACCGCCGCTGCCCATGCGGCGTCCGGGTTCTTGCCGTTCTCCACATCGGTCAGCTGGTCATAGTAGGGTGCCGACACCGCCGCGTTGGCCGGTGCCTGGTACTGGAACGGGTTGCCCTTGGCCGACGCCGAGAAGATGTCGATGGTCTTTTGCCCACCGAAGTACGGGTCGCCGCTGGTGAGTGCCGGCATCGTGTAGGTCGCCGGGGACGACGGGAACAGCGCCTCATCAGTGAAGCCGCGCGCCGCGTTCGCGGGGCTGAGTATCCACGTCATGATCTGGAAGGCAAGCTGGGGGTCGGCGCACTCCGTCGGAATGGCCAAGAACGAGCCGCCGATGTTCCCGGGCCCGCCGGGGTTGGCGGCCACCCGCCACAGGCCCTTGTCCTGGGGGGCCGCGCCCTCGATGTCCTGGGCATGCCAGGCCGCGCCTGTTTCAGTGGCAAGGGTGCCGTTGCCGATGGCCGAGTTCCAGCTGTTGTCGTTGATTTTCGCGTCGATGCCGAGCTTCGCCGGCTTGATCGCGATGTCCCAGGCGGCCCGGATGGCGTCCGAGTCGCCGGTGAAGTTGTTGTTCTTATCGACGAAGCTCGAGGTGATCTGCGCCGTCGCCAGGCTGAACACCGAGCCGATGTTGTTGACCAGGAATGTCTTGGGCAAGGCCTTGTGGATCTCGGTGCCGAGCGCGAAGTAGTCGTCCCAGGTCTTGACGGCCGCGGAAACCTTGACCGGATCGGTCGGCAGGCCCACCTTGGCGAAGATGTCCTCACGGTAGAACAGCCCGGTCGGGCCGATGTCGATGGGGAAACCGATGAGCTTGCCGCCCGCTGTCATGCCCGAGTCCCACTTCCAGGTCAGGTACTCGGCGGCGTACTTCTTGGCACCCAAGGTGTTCAGGTCGATGAACAGGTCCGCGTGCGGAAGCATCGAGGGCATGTCCTCGCCCTTGATGCCGGTGATGTCGGGGACGAAGTGCCGGCTGTTCAGCGTGGTCAGGAGCTTCGTCTTGAAGTCCCCGCCGATCTGCGACGCGGTGAGCGTGGCCTGCGGCTTGAACTGCTTGGCCGCGGCGGCCACCACGTTCGGGCTCAGGCCCCCGGACCAGTACCAGAGGCTCAGTGACTTAGCTGAGCCGGAGCCGCTCCCGCCTCCGGCGGATCCGCAGGCTGCGGTGCCGCCCGCCGTCAACCCGGCCACACCGAGCAAGCCCGCTCGGATCATCTGTCTGCGAGACAGTTCCATGAGTACGCCGCCTTTCCAGAACGTAGCCACCGCGGGCACTCCCGGCGGGTTCCGGTGCCGTGCCAGTACTGCGAGTTAGGCATGATGTTGCACTAGAATGCATGAGTTTGACAAGACTCCATGGCATATGACATGTATCTGTGATCAACTTTGAACGATACGATCTCTCATGCTCTCCGTCCGCCGGCCAGCTCAGCGACCGCGGAGATGCAGAAGGGTGCCGAGGTATGAGGCTGACGATCCTTGGCGGAGGCGGCTTTCGCGTCCCGCTGGTCTACCGCGCGCTCCTTGATGACCACCGAGCGGGCCGCGTCACGCACGTCACTCTGCACGATGTGGACGCAACCAGGCTGAATGTGATCGCCCGGGTACTGGCCGACCAGGCTGCCGAGGTGACCGATGCCCCCGAGGTGACCGTCACCACGGATCTGGACACCGCGCTTGCCAAGGCCGATTTCATCTTCAGCGCCATTCGAGTGGGCGGACTGGATGGCCGCGCCGCGGACGAGCAGGTGGCGCAGGACGAGGGGGTGATCGGCCAGGAGACCGTGGGGGCAGGCGGGATTTCCTACGGCCTGCGGACGATACCGGTAATGACCGAGGTCGCCCGCCGCGTGGCCGAGATGGCCCCGGATGCCTGGGTGATCAACTTCACCAACCCGGCGGGCATGGTCACCGAGGCGATGGCACCCCACCTGGGGGACAGAGTCATAGGGATCTGCGACTCCCCGGTCGGGCTCGGACGGCGGGTCGCGACGGCCCTGGGTGTGGACCCGGGCGCCGCTCGCTTCGACTACGCGGGTCTCAACCATCTCGGCTGGCTGCGCGGCGTCTATATCGGCGGCCACGATCAACTGCCGCGCCTGCTTGGCGACTCCGACGCGCTCAGCACGTTCGAAGAAGGGCGCCTGTTCGGCGCGGACTGGCTGCGCACGCTCGGCGCCGTCCCCAATGAGTACCTGCACTACTACTACTTCACCCGGCAGACCCTGGCCGCCGCCCGCGCCGCCGCGCACACCCGCGGAGCGTTCCTGCGCGAGCAGCAGCGCGGCTTCTACACCCGGCTGGCCGCAGGCGAGGAACCGGCCTTCGCCGCCTGGGACAAGGCCAGGCTGGAGCGCGAGGTCACATACGGGGCGGAGAACCGGGAGGCGGCCGCGGCGGGTGACCGTGACTCATGCGACCTGGAATCAGGCGGCTACGAACAGGTTGCGCTGGCCTTGATGCGCGCGATCGCGCACGATGAGTGCACCACGCTCATCCTCAACGTCCGGAACCGGAGCACGCTGGACATGCTAGACGCGGACGCCGTAATCGAAGTGCCCTGCTATGTCGACGCCAACGGCCCGCGCCCGCTCACCGCCGACCCGCTGCCCGGGCACGCCGCGGGCCTGGTGTGCGCGGTCAAGGCGGTCGAGCGGGACGTCATCGCCGCGGCCACCAGCGGGTCGCGCGCGCTCGCGGTCCGCGCTCTGGCCACCCATCCGCTGGTGGATTCTGTGCCGGTGGCCCGCCGCCTGCTCGAGGGCTACCAGAGCCGGATTCCCTCCCTGGCCTACCTGCGCTGACCAGCAGAAGAGGACGGACTATGCATGACGACCGACGCCTCGTCGAGGCACGGCTTGACCGGGTGATGGCGGAAAGGATCAGGCCGGCCGTGTACGCCGCGTCGGTACCGCTGGACCTGGCCGCCTGGCCGGTACCGGGAGAGCCGGTCCCGGTGACCGATGCGCTCGCCGCATCGTACGCGCCGTTCCGGCCCGGCCAGCGCTGGGGCAGTCCATGGTCCACGACGTGGTTCTGGGCCAGCGGCTCGGTGCCGCCATCCTGGGCCTGCCGTCGCGTAGAGGCCGTTTTCGATCTCGGCTTCGTCGGCGACTGGCCAGGTAACCAGGCCGAGGCGCTCGTTTACGACGACACAGGCAAGCCGGTCAAGGGCATCGCGCCGCGCAATCAGTACGTGCCCGTCGCGAGCCCCGCGGCTGGCGGCGAACGGGTCAGCCTGCTGATCGAGGCAGCGGCGAACCCGGACATTCTGGCCGGCGGCTTCGTGCCGACCGCGCTGGGCGACCGCGAGACGGCGCCCGGTGAGCCGCTGTACCGTTTCGCCCGTGCGGACCTCGCTGTTCTCGACGAGACGGTCTGGCATCTGATGCTCGACGCCGAGGTGCTCCGCGAACTGATGCGGGAGCTGCCGGCCGCCGAGCCGCGGCGGCACGAGATCCTGCGCGCGCTTGAGTCGATGCTCGACGTGCTTGACATCGCGGACGTGGCAGGCACGGCCGCGGCGGCTCGCGCCGAACTCGCCGATGTCCTCGCCCGGCCCGCGCACGCCAGCGCGCACACACTGTCCGCGGTCGGGCACGCGCACATCGACAGCGCGTGGCTGTGGCCGGTGCGCGAGACGGTGCGCAAGACGTCCCGTACCTTCGCAAACGTCACCGCGCTCGCCGCCGAGTACCCCGAGTTCGTGTTCGCCTGTTCCCAGGCGCAGCACTACGCCTGGGTCAAGGAGCGGTATCCGGAGATCCACCGGCGCATCCATGAGGCCGTGAAGGCCGGACAGTGGGTGCCGACGGGGAGCATGTGGGTCGAGCCGGACGGAAACCTGCCCGGCGGGGAGGCGCTGGCGCGCCAGCTCATCCACGGCAAGCGGTACTTCCTTGACGAGTTCGGCATCGAGACCCGCGGCGTGTGGCTGCCGGATTCCTTCGGCTACACGGCGGCGTTCCCGCAGCTCGCCATGCTTGCCGGGACGCGCTGGTTCCTCACCCAGAAGCTGTCATGGAACCAGGTCAACCGGCTGCCGCACCACACCTTCTGGTGGGAGGGGATCGACGGCAGCCGCGTGTTCACCCACTTCCCGCCGGTCGACACGTACAACGTCGCTTTTGAGGGCGCCGAACTGGCGCTGGCCGTGCGCAACTACGCGGAGAAGGGCCGCGGCACCCGCTCGCTCGCTCCCTTCGGCCACGGAGACGGCGGCGGCGGACCCACCCGCGAGATGCTGGAGAAGGCCAGGCGGCTCCGCGACCTGGAGGGCGCCCCGAAGGTCGTCATCGAGCCGCCGGACGCGTTCTTCGCCGCCGCCGAGACGGAGTACCCGGACGCGCCGGTCTGGTCCGGCGAGCTGTACCTCGAACTGCACCGCGGCACCTTCACCTCGCAGGCGCGCGGCAAGGCGGGCAACCGCCGCGCGGAGCACCTGCTGCGCGAGGCTGAACTGTGGGCCGCGACCGCCAGCGTCCGCACGGGGTATCCGTACCCATACGGTGACCTCGACCGGCTGTGGAAGACCGTGCTGCTGCACCAGTTCCACGACATCCTGCCCGGCACATCCATCGGCTGGGTGCACCGCGAGGCAGAGGCCGCGTACGCCCGCGTGACGGCCGAGCTCCAGCAGATCATCGCTGAGGCGACCGGCGCCCTGGCAGGCCAGGGCGCCGGCACCTGGGTGTTCAACGCCGGCCCGCGCGACCGGGCCGAGGTGGTCGCCCTGCCCAATGGCGACCTGGGCTTCGCGGTCGCGCCGGCCGGCGGCGCAGGCGGCCTCGCGCAACTCCAGGCAGTTCCGGTGATGGTGGACGGACGGGTCATCGACAATGGCCTCGTCCGGGTGGAACTCGACGCGGCTGGGACACTCGCCTCGGTGCGCGACCTGGCGGCCGGGCGCGAGGTGCTCGCGCCGGACGGCCGCGGGAACCTGCTCCGCCTGCACACCGACCTGCCGAACGAGTGGGACGCGTGGGATATCGATGCCCATTACCGGCGCCGGTACACCGAGCTCACCCAGGCCGACTCGATCACGGTCACCGAGGCCGGACCGCTGGCCTGCGCCATCCGCGTGGAACGCTCGTTCGGGCACTCGCGCATCACGCAGACGGTGCGCGTCCGAGCGGGCAGCCGCCGAGTGGACATCCAGACCGAGGTCGACTGGCATGAAACCGAGAAGCTGCTCAAGGCCGTCTTCCCGGTCGACGTGCACGCGGACCGCTCCGCCGCCGAGATCCAGTTCGGGCATGTGTACCGGCCCACGCACACCAACACGAGCTGGGAAGCCGCCCGCTTTGAGGTGTACGCCCATCGCTGGATTCACGTCGGCGAGCCCGGCTATGGCGTCGCCCTCCTCACCGACGCCACTTACGGGCACGATGTCAGCCGGGCCACCCGCGACGATGGCGGCACCACCACGACGATCGGCCTGAGCCTGCTGCGGGCGCCGTGCAGCCCCGACCCCCGCGCCGACCGGGGAACGCACCGGTTCAGCTACGCGTTGCTGCCCGGTGCCGACATCGCCGCCGCGGTCGCCGACGGCTACGCGCTGAACCTGCCGCTCCGGGTGGTTAACGGGCAGGGGGAGCCCCCTGTCCCCCTGGTGACGGTCGACGGCGCGGGCGCCACGGTTGAGGCGGTGAAGCTGGCCGACGACCAGTCAGGAGACGTCATCGTCCGGCTCTACGAATCGCTCGGCGGCCGGGCAAGCGCGGTCGTACGGCCGGGGTTCGGAGTCATCCGCGCGGAGATCGTCGACCTGCTCGAACGGCCGCTGCCCGGCGCCTCGCCGCTGGGCGGCCCGCCGCTGCTGGCGAATCACCGTGACGCGATCCCGGTCGCGCTGCGCCCGTTCCAGATCCTCACCCTGCGCCTGGTCCGCGGATGATGGCACAAGGGTTCCCTCCCCGGCCGTGGGCCGACCCGGAGCTGGTCGGGTGGCGGCGGCTGCCCATGCACGCCATTCCCAGGGCAGGTGCCGCCGTGCCGCTGGACGGGGAATGGCGATTCCAGCTGCTGCCGTCGCCCGAGGCTCCGCTGGCTGACTGGTGGGCCAGGGCCGCGGTACCGGGCTGCTGGACCATGCAGGACTTCGACGACATTCACGGTGTCAAAGACAAGCCGTGGTATACAAACGTGCGGATGCCCTGGCCCGGACCGCCGCCGCTGCCGCCGGACGCCAACCCGACGGGTGTCTACGAGCGTGACGTGACCGTACCGGCCGGCTGGGCGGGACGGCGCGTCATCCTGCACGTCGGCGCGGCCGAGAGCGTCCTGCTCGTCCAGGTCGACGGAGTCGAGGTCGGCGTAGGCAAGGATTCGCACCTGGCCAGCGAGTTCGACGTCACCGACATCGCGGTGGCCGGTGAACGGGTCACGATCCGCCTTGCCGTCGTGAAGTGGTCCGACGCGTCCTTTGTCGAGGACCAGGACCAGTGGTGGCATGGCGGCATCACCCGGCCGGTGTTCCTCTACGCGACCGACTCCCTCTACCTGTCCGACATCCGGGTGACTGCCGGGCTCGCGGATGGCGCCGGCCTGCTGCGCGCCGACATTCAGGTACGCGCGGCGGACGGCGTTCTGCCCGCTGGCTGGCACGTGTCGGGGCACCTCGGCGGTACGGGCGAACTCGGGCCAGACCAGGCTTACGCCGGCGAACTCGCCGCGAGCGAGCGCGTATCGGAGTGGCTGGGCCTGGCCCGGATCAGCGCCGTGGTGCCCGGCGTGCGGCCGTGGTCGGCCGAGACCCCCGCGCTGCACGATCTCACCATCCGGTTGCATCGAGCCGATGGCGCTGTCGCGGACCAGGCCCGTTACCGTATTGGGTTCCGCACTGTCGAGGTAGTCGGCCCCGACCTGCTCGTCAACGGCGCCCGGGTGCTGATACGCGGGGTCAACCGCCACGATTTCCACCCGCTGACCGGCCGCGTGCTGTCACACGCCGACATGCGCGCAGATCTGATGGTCATGAAGCGCTTCGGGTTCAACGCCATCCGCACCTCGCACTACCCCAATGACCCCGGTCTCCTCGACCTCGCCGATGAACTCGGTTTCTACGTGGTCGACGAGGCGGATATCGAAAGCCACGACCACGCGCACGAGCTGGCCGGCGACTCGCGGTACCTGGCGGCGTTCCTGGACCGGGTATCCCGCATGGTGCTCAGGGACAAGAACCATCCCAGCGTCATCATGTGGTCACTCGGCAACGAAAGCGACTACGGCGCCAACCATGACGCCGCCGCGGGGTGGGTCCGCCGCGCCGACCCGACCCGACCGCTGCACTATGAGGGCGCCATCAAAGACGACTGGCATTCCGGTCGGGCGGCCAGCGACGTGATCTGCCCGATGTACCCGTCCATCGGGCAGATCGTCGCGCACGCCACGGCGAGCAGCCCGCCGGACAGGCCGCTGATCATGTGCGAGTACTCGCACGCGATGGGCAACAGCAACGGCACGCTCGCCGAGTACTGGAGGGCGATCGAGCGGACACCAGGGCTGCAAGGCGGGTTCATCTGGGAGTTCTGGGACCACGGCATCTTGCAGCGCGTGGCCGATGGCCGGCCAGCCGGAGCCACCGCCGGCACCACCGCGTACGCCGCAGGGATCGCGGCCCCCGGTTATCGCTGGGCATACGGCGGAGATTTCGGTGACGCACCTAACGACGGCGCCTTCTGCGCCGACGGACTGGTCTTCCCCGACCGGACGCCGAAGCCCGCCATGTTCGAGCACCGCGAGCTCGCCGCCCCGGTGAGCATCGAGCTCTTGACGTCCGGTCAGGTACTGCTGCGTAACCGGCAGCATTTCCGCGACCTGACATGGCTCGCCGGGCAGTGGACGCTCACGGTCGCCGACGGCGAGCCGCGAGGCGCAGCCGCCGAACTGCCCCCGATCCCGCCCGGCGGCGCCGCCGCCGTCCAGGTCCCGGCGCATCTGGCTGCCGGGCTGGCCGCCGACGGGGAGGCGTGGCTCACCTTGCGGATCACCACCGCCGTTCCGCACGAGTCGCTGCCACCCGGCACCGAGCTATGCACCCCGCAGGTGTGCCTGCGGCCGGAACGCCGCGGGCTGCCGGCCCGGGCCGGTGCCGTCCCGGGCGGACCGCCTGTCGTGCTCGACGCCGACGGGCTGCTGGTCCACCCGTTGCTGGCGGCGGCGCCGGTGCTGAGCCTGTGGCGGGCGCCGACGGACAACGACCGGGCCGGCGGTGCCGCGGCACGCTGGGAGGACTGGGGGCTAGTGAGTCCGCTCCGCACGCTGGCGGGCGTCACGCGTGATGAGGGGCAAACCGTCGTACGCGCCAGCTACGCGACGGCCGCGGGCCCGGTGCACCACGAACAGGTGCTCAGCCCCCTTGCCTACGCCGGCGGAAACCACGGCTTGATGATCGCGGAGACCGCGGTACTGCCTGCCGGGCTGACTGACGTGGCGCGGGTCGGGTCGGTGTTCCAGACCGCCAGCACGCTGGAGCGCGCGCAGTGGTTCGGCCGGGGTCCGTGGGAGACCTATCCCGACCGCGCCAGCGCCCCGGTGGGCCGGTACGACGCCAGGGCGGACGACCTGTTCACCCCCTACCTGCGACCTCAGGAGGGCGGCGGTCGCGGTGACGTGCGCTGGTTTACCCTGACTGGCCCCGACGGGCAGGGAATCGCGGTGCACCTCGACGAGCCCAGGCAGGTGAGCATCACCAGGTACGGTGCCGCCGACCTGGCCATGGCGGCCCACCATGATGAGCTCATCCCGCGCGACGGTCACGTCGTCCACCTTGATGCCGCCCACCGCGGCCTTGGCACCGCTTCGTGCGGGCCCGACACCCTGCCCCCCTACCTCATCGGCCCCGGCACCTACCGCTGGTCGTGGGCGCTCAGGGCGCTGTAAAGCCGATGGTGGCGGCCGCGTAGCGGACCCGGCGGTCCGTTCCGGCATGTTGAGGAATCACATCGTCGAGGAACGCGTAGTCGCGGCGCAGGCCGGACGCGGCCGGGTCGGAGCGGATCGCGCGCCACCAGCGCGCGATGCCCGCCCAGCCCGGCGCGCCGAGTGCGCCGCTGAACTGCTGTACCGACAACGCGGCGCCAAGGTTGGCGAATCGCAGCCGGTCAGCCAGCGGCCAGCCCGCGAGCGTGGCGGCGACGAACCCCGCCCCGAAGACGTCACCGGCGCCGGTCGCGTCGAGGACGTCCACATTCAGTCCGGCCACCGATGCGCTTTCCCCAGTGACGGCGTCTGCCGCCAGGACGCCGTCAGCGCCCTGCGTGATCACGGCCACCGGGACGAGGCGTGCGAGCTTCGCGAGCGCCTCATCCGGGGTCCGTGCGCGCGTGTAGGCCATCGCCTCGTCGGCGTTCGGCATGAACGCATGGCACAGCGAAAGCTGCTCGGCAATGGCGTCGGCCGAGTGTGCTGCCTCGTCCCAGCCGGCGTCGGCGAAAACCAGCGTGCCGCGGGCGTGCGCCAGCTCAAGCCAGCTCTGCCGATCGGGACTCAGGTGTGCCACGGCGGCCCGGCTGACGGGGGGATCGCCGATCAGCTCGTCGGCGGTGAGCGGCGGCTTGTGCCCGTGAGTCACCATCGCGCGATCGCGGGAGAACGCGAACGAGGCAGTGACTGGCGAGTGCCAGCCAGCGAACCGACGGGACCTGGACAGGTCCACGCCCTCCTGTTCCGACAGGACGTTCCAGCAGTAATCGCCATAGACGTCTTCGCCGAAGGCGGCGGCGAGTGAGGTCCGAAGGCCGAGACGGCTCAGTGCAACGGCGTAGTTGGCGATACCGCCTGGCCCCGATCCCATGCCGCTGGCCGAGGTCTCCGCGCCGGGGCGCGGCGGCTGGCTGAGGCCGGTGAAAATGATGTCAAAGAACGACAGGCCAGCCAGGAACACGTCGAGCACCTCTGGGGCAGCCGACTGCTGCGGATCGGTCACGCGGCTCTCCTCCAGACGAGGGCGCTAGGGTCAGGTGCCGGACGCGGTATTCTGCAGAGACGTGCAATGATAGCAAGTATTGATCAAAGTCGCGTAACACTATGACGGAACTTGAAAGGGTTGGGTGCATGCTTTCCGAGCGTCGCTACCAGCTGATACTGCGTGAACTCCGCGCGAACGGGCCGGTCACCGCGGTGGCTCTGGCCGAGGCGCTTGGCGTGAGCACTGCGACGATCAGGCGGGACCTGCTTCACCTTGACGGGCAGGGGCTGCTGACGCGGGTGTACGGAGGCGCGACGCCAGTGGCTGGCCACGACGATCCCTTCGTCGAAGTCGCGTCGGTACGGGCATCCGAGAAGGACGCCATCGCCGTGCGTGCCGCCGAGCTCATCCATGACGGGGAAACCGTGCTGCTGGATATCGGCACGACGGCACACCGGCTCGCCTGCCGGCTCCATGGGCGATCACTGACCGTGATTACCAGCAGCATGGCGGTGTTCGAGGAGCTAGCCGATGATGACGGAATCCAGTTGTTGCTGCTCGGCGGCATGCTGCGCCGCGAATACCGGTCACTGATTGGATTCCTGACCGAGGACAACCTCCGGCAGGTGCACGCCGACCGGCTGTTCCTGGGCACCAGCGGCGTCCGTCCCGATGGGCGTGTCATGGACACGACGGTGGTCGAGGTCCCGGTCAAGCGGGCGATGATCGCAGTGAGTGATGAGGTGATCTTGCTAGCCGACAGTGCGAAGTTCCCCGGCCGGGGGATGGCCAGTGTCTGCGGTCCCGACGAGCTCGACATCGTGGTGACCGATGCGCCGGCGGACGAGCGAACCGCCGCCCGGTTGCGTGAAGCCGGTGTCACCGTCATTGAGGTGCCACTGGCCCGGCAGGATCAGTAACGGGGAGGTTGAGTGGCAGCACGCCGCCGTCCGCGAAGTACAGGGTTACCGTCAAGGTCTTGCCGGTCATCGGGGTGAGCGGCTGCACCGTCAGGGTCGCGTCCACTGGCGGTGCGGGCCCCCCTGACTGGCCGGGGACCTGCAGCGGCCCGTAATGCAGCCAGCGCTCGAGCACCGGCAGCGGGGTAGCGCCGCCGCCGCAGCCGGTCAGATCGGGGACCTCTGCCAGGCTGACCTGCTCGTGATAGAGCGCGACCGTGCCGCCGCCGGCGGCGATCGCGGCGTCGAGCCGATCGGAACGCGGCGCGCTCGTGCTGAGCCGCACGCTGGCCGTGAGGGTCCCGGATGGTCCCGGGCGCAGCGCCGTCCCGGTCACCGTGAGCGGTCCGAGCCTGGCGACGACATCGCCTGTCCCTGACGCCGCGGGCTCGGCCGGACCTGCCAGCAGCAGGCCGAGCGCCGCCAGCGCCAATCCCGCCGCGCCCGCCCGGCGGCCCCAGCCGTGTCCGAGCCATGGCCCGGTCATCGCATGACCCCGGTGTGCCCCAGGGAGTAGCGTCCCGGCTGCGGCCACACGCACAGCCCGTGCGGCTGCGGACCCACGGTGATCTTGGCGAGCAGGTGCCCGTTCGCGGTGGAAATGGCGTACACCACGCCGTCGTAGCGCCCGGACACCCACAGCACGCGGCCATCCGGAGACACCCCGCCCATATCCGGGCTGCCGCCACCGGGGATCCACCAGGTGGTGACGATCTTCTTGGTCGCGAAGCTGATCACGGTGATCGAGCCATTACCCCGGTTGGTGACATAAAGATCGCGGGCGTCGCGGCTGGGGTACAGGCCGTGCGCGTCCGGGCCGGTCGGCAGGAACCCCGTTGCCCGGAACGTCGCGGCGTCGATCATCCAGACTCCGGCGCGGTTCTTGTCGGCGACGTAGAAGGTGCGGCCCGCCGGATCCAGCTTGATGTCCTGCGGCGCCGAGCCCGGCAGGTCGAGATAGCCCGCCACCTTCAGCGTGTGCAGGTCGATCCGGACCAGGCGGCCGGCGAACTCGCAGGTGGCTATCAGGTAGGCGCCGTTGGCCGCGAAGTCGATGTGGTCCACGCCCGCGCAGTCGACACTGATCCGGTGCTTGAGCGCGAATGTGTGCGGGTCGCGGAAGTCCAGCTCTTGGCGGGCTTCGGCGACGACGATCGCGTACCGCCCGTCGGGAGTGAAGTACATGTTGTACGGGTCGTCCACCGGGATGTTGGGGCCGGCCGGCTGCCCGGTAACCGGGTTGATCGGGGTGAGGCTGTTGCCCAGGTCGTTGGTCGCGTACAGGGTGCGCAGGTCGTAGCCGGGCACGACGTGCTGCGGGTTAAGCCCTGTCTGGTAGCTCCCGATCACCCGGTAGGTCGACGGGTCGATGACCGTCGCCGTGGAGCCGCCGCTGTTCGGCACGTAGATCCGGTAGGGCACGCCGCGCACCGCGGGACTGAGCATGCCCGCACCGTCAGCCGCGTAGATGTTGGCCGGGTTGGCCACCGGCGGCATTCCCGCCA
>Ga0335083_10001309_pt1 | contig 34523 bp, 34 predicted proteins | sample Lox_Sample_42_FD_206716 | JGI IMG/M metagenome (GOLD analysis project Ga0335083, IMG submission 206716) | Soil microbial communities from Loxahatchee National Wildlife Refuge, Florida, United States - Lox_Sample_4.2 | ecosystem: Environmental > Terrestrial > Soil > Wetlands | place: USA...
TGTTCCGCCGACGCGCGCCGACGGAAGGGCGGGTGGCGCTCGCGCTGCGCATCGTCGTGATCGAGACGACGTGGATCGTCCTCGGCGGCGCGCGATTCTGGCTGGTCCTACGCGCGATCGGTGTGCAGGGCACCCCCGCGCAGGTACTTGCACTCGCCGTCGCCGGCGCAATGTCGACCGCGATCGGCTTCTTCCCGGCCGGGTTGGGCGTGCGCGAGGCCTTGATCGCCGCCCTCAGCCCGGTCATCCACCTCTCGGTCTCCGAGGGTGTGCTCCTCGGCGTCGTCGATCGCGTCGTATGGATCAGCTTCTTGGCGCTCGCGTCGATCTTCGTCGCCCTGACCCGCAAACCGGAGGCCGGGGATATCGACGTACTGCAGGTTCAGGACGTCTGAGGCGGGCCGAGCAGCGGCGCCAAGATCCCCGCGAGATCGCGCGCGAGCGCGGCGTCCGAGAAGCGCGCCTCGAACGCGGCGTGGGCGCGGGCGGCTGCCTGCCGGCGTGCGTCGCCGCGCAGGTTCCGGATCGCGTCGGCGAGCGCGGGCGCGTTGCCGACCGGCACCGTGACCACGGATTCGCCGAACGCGGTTCTCAGCGCCGGAGTTGCCGCGGTGATGACGGCGCGCCCCGCGGCCGCGCACTGGAACACCTTGTTGGGCACGACGCGCTGCGCCTTCGGCGTCGTGCCGAAAACGCCGAGACAGATCGATGCGCGGCCGATCTCGTCCACCAACTCCGTCTCGGACACGGAGTCGACGAACTCGAGGTTGAGCGGGCCGAGCTCTTTCGCCAGGAGTTCGGCGCCGGCGCGCTCCTGCCCGTTGCCGACGCATCGCACGACGCGCCCGTCGTCGCGTAGGAGTGCCGCGGCCCGCGCGACCGTCTCGAAGCCGTGGAGCGGGATGTAGGTGAGGTACCACAGGATCGGAGCGTCGTCGCCGGGGTCGGCCTGCGGCACGAACAACGATTCATCCGCACCGACCCACAACACGGCGAAACGCGTGCGGGCACGGTGGGTGAAGCGAGCGAAGAAATCGGCGTGCTCGGGCGTGTCGACCACGACGAGGTTGACGCTCCAGCACGCGGCGACATCGAGGGTACGCGTCGCGAGGGCGACGGGAGACCGGCGGCCGTGGAGGTCGCGGTCGACCACGATCGTGTCGTGAAGCGAGATGAAGATGTCGAGCACAGTCGGGATGCGGCGCAGGCGCGCGATCGGGCCGAGCACACAAGCGTCGACGTGGCCGGGATAGAGGAACACGACGACATCGGGGCGCTCGCATGTGAGCAGGTGACGGGCGAGGCGCCACAGCGCGGCGATGACCCGGGGCAGCATCCCGAGCGCAGGCCCGGAACTCTGCGCGGCGCGGTCATCGGCCCACGCCCGGATGTTGCGAACCTCGACGTCGCATCCCAGGTCGTCGAGCAGGCGAAGCCACTGGCGGGTACGCGGCATCGCGGGATCGAACGTGCCTATTACCAGCACCCGTCGGCCGCGCAACGCGTGTTCCGTGGTGTCGATCGTCCTACCTCGCCGGCCGGGGTCGTCCGCGATGGTGCGAACGAATCATCGCCGGACTGACTGCGGGATCGAGAGCCTAGTGGCGCCCCCGTGGAGACGGGTCGGGGCTACAGGTCGCGGGAGCGTTTCCGCCGAGCCAAGGTGACCGCGATCGCGCCCGCGCCGAGAGACGCGAGGCCGAAGATCGGCCCGGCATCGCCGCCACCGGTGAACGGGAGGGAGCCGGTGGTATCCGACGTCACCGTCGACGTGGTCGTCGCCCCGGCCACGATCGTGCTCGAGGTCGCCGTGATGCCTTCGGTGCTGATGGTGGTGGGCAGCGAGGTGGTCGTGGCCGCGATCGTGGTCGACGTGGCCGGTGCTGCGGTGGTCGATGTCGTGGGCGCCTCCGTCGTGGTGGTGGTCGGCGCTTCGGTTGTGGTGGTGGTGGTCGTGGGCGCCTCCGTCGTGGTGGTGGTCGTGGGCGCTTCCGTCGTCGTCGACGTGGAGGTGGTCGTCGATGTGGTCGTGGTCGTCACCGGCGTGCAGTCGGAGGACAGCGTGACGGTTGTCGTTCGCGTCGCGTCGACGCCGTCGGACCAGTGCGCTTCGACAGTGAGCGTCACCGTTCCCGTCACACTTCCCGGAACGGTGGTGGTCGCCGTGGTCGCGCCGGCCGCCGCGACGTCGACGGTGTAGCCGCTCACACCGAACGACTGCGCGCCTTGAGTTGCCGTCGCGCTCTCGATGTGCATCGCACGATTGGTCTCACTGTTCCCGATCGACCACGTGATGACGTGATCGCCGTTGGAACAGACCGTCTCACCCGAGAGCACGGGAAAGTGCGCCCAAGCCGGCAACGCGGTGGCGATCACGAAGATGGCGATGGTCGCCAGCGAGGCGGCCGAGACGACCGCCCTTCGCCGCCGCTGCCCGGTCGTGTGCATGCGCGCCCGCCCTGTCATCCGTGCCTCCCAGCAAAGGCCGCCCGGTATCCCGCCCGGCGGCGGCATTCAGATCCGGTTGAGACGGTATCCGCCGGACCCACAAATGTGTGCGATGCATCGACCGACCAAAGGTGCGGTGGGCGGCAAGCTTCGGACCGGTTTCTCACCTGATTCTTCACCGCCTCCAAGATCCGGCCGAACTGCCCGGGCGATCGTCACCGGGTGGGATCGATTCCGAGCATCCGAGCCGTGCGCGAGCTCGACGCTGCGGTTACGGCCGCCGCGCCGGAGGCGTCGGCCCCGCTCGTCGACATCGTCGTCCCCGTCTACAACGAGTCCCGCGCCCTCGGCCCGGGGGTCCGGCGCCTGCACGAGTACCTGACGGCGCGCTTCCCGTTCGCGTGGCGGATCACGATCGTCGACAACGCCTCGACGGACGACACGAGAGCACAAGCGGAGGCACTCGCGGGCACGCTCCCGGGGATCCGGGCGCTGCATCTCGATCGGAAGGGCCGTGGACTCGCGCTGCGCACCGCGTGGAGCGCAAGTGACGCCGAGGTCGTCGCATATATGGACGTCGACCTCTCCACCGACCTCGACGCGTTGCTCCCCCTCGTGGCCCCGCTCGTATCCGGACACTCGGATGTCGCCGTCGGCTGCCGGCTTGCGCCCGGCTCGAAGGTTGCCCGGCATCCGAAGCGCGAGATCATCTCCCGCAGCTACAACCTGATCCTGCGCACGCTGCTTGCCACGCGCGTGCGCGATGCGCAGTGCGGCTTCAAGGCCGTGCGCACCGCCGTCGCATGGAGGCTCCTACCGGCCGTCGAGGACGACGGCTGGTTCTTCGATACGGAGCTACTGCTCCTCGCCGAGCGCAATGGTCTGCGGATCTGCGAGGTGCCGGTCGACTGGGTCGACGACAGCGACAGCCGGGTCCAGGTGCTGCCGACGGCCATGGGTGATCTCAAGGGGACGGCCAGGATGGTGGCGCGGTTCGCGCGCGGGCGAGGTCGTATCGATCTCGGGCCCCTCGCCCGCCAACCACTCGCAGACGATTTCGGCCGGCGCTTCGTCTCGTTCTCGCTCATCGGCGTCGCCAGCACGGCGGTCTCGCTGGTGATCTTCTTGTCGGCACGCGGCGCGCTGGGCGCGATCCCTGCGAACATCCTCGCCGTCACCGCGACGTTCGTCGCGAACGCATGGGCCAACGCGAGGCTCACCGAGAGACGCGCGCGACCTCGCTGGTCGCGCGCATTCGCGCTGTACGGCGTATCTATCGTCGCGACGAGCATCGCGCTCGCGCTCGTCGACGCGGTCACGACGAACCTCGGCGCCCAGGTCGCGGTGCTCATCACCTCGTGGTCCTTGCTGGCCATCGCGCGATTCGCCGTCATCGGGGGTTCCCGGTGATCGCGTTGCCATTCCTCCCGCAGCGGAATGTCGCACGCCGCATGTCCCGCTGCCTCCTCGTCTCGGTCGGCACGACCCTGCTCAGCGCCGTTGTCCTCGTCGCGCTGGCGCTGGGTGCGGGCGTGCCGGCCGGGCCGGCCAATGTCGTCGCCGTTTGCTGTGGCATCGCGCCGTCGTACGCCGCGAATCGGCGATGGGTCTGGGGCCGTCGCGGTCGCAGTGACGTCGTTGCCGAGGTGCTTCCCTTCTGGACACTGTCGCTGGCCGGGCTGGTGGCGTCGACCGTGGCCGTGTCGGCGGTCGCTTCGGTCGCGCGGTCGTGGTCGGTGTCGGCGCGCGCGGTCGCGCTCCCGCTCGCCGATCTCGCCGTCTTCGGCGCGCTGTGGCTCGTGCAGTTCGCAGTACTCGACCGGGTTCTGTTCGCCGCCGCACCAGCCGAAAGCGCACCGGCCGAGACCGGATCAGACGCTGCGCCGGCCGATGCCCCACCGAAGGAGCAGGTCGCATGACCACCGTCACCCCACCCCGCCTCGAGGAAGACCCTCAGACCGGCGCGTCGACCGCCTCCGTGCTCCCCGATCGGGGGCGGTCGCGCATCGGGCGCCTGTGGCGCGGTCCGGACTCCGACCCCTCGTGGGTCCGGCCCGCGCTGCTGGCGCTGCTCGCCGTCACGGCGATCCTGTACCTGTGGGGGCTCGGCGCTTCGGGCTGGGCGAACTCCTATTACTCGGCCGCGGTACAAGCCGGTACGAAGAGCTGGAAGGCCTTTTTCTTCGGCTCGACCGACGCGTCGAACTTCATCACCGTCGATAAGACACCCGCTTCGCTGTGGGTGATGGAGATCTCGGGTCGCATCTTCGGCGTCAACGCATGGAGCGTTCTCGTGCCGCAGGCGCTCGAAGGTGTCGCCGCGGTCGCGTTCCTGTACGCGGCGATCAAGCGGCGGTTTTCGCCCGCCGCGGCGCTGTTCGCCGGCGTCGTGTTCGCGCTGACGCCCGTAGCCGCGCTCATGTTCCGCTTCAACAACCCCGACGCCTTGCTCGTGCTGTTGCTCGTCGCGGGCGCGTACACGCTGACACGCGCGCTCGAGGACGGCCGGACGCGCTGGATCGTCGCGACGGGCGCACTCGTGGGAATGGGATTCCTCGCCAAGGAGCTGCAGGCGTTCCTCGTGCTACCCGCCTTCGGGCTGGCGTACCTCCTCGCGGGCCCGCCTCGTCTCGCCCGCCGCGTTTGGCACGTCGTGCTGCTCGGGCTGACGACACTCGTCGCGGGCGGCTGGTGGGTGGCGATCGCCCAACTGTGGCCGGCATCGAGCCGTCCGTACATCGGCGGCTCGCAGAACAACAGCTTCTGGAACGTGCTGTTCGGCTACAACGGATTCGGACGTCTGACCGGGAACGAATCGGGCAGTGTGGGTGGCGGCGCGGCCGCGACCGGCAGGTGGGGTCCGACGGGTCTCACGCGGATGTTCAACGCGCAGTTCGGCGGCCAGATCTCGTGGCTGCTGCCGGCCGCGCTGCTGCTCCTCGTTGCGGGTCTCGCGTTCACCGCGACCCGGGCGCGCACCGATCGCACACGTGCCGCGCTGGTGTTGTGGGGCGGGTGGCTCGTGATCACCGGTCTCGCGTTCTCGCTCGGCCAAGGGATCATTCACGAGTATTACTCCGTCGCGCTCGCACCCGCGATCGGCGCGATCGTCGGCATCGGCGCGACCATGTTCTGGGCGCACCGCGACCATCCGCTCGTGCGCGTCCTTCTCGGGATCACGATCGCGGTGACCTCACTCTGGTCGTACGTCCTGTTGCGCCGGACTCCCGACTGGTTGCCGCTGTTGCGGAGCGTCGTGCTGATAGGTGGGCTCGTCGTCGCCGCCGTCGTCGCGATCTCGCCAGGCTTGCGCGGGCGCGCGGCGGTCGCCGTCGCGACGGGGGCCGTCCTTTTGGGCATGTCCGCGCCGGCCGCATACACGTTGTCGACGGTTCGCCAACCGCACAGCGGTGCGCTGCCGACCGCGGGCCCGGGCCGCGCCGCCGGCCTATCCGGCGGCTTCGGTCCGCGCGGTACGGCGCCGGGAGCCGGGGGCGGCGCGTTCCCCGGTGGCGCAGGCGCGGGAGGTTTCCCCGGCGGCGGAGCTCCGGGCGGTGGGTTCCCGGGCGCGTTCCCGGGCGCGGGCGCGGTCGCGGGCGGGGGAGCGGGCGGAGCCGGACGTGCGCCCGGCAGCGCCGGACTCGGTCCCGGCGCAGGCGCCGGCGGCATCGGCGGCCTGCTCAACGGGTCCACACCGAGTGCCGCCATCACCGAGCTGTTCCGCGCGAGCGTCGGCTTCCGGTGGACGGCCGCCGCGGTCGGCGCCAACAACGCCGCGGGCTACCAGCTGGCGTCCGGACGGCCCGTCATGGCGATCGGCGGGTTCAACGGCACCGATCCCGAGCCCAGCCTCGCCCAGTTCCAGGAGTACGTGCGCGCCGGCGACATTCACTACTTCATCGCCGCTGGAGGTGGCGGCGGGGTCGGCGCGCCGGGTGGCACGTCTTCGAGCACATCCAGCGCCATCACACAGTGGGTCGAGGAAAACTTCACGGCCCGGACGGTCGGCGGCACGACGATCTACGACCTGAGCAGTCACAGCTGACCGGCGGGGGCCGGAAGGCGGGATCGGCCCGGTACCCTGCTGCCATGGCCGACCCGGCGGGCTTCGCTGAGCAGGCAATGCCGTACATGTCGGCTCTTTACGCGGCAGCGCTCCGGATGACGCGTAACCCGACCGACGCCGAGGACCTCGTCCAGGAGACCTTCCTGCGCGCGTATCGCGGGTTCGAGGGATTCCGTGAGGGCACGAACCTCAAGGCGTGGCTCTACAAGATCCTCACCAACACCTTCATCAACCAGTACCGCGCCAAGAAGCGCCGGCCCGAGCAAGTCGATCTCGACGACGTCGAGGACTTCTACATCTTCCGTCGCCTGGGCGGCCTCGAGGCCGCCGACGCGACACGCACGCCCGAGGCCGAGGTGCTCGAGGGCATTCCCGACTCGGAGGTGAAGGATGCACTCGAGTCGATTCCGGAGCAGTTCCGGATGGCGGTGATCCTCGCCGACGTCGAGGGCTTCTCGTACAAAGAGATCGCGGACATCCTCGACGTGCCCATCGGCACGGTGATGAGCCGCATACATCGGGGGCGGCGAGCGTTGCAGAAGAAGCTGTGGGACTACGCCGAACGCAACAACCTCCGACCGCGGGTCGAGTCGGCGACCGGGGGGTGACGCACGCGATGGACTGTGGACAAGCGCACCTGCGCGTATACGAATATCTGGACGGCGAGCTGACCGTTTGGAAGCGGCGGGCGATCACACGGCACCTCGACGAGTGCCCGCCCTGCGCGCAGGGTTTCACCTTCGAGATCGAGCTTCGCCGCGTCATCATCTCCAAATGCACCGAGGACGTGCCCGCCGACCTGAAGAACCGCATCGCTGTCGCGCTCGGGATCACCGACGCACCCGCCCCGACCTCCGACTGACCCCGCGGCCCGCTTGGCCTCTACGATGCCGGTGACGGCTTCTACGATGACGGCATTGCAGTCCGAGGAGGAACGGTGAGGGCGTCCACCATCAGCATGCTCATCTTGGGCATGCTCGTCGGGATCGTCGGGCTCGTGCTCGGGTTCTACATCTTCTTCCACCACACCGGCGGCAAGCTCTGGTTCTACTGGATCGCCCCGTTGCTCTCGATCGGCTTCTTCGCTGTGGTGATGCAACTGGTCGTCGGCTACTGGGTCAAGGTCGGTCGCCTCGAGACGAAGGGTCGCCCCCGCAAGTGAGCGAACCCGCCGGCGGAGCAGGGCGGGCGCCCGATCCCGTCGACTGGGCGACGGCTCGGCGGGTGGCGCAGTTCGTCGCCGGGCGCGATCCGCTCGCCGACTCGTACCTCGGTGCATCGCTGCAGACCGACTTCGACGGCATGACCGTTCACGCCGAGGATCTCGTCGCGCAGTACACCGGGCTCCGCGCGCCGGGCCATGCGTCGGCACGGGTCCTCGATCGTCGCGAGTGGGTCGAATCGAACATCGCGTCGATGCGGTCGCTGCTCGATCCGCTCATGCAGCGCTTCGGCGAGCGCCTCGCACACAACCCGTTCGCTCCCGTGAGCCGCCGTGTCGCTGCGACGGAGCTCGGCGGGCTTCTGGGGTACATCGCACAGCGCGTGCTCGGCCAGTACGACCTGCTCGTACCGGACGACTCCGACGACGCGTTCGGTGTCGCTTCCGACGCGGTGTATTACGTCGGCGCCAACATCTTGTCGTTGGAGAAGCGCTTCGCGTTCCGCCCGGCCGACTTCCGGCTCTGGATTGCGATTCACGAGGTCACGCACCGGTCACAGTTCACCGGCGTTCCCTGGATGCGCGGATACTTCCTCGGGCTCGTGCACGAGGCGTTGGAGCTCGTCGACCCCGATCCGCGCACCATGTTCCGCGCGGTCTCCACCGCGGTCGAAGAGGTCCGCGCCGGTCGTAATCCCCTCGACGAGGGTGGCCTGGTCGGCTTGTTCGCATCGCCCGAGCAACGCGGGGTTCTCGGCAAGGTGCAAGCGCTCATGTCCGTGCTCGAAGGTCACGGCAACGTGGTGATGGACGATCTGGGCCGCGAGCACGTCGCCGGGCAGGAGCGCATGTCGCGTGTGCTCTCGCAGCGCCGGAAGATGGGCGGCATCACCGGAACGATTCAGAAGCTCCTCGGTATCGAGCAGAAGATGAAGCAGTACGAAGTCGGCGAGAACTTCGTGCGCGGCGTGTACGACCTCGGGGGTCGCCACGCGTTCGACGCCGTGTGGCACGCGCCGGAGAACCTCCCGACCGTCGCCGAGCTCGCCCACCCTGCGAGCTGGCTCGCGCGGGTCGACGCGGCACGCGTGTGAACCTCTCGCGCGTCCTCGACGACCTCGCCGTCGGTGCGACCGTCGTCGTGGGGTGTAGCGGCGGCGCCGACTCGCTGGCATTGCTCGTACTCGCATGTGAGCGGGGCCTCGACGTGCACGCGGTCTACGTCGACCATTGCCTCCGACCGGGTTCCGCGCACGACGCACGCACCGTCGCCGCGGCGGCCGCACGCTTCGGTGGCCGCGCTAACGTCGAACGGGTCGAGGTCGCGGGCGGGGCGAACCTCGAGGGCCGGGCCCGGGATGCGCGCTACGAGGCACTGGAGCGGGCGCGTGCCGCGCTCGGTGCCGAGGCGATCCTCGTCGCGCACACGCGCGACGACCAGGCCGAGACGGTCCTACTGCAGATGCTCCGCGGCGCGGGCGCCGCGGGCCTCGCCGGAATGCCCGAGCGGCGCGGCACGATCCGCCGGCCGCTGCTCGCAGCCCGGCGCCGCGAAACACGCGAGCTGTGCGCGCGACTCCGGCTCGTTCCGGTGCACGACCCGATGAACGACGAGTTGCACCATCGGCGCGTCTGGTTGCGTCGCGAGCTGATCCCGCAGCTGGAGCAGGGCGCCGCGCGCGACATCGTCGAAGTGCTCGCACGCCAGGCCGAGCTCCTGCGCGACGACGACGATCTGCTCGACGCGCTCGCGTCGCAACACTCACCCGACGACGCCCGCGCTCTCGACGCACTCCCCGTCGCGCTCGCCCGGCGCGTAGTACGTCGCTGGTTGTCGACACCCGCGCCGCCGTCGTCGGCCACCGTCGAGCGGGTGCTCGCGGTGGCACGCGGCGAGGCCCGGGCCGCGGAGGTGTCCGGAGGCAGGCGCGTCGAGCGCGTCCGCGGCCGACTCGTTATGGTCGACGCGCCCCGAGCGGGCGCGGCGCCGCCCGACCCGGTGCCGGTCGCGCTGAACCTGCCGGGCCGGACCCGTTTCGGCGAGGTCGAGGTCGAGGCCTGGATCGAACACGCGGCGCCGGTCGCGTGGCCCGACGGCCGCGCGCTCGCCGTCTGCGATGCCGACCGAGTGCCCGAGTCGGTGACGGTCCGCGGTGTGCTCGCCGGCGAGCGCTTTCGTCCGCTCGGCCGCAGCGGGTCGAAACTCGTGCGCGACGCGCTCGCCGAGGCCGGTGTCGCCGCCGAGCACCGCGCGCGGACGCCGATAGTCGCGACAACAGAACCGATCTGGGTCGTCGGTTACCGTATCGATCATCGTGTCCGGGTCACGACGAGCACCCGGCGGTACCTCTGGCTGAGCGCGGAGTCGAAAGCGACATGAACGACCCGAACATCGGCCGTATGGTCGTCGACGAGCACGAGCTGCAGCAGCGCATCCGCGACCTCGGTAAGGAGATCGCAGCCGACTACGACGCCAATCCTCCGCTGCTCGTCGGCATTCTCAAGGGCGCGTTCATGTTCATGGCCGACCTCGCGCGCGCGATCGACCTCCCGGTCGAGTTCGACTTCATGGCTGTGTCGTCCTACGGCTCGTCGACGCGCACGAGTGGCGTCGTGCGCATCATGAAGGACCTCGACCTCGACCTGACCGGCCGACACGTGCTGATCGTCGAAGACATCGTCGATTCCGGCTTGACGCTCGCGTACCTCCGCAAGAACCTGCGCGCCCGCGGCCCCGCGTCGCTCGAGGTGTGCGCGCTCCTCGTGAAGGAGGGGCTGCAGAAGACCGAACCCGACCTGAAGTACATCGGCTTTCGCATACCGCCGAAGTTCGTCATCGGCTACGGACTCGACGTCGACGAGCGCTACCGAAACCTGCCGTTCATCGCCGAATACACGGGTTCGTCGGAGCAGCGGCTCACGTGACTGACGCGCAGTCAGGAGTCGACCTCGAACGGCTTGCGAGGGCCGTGCGCGAGATGCTGTTCGCGATCGGCGAGGACCCCGACCGCGACGGGCTCGTCCGCACGCCCCAGCGTGTCGCAGAGATGTATGCCGAGATCTGCAGCGGACTGCACGAAGACCCGGCGCGCCATCTCATCGTCACGTTCGAAGCGAACCACGACGAGATGGTGCTCGTGCGCGACATCGCGCTCTACTCGATGTGCGAGCACCATCTGGCGCCGTTTCACGGGCGCGCGCACGTCGCGTACATACCGGGTGACGACGGCCGGATCACCGGTCTGTCGAAGCTGGCGCGCCTGGTCGACGGCTTCGCCAAGCGGCCTCAGGTGCAAGAGCGGCTCACCACACAGATCGCGGACGCCATCGTCGAGGCTCTTCAGCCTCGCGGCGCATTCGTGATGATCGAAGCCGAGCACCTGTGCATGTCGATGCGAGGGGTGCGCAAACCGGGCACACTGACCATCACCTCGGCGGTGCGGGGCCTCTTCAAGGACAGTGCGGCAACCCGGGCCGAGGTCATGGCACTCATCGGGCCGTCCATCGGTCGCTCCTGAAGGGTTGGATAACCTCCGGCGGTGACCACGGTTCCCCGTCTCCTCGTCGCCGATCTGCCGCGGCGGGGAGTCATGGGGATCGTCAACGTCACCCCCGATTCCTTCTCCGACGGAGGGCGATTCATCGACGCCGGCGCGGCAATCCGCCACGGGCTCGCGCTCGCTGCAGCCGGCGCCGCTGTGATCGATGTGGGCGGAGAGTCGACGCGCCCCGGCGCCGATCCGGTCGATGCCCGCGAGGAGGCGCGCCGGGTGCTTCCCGTGATCGCCGCGCTCGCCGACCGCGCGGAGATTCCCGTCAGCGTCGACACGACCAAGGCCGAGGTCGCCCGCGCCGCGCTCGACGCGGGCGCGGCCGTCGTCAACGACGTCTCGGGGGGGACGGCCGACCCCGCCATGCTGGGCGTCGTCGCCGGTGCCGGTGCCGCGTATATCGCGATGCACATGCGGGGAACTCCGCGCACCATGCAAGGTGAAGCGCGCTACGCCGACGTCGTCGCCGAGGTGGGCGACGAACTGCGTGATCGCGTCGATCGCGCGGTCGCAGCCGGCGTCGACATGCGCGCGCTTTTCGCCGATCCCGGCATCGGCTTCGCCAAGACGCCCGAGCAGAACCTCGAGATCTTGCGCGCGCTGCCTCGCATCGCTGCTCGAGTGGGCGTCCCGCTCGTCGTGGGCACGTCGCGCAAGTCGTTCCTCGCGCGCCTGCTCGCCCGGGACGACACGGCCGGGCGCGACGATGCCACCATCGCAACCACAGTCTGGTGCTTCGAGGCCGGCGCCGTGCTCGTGCGCGTACACGACGTCGAGGGTTCGCGGCGCGCGCTCGAGCTGCTCGACACGATCGAGCGGGCCAACGTCGGGGGGGTCGCGGCGTGACGGTCGGCGGGCTGCGCGGGCGCTGGGCCCAGGGACTCCAGCCGCGTTACTTCACGTGGGTCATCAAGGACCGTCTGGGTGCAGGGGAGCGGCCGGGCGGGTTCGCCCGCAATCACCGCAAGGTCCGGCGCCAGGAAGAGCTCATCTGGTTGAACGTCAACGGGTTCACCCACGTGGTGTCGCTGCTCGACTCGCCCCACAACCTCCACGCGTACGACGAAGCCGGTGTCGCGTACGTTCACGTGCCCCTCGGTCCGCACGACGAGCTCGCCCCGCGGCTGTCGACCATCTACGACGCGATCAAGAAGCTGCTCGACGATCCGGCCGAGCGGATCTACGTGCACAACGAGGAGTTCGGCGACCGCGTGCTCGGTGTGCTCGCCGGATACCTCCTCTTTGCCGGTCTGGTCGAGCAGGGCCCGCACGCCATCTCCGTGATCGAGAAGCTCACCTCGCGCAGCCTCGGCGCGGCGGGACGCGAGATCGTCGCCGTCACGCTCGACGACCTGTTGTAATCGCGACTGTCACGCGCGCACGACGCGCACCGTGTCGGTCGCGCCGGCGCGCTTTCCCGGCGACGCCGACACGATTGCGATGAGATCCCCCTTGCGGGCAAGGCCCGAGTCGCGCGCCGCCTTGGCCGCGTGCCGGTGGCCGTCGTCGTCCTCCAACGGCGACGCGGCCAGCGGCCGGACGCCCCAGACGAGGCACAGGCGGCCCAGCACGTCCGGCTGGTCCGAGATCCCGGCGATCGCGACCGCGGGCCGGAACGCCGCGACGCGCCGCGCCGTCGTCCCGCTCTGGGTCGGGCACACGATCGCGGCAACGCCGAGGTCTTCGGCGGCCTGCACCGACGCGTGCGCGACCGCCCAGGCCACGCGGTCGTCGTCCACCGCCGCGGTCGCGCCGTGCGGCGGTGTGCGGGAATGCGGCCAGGCTTCGGCCGCTTCGGCGACGTCGCTCATCGTCCGCACCGTGTCGGCCGGGTACTCGCCGACGGCCGTCTCCTCGGAGAGCATCAACGCATCGGTTCCGTCGAGCACCGCGTTGGCCACGTCGTTGACCTCGGCGCGCGTCGGCATCGGGGAGCGCGTCATCGACTCGAGCATCTGGGTGGCCGTGATCACCGGCTTCCCGGCCATGTTGCAGAACCGGATGATCTCCTTTTGGATGAGCGGGACGCGCCGGGCGGGCACCTGGATGCCGAGGTCGCCGCGGGCGACCATGACGGCGTCCGCCGCGCCGACGATTCCCGGAAGGTGGTCGAGCGCGACGGCGGTCTCGATTTTCGCGACCAGGAGCGGCCGGTGGCCCCGCTTGGGCAACCGGCCGCGCACCGCCTCGACGTCTTCGGGCCGGCGCACGAAGGACAAGCCGACGTAGTCGGCTCTGAGCCCGACCGCCATGCGCAACGCGGCGGCGTCGGTATCGGTGAACGGCTCCACGTGTGCTTCGGCACGCGGCACGTGCATGCCCTTGCGCGAGCGGAGGATCCCGCCCCTCGCGACCTCGCAGAACACGTCGCGCTCGACGACGCGGGTGACCCGCAAGACGATCGCACCGTCGGCGAGGAAGATGTCGTCGCCGGGCGTGACCCACCGGGCCAGCTCGGGAAGGGTGGTCGAGACGCGACGCGCGTCACCGACGACCGGCTCGGCGGTCAGGACGATCTCGTGGTTCGCATCGAGTCGGATCTCGTCGTCGACGACGGGACCGGTGCGCATCTTCGGCCCCGGCAGGTCGACGAGGATGCCGACCGCGCGGCCCAGTTCGTCAGCGGCCTGACGAGCGACGTTCGCGTGCTCCGCGTGTACGCCGGCCGATGCGTGCGCCGCGTTCAAGCGCACGACGTCCGCTCCGGCCGCAAGCAGCGCGCGCATCGACTCCGGAGACGACGTCGCCGGACCGATCGTCGCGACGATCTTCGTCCGCCGCATATACCCGGACTATCACGCGGGTAGCGTCCAGCCGTGGACCGCATCCGCATAACCGGGATTCGCGAGCTGGGCGTGCACGGTGTGCTCCCCGAGGAACAGAGTCGCCCGCAGCCCTTCGAGGTCGATGTCGAGCTGCTCGTCGACGTCGCGAAGGCGGGCGAATCCGACGAGCTCGAAGACACCGTCGACTATTCGGCGGTCTGCGAAGCGGTGAGCAGGGTCGTGTCGTCGGAGCAGTACCGGCTCCTCGAACGGCTGGCGGCGCGCATCGCCGAGGTGTGCCGCGCCGACCCGCGTGTTCTCGGAGTGGCGGTGGAAGTGCGCAAGATGCATCCGCCGGTGCGCGCGCTGCTGAACTACGTCGCAGTACGCGTCGAACGGTGAGCCGCGCGTACCTCGCGCTGGGTTCGAACCTGGGTGACCGGCTCGCGCACCTTCAGTTCGCGGTCGACTCCCTCGCGGCCGACTCCGCAGTTACCGTGCTCGCCGTCTCTCGGGTCTACGAGACCGCGCCGGTGGGCGGACCACCCCAGGACGCGTACCTCAATGCCGTCGTCGCCGTGGAGACCTCGAGAGATCCGCACGATCTCCTCGCGGTGGCGCAACGCATCGAACGGGAAGCGCACCGCGTGCGCGCCGAGCGATGGGGACCACGCACACTCGACATCGACCTCCTCCTGTACGACGACGTCCGTCTGGACGATCCCGACCTGACGCTGCCGCATCCGCGCATGAACGAGCGGGGGTTCGTGCTCGCGCCCTTACGTGACGTGGCGCCCGCGCTCATCGACGCGACCACCACCTGGGAAGGGGTACGCGAGGCGGCGGTAACATTGCGCACTTCATGGAGGAACAGCAGCAGCGCACCGTCGCCCTGATCGGTCCCGGACGCGCGGGGACGACGATCGCGCTCGGGCTCCTCGAGCAGGGCTGGACGGTGGTCGGCGTCGGCGGACGCGCACCCGACGCGCCCTCGACCACGTCGGCGGCGGCGTGTCTCTCGTCGACGACCGCGCTCGTTTCGGAGGTCGCGCGTGGCGCCGCGCTGGTGCTGGTCGCGACGCCCGATCGCGCGCTCGAACGAGTGCTGCTCGCGGCCGAGCCGGCCATCGAGCCCGGCGCCCTCGTGGTGCATCTCGCGGGGTCCCGCGGTCTCGACGTCTTCTCGGATCTGCTCGAGCGCCGTACCGGCGTGCGTGTCGGCGCGTTGCATCCGCTGCAGTCGTTCCCGTCGACGACCGTCGGCCTCGAACGGCTTGCCGGCGCCTGGGCCGCCGTCGCAGGCGATCCCGCGGTCGCCGACCTGGCCCGTTCTCTCGGGCTCCGGCCGTTCGAGCTCGCCGACTCCGACCGCGGGCGCTATCACGCGGCCGCGGTCGTCGCGTCGAATCATCTCATCGCGCTGCTCGGTCAGGTCGAGCGACTCGCCGCGACGTGCTCCGTGCCGTTCGAGGCGTTCGGGCCGCTCGTGCTCGCGTCGGTGCAGAACGCGTTCGCGCTCGGCCCCGCCGCCGCGCTCACCGGACCTGTGGCGCGCGGCGACCTCACGACCGTCGAACAACACCTTCGCGATCTCGATCCCGCCGAACGCGATGCGTACCGGGCGCTGGCGCGCGAAGCGGCGCGCCTCACCGGCCGGCGCGACACCGGTCTCGACCGGCTGCTCGACGACCTGCGCTCACCGCCCGGCGCGGGCGGTGAGCAGTAGCGCCTCGCCGGCCCCGGAGCCCGGCCGCTACGATGACACGGTCAGACCCGCCAGTCCGGACCCCTGGGCCGGAACCGAGCGAGGCCGTGCGATGTTGCTTGCCGAGACAATCCTTGACCTGCGCGCCGTCTGCGATCGGGCGCGGGCGGACGGGGGCCGGATCGGCCTCGTCCCGACGATGGGGTACCTCCACGAGGGTCACCGGTCGCTGATCCGGGCCGCGCGCCGGACGTGCGACGTCGTGGTCGTGACGGTTTTCGTCAATCCGCTGCAGTTCGGCGCGGGCGAAGATCTCGACTCATACCCGCGCGACCTGTCCCGCGATCTCGCGTTGTGCGAGGCCGAGGGGGTCGACGCCGTCTTCGCCCCGTCGGTGGCCGAGATGTACCCGAGCGGGCCACCCCTCACGACCGTGCACGTTGCCGGTCTCACCGACGACCTGTGCGGCGCGTCCCGCCCGACGCATTTCGACGGTGTGACCACGGTCGTCGCGAAATTGTTCTCGATCACGGGGCCGTGCGCGGCGTTCTTCGGACGCAAGGACGCGCAACAGCTCGCCGTGATCTCGCGCATGGTCGAGGACCTCAACCTGCCCGTCGAGGTCATCGGCTGCCCGATCGTGCGGGATGCTGACGGGCTCGCGCGGTCGAGCCGCAACGCGTACCTCACGCCGGACCAGCACCGGTCGGCGCTCGTCTTGTCGCGCGCGCTGACCGCCGCGGCAACCGCGGTGATCGCGGGGGAGCGTGACGCGGCCGCTCTGCTCGATCTGGTGCTCGGGCTGATCGCGGCCGAGCCCGCCGTCGCGCTGGAGTACGCAGAGATCCGCGACGCGCACGAGCTCGCGCCGGTCGCCGTCGTCGACGGCGACGTCTTGCTCGCGGTCGCGGCGCAGGTCGGGCGGACCCGCCTCATCGACAACGTCTCGTTTTCCGTGCACGACGGCGAGGTCACGGCCGACCTCGGCGTCCGCGTGGAGGCGAAGTCGCACGACAACGGCGACGCCGGAGTGCGAAGCAAGGGAGTCCACTGATGCAACGCACGATGATGAAGTCGAAGATCCACCGCGCGACCATCACCGGCGCGAACCTCGACTACGTGGGCTCGATCACGCTCGATCGCGAGCTGATGGACCTGGCCGACATCCGCGAGTTCGAGCAGGTCGCGGTCCTCGACATCGACAACGGCGCGCGGTTCGAGACCTACGTCATGGAGGGTGCTCCCCGCGACGTGATCTTGAACGGTGCCGCGGCGCGGCTCGTGCAGCCGGGCGACCGGGTCATCGTGATCACGTACGGCACGTACGACGAAGTCGAGCTCGAGTCGTACGCGCCCCGCATCGTCCACGTGGACGAGGCGAACCGGCCGATCGACGAGCACGAGGCCGTGCAACGGGCCGGCTCGAACCTCGTCTGGATGCGCGACCATCCGAGCCGGCACCTAGGCTGATCCCCGTGTACGACGTCCTCGTGTTGGGGAGTGGCGTCGCGGGGCTGACCACTGCGCTCCACGCGGCGCGCCGGGGCCTCTCGGTCCTCGTATTGACCAAGGGTGAGCTCTCGCATTCGGCGACGCGTTACGCGCAGGGCGGCATCGCAGCCGCGCTCGCCGCGCCCGACACCCCTGATTTACACCTCGCCGACACCTTGACCGCGGGAGCCGGCCTCTGTGATCCCGACGCGGTGCGCGTCCTCGTGACCGAAGGCCCGGACCGGGTCCGTGAGCTCGCTCGGTTGGGCGCGCACTTCGACACCGAGCAGTCGCCGGCCGGCCCGGAATTGCTCCTCGCGCGCGAAGGCGGGCACTCGTTGGCCCGCGTCGTGCACGCCGGCGGTGACGCGACCGGCGCCGAGATCGAGCGGGCGCTCGTCGAGGCGGTCACGATCAGTGATGCGATCGAAGTACGAGAGGGCTGGTTCGCGATCGAGCTTCTCGTCGAGCGCGGCCGCTGCGAAGGCGTCCTCGCCTTGCGGCCGGACCAGCAGGTGGAGTTCGTGCGCGCGACCGATGTCGTGCTCGCGACCGGAGGCGCCGGGCAGTGCTTCGCCGTCACGACGAATCCCACCCTCTCCACCGGCGACGGCGTGGCCCTCGCACTCAAAGCCGGCGTCGCGTGCGCCGACCTCGAGTTCGTCCAGTTCCATCCCACGGCACTGCACACTCCGCTGATGCCCCGGCCCCTGATCTCCGAAGCGCTGCGCGGCGAAGGCGCGGTGTTGCGCGACTCGCAGGGCGTCGCGTTCATGGACGGCGTCCACCCGTTGGCCGATCTCGCGCCGCGCGATGTCGTGTCGCGCGCCGTGTACGAGACCATGCAGGCGAGCGGTGAAGATCACGTCTGGCTCGACGCCACGATGATCGACGACTTCCGGCGGCACTTCCCGACCATCTGGTTCTCGTGCGTGCGGGCCGACCTCGACCCCACCAACGAGTGGCTTCCCGTTTCCCCGGCTGCGCACTACCTCTCCGGCGGAGCGGTCACCGATCTCGACGGCGCGACCACGCTCGAACACTTGTGGGCCTGCGGTGAGGTCGCGTGCAGTGGTGTGCACGGCGCGAACCGCCTCGCGTCGAACTCCCTGCTCGACGGGCTGGTCTTCGGCCGGCGGGTCGTCGAAGCGATCCTCGCCGGCAAGCAGGCGGCGGATTCCACCGGCGCGATGACGGGGATACTCGACCTCCCGCCCGACACCCTCCCGGATGCCGATCCGATCGTCCTCCCGAAGGAGCGGGTGACCGACCCCGACGACGTACGTGGCGCGTTGCAGCGTGTGATGTCGACCGACTGTGGCGTCGTGCGCGATGCCGACGGGCTGGGACTCGCAACCCAGACGTTGACCGACCTCGCGCGGCTCGCCGACGACTTCCCGGCGCGGAGCATCGCGAGCTACGAGGTCATCGACCTCCTGCGCGTGTCGCGCGCGATCGTCGCCTCGGCCGTCGGACGCACCGAGTCGCGCGGATCCCATACGCGCCGTGATTATCCCGATCGCTCCGACGCGATGCTCGGCCGCTTCGTGGCACGCGGTGGCGCATCGCCGGTGTTCGTCTCGCTGCCGGGCGTCGTTGCCGGGGGGCGCTCGTGAGCGCGTTCGATCCGCCGCGCGGCATCGTCCGCAAGCTCGTCGCCGACGCCCTGGCCGAAGATGTCGGCATCCTCGGCGACATCACGTCGCTCGCTTGCATCGACGACGAGCGAGCCCGCGCCGCGTTCATCGCCCGTTCCGACGGGGTGCTCGCCGGCACCGCGCTCGCGACAGAGACGTACCGCCAGCTCGACGATACGATCTCGGTGGATTGGCGCGTCGTCGATGGCGAGTCGGTTGCTTCCGGCGCGCAGCTCGGTGAGGTTTCGGGGACCCTGCGTACGATCCTGACCGGCGAGCGGACCGCGCTGAACTTCTTGTGCCACTGTTCGGGAATCGCGACGGCGACCCACCGCTACGTCATGGCAGTCGGCGGAAGGACGCGCATCCTCGACACCCGCAAGACGCTGCCCGGTTTGCGCGCGGTCCAGCGCGCCGCCGTGCGCGCCGGTGGTGGCTTCAACCATCGCGATTCGCTGAGCGATGCCGTGCTCATCAAGGACAACCACCTCGCCGCGACGGGGATCGCGAAGTCGATCGAGCGGGCGCGGTCGGCGTGGCCCGGGCGGATGATCGAAATTGAATGCGACACCATCGAGCAGGTCGGTGAGGCACGCGCGGCCGGCGCCGACCGCGTCCTCCTCGACAACATGGGCCCCGAGGAAGTCCGCGAGGCCGTGGCGTTGCTCGAAGGATCGGCCGAGGTCGAAGTGTCCGGCGGCATCACACTCGAGAACATCCGTGCGTACGCCGACTCGGGCGCCGACTTCATCAGCGTCGGCGCGCTGACGCATTCGGTGGTCGTGTTCGACATCGGCTTGGACATGTTGTGAGGGGCCCGGAGTGCTGCTGACGATCGACGCGGGAAACACGCAGACGGTCGTCGGGCTGTTCCGTGGCGCGCAGCTCGTCGACCATTGGCGGATCGCGACCGTGGCCGATCGGACCTCCGACGAGCTCGCGCTGATGGTTCAGCAGTTCCTCGGGTTCCACGGCTTCTCGTTCGACAACTCGATCACAGGTGTCGCCATCTCGTCCGGGGTACCGCGCGTCACGGCGGAACTCCGCCAGATGACGGAGCGCTACTTCGGTTTCCCCGCGCTGGTGCTCGAGCCCGGTATCCGCACCGGCATGCCGATCCTGTACGACAACCCGAAGGAGGTCGGCGCCGACCGGATCGCCAACGCCGTCGGTGCGTACGACCTCTACGGCGGGCCGTCGATCGTCGTCGACTTCGGTACGGCGACGACAATCGAGGCTGTGAGCGAACGCGGTGAGTATCTCGGTGGCGCGATCTTTCCCGGCGTCGAGATATCGATGGATGCGCTCTTCGGGCGCGCGGCCGGGCTCCGGCGGGTCGAGCTGGTCGAGCCGAAGCACGTGATCGGGAAGTCGTCGGCCGAGTCGATCCAGTCGGGCATGATCTACGGATTCAGCGCGCAGGTCGACGGACTCGTCGAGCGCTTCGTTGCCGAGCTGGGGCCGTGTGAGGTGATCGCGACCGGCGGATTGGCCGAGCCGATCATCCCGCATTCGCGTACGGTGCAGCATTACGAACCGTGGCTCACCTTGTTCGGGTTGCGGATCATCTTCGATCGGAACCACTGATGGAGGACGAACTCGCCGTACGCCTGGCCAAGGTCGACGAGATCCGCGGCCGCGGTGACGACCCGTATCCGGTCCGTTTCGACCGAACGCACACGCTGCGCGAGGTCCGCGAGCACTGGGACGACCGTATCGACGCCGGGTCCTCGACCGACGACTTCGTACGCGTCGCGGGCCGGGTTCTCCTGAAGCGGTCGCAAGGCCGGCTGAGCTTCGCGAAGGTGCGCGACGGCTCCGGAGAGCTGCAGCTCTTCGTCAGCCAGGGTGAGCTGGGTCCGGACGCGTTCGGCCGCTTCGGCGACGAGGTCGACCGGGGCGACTGGGTCGGCGTCGAGGGCAAGGTGATGAAGACGAAGCTCGGCGAGCTCTCGGTCAACGTCTCGTCGTTCCAGCTGCTGGCCAAGGCGCTGCGGCCGCTGCCGGAGAAGTGGCACGGGCTCGCCGACACCGACACCCGCTACCGCCAGCGTTATGTCGATCTCATGGCGAACGACGAAGCGCGGCGGGTGTTCGACATTCGATTCGCGGCCGTCAACGCGATGCGCCGTTTCCTCGCCGACCGCGGGTTCATCGAGGTCGAGACGCCCGTGCTGCACTCGGTCGCCGGCGGCGCGAGCGCGAGGCCCTTCACGACGCACCACAACGCGCTCGACGTAGAGCTCGCCCTCCGTATCGCACCCGAGCTGTACCTCAAGCGCCTGATCGTCGGCGGGTACGACCGCGTGTTCGAGCTCGCGCGCGTTTTCCGGAACGAAGGGTTGTCCACGCGCCACAATCCCGAGTTCACGATGCTGGAGCTCTACGAGGCCTTCGCCGACTACACCGACATGATGCGGCTCACAGAAGAGCTCATCGCGGATGCCGCGCGCGCGGCCACCGGAGCGACCACCGTCGAGTGGGACGGTGCGAAGATCGATCTCGAACCGCCGTTCGAGCGACGCACGCTGCTGGAGCTCGTGCGCGAGCACGCCGGGGTCGACGTGCACCCGTCGCAGCCTCTCGAATCGCTTCGGTCCACCTGCGACTCGCTCGGCGTACCGTGGGAGAAGTCCTGGACGTCCGGCAAGCTGGTGCTCGAGATCTACGAGAAGACAACCGAGGCGAACATCAAGACCCCCACATTCGTGTGCGACTACCCGCGCGACGTCTCGCCGCTCGCGCGCGCGCATCGCGACGATCCGACGCTCACCGAGCGATTCGAGCTCATCGTGCACGGACGCGAGCTCGCCAATGCCTTCAGCGAGCTGAACGACCCGGTCGAGCAGCTCCGTCGTTTCGAAGCTCAGGCTTCGTTGAAGCAACTCGGCGACGAGGAAGCGCAGGGAGTCGATCTCGACTACGTCCGTGCGCTCGAATACGGGCTGCCTCCTACCGGCGGCATGGGTCTCGGCGTCGACCGCCTCGTCATGGTGCTCGCCGGGGTGACCTCGATCCGGGAAGTGATCCTGTTTCCCCACCTTCGACCGGAGGCCGAGCGGTGACGAAGACGCGGGTGCTCATCACCGGAATGGGCGGCGAGCTGGGGACGCGGGTCGCGCAGCTCATCGAAGCGCGCGACTGGGCCGGCGACATCGTCGGAGTCGACTTCGTTCCGCCGCGGCGGCGCCTACGGCGCGCCGAGTTCCGGCGTATCGATCCCCGCGACACGGATCGCCTCGCCGCGTTCGTAGAGGAATACGCACCACAGGTGATCGCGCACTTCGGCGTGTACGAGCCGGCGTCGCGAATGACCCCCGCGTCCGCGAGTGAACGCACGAAAGCATGCACGACCGCGACGCTGGGCGCGGCGACCGCCACGGGCGCGCTCGAGTACGTGGTGTTGCGAAGCGGGCTCGAGGTGTACGGGTCACCCACCGCGGAGGTCTCCGTTCCCGACGAGGACGCGGTCCCCGCGCCCACGTCGCCGTACGGCCGTTCGCTGCTCGGCGTCGAGGCCGCGGCCAAAGGTGTCGCGTTGCGTATCGGCGTTCCTGTTTGCGCGCTCCGGTACGCACCCGTTCTGGGATCGCACGTGCCGAGCCCGTTGGGCCGGCTGCTCCGCCTCCCGGTCGTTCCGGTCAGCGCCGTCTCCGATCCGCCGTTCTCGCTGCTGCATCCCGACGACGCGGCGCGCGCGATGGTCGACGCGATCGAGCGCCGGCTCGACGGACCGTGCAACGTGGTCGGCGGCGGGGCGGCAACGCCGTGGCAGGCGGCGCGGCTCGGCGGCCGGGCACCTCTGCCGGTGCTGCCGGGTTTCTGGCCGCTGGTCGCACGGGCGTCGGAGCTCGCGGGTGCGGCGCTCGCGCCACACGTCGTCGACGTCATCCGTCACGGCTGCACCGGTGACGGAACGCGCGCGCGCGACGAGCTCGGACTCGCGAAGCTGACGCCGACGCAGGACGTGTTGCGTGAGCTGTTCGACTGGGCCGACGTCGTCGCGATCGCCCGCCCGGGGGAGCAGGCCGCGTGAGCGAGCGTCGGGAGGCGGGTATCCCGCCGAGTAGCGCCGAGAGCGGGCAAACGTGAGTGGCGAGGTTCTCGACGCCGACCACATCGCGCGCCCGGAGGCGCCGTGGCCCGCGCTGCGTCGGCGCGTATCCGGTCGCTACCCGGTCGACCCGTTCGGTCTCGATCCGCAGCTCGCCGACCTGTGCACGCCCGTCTTCGAAGCCGGCTTGCGCGTGCGAGTCGCGGGTGGCGAGCACGTGCCCGCTCGCGGTGCGGCGGTAATCGTTTCGAACCGCGGATTCGGTGTGGTCGAGCCGGCCGCGCTCGGGGTCGCGGTGCACCGCGCGAACGGACGCCGGTTGCGTGTGGTCGGCGCGCCCTCGCTCCCGATTCTCGGGAGCGTCACCCGAAGGCTCGGCGCCATCTCGAGCAGCGGTCCCGACGTCGCGTCCGCGCTGCGTGCCGGCCACCTCGTGGGCATCCCGCTCGCGCCCACGTGGCTACGGACCGGCGCCGGAGACGCGCCGCTTGCCGTCGCACGCGCCCTCACGCTCGCGCCAATCGTTCCAGCCGCGGTACGGGGCGTGGGCTTCCTCGGCGGCATCGTCGGATCGTGGGACGTCACCTTCGGTCCGCTCGTCACCTTGGCAGATCCTTACGACCCCGACGACCCGCTCGCGGCGGCGAGATTCACCGACGCGATGCGGCGCGCGGTGCGAGACCTGATCGAATCGACCTGATCGGGCCGACGTCGCGCCCACAAACTCGCGTCCCACAACCGCGCGCCCGGCGATCTCACGCCCGGTAACCTCGCGTGATGTCGGCGACAGTTGCCTCCGACTCCACCGAGATCGCGTACAGCGCGTGGGGTCGGCGCGACGGTTCACCGGTCCTGTTGATCCACGGCCTCGGAGTCGACAGCCGCGGTTGGGCGCTGCAGCGGGGCGCGTTCGGGCGCCGGCACCGCTGCATCGCCGTCGACAACCGCGGTACCGGCCTTTCCGACGCCCCGCCCGGGCCGTATGACCTCGCCGTCATGGCCCGGGACGCCGTCGCGGTACTCGACGCCGCCGGCGTCGAGCGCGCCCACATCGTTGGTGCGTCGATGGGCGGAGTCATCGCGCAGATCATCGGCGTGCTCCACCCCGAGCGCGTCCGTTCGTTGACGCTGGCGTGCACCGCGTGTCATCACCTCGAGTGGAGGCGTGAGCTGCTCGCCGAGTGGGCGCAGGTCGTGAACGAGCACGGAATGCCCGGGCTCATGGACGACGCGATGCGTTGGATGATCGGACCCCGCGTGCAGCGACGGTTCGGCGTGTTCGTCAACGTGCTGGCGCGCGTGCTGATCCAGACGCGGCCCCACGCCTTCGTCGCGCAGGTCGACGCGATCCTCGCCGAGAGCGACGAGCTGCGATTCGCGCTGGCGGAGGTGACCGCGCCGACGCTCGTGGTCACCGGTTCGCAGGACACGCTGACCCCCCTCGGCGACGCCGAGGAGTTGGCCGAGCTGATCACGACGTCTCGTCTCTTCGTGTTGCGCGGCGCCGCTCACGGGCTGATGGCAGAGGCGCCGAACGCGTTCAACGACGTGGTGCTCAAGTTCCTCGACGAGATCGACGGAGTCGATGCCCTGCGCGCCAAGGAGACGGCGTAGAGGTCAGCTCGAACGCTTGACCAGCCCGTCGACGAGTGTGCGGAGGCGGTCGCACACCTCGGCGTCGAGCCCGGTCGCCCCGGCCAGCGCCTCGGTCGCCTTGGTCGCGTGCGTGCGCGCGACGGTCATCGACGCGTCGATGACGTCGGCTGTGCCGATCAGGTCGGCGGCCCGCGCAACCTGGGTCCAGTCGAGCTTGCGGCCGAGCAGCGCGCGCAGCTCCTCCGACCGGGCGAGCGCGTAGATCACGGGCAACGTGTAGACACCTTCGTGCACGTCGTTGCCGGCGGGCTTGCCGAGCTCCGCCTCCGTCCGGGTCACGTCGAGCACGTCGTCGACCACCTGGAAGCACATACCGAGATGGTGCCCGAACTGCGTCAACGCATCGAGCGTGTCGGCCGACACGTTGCTGACCATCGCGCCGATGCGCGACGCGGTCGCCATCAGCGACGCCGTCTTGCCCTCGATCGACGAGAGGTAGGACTCTTCGGAGCGCGTCACGTCGAAGAGGTGCTGCAACTCGAGCACCTGTCCGCGGCACAGCTCGCCGATCGTCGCCGCCAGGAGCGCGGCGACGCCCGCACCGAGGGATGCGGCGAGCGACGATGCCTGCGCGAGGAGGTAGTCGCCGGCGAGGATCGCAACGATGTTCGACCAGCGGGCGTTCACGGACGGCACCCCTCGCCGGGTCTCGGCCTCGTCGATCACGTCGTCGTGATACAGCGATCCCAGGTGTACGAGCTCGACCGCCGCCGCGCCCGTCACGACGTCGGCCGACGCACTTTTCCGATCGCCCGCGGCTGCATAGCCGGCACACAAGGCGAGCGTGGGCCGGAGGCGCTTGCCCCCCGCGGCGAGAAGATGGCCGGCGACATCGCCGAGGAACCGGTCCTCGGCCCGCACGGCGCGTTCCAGCCGTTCCTCGACCCGGACGAGATCGCCCGGCAGCACCCCGATGCCGATGTCGTCGATGAGGCTCACCCGTACAGCTCCATTGCTCGGACGCCGCGACCGGGGAACGTGAGCCATCCCATGAATCCGGGAGGCTACGACACGGTCGCGAGAGGGTCGATTCGGGCGGGTTGGGAATGATCCGCGCCGCACGGGCGTAGACAATTGGCACTGCGCAAGCCGGCGTACCCGTCGGCTGCGAAGAACAATCGTCCAAATCCGCGCTCCACGGCCCGAGGGCCACCGGGAGCACCCCGAAACATCACAAACCGAGCAGACTCGGCGCCAAAGAAGCCCGGTGAGCGGCCGATAGAATGGGACGCAGCCGGCAGCGGTGCCGCAGGTTCACCGAGAGGTGGTTCTACCTTGTTCGAGCGCTTCACCGATCGAGCGCGACGGGTCGTTGTCCTCGCCCAAGAGGAAGCGCGCCTGCTCAACCACAACTACATCGGGACCGAGCACATCCTCCTCGGTCTGATCCACGAGGGCGAGGGAGTCGCCGCCAAGGCGCTCGAGTCGCTCGGGATCTCGCTCGAGGCGGTTCGCGCGCAGGTGGAGGAGATCATCGGCCACGGTGGTCAGGCGCCGTCGGGCCACATCCCCTTCACGCCGCGCGCCAAGAAGGTGCTCGAGCTCTCGCTGCGCGAGGCGCTCCAGCTCGGACACAACTACATCGGGACCGAGCACATCCTCCTCGGCCTCATCCGCGAAGGAGAAGGGGTCGCCGCGCAGGTGCTGGTGAAGCTCGGCGCCGACCTCAGCCGCGTGCGCCAGCAGGTCATCCAGCTCTTGTCGGGTTACGCCGGCACCAAGGAGTCGGCCGGATCCGGTGCGAGTGCCGCGGGTGGGCCCGAGAGCCAGCCGTCGGGCTCGCTCGTGCTCGACCAGTTCGGTCGCAACCTGACGCAGCTCGCGCGCGAGAAAAAGCTCGACCCGGTGATCGGCCGCGAGCGCGAGATCGAGCGCGTGATGCAGGTGCTCAGCCGGCGAACGAAGAACAACCCGGTGCTCATCGGCGAGCCCGGCGTCGGCAAGACCGCCATCGTCGAAGGCCTGGCGCAGAGCATCGTCGAGGGCACCGTTCCCGAGACGCTGCACGCCAAGCAGCTGTACACCCTCGACCTCGGCGCCCTCGTCGCCGGCTCCCGCTACCGCGGCGACTTCGAGGAGCGCCTGAAGAAGGTGCTGAAGGAGATCCGTACCCGCGGCGACATCATCTTGTTCATCGACGAGTTGCACACGCTCGTCGGCGCCGGCGCGGCCGAGGGCGCGATCGACGCCGCGTCGATCCTGAAGCCGATGCTCGCCCGCGGCGAGCTGCAGACGATCGGCGCGACCACCCTCGACGAGTACCGCAAGCACCTCGAGAAGGACGCGGCCCTCGAGCGGCGGTTCCAGCCGATCAAGGTCGACGAGCCCACCGTCGGTCAGACGATCGAGATCCTGAAGGGACTCCGGGAGCGCTACGAGTCGCACCACCGCGTCTCGATCACAGACCAGGCAATCGTCGCCGCCGCGAACCTGGCCGACCGCTACATCTCCGACCGCCACCTTCCCGACAAGGCGATCGACCTGATCGACGAAGCCGGTTCGCGCCTGCGGATCCGGCGGATGCAGGCGCCGCCCGACTATCGCGAGCTCGAGGACGAGATCTCGAAGGTCCGCAAGGAGAAGGAAGCCGCGATCGAGGCGCAGCAGTTCGAGCGCGCCGCCTCCCTTCGCGACCGGGAGAAGTCGCTCCTCGAAGAGCGCGCCGGCAAGGAACGTGAGTGGCGCGCCGAAGGCGTCGACCTCTTCAACGAGGTCAACGAGGAGTCGATCGCCGAGGTGCTCGCGCTGTGGACGGGCATTCCCGTCTACAAGCTCACCGAGGAAGAGACCGCCAAGCTGCTGCGCATGGAGGAAGAGCTCCACAAGCGCATCGTCGGTCAGGAGGACGCGATCAAGGCCGTTTCGCAGGCGATCCGTCGTACGCGTGCCGGCCTCAAGGACCCGAAGCGCCCGAGCGGTTCGTTCATCTTCCTGGGTCCGTCCGGAGTCGGCAAGACCGAGACGGCAAAGGCCCTTGCCGAGTTCTTGTTCGGTGACGAGTCGTCGATGATCCAGCTCGACATGTCGGAGTACATGGAGAAGCACACCGTGTCGCGGCTCGTCGGTTCGCCCCCCGGCTACGTCGGCTACGACGAAGGTGGCCAGCTCACCGAAGCCGTGCGCCGCAAGCCCTTCTCGGTCGTCCTCTTCGACGAGATCGAAAAGGCGCACCCCGACGTGTTCAACGCGCTGTTGCAGATCCTCGAAGACGGACGCCTCACCGACGCGCAGGGCCGCACGGTCGACTTCAAGAACACCGTGATCATCATGACCTCGAACCTCGGTACCGCCGACCTGAAGAAGGCAGCGCTCGGGTTCGCCCGGTCCGACGAGCACGTCACGTACGAGAAGATGAAAGAGAAGGTGCACGAGGAGCTCAAGCGCCACTTCCGGCCCGAGTTCCTGAACCGCATCGACGACGTCATCGTCTTCCACCAGCTGTCGACCGAGGAGATCACCGAGATCGTCGACCTGCTCATCAAGCGTGTGGTCGCCCAGCTCGATGCGCAGGGCCTCAGCTTCGAGCTGAAGCCGGCCGCCAAGCTCTTGCTGGCGGCGAAGGGCTACGACGCGGCGCTGGGAGCGCGCCCGCTCCGGCGAGCGATTCAGCGCATGGTCGAAGACCCGCTCTCCGAGAAGATCCTGTGGAAGGAATTCCACGCGGGCGACACCGTCGTCGTCGACGCGGAAGGCGACGAGATCGTCTTCCGTAACGTGCACGGGATCGAAGCACCTCCGATCGAGCCGCCGCCTCCGGTCGAGCTCGCGGGTTCCGGACCTTCGGAGTAGCCGACCGTTCACGCCGATCGCCGACCGGCATAATCGAAGGTCTGTGACGCGGATCCTTCGGTTGTGCGCGGTCGCGGGCTTCGTCCTCGTGGCCGCGGGCTGCAACGTCGACGCGCGGGTCGACATCGTCGTCCACGACGACGGTTCCGGCGTGGTGCGCACCACCGTCAGGTTCGACTCCGACGCGGTTCGCCAGCTCGGGGGTGAGAGCGACCTCGCCGGGAACGTGCCGCTCGGCGACCTGCGCGGCGCCGGTTGGACGATCTCCAAATGGACGCGGGCGAGCGACGGGTCCGAATCCGTCACGCTGTCGAGCCCGTTCGCGAACCAGGCGCAACTCGCGCAGCGCGTGGTGGATCTCGCGGGTAAGCACGGCATATTGCAGAGCCCGACGCTGTCGCACTCCCGCGGCTGGTTCAATTCGCGCGACGAGTTCGCCGTCGTCGTCGACGTCCGCGCACCGTCGGTCGACGTCGTCGACGACGGGGCGCTCGTCGCGCGGCTGCGCGCCGCGGGCGTCGATCCGTCGGCTGTGCAGTCGCAGCTGTCCTCCGCGATCGGCGCGGCGTTGCACGTCTCGCTTGTCGTGCACCTGCCGGACGGGCATACCGAGACCTACGTCATCGCGCCCGGGACGCTGCGGAAGATCCGGGTGACCTCCGGTGGGACCAACTGGGACCATGTCGTCAAGTTCGGACTCGGCCTCGCACTCGTGCTGGTCGCGACGATGTTCTTCCTCGCCGCCGGAATCGGCGCGCGACGCAACCGGAGACGCACCGTCGAACGGAGCAACGCGCGCGCCGAACCCGAGCGCGTTCCCCTGTCCTGACGCGCCGCGTGTGCCTACCGGAATGCGGCGGCGAGAGAGCGCGGCCCGCCGGCATTGCCGCGTCGCTGTCACAGCCCCCGGCTACGGTGCCTCGCATGACCCGAACATCTGTTCGCTCCACCGTCTTCACGTGCGCATCGTGCGGCTACGAGTCGCCGAAATGGCTCGGCCGCTGCACGGAATGCGGCACGTGGGGTTCGGTGGCGGAGTCGATCGCGCCGCCCCTGCGGGTCTCGCCGTCACGGCGCGGTCCGCGCGCGCCGGTTCCGCTCCCGATCGCGGAGGTGAGCACCTACTCGTCGTCGCTCCTTCCCACGGGCGTCGGCGAGCTCGATCGCGTCCTCGGCGGCGGCTTGGTCCCGGGCTCGGTCACGCTGGTCGGGGGCGAGCCGGGAATGGGCAAGAGCACGCTCATCATGCAGGCCCTCGGCCGCCTCGCCGACCGCGGCGCGCGCAGCCTGCTCGTCTGCGCCGAGGAATCCGCGGCCCAGGTCCGCATGCGGGCCGACCGTCTCGGTGCGCTCGCGCCTGATCTCTTCGTCGTGTCGGACACGTCGCTGCCCGCGGTCCTCGGCCATGTCTGCGCGGTCGAGCCCGTCGTCCTGGCGGTCGACTCGATTCAGGCGGTGCACGATCCCGACTCTCCCGGCATGGCGGGATCCGTCTCCCAAGTACGCGACGGCGCGCAGCAGCTCGTGGCGCTCGCCAAGGAGCACGACATCGCGACCATCTTGATCGGTCACGTCACCAAAGACGGCGGGCTCGCCGGGCCGCGCGCGCTCGAGCACGTCGTCGACACTGTCTTGTCTTTCGAGGGTGATCGTCATCACGCGCTACGGATGCTGCGCGCGTTGAAGCACCGCTTCGGTACCACCGACGAGCTGGGGCTCATGGAGATGACCGCGAGCGGGTTGGAGCCGGTCGCCGACCCCAGCGCGTTGTTCCTCGCCGACCGCCGCTTCGGCGCGACGGGCTCGGTCGTCACCGCGGTCATGGAGGGAACACGGCCGCTGTGCGTGGAGGTCCAGGCGCTCGTCGCGCCCACAAGGGCGCCGTTGCCCCGGCGCGTTGCCCATGCCTTCGAGGGCAACCGGCTGACGATGCTCGTCGCCGTGCTCCAACAGCGTGCCGCGATCGGCCTCGGCGATCACGACGTCTATGCAAGCGTCGCGGGCGGAGTCCGTGTCGGCGAGCCGGCCGCTGATCTGTCGGTCGCGCTCGCCGTCGCCGGCGCACGGACCGAGACGGCGATCGAACCTGACACGATCGTCATCGGTGAGGTGGGCCTGGGTGGCGAGATCCGCCAGGTTCCGGCCGCTTCTCGGCGCCTGGTCGAGGCGCTCCGCCTCGGCTTCTGCCGCGCGATCGTCCCGGTGTCGACGCCCGACGTTCCCGGCATGCAGCTGCGGCGCGTGGGCGATTTGCGAGAAGCGCTGGTCGCGAGCCGCGTCGGCGCGGGGTAGCCTCAGACGCGGTTCCGACCGGGAGGATCTGTTGGCGCAGGGCCGATCGGAAGTTCTCTACGCCGCTCTGCGGCTCGTGGCCCCGGGCACTCCTCTGCGCGAGGGCATCGACCGCATCCTGCAGGCAAAGATGGGCGCGCTCATCGTCGTCGGCGACGGTCCCGCGGTGCTCAACATCTGCTCCGGCGGCTTCCTGCTCGACGCCGAGTTCACGCCGCAGCGGCTGTCGGAGCTGGCCAAGATGGATGGCGCGATCATCCTCGCATCGGACGGAACGCGGGTTGCCCGCGCCAACGTCCACCTGGTCCCGGACCCCGATATCCCCACCAACGAGACGGGTACCCGGCACCGCACCGCCGAGCGCGTCGCGCGGCAGATCTCCGTTCCCGTGATCACCGTCTCGGAAGAGATGGGCGTCGTCTCCGTTCATTACCAGGGCAACAAGCAGACCCTCGACCGCACGCCGCGGGTTCTCGCGCGAGCTGACCAGGCGTTGCAGATTCTCGGGCGCTACAAGTCGCGCCTCGACGCGGTCACCGGTGCGCTGTCGGCGCTCGAAGTCGAAGACCTCGTGACCGTCCGCGACGTCGTCACGGTTCTCCAGCGCGCCGAGATGGTGCGGCGAATCGCCGAGGAGATCGAGGGCTATGTCGTGGAGTTGGGACTCGACGGTCGGCTCGTCGAACTGCAGCTCGAAGAGCTCACCGGCGGTGTGCTGGCCGACCTCAGGCTCGTGGGTAAGGACTACTTCGTCGAGTCACCCGAGTGGATGCTCGCGCAAGTGACCGCCCGCCTCGCGCACATCACCGACGACGAGCTTCTCGATCTTCGGGTTGTCGCCTCGGTGTTACACCTGTCTTCCGACCTCGACCTCGACTCGTCGTTGCAGCCACGCGGGTACCGCCTGCTGAGCAAGATCCCGCGCCTGCCCGAGACGATCGCCGAGCACGTCATCGAGCGTTTCGGCACGCTGCCCAAGGTGATGCGGGCAAGCCTCGCCGATCTCGTCGAGGTCGAGGGGGTCGGGGAGGCACGCGCTCGGGCGATCAAGGACGGCCTGTCCCGCGTCGCCGAATCGTCGATCCTCGATCGCTACGCGTGAGCGGCGTTCACGCGCTATAGCGTCTGCCTATGGCAGCGCTGCGTGAAGGTCCGGTACACGACATCGATGTCGGAGCCGCGCCCCTCGTCGTCGACGGCCTCGAGATCCCGGCCCTCCACGCCCGCCCCGACGGGCTGCCCCTCGCCGGCGTCGTCTTGCACCCCGACGTCGGTGGCCTACGGCCCTTGTTCGAGGACATGGCCCGCCGGCTCGCCACGCACGGACTCGCCGTATGCGTGATGGAGCCCTTCGCGGGCCAACCGCTCGACGTCCGGGCGACGACGGAATCCCGCCTCGCGGCCGTACGCGACCTCGACGACTCGCAGCAGATGGACATGCTCGGAGCCGCGGCCGACCTCCTCGTCGTTTCCGACGACGTGAGCCGCGTCTCCGTGCTCGGGTTCTGCATGGGGGGCCACTACGCATTCAAGGCGGCCGCCACCGACCGCTTCGACGCCGCCGTTTCCTTCTACGGGATGCTGCGCACGCCCGACGCGTGGAAAGGTCCAGGACACCGGATCGAGCCCTTGGCCGTGGCGGCGGAGATGGCCCCCACACTCGCGTTCTTCGGTTCGAACGATCCGTGGACCCCGCCGGCCGACATCTCCGAACTGCGCGGCGCGTGGAGCCGCCGCGACGACTGCAAGATTGTGGTCGTCGAAGGAGCCGAGCACGGCTTCGTGCATGATCCCGACCGTGACGTGCACCGTCCCGACGAATCGGCGGAGGCTTGGGAGGCGACGCTGAAGTGGCTCGGCGCGTCGTGACGGCGAGCTACACCGTGGCGCGGATCTCGAGTTCGTCGCGGTTCACGATGCGGTAGCGGCTCCGGCCCGAAATCTCGAGCCAGCCCAGCTTCACGAACAGGGCGATCGCCTTGTTCACGCGCTCGCGCGAGGCGCCAACCATTCCGGCGAGCTCCTCCTGGGTGAGCGGCATGCGGAACTCGTCCTCGCCGTCGGCGAGCTCGAGGAGCCGCTTGGCGGTGCGCCCGGTGACGTCGAGGAACATCGCGTCGGCGAGCGCCTCGTCGGTGGCGCGGAGGCGTCGGGCCAGGATGCGCACGACCGCCCAGAGGACTTCCGGGCGCCGGACGAGCACGTCGCGCACGTCGTCGAACTCGACGGCGATGAGGTGGACGGTTGTGAGCGCCCGGGCGTTGGCGGACCGGATGCCGGCGTCGAACATCGACATCTCGCCGAACAGCGCACCGGGACCGAGGACGGTGAGCACCGACTCCCGCTCGTCGGACGCCTTGGCGACGATCGCGATCCGACCCGAGAACACCACGTAGAGATGAGTCGCCGGTTCGCCCTTCTCGAAGATCGTGTCGCCCCGGCGGTAGCGCGCCAAAGCGGTGCGGCCCCGGAGCTGTTCGAGCAGCTCGGGGGGCAGTGTGCCGAAGAGATCGGTCTTGTCGAGCACGGGCGTGCGTGCCGCCATGTCTTCGCGTCCTGTTCTCGCGGAGGCTATCCGAGCCCGCCCGGCGTCGCCGGTGTGTTCTAGGTCACATCATGCATCGGCGGAATTCGACCCCGCCCTGAGGCCCTTCGCCCGACTCCCCTCGGTCGCTGCCTCCTTTGGGTCGACTCCACGCTCCGCTCCCTTCGGTCGCTGCCTCCTTTGGGTCGACTCCACGCTCCGCTCCCTTCGGTCGCTGCCTCCTTTGGGTCGACTCCACGCTCCGCTCCCTTCGGTCGCTGCCTCCTTTGGGTCGACTCCACGCTCCGCTCCCTTCGGTCGCTGCGCTGTCGTCTCCCGGCTGTCGTCTCCCGGCTGTCGTCTCCCGGCTGTCGTCTCCCGGCTGTCGTCTCCCGTCAAGACTGGGCGGGCGGGGCCGATTGAGAGCAGGATGTTCGTGGAAGGCGTCCGCCTCTTTGTCGTCGTGCTGGGAACCGCCGCGGGGTTTTGGGCGGCACGCACCTTTGGCGCCGACGTTCAGGGCCTGGGCGGGATGCTCGGCTGCCTGCTCGGCTACGTCAGCGGCGGGATCCTCGGCCGGGTGCTCGACAAGGCGGTCGGTGTCGTCGAGCGGAGAATGGACCGGCGTTCGCCGGCCCGGTTCGTGGCCGGAACGCTTGGCGCGATCGCGGGATCCGCGCTCGCACTCATCCTCGTCCTGCCCGTCGCGCTGCTCGTCCCGGCGCCGCTCACGATCTCGTTGGTCGGGCTCGCCTCGTGGATCTTCGGCTACATCGGGTACCGGCTCGTCGCGCGGCAGAGTGAGGCCGTGCTGGAACTCCTCGGGCTGTCGACGCGGCCCCTCGTGCGAGCCCAGGCCTTCGACGCCCGCGACGGGCTCCTCGTCGACTCGTCGGTCGTGATGGACGGCCAGCTCCTGCCCTTGACACGCGCGGGCGTGCTGAGCGGCGACCTGATGGTCGCGCGATTCGTGCTCGACGAGGTTCAGGGGTTCGCCGACGCCAGCGACGACGTGAAGCGACGCCGCGCACGGCGCGGGCTCGAAACGCTCGATTCGCTCCGCCAAGAGGGCAACGTACGGCTGTACGTGCTCGATGACGAGCTGCCCGAGATCCCCGAGGTCGACGCCAAGCTGATCGCGCTCGCGCGGCGCCTGCAGATGCGACTGCTGACGAACGACGGTCCCCTCGCGCGCAACGCGCAGCTGCAGGGCGTACCGACCACCAACCTGCGCAAGTTGGCCCAGGAGCTCACGCCGAGCATCGGTCCCGGTGATTTCGTGCGCGTCTCGCTCACGCGTGAGGGCAAGGAATCCGGGCAGGGCGTCGGTCACTTGGAGGACGGTTCGATGGTCGTCGTGAACGGCGGTCACGAGCTCGTCGG